>Ga0210248_100028_pt1 | contig 117623 bp, 86 predicted proteins | sample ChrtobMetP3_32mM_FD_155493 | JGI IMG/M metagenome (GOLD analysis project Ga0210248, IMG submission 155493) | Chrysochromulina tobin associated microbial communities from unialgal haptophyte culture, Seattle, Washington, United States - P3_32mM | ecosystem: Host-associated > Algae > Haptophytes >...
TCACACCTCTAAGTCCGGGTTAGGGACCCCGGCACAAGTGCCCAACCCGGACTTAGCTAAGTCCGGGTTAGCAAGTCCGGGTTGGGCACTTGTGCCGGAAAGAAGTCCGGGTTACGCACACCACTCATTGAAAATGCCGACTTCGTCACATTTCCTCGCCGTGACCGTCATCCCCGGCACGCCGTGCAAAATCGACATGCCGGGCTGCTCGGCTCTGGAGATAAAGCACGCTGCGCTTGTCGCCGGCAAGGGCAAGGGTGCTGTCCGAAACACGCTCGAGTGCTCGCTCGCTACACAGAACTTTGTGTTGTGTTCCTTGCCAGCGGTCGGTGGACATAAGCAAGCAAGGCTCGGCGTGGTGATCACCAACGACCCGGATCAAATGGCATGGCTCTTTCTGACGGCCTCTGGAGATCGTGCGATCCATGTCATTGGTCGTCTCGTCGTCAGTGGCGGCGTCATGAGTGGCAGCCACACCAAGCGGCGAAGGGCCGTGGCAGAACCATTGAGCGGCGCTGCGCCGCCGCCGAAACGGGCGAGAAGAGGCAACCAGCAGTCGCGCGGAGCACCGCTCTTCATGATGCGCGAGACCCTGCGCTGCGCCCTGGCCGAGTGCATCGTGTGCCGAGCCAAAATTCGCACGAGCGCGGGCGAGCGCGGCGTGCCGAGCGCGCGGCCGGAGACGTGCCCGCGCGTAGCGCGGCCGCGGCCGCGGACCGGCCGCGAGGAGCTCGTCGGCCTGTACCGACGAGGGCAGCGCATCCTCACCGTCGGAGACGGCGACTTCTCCTTCTCGCTCGCGCTCGCGCGCGCGCTGGGCGGCGCTTCCCTTGTGGCGACCTCCCACGAGTCGCTTTCGTCACTGCGGAGTGTGTACGGGCCCGCATGCCTTGCGGTGCTGGACGAGCTGCGCTCGCTGGGCACTGTGGTCGCGCATGGCGTGGATGCCGCCGACCTCGAGCGCACCCTCCCCGCGGCCATACGCCCGCCTCAAGGATTCGATGCAGCTGTGTGGAACTTTCCGTGCGTGGTGCGCGACGATGCCGGTCGCGTCCTCCCGAGCGAACGGGCAGGCGAGGGTGCGGCGGCGGCGGCGGACGCGCGCGGGAGCGCCGAGCTCGCTGCGAACCGCTCGCTCGTCGCGCGCTTTTGCGCGGGCGCCACGCGCCTGCTCAACTCGTCAGGGGAGGTACACCTCACCCATAAGACGGGCTTAAAGCAGTGGGGTTTGGACGAGCTCGGCGGTCTGGGACTTCCGAATGGCAGAGCGGTCGGTCGGCACCCATCGGCGGCGGCGGGAGGACGAGATGGGGGGGGCGGCGAACAGGGAGCGACGAAGCATGCAACGGGCCTCAAGCTGCTTGGAGCGGTCGTCTTCGATCGCGCCGCGTACCCGCCCTATAGGCCACGCAAGGCGCTGGCCGACAGTTCTTTCCCCATCGGCGACGCCCAGACCTTCGTCTATGCACGCGAGGATGCCGACGGCGGGCCGATTTCCGGTGGCGGGTCGTTGCGCTCGCTCTGCCCATTGCGTTCGTCAGCGTCTTACCGGTAAATGAGAAAAATACCGGTACCGGAACTGGTAATTCCGCAAGTGCGCCGTCAAGCGGCCACGTCTCTCTCAATCCACGCGCGCTGCGCCTTCGGGTTCGCCAAGTTCCACCCCACCCCACCCGGTGCAGCTTATTGTTTTTACTTGCGACGATGAACGGCTGGGGCACATCTTCGGCCAAGAAGGATGAGAGCGACTGGAGCTCTTTGAACCCAAGCGCGAGCGAGGGCTGGGACGCAGCCCTGCCAGCTGGCTGGGGAGCCTCTTCGGGTTGGAGCGTGGCGGCGGTGAAGCCAAACCCGAATCAGACCATCGCGCGCAAGGAGGGGCTGCCGCCTCCGGCGCCCCGCCCCGGCGACAAGGAGGATGACGCGGCCGCCGCCAAGGAGGTGGACAAGCTGTGCGCCACGGCCCTCGACAGTAAGAAGAAGATCGCGGCGTTGCGCACGAAGATGGATGAGCTGGACGCGAAGCGCGCGGAACTGCAGGGGAAGATTGACGAGCTGATGCCCGAACTGCACGACCTTCGCGCGCAGAAGGGTGCGGCGCTTGGCGTGGTGCAGGGCGCGCGGCTGCCGCAGATGTGGATGGACAAGGCAAAAGAGCTCAACACGCGGCGCAAGACGCTGCCGGGCGGCTGCACGAGCTTGCTCGAGCTGACGCGCGCTATCAAGGCGACGGAGGAGGAAATCTCGCACGGCTCGCTCAACCTCAAGGAGGAGAAGGCCGCGCTCGAGCGCGTGCGCGAGCTCAACCGCGGCAAGAAAGTGGTGATGGAGTACGAGGCTGACCAGAAGGCTCTCGACGCGGTGAAGCAGCAGTTCTCGTCGCAGCAGGCGGAGCTCAAGCCGGTTGAGCAGAACCTCGATCAGCTCAAGGCGAAGACGCTCGAGAAGGGCGCCTCGATGGACCAGATGATCAAGGAGCGAGAGTCGACCAAGGAGCTACGCACCGCTTCGAGCGCCTCCCTGGCGGAGTTACGCACCGCCCTCGACGAGTGCTTTGAAAAGGTGCGTAACCACCAGACCGACGCGCCCAAAGCGGTCGCACGGTTCTTTAGTGCGGTGCGGGACCTCGACACGAAACTCAACAAGGACCGTCCGGACCGCGCTCCGCCGCCCATGCCCACCAGTGCCGTTGCGGGCGCGGCTGCGGGCGCTGCTAAGGGAGCGGCGGCCATGCACGTTGAGGAGGATGAGGAGGTTTACGCGCCTGTTGCTTCGTCAGCCTCCGCGCTCGCGGCGTCGGCCTCGGCCGCATCGGCGGCGCCGGCGGTGCCGGTGGCGGCGGTGGCCGCGGCGGACGAGCCTGAGGCGGTTGACGAGAACGACGGGTGGACGGAGGTTGTTGGCACGCAGGCGAAGGCAGATAAGGATAAGAAGGCCAAGGCGGAGGCCAAAAAGGCGCGCGAGAAGGCCAAGAAGGCAGCCGCCAGGGCGGACCAGGGCGTGGCGCCTGCCGCTGTTGCTCCCCCGCCGAACAAGCCCGCGCCCGCGCCGCCAGCGAAGGCACCGGCGCCGGTCGAGTCGAAGGCACCGCCGGCGAGCCCTGCCAAGCCCAAGCCGCAGCCCGCGCCGGAGGGCGCGCCTCCGAAGACAAAGGCGCCCGTGACGGCGCCCAAGGAGTTGCCCAAGAAGAAGGCGGGAGAGGCGGCTGGCAAGAAGGCGAAACATGGCAAAAAGGGCGGCTGGGGCCCCTTGATGCTCGCGTCCTCTGTTGGGGCGGTGGTGCTTGCGGGCGCGGCCTTCATCGTGCTCGGGAAGCCGGACAGCATTGCTGAGGCTGGTGCTCGGCTGCAGTCGATGGTCCGCGGCAAGCCGTGAGTCAGTCGTGAGAGCACAGGGAGCCGTGAGAATGGCGGCGGCGGCGGAGGAGGGCGGTGGCAGAGGGTGCGGTGGAGGTGGCGGAGTTGGAGGCCTGGGGGCACCGACTCATTCGAGGGCCCACGCCCACAACGCGTCGAACCGGTACACCACGCGAGCAACGAGGGTTCGAGGGCCCACGCCCACAACGGCACGCAAGGGACGGCGACAGACAGAGCAAAACAAGGGGGAAGCCTCGGGGGCGGCCGGCGCGACCAAGGTGCGCAAATGAGATGCGCCAGCGCCGCGGGGCGTCGCACTTTGCAGAGGCATGGCAGCAGCTTTGAGTATTTGCATGGTTGGCGCGATGATGATGCTTGATGTGGAGGCGCCATCCGTCAGCGGCCGGATTCACACATAATTATGCAGCGCAGCGCCGAGATCAGCAGCGAATCTTGGACCGCGGCGAGACAGCCGCGCGCACGGCATGTTATCGTAACGAAACTACGAAAGCTCGTACTTGAATTCTCGACTCCGCTCAGCGTGTTGCGTGTATATCCGGATACGTTGACGGTAGCGAGAGAGTATTGTCTATTGAGTTTATAAATTGCGCGCCCGCACCGCGGTCCACGCGTCGGCCCGTGGGTCGGGACCGCTGGCGCTGCCCGCGGCCGCGGGCGCCGCGTAGCGCGCCGCGGGCGGGCCGTCCGCGGCGCGGGCGCGCGGCGGCCCCGGCCGGCTCTCCGCTGCGTCTCGCGCGTCTCGTTCTCGCGGGCGCCGGCGGCCTGGAGAATCCAATCGGCTCCCGCCGCCGGGGCGCTGCGGACGCGCGGCCGTCGCGACGCCCGCCCTAGCCCCCGGTCGCGCCCCCGCGCTCGCGACGAGCACCCCGCCGAGTGCGCAGACTACCCGGGCCTACCGTACGTAGGCCGTTCTCGAGGCCGTTCCGGACCGGACCGATCGCCGGTTCGCCGCCCGTGAACGCCCGTGTAACCCCCAGCTGGCCGTCGGGGCCCCACACAGGTTTCCGCTTGCGGCTTGGGCGCACGTGCCTTAGTCCTCGTCCAACGCCAACCGCCCCCGGCCGGGACGTGGGAGGGGAGCCTGCGGGAGGGCTTATATAACACGTCGTCAAGACGTCATGTGGGTAACATGTGGGCAACCACGCCCGATGTGGGCAACCATCGTTAACGCCATGTGGGCAACCCTCGTTTATTACGACCAGACTTTCAGCTCGCTCGAGCTATACCCCACGAAAGATCCTAGGACGACGCGACTCTTCGACCCCACGACAGGGTGCACCACGTGCAGCCGGTTCACATTGATCAAGTACAAGTCGCCCTCGTTGATGCTCAAAGGACAAAACCTCAACCGTGCTTGAAGAGCAGAGGCGTTATCATGCGATATTACTACATTGTGGCCCGAAGGACTTGTAGCGATTGTGCAGTCTCCCATGAGCTCATCCAAGTGCAGATCATAAGCCGACAACTCTGCGCCTGGCATCTCTGAGCGCTGCAGAAGCACTAGTGCTGCGAGCTGTTGTTCAAAACGGTAAATGTCTTCGTACGCGGCGTTACGTCGAGCTTGCTGTAGGTGACGCTTCGCGTTTGCCTGCTGCCCCGAACCCTCACATGCACGCGCACCAACCCGGTGGGCCCGAAGGCTATCAAGGTGCAGGGGAAAGGTATGCCGGTTCATCAATTGCCGAAATATGCCTCGGCCGAAACTCATATTGGTCGCGAGATCGACACCAGTGGCCACGGTGCGACCCGCTCCAAGTGACCGAAGAGTCCTGTGAAGGATTTGAAAGGGGCGCTCAAGATCATACTGTTTGTAGATCTTGTCATACTTTGCAACCGTCTTCGTGTACTTTACGGGTGCCTTGCCTTTGTCGAGGTGCCACGCCAGGTTGGCACCCATATCTGCGTAACTGTTTGACCATGTCCAGAGCCTTTTAGTTGTGCTTGGGTCCATGAGCCGATGCATCACGAAACGTCGGTCGTCTGCCTGCAAGGCACCTCTTATGATGACTGCAGGCACTTCCCCGCGGCTAAGCGCGCCCAGCGGGTCAGGGTTGAGCGCAAAGAGTTCGGAAATAGATCTGCCCTCCAAAGGTACCCAAGGGTCAGCAGTCGTTCGACGACTCACTGGAACAGGAGCGTTCCCAGCAGATGGATGGGTCTTGCGAGCACCGCCGGTTGAAGAAGCCATCGCAGCACCGCTGGAAGTACGTCGTTGCCTCGTGGGAAGACCCGTCTCCCATGATAGTGTCCTTCCGTCGTGGCGGATAAAGCTGCCCGCCTGATCGGCAGTGAGACCTTTCAGAGCTGCGATAATGTCGCGGGCGCTCTCCACCGCAGTCATCTTGCCGGTTCCATTGTTCATGTCGGTTTGTACGAATCCAGGTTGCATGGTAACTGCCGTGATTCCGAGTTTTCGCCATGCAGGTTCTTCAGCGCGGAAGCGGTCGTTAGCTGCCTTCTTTGACAGCGCATATGCATGCAAGCGTGAACCCGGTGGAGCATATCGGCGCATCTGATTGGGCGTTCCCAGGTCGCTTGTAATGATGCAAACACGCCTTGGCACACTGCGCAGCACAGCGGGAAGCAGTGCAGTGACCACATCAAATGGTGCATCTGCGTTGATTGCTAGCTGTTCTGATACGTTGCCATGGTTCACTCCAGCGGCATGGATGAGGGTATCGATTGCAAGCGCGCCAATGTCGGCTACCATCTGCGAGATTTGCGTATGGTTGGTAACCTCAAGCATGTGCAATCGAACGCTTGCATGGGCGGCCGTCAGCTGCTGTAGACTTGGCGGCACGTGCTCTCGGTAGGTAGTATGCACATCATGACCGCGCTCGGCATACTGTTTTGTAAGCTGATAGCCAATTCCACGCGAGCCACCGACAATCATCACTCTCAGTGCAGGAACCTCAATCGGGCCGACGGCACGAGAGGCATTGACCGCGTCGTTGGACGCCTCGATGCGAGCCAGATTGGCGGCGAAGTTGGCCTTGCGCGCGGCGGCATCGGCGGGAGTTGGATATGCGTGATGGTTGGCCTTCACCCAGTCCGAAAATTGGGTGTCGATGGAGGTCAGCAAGTGCAAGAGGTGGACGAGGACCCACATTTACGGTGCACAGTTCGCTTCCACGCCCGAGGGGCCTCCTGCAAATAGACTACCGGGTACGGTTACCGGTTCATTTTTTACCGGTACAGCGCGGTGCGTCTCCCACTTGTCGAAAAATGGCGGCATTCGGTTGCGGATGTGCCGGCGTATCCGAGTCTCATTCTCGATGCCCTCATCATCAACTGCATGTGCAACACCCTGTACTGCTGCATGGTGCATCCGATTGGTCATCCTTCTATTGCCAGCCACTTATGGAAAGCGCCACAGAGAACTCTTCTCGAGCTGCGAAGAAGGCGCTTCCAATATGACGGCACACAATCAGCCATGCGCTGTGCTCCCCGATCGCAGGGCAAAGCCGTACGCAATGGAGCCCAAGGGCATGGCAGATACAATCTGTGAGCTTGATCCCCTAGAACCAATCTTCAGAGCCATCGTCTATGCCATACTGCGGGAACCCGGGGTGCTCACGAGAGGGAGCATACTCGATGCTGGAGCAAACGATGGACAGGACTCGTGCATGTACGCCAGCTTGCAGTCTGATCGAGTTGTGCATGCCGTCGAGCCATCTCTATTAAACGTGCAGCACATACAAAAGAAGTACGCCGCGTTGACCAACCTGCGCATTCTGCACGGCGGTCTGGGCAATACAGATCGTGACATGACAATGAGAGGTCCCAATACACCTGCCCCAGTTGGTGTTAGCTTGCAAGATATTGATATGCGACTTTCCACTGCACGCAGAGATGCAGACATTAAGGCGGGTTCGTTTCATGTCTACAAGCTTGATGACTTGCTCCTGAATGAAACGGGTGCGTGGAAGCACGAGCACCTGGCATTCGCTCATTTCGACGTGGAGGGTGGCGAGCTCAAGCTTCTCCAGGGCGGAAAGAATGCGATTCTACGAGATCGGCCGGTCTTCACCGTCGAGATTTATCCACACAGACGACCGCGTGACGCACGTGCGATCCTGCAATACCTTGACGACACCCTCAGCTACGAGACGTTGCTTGTGGAGGAGGTTTGCGGGCTACCACTGGATTGCCGTAACATCCTCGCTGTTCCGCGCGAGCGTGCGTCATCGATTCGCTCGTCCCCACCGCTCTTGTTGGCTGAGGGCCGTCATCACCTATTCCCTGTTAGCGCTGACAACGTGACTCTCTACGGCTATCCTTGCTGCCGATTTGGCAGCCCATGCTGCTCGCACTGGCCGACACGCAAAGGTTGTTGCGACCTCGCGTCAGTCGATGCGTGGTTTCGCCAAGGGGCATCGAGGCATGGTTTGGCTTTTCTGGGGCGCATGTCTCATTGGCCTGCTGCATTGCCATCTGTGGCGATTCGCAAGTCCTATAGGCTTCCGAATGCGACCGAGCCCCTCTTCTCCGATGCTCTTGCTGCTGGTACTAGAAGTCAAGAGTTATTGCGTTGAAACGTCCCTGTCGGAAATGCCCGATTCCTGAGTTAAGCCGCGCGCTTATCATCGCTCTGGGCGCCGCGCCCGGGGTGCTCCCCGGCCCTCCTGCCGCGCATTGATAGAATCGTTTTGTTCTTTAGTCTTTTGTAATGTCACTTTTTACACTTAAAGCTTCCGCATGTCGGGCGCGCTCCGGCCGGGGCGAGGCCCGCGCGGGCCCGGCTCCGCCACCGGCGACCCGCGGCATGGTCGCTCTGCGCGTCGCCCGCGGCTATCCAGAATCCACGTTCGCGGTTCGGAGTTTCTCAAGCGTGACTTGACTTATATGACTAGACACATACTCATATTCATATTACAAACACAATCTCTCTTCAACCCGCAGTGGCATTGCCCACATGATGGCTTGCCAGCGACAAAAAGTTGCCTATCACGTTCGGCATCACTTCCCAGGTCGCCTCGAGGAACCTGTCAAAATGCGCCACGCGCACGACGACGCACTTGGTATGTTCGGTGCACACAGCGGTGCACGGGCGCGGCCGAGGGCGTCCACCGTCGGCGTGGTTGGCGAGCGCGCCCTCGCCAAACCACGGACCCTCGTCCTGCGGCGTGCGCCAGCCGATGTTCGCCTCGCCGCCCGAGGCGGCGTCGCGCTTGTGGAGGCTCACGCGCCCCTCGCACACGATGAACATGGCCGTGAACGGCGAGGGCTCATCTCCCTCGGCGAACACGGTCGCGCCACTCGTGTATTCGACCACTTCCATCAGCGGCGCGAGCGTACCACGCACTGCCTGTGTGAGGCTACTGAGCGCTGGCACCCGCTCGAGAAGCTGTGCCACCACCTGCGGGCGCACCTCCGCGTAAAGCTCGAGGGCGCTCTCCATGCCGTGCATGTCTGCGGCGCTCAAAATCAGAACGTAACTGTCCGTCTCGGCCACCGCTGATTCCTCGCGCATAACCCGCGAAACGATGAGCGCATCCTCGCCGAACGAGGAGCCGACCGTGAGCAGCGCGCTGGTGCCGTGCACCGTTGAGTGCATGCGGACCTGACCGTGCAGCAGGATGTAGAAGTTGTTGCTCTCGCTACCCTCGCGCACGATTGTCGTGTACCGCGGGAAGAGTCGGCGCCGGCCGCGTTGGTAGAGCCTGGTCAGCTTGCTGTGCGGCAGCGAGCGGAACCATCGCACGCGGCGCATCTGCCCGATGATCTGTTCCTCGCTCAGCCCGCACTCGAGCTGCAACCGCTCCTTGAGGTACCCCATGTCCGCGCCGCCGCGGAGCAAGGCCACGTCTAGAAGTTGCGCCGGAGCGCCGGATGATTCCGAGGCCGCCCAGTCCTGAGTGCTCGCCCTGCTGCCGCCGGCCTTGTCGCCAAACGATAGCTGGACGGGAACGGATACATCGGCGAGGAAGCGTGGTGGGGATGACGCCATGGTCGGCCGCCCGCTCGGCAGCGGCGACGGTGGCCCGCTCTTGATAGACGGCAGCAGCCACGCGGTCGTGTCAAACTTTGGCGTGTACGTGCCGAGAGCGGACGCACGCGCGGCTTGCAGAGCGCGGTAGGTCGGGGAGCCGCGTGCGTCGGCGCGTGGCCGTGATGACGTGGGCAGCATCGTACCCAGCGTCCCCGTCAGACGGGGCGATACCGCAGTCTGTTTAGACTTGACTTGACTAGGTGGCAGCGAGCCGAACGTACGGCTCAGCCCTCCGTCCTGTCCCATGCGCCACTGGGGGCCTTCCGTCGACACGCAGCGTGTCCGTGAACTGAGCGGCTCGCCGCGCGCGCATATTCGTTGCATTTTTCGTTTGCTTCTTCATTAGTGTTTAGTTTGGGAAAGCACCGAGTATCTGGAGGTCCGTGAAGGCAAATCCGGTCAAGACAGGGAAATCCTACTGTACTCACAGTTGAAAAGGTCGGGCCGTGTCGTTGCGCTTGTCGCAGTGGCTTTTGTTGCGACATGGCGGAGGCTGGCTCGAGCGCGGATGGCATTGAGATCAAGTTCGTGATCATGCCCGAGGGCTTCTCGCACAGCCGCCGCTTCGCGCTGAGGCTCACTCTAGTCGAGCTCAAAGCGCAAATCGAGGAGGACTTGCGAATCCCCGCGGCCAGCATGAAGCTCAGCTTCAAGGGCCAGGAGATGAGGAGTGCTCTGCTCTCCGACTATGACTTCTCCATGGGCGAGCCGAACACAGTGGAGCTTCAGATTGTGTACGTCGAGGACCATTCGACGCCGAGCACGTACGTGATGCCCGACGTCATCTCGGTCGAGGTGCAGTTTGGTGCTGACATTCCGCCGAAGCTAATCCAGGTGCCAATCGTGCGCGCGATGCCGAAGACGAAGCCCTTCCTCGGCGGTTACCGGTCGCGCAAGACGCACCTCGAGTACCACCACGCCTCGAGCCAGACCGACCGGCCGCCGCGGCCCGCGAGTGATATGGAGAGCTCCAAATTCCATCGCGAGACGCAGACGGCGGTGCTGCAGACGCGCTCGCAGCAGGCCGTGCGCGAGGCGGGGACGCAGATGCCGCGGGGACATCTGCTCGAGGAGGAGGGTGATGCGATCCTGTACCCTCTGCCCTACTTCAGCTCCGAGGAGCTCGCCGTGCTGCGCCTCGAAAAGGCGATAGATTTGCAGAGGTACACTCGCGGCTGGTTTGCGCGCACCACGGCCACCAACCTGCGACGCGGGCTGGCGGCGGCGGCGGCAGCAGCGGCGGCGGAGGCGGAGCGGCAGAGAATGGAGGCGGAAGAGCGGCACAAGATCGAGATCCAGCGGCGCATGCACCCGCACACGCACGAGGACTTCGAGATCTTGTACAATGAGCTCGAGGCGTGGAGATTGCACGAGACCGCGCGCATCAAGGCGGCGGAGGAGATGAACGAGGTGGAGAAGGCGGAGGCGCTGCAGCAGCTTCTGCTCAAGGAGCAGAAGCTGTTGCAGACGATCGACCGGCTGCGGCAGCAGGCGGACAGCGAGAACCGCGACAAACGCATTCGATCGACGCTGCAGCTCATGTCTGCGCCCAAGCGCTGGCAGATGAGTGACGGCGAGGTCGCGCAGGTGCACACGCCCTTCACGACGCGCGCCAAGGAGCTGATGGAGCTCTACAACGGCCTGCGGCTGCCGATGCTCACCATCGACGAGAGACTCGACGTGCTGCTACACGTCAAGTGGACCGTCAAAGAGTTCGATTGCAACCTGACCCGCGACATTGTCGAGTTAATTGATCGCGAGGCGGACATGCTCAACCGGGGGCGCTCTGAGAGCTCCCTCACCGGGCTGCGCAAGCGGCTGGCCAACCTGTTCCTGCAGTTCATCGAGACTCCCGAGTTCAACCCTGAGTCAGCGCGCTTCCAAAAGGTTCCGCAAGAGCTCATCCTTCGCCCCAACGTGCGCCCCATCCCCGCGTGAGCTCCACGCCGTCGTGAGCGCCACGCTTTTGTGAGCACTGCCCAGTACGAGGCACCCCCCGAGTGAGCACTGCGCTGCGCGAGGCGCGCGCACTGCGCGATGCAGCGGAGGGTCAGCAGCGGAGGCGTTGCAGCGGAGGGGTTGCAGCGGAAGGGTCGCAGGCGGGCAGGGGGGCGGTGGAGGCTGGACGCACAGGCAGAGAACTGTGATCCATCCATAGACCATCCATGCACCAGGGCAAGAGCAGGTAACGTCAGCCGGGCATCTTTCTGTGTGCGCCACAGTGCGCGCGCTGTGTGCACCCGGGAATGTGTTTCCGATGGACGTTCCATGTGCGCGGGGGGGGCGGGTGCGAACGTCCTGCGTATCGGCGGACGGCACGACACGCATGACGTGTGGCTGTCGTGTCACGTCATACATACATATCAATATACGTGGACATATCGATATACGTGGACGTGAAACGACCAACGTGAGCGCGAGGCGCGTGGCGGCGGCCCCTCGGCCTCGCCTTTCAGTCGGCCTAAACCGCGGCCCGAGCTAATCGATTCCCGGGCCGACCTCGCCGCCGCCTCGCCGCTCCCGCCGGGGGCGGGGCGCGCGCGGGGGGGGCACGGCTCACACGGCATGATCCGTTACACCGGTTACTTACACGAGAAAGGTCGAAGCCGGATTTACGCCGAACGAATTGGCATATCGTCGGCAGACGTCGCACGTCGGCACGCCGCTCGCCGGGTGTCAGGTTGCGCGTCTTGGAACCGGTATCGTTATTGGAAGTTGATTGCGTTGGAACGTCGTGTAGACCGGGTCGTGCGTCTACGCCGTCTAACGCTGCTTTCGCTCGGTCGAGCCTTCAAGAGCCTTCACCTGGATGCGCCTCGCGACTCCCGTTCGCGCGGTCGGTCACACAGCGACGTCAGCGCTCAAAGAGTCAAAGTGCGGCCGTGTCGGTGTCCCAGCACCGGACGCGGTGGACGGCGGACACGACACGTGTCACACGTCACGCGCGACAGCCGCTGCGCATAACCCGTATGCCCCAGCCCCCCGCAGAACGCTCCATGCACCTCCCCTCGATCGCGAGGCGTTCACTGCCCGCCTCAACGTGTGGCCACCCCCCACCTCCAAACCATGGGCATCACTTGCCCTTGCCCTTGCCCTTGCCCTTGCCCCAGTTGCCCTCTGCCGGCCGTTTGGCGATGCTCACGCTCAGTCGGCCTCCGGAGCGCTCAAACTTAGTGCCATCGAACCACTTGACCGCCGCGGTGGCGGTCTCGGGCTCGTCGTACCTGATGAGTAGGTTATTAGAGGTCATCAGAGGTCATCAGAGGTCATCAGAGGTCATCAGCGTTCATCAGTGGTCTCGGGCTCGTCGTACGAGATGGTGCAGTCGCCCTTGGGCCGGCCGGTGCGCTTATCCTTGTAGATGTGGATGACGGGCTCTCCCTGGTTGAAGTTTTTCTTCGACTTTTTGATCGTCCCAATCTTGCCAAACCATTCCGCGAGCTCTTCCAGGGTCGCGTCCATCGGGATCCCCGAGACGTAAATCGTGTTTGCCCACTCGATGGTGCCGTCGTCGCGTAGCTTGTCGCCGCGCGCGAATCCGCCGCCCTGCGGCAGCGGGCCCGAGCGGCCGTCGTCCGAGCGCCACATCTTGGGGCCGGGCCCGCGGTCCTCGATCGTAATACCATGCGCGCGGAGCTGGTCTCGGATTTTGTCTGCCCCCTCAAAGTCGGAGCGCATCTTGGCGTTGCTGCGCTCCTCGGCAAGCTGGATGATCTCCAGCTCGGTCAAAGGCTCCTTACTCGACGCGCTGCCGCCACTGTAACTGCTACCCCGACCTCCGCCCTTACCTCCACTGCCATAGTCACCGTAGCCGCCGCCACCTTTCCCACGCCCGCCACCGCCGCGCGCGAGAAAGTCATCATAGTCGGCAAAGCCACCACCTCCGCCACTGTAATCGCCGTAACCTCCTCCACCGCCGCCGCGGTCGCCGTACCCATCGCGGCTGCCACCGTAAACGCCGCCGCCGCCGCCACGGTCGCCGTGCCCGTAGCCGTGCGAGTCGCGGTCATCACGACGCGGATCGGGTCGGCCGTAGCCGTCGGAGTCGTCGCGGTCGCGATAGCTCATTGGCACGACCTCTTCGCACGAACCCCCGCGTGTGAGCTTCACCTCGTGTGTGTGAATTTGAAACAGGACCACACAGTACTGTACTGCGGTGCTCATGCGGGCGTGAACCCGTTTTTTTTCGCACATCGGGAGACCCGAGAACGGACGAACTACCGTACGGTAACGCTGAACTAGTTCGTAGTTGCTGCTTCTGCTACTCGAGTACACTCGGGTGAAGTTGTAGACCTCCGTAGACCTCCCTCCGCCCGTGCGGGTGAACGCCGCGCAATTGACGCCGCGGTCCGGTCGTGTCTTGGGTGTCGATAACACAGCTGGTTTACACCGCTGCGATCTGAGCTTTAGATACATGCTTTGTGGAGTGTACTGTACATCCGCGACCGATCACTCATCAGTGCAATGGAGAATGGTCCTCGGGACAACTCGTCGGATTGCTGTTACGGCGCGCACCCGGACCCGCCCGCCCGAGCGCACGCCAATTTTTAAGAAATCGTCAGTCTCGCCGTGGGACCGGTCGTCTTCGATGCAATCGACGGCATTCCGCCGTTACGTGTCGGCCTGCCAGCGGTAGAAGACTGGCACGCCAATTGCATGCACACAAAAGAATGGCTCTGGTCGGGGGGGGGGGCGGCGAGCAGGACCGGCGTGGGGTAGAGCAAGCTAACGATGAGCGGGCGGCGCCTGCCGCAGGCTTCACTCCACCGCGAGCTTGGCGACGGCCGCAGCAATGCTCTCGTGTCGAGTAAGCCGGTTGACCTCGAGCCACTTGAGCATCGTCTTGACGGCGAGCGAGCCCTTCTTCTGCACTTCATCGGACGTCAGCCCTTCGGTTGCACGCCTCGACTCGGCCCACACGGTGGAATGATGGGTGGAATCGCCCCCGTGACTCGCCGCCGGGTCGAATGCGAGCATCTCCCTTTGGAGCTCGCGCCTCAGATGCGGCAGCACGTGCGCCCACGTGGAGAGGCTCGCGAGTGGCCGGCCGAGCAGGCAGAGCACGCCCACCACGACGCGGCGCACGTTCTCGGGCGGATGCTTATAGCTCTTGAGCTCGGCGAGGGCATCGCGTAGATCCAGCGTGTCGAGCTGCCCACCCACTTGTGCCTGCAGCCGCCGCGGCAGCAGCAGTCGCACGGCTGCGAGCGCGCTGATGCGCTGGGAGCGGTAGCGCCGCCAGCGGCGAGGCGGATGGTACACGGCAGTGTAGTAGCTGCGACGGCTGCGTCGGCGCACAACGGCCCCGCCATCTGCTGGTAGTGTGCGCCTCGTGCGGCCGCGTGCAGCGGGCGATGGCTTCGCCAAGGTCCTGGATGCGGTGGTGGGCGCGGCGGTAGATGCAGAGGTGGCGGCTGATGTGGGGCGAGCATGGATGGCAGCAGCAGCAAGAGCAGGAGCAGGAGGAGCAGCGGGCGCGCCCCCTTCTTCGTCGCCCTCGTCCTCGTCCTCCGCGTCGGTGCGCCGCGTCTCCACGTCACCAAGCGTCGCCACCATTGAGCAGCCTTGCCCCTTGGCGCCAAAACTCTGCGCGAGCACAACTGGCTGGCCAATCACCATCAGTTCGAGCTCGCGCATCATCGCCGGCAGCAGCGGGGCTGTCGCCCGAAGCCCTTCCTTCAGATGATCGCTCATCCTGACCTCCGACGCTCCACAGCCGCCCGCGACGGCGCTTGCGCTGCCACCGGTACGGGTGCCGCCGTCGCCGCTGCTGCTGCCGGGCTGGAGGATGATCGACACGGCGCCGTGCTCCGTGGACAGCGGCGCACGAAAGCACTCGCCTGGCAGCGGGAGAGCATCCGAGGGCACGCGGCGTACGCTGGCCGTGATCGATGGCTCCTCGCCCTCCGCGAGGATGCTCACCCATGCCCCCACAGTGCCCACGAGCGCCTCGATCAGGTCGCGCCGCCATGCCGTCTCCAGCGCACTTGCCGCTGCCTCCGCCATCGGACGCGCGAATTCCCCCGGAGCGTCGGTAGCGAGCACGCCAAAGGGCACTCCACTTGCCGACCACATTGTCCAGAGAGCGGTGGCACCCAAGCCCGAGCCTGCTGGTGCGTCAATGGGCCCCGCCACCGCCGCCCTGGCCATGGCGATAGGCGTCGCATCGAGCGCCTGCCTGGGCACATTGCCGACCGCCGACTCTGCCCGCCGCAGCGCTTGCTCTGCGGCGCGTGCGATCTGGGAGATAGCCGTCCGGGGCATGAGCGGCTGTGGCGTGCCGGTGGTGGACGGCAGAGCGTCGCGCGCCGTGGTGAGCGCATCGGCGGCGAGGAAGAGGAGCTCATCGGGCGATGCGTCGCTAGTGATGAGCACAGCGGCGCTGTATCGAGCGGTAGCGGCACCGCTGCCTCCGCTGCCTCCGCTGCCTCCGCTGCCTCCGCTGCCTCCGCTGCCTCCGCTGCCTCCGCTGCCTCCGCTGCCTCCGTTGCCTCCGTTGCCTCCGCTGCCGCTGCCGTCGCTCGTGCCCTCGCCGTCGCCACCGCGCGCGTCCCCCCCGATGCTCAGCTGATGGACGATTTCGGCCGCCACCTGCGCCATGGAGCCGTCTGGCCGCGCCGCCGCCGCTGTGACAGCCCGCGCCGCCGCCGACCAACGGAGAAGAGCCTGAGCTCGATCCGCCCACTGGTCCGCGGTGGCCGCGAGGGTCTGCGCCTGCGTGGCAGCCGAGCCAGCATCCTTGGCTGCCGCGATCAGCCCGGGCGTGGCGAAGGTCTGTCCAAAAGCTTCCGTCGCAGCCACCAACTCTGCTTGCCTTGCGACGGCGGCCGCGGCAGCCGCGGCTATTGCTGCGGCCATCGCCTCCTGTGCCGCGGCAACGGCGGCTTTATTCGGCGGTGCGTGTGCCTCCTGCGTCGCTGCCTCGCCTGTCGCACGGCGGTCCCCTTCTCCCACCGTTAGCCGAGGGGGGAACAGAGACGGTGTTGAGGTCGACGCGGCCGCCCGAGCTGCCGCGGCCGCCGCACTCCCTTGCGCCTTAGCAGCCTCTGCAACGGCACGCTCGGCAACGGCCATCACTGTCGCTGCGTCCGCTGGCGCGCCCGTGCCGGTAGCTGCATTGGAAGCTGGAGCAGAGGCAGCGGAGCTACCAGCGGAGCTACCAGCGGAGCTACCGCCGCCGCCGCCCATGGCGATGGCCTCAGCGAGCGCCGCAGCCGCCGCCGCCTCGCCCGCCGCCACGGCCGCCTCCGCCACCCTAGCGCCGTCGAGGAGTGTACCGTCGTCGACCGCCTTGCTCACGGCGATCGCCGCCTCGCCCGCGGCCCGAGCTGCCCTTGCCCCCTCTTCCTGCCCAGCCGCCTGAGCTCTCTCGGCTGCTTCGATGGCGGCAGTACCGGCCTTGGCCGCCTCGGCCGCGCGGCTGCCGCACGAGCCGCCGCCTCCGCCTCCGCCGCCTCCGCCTCCTCCGCCTCCGCCTCCGCCGCCTTCGCCGCCTCCGCCTCCGCCTCCGCCGCCTCCGAAGCCGCCGCCTCCGAAGCCGCCGCCTCCGAAGCCGCCGCCGCCGCCATTGGTGGGAGTGGCCGACATGAAAACGCCGGAAGCGAGCTTGGCAGACGCTTCGAGAGCAGCGGCAGCGGCGGCCTTGGCCGCCAACGACGCCGCCTCGGCCGCGTCCACGGCCTGTGGCACAACGCGGGCCGCCAAGGAGGGGATTCGCATGCTATTTCTATTTGGGCGTCCAAATCCCCCACCACCGCCGGAGCCGTCCGCCAGGGAACCAGCACCAGCGCCCATCCAACTGCCGCCGCCGCCTGTCCGCCCGCCCAAGCCGCCCATGGTCTCGCCAAAGTGGCCGCTCCGGCTGCCGCTGCGGCTGCCGCTGCAGGCGTACGGCTGGCGCCAAGAGCCACTCAACCGTAGTGCAGCCCCAGCCGTGTCGCTCGCGCGCAGAGCTCCCATGGCAGGCGTATTGAGTGGAGGCGGCGGCCGTACGATCTCCAGTCCGATCTCGCGCCCTACCGAGTGCACATGGCTGCCGACGTCGCCGCCACCACCCGCGCTGACGCTCCCCACATCCTTCTCCTCGTCCTCGTCAGCTTCGTCCTCGTCAGCCTCGTCCTTCGGGCCGTACTCACTCCACTTGATCTCCTCTTGGGCATATAGGATATGAGGGAAGACGTCCTCATCGGCGGCCCAGGCAAAGCTAGGTTCAGAAGCCCCACTCAAGCTCTCGTTCGCGCCGCCAATGGCGCCCACACCAGCCTCGCCGCAGTCGTCGCAGTCGCCGCCCTTAACTCCCTCGACTCCCTCGACTCCCTCGACGCCCTCAGAGCCGACGACGCCGTCCTCGTCGTCGATGTCGTCCTCGTCCTCGTCCTCGTCCTCGTCCTCGTCCTCCTCGTCTTCGCGTCCGCCTGCACCTCTTGCGCCATCCTCCGCTGCCTCATCGACGACACCACCGTTGCCTCCGCCACCACCGTCGCCTCCGCCACCGCCCGCCGCGGCCGCCAGGCGCAACCGCTCGAGCTCAGCGAATGCGTCTGTCGGGGGCTTGTCCAGCGGCGGCGGCCCTTCCGCTGCCGTCACGCGCCCGGCAGTGACGAGAGAGAGGCGAAAGGCGCGGTACTCGCGCAGCCGCGCGGACGTTGGCTTCGGCGGCAGAGTCGCCATAATCTTTCCGTCGGGTCCTGTGCTGAGCCTGACTGTGATGCGCTTGAAGAGACGGTCAAGCCACGTCGCATAGGCACCGCCGTCGATGCCGGTGGTGTACAGGTCGGCTACCTCGAAGAGGCACGCCATGAAAGCCACCTTGCTCATACGCTCGGCGCCCTGCACGTCGTCTAGCCAGTCCGACTCGCCGGCGGCCCGCGCCTCCTCGGGTGTGATGTCGGGGATGAGCACGGTCGCCATTTTCACGTGCACCGCGAGGTACTCGTCCTCGCTGATGGTACCGTTGTCGCCGACGCCAAAGACGCGCCAGAAGCGTTCGAGCTGCGTTCGCACGCGCTTGTCATTCTTTAGTGCCATGCGCTTCTTCGTGTTTTCGTTCGAGTGCAGCTCCGGGTTGCCTTGGAGTTGGTAAGGGACGACATTTACTGGCACTGCGAGGCCGCTCGCCGCGTCGTCGCGTTCAAAGGTGAAGCGCAGGTCGGCGCCAGCGGCTGCTGCGGTCAGTGAGCGCCCGAAGGCGTACGTGGTGGCCATGACGCTTGCAATGTATTTCGGAAAACGCGTGAAGGGATATTCCTCCCAGGGGTGAGCACCGTTTTCGGCCAACGGCTTTGGTTTGCCGCTGCAGACTGGTCAGCCGAGCGCCACTAGTTTGCTTTGAAGCGCGCGTGCAGCTTGCAGAAAAAAGGTTGGCTGTGAACTGCGGCGGCCGTGAATGCTGCGCGGTTTTTTCCAGGAATGGGTTCCTAGGTCTGGCACATAAGAATGAGCACTCGGTACGATCGGTACGATACCACCATGCACCTCGATGCGATCACCATGTCCGACCTCGAGAGCCTCGTGCCCGAGCTGGGTGACTCGGCTATCACCAACGTTCCGATCGCGGCCTTCCTGCAGCGCGCAACGGGTGAGAACGCGTGGGTTTGCTTCGAGGCCGACGTGCGTGCTGCGGCGGGCACGGGCCTCGAGCGGCTGCGCGGGCAGGGCAGTGAGCGCTGCGTTGACCTGGCTCGCCTCTTCCAGTTCGAGGAGCAGACGCGCTGCCAAGCCTTCCAGGCTACCCTCATGGGCGAGGTGGCGCCGGCCATGTACCAGGCGACCGTGCGGTCGATCCTGGAGAAGCTACTTCGCAGACTCGAAACGTGGGCGTCCGAGCCGAGCCTGTACCAGGCGGCTGCGCAGTGCCTTTCTGAGTACATGTCCGCACTCAACCACCACTGCAACATCTGCGCCTTGCCGCAAGCCTCGCCAGCGGGACACTCGCTGCCGGTGATCCCTGAGGGTCGCGCGACGAGTCGCGACGAGTCGGGGATGGACTCCTCAGAGGACGCGTCGGAGTTCGTCTCGGAGGACGGCGAGACCCTCTCGGTCAATTCCGAGTCGCTCAGCGCCGACGGAGCCGCCGCCAGCATCCGCCTGCTCAGTACTGACAGCAGCGGGGCGCCCGTGTTCACCCTGGGCGCGCCGCCTTCCCGGTCTGGCAGCGACCCCGAGCTCGATCGCAAGGAGCGGAGGCGGGAGTCGAACAAGAAGGCGTCGGTCAAGTACCGTGCGCGCAAGACCATGTCTATGCAGCAGGTACTTCAGGAGAACAGCCAGCTCCGCACTCAACTGAACGCACTCGCCACACAGAACTCAGTCCTCTCGGCAGAGAATCAGCTGCTCAAGCAGCAAATGTCGTTCCTGCAGTCGATGCTGCAGAACGGCGTCGGCGGCGCGGGCATCCCGGGCGATGGTACCGCCGCGGTGTCAACACCGGCGCAACCGCCGGCTCCGGCGCCCGCGCCACATCGGAACTGTGCGACCTCCGGTTGCGGCGCTCTTGCCACCTCGGGGCCTCCTGCGCCGCCGCCGCCGCGACCGCCGCCGACCCGACCGCCGCCGACCCGGCCGCCACCATGGAGCCCTGGAGGAGGGGGTGCGGCTGCTTCCGCGCCCGTCTCGTGCATCCCTCCTCCATATTCCTCTCCAAAGCTACACGCCGCTATGAATCGCGAGCAGCCCTTTCTACCGATGCACGGCAGCTCCCATCGCCACGAATCGAGCGCCTCGTCCCATGGCACGTCCGCCAGCTTCGTCTCGTACGGACACGTCAAGCCGCCCGAGATCGGCGCATCCTCCTCCGGGGAGTGCGATGCTGACTTTGGCGTCTCGGAGTGGCTGACGGCCGATTCGCACTTGCGTATCTGACGATCGGCCCGCGCCCCGCCGCCCCGGGGTGTCAGACTGAACGTGTCTGAAGAGTTGCTGAGCCCAGGACGGGACTTTTCACGTTCTTTTCACGGCGCGCGATGAGCCAAATGGTAGCTGCGTAAGTGTGTAAAATTAGGCGCAGTCTAACTCTGTAACACAGGCGCAAATGCAACCGCCTCCGCTCACAGCAGCAGTCACGCACACACCCCTCGGGGCGTGTTTTTGAAACGGACGCTTGGCTGTTCGCCCACCGGCCGGCCGGCCGGTCCTCGCGCGCCCTCACGTGCCTGAAACCTCCAATATAACGTGGCCAGAACGCCATCACCAATCTCTCCTCGTTTCCACGTTCAATCCATGTCAATCGCAGCCTTGCTCTCCGGTTCTCCGTGGCTTGCCGGCGAGGTCGGTGATGGCTGCAAGCTGCTTCTGTCCCAAGCAAGATTCGTCATGAGCTGCAAGCTCGATAATGTGCGTGCCAGGCCAGGCGGCGCCAGGCCTTCCATATTAGGAAAGGCGCACAGCGGCGCCAAATCGGCCTGGGTCAGCGTGCAAGCCGCAAGAGCGCCGACGAGAGCTGGGAGCGAGATGCGTTGAGGTGCATCGGACATGAGCTTCCTAGCGACCGCAATGTCGCGCGTCGCGAGGAGCTCCGCCTCGATGCATGCGATGACGGCGCTTGCGACGAGGAGGATGACCGCATCGCCCTCGAGGAGCATGAGCGAAAAGACGACAGCGACGCATTCCTCGGAGAGCGATCGGCACCAGATCGGCATGAGCCACTCGGGCAGGTAGATGGCGGCGGAGATACCGATCCGGTCCAGGTGCGCGGCGACCACCGGCCGATCTCGTCGGATGAGGGCTGTATGGAGCTCTCCTGCGGGGGAGATGGGGAGCGTACGGGCGACGGGCAGAGATGTGGGGTTGAGGGCACGGGTGATACACCGGCAAATGCACGGGAGCGCGCGCGCCGCCGCACCTAGCGCATCCCACTCATCGAGATCGAGCCTCCAGCAGAGGCGCAGCAGCGGGAGAGACGAGAAGCGACGGAGCGCGCTATAGGCTGCCGTTCGAGAGAGCGGTCTCATCAGGAGCCATGCTGCTAGGTCCGCCATCCCCTGAGAGTAGCCGACAGCTCCGAGGTCGGACTCGGCAGCACAGACCTGCGCATCGAGGATGACCCTCAAGTCTTCGGCAGAAAAGCGTCCGGATTCGCCGACTGTCTCGATCTGCCAGTCTGGCCACGTTCGAGGGATATCGTTGAGGATGACGTCTAGATCTCCGCACATCTCCGGCTTGGCCTCTCTCATCGAGACGCTCTCGGCGCTGCTGTCATCGACCAGCTGGCTACGTATGTGAGCGGCAGAGGCTGCAGCCGCATCCAGGCCCGACTCATCACAATCGTCGAGCTGCATCAACGCCAGCAGCACCTTGGCGACAGCCTCGGGGTGGACACCCCTGAGCAGCCGCTCGGTGTGAGGCACGGCCATATGCGCAAGGTCGAGCGTGGGTGCCACCGAAGGATACTTCCATTTGGGATCCTCTCGCACCTCCCAGCCCGTCGTGGGCGGGAAGGGTGAGTCGCCGCGCGCCATGTACCGATGATGGCCGTCATACGCAATGCCCCAACAGCCAACACCCTCGGGGTATCCCTTCTTACGCGTCCATTCAGTGTCGGACCAGCCGATGGTCGTTTGCTGGAAGAAAGGCACGCTGCGATCATCGTTGCGAAAGAAGGGCTTGCCGTTGGCGAGTGCGTCGTCCGGCACGTGCTTGTAGAAGCCATTACACACGTCCAAGCCCGCACCCACCACGACGAGGCCCGCGTCCGTGCTCCCCGCCACCCCACTCCCTATCCCCCCCCTGCTCGCCGCCGCCTGACGAAGCGCCGGGAGCATCTCTTCCCACTCGAGCGCGCTGCACGGCGGCTTCAAGACGGCAAGCAGCAGCGGCTTCGGAGGCACGTCACCCTGGTTCGCCCGACGGTTGCCCGTGCCAGCCTCATCGCTCATAGCGCTGTTGACGCGTCCCTGTCGCGCGGCATTCCGCGCCTGCAGCTCGCTCAGCTTCTCGGCCGCCCGCGCCCTTGCACGTGCACCCGCCTCCTCTGCACGTTGGGAAGCAAAGGCGAGGGCCCGGAGCGCGAGCGACGGACCCTCCGCCAACGCCTTCGCCGCGGCCTCGCGCTCCTTCTGCTCATAAAGCTTGATGGCCCACAGCGCTGCAGCCGATGCGTGCTCGAAGAAAGGCTGGTTGGTGCCCGCCTGCTCGGCCCGGCTCGCACACAAGGTCGTAAAGGCACGCACGCCCTCGGCGAACGGGTACGCGACGAGCTCCATCACCTGGAAGGCGCAGATACGTGCGAGATACACCCGCAGAAACGGGTCAGATGCGGGTCAGATGCGGGGAGACGCGGGGAGATGCGGAGAAGATGAGCAAGGGAGGTGAGAATGAATTCGACCAGGCGAGAATGCATTCGTACCGAGCCGGAGCCGTCTGCAGAGAGGCCGGCTGCAAAGGCCTCGATCTCAGCCGCCGCTTGCTCGAGAGCTGTCGTCTTGAGCGCGACCTCCTCGACGAGCTTCGCATGCTCCGCGCTCTTCTTCTCGAGGGAAGCGCTCGCCCTCTCGACGGCGGCGACCGCCTTGGCCCCCTCCTTGCTGCCCGCAGCGTGCCACTCCTCCTCCCTCTTGTCGATCAACTTGCCCAGCTCGCCCTCGAGCTTGCTCACTTGATGAGCGGCCTCGTCGCGCTTCCCGACGAGTAGCTTCAGAGCTTTGTCCTTCTTCTCATACTCCTCGGCCAGGGTCACCTGCCCCTTGAGCAGGACTCGGAAGTCGCCCAACACCGCGACCAGAGCGGCGAGCGCCATTCTGCAGGCGCGCTCGGCCTCCTCATGGGCTGGCTTGCCCTCGAATGGTACAGCGCGGAGGCTCGAGATGAGCTGTGCGCCTTCACACTCATGCGCGAGCGCTTCGATGGTGGCCTTCTCTTGGGCCGGTGCGAGCAGCGTGTCGAGGGTCGCCTTGCTGAACTCCTCGATCAGCGCCGCCGACTCCTTGCAGCGGCGCTTGGCCAGCGTCCACTGGACCACATACGCCGCGTAGCGCGCTGTTGTCTCCTTTGGCGCGAGGCGCTTCACACTCGGGTTGTAATCTGTAGGCAAACTGTCGCCCTGTCGCACCGTCACTACGCCGCGCGCAAAAGAGCGATAGACCTTGGCCAGCTCCTCCGCCGCTTGGCTCAGGGGTCCGTTCTCCGCGTCGCGCCGAGCGGAGGAGGCCACCTTGAGCGCCACTGGCTGCGCCTCTTCCACGAGGCGAACGAGCTCCGCATCGGCACGCGCGAGCGTTGCCTCAGCCTGCTCGATCGCGGCCATCGCTTTCTCGAGCTCGGCCTTCGCCGCCTGATGCGCCGCCACCATCTTCCTCTCGTCCTTTATGCTGGCCGCCTTGAGCTCACCGTCTAACGCGGAGTCTCGCGACGACGTTGCCCGCTTGAGGGCCTTGTTCGCCGCCTCCTTCGCGTCGCTCGCGTCGCGTATCATCAGCTCGAAGGCATAGATCGCATCAAGCCCCTTCTTGCACAGTGCCTTGGCCTCGTCGCCCAGACAGATCGACACGACCGCGCTGACGGCAGTGCGCTGGGTTATGATCAGTTCCTCTATTGCCGCCAGTCGCGCTGCGGTGCGGTGCATCAGCTCACCGCTCGCGATGCCGCCGCAGAAGGCCTCGTGACGGCTCCACTCTGCCATCTCTGGCAGCAAGAGCTGCGGCACCCCCCCCTTTTTCTTCGGCGGCGGCCTCAATGTGTACAGGGTGACGGTGGCCTCGATGGCATCCCGCAGTCGGCGCAGCGAGGTCTTGGCAGCGGTCACATTCAAGTCGATCGGCAGACCGCTCACCTTCCTGTCGTGCACCTTGTCGGGGTCTTCGGCGAAGAATGAAGAGACTGCAGACCGCATGGTCCGGTGTCCAAGGCCGATCGAGCGGCTTTATGCGCTTGTGTTGCCGCGCATCGTGGGTGTTGCGTGATTTTTCACGTGAAGACGCGCTGTTGCGAGCGCTCCAGCAACGCTACGTCCCTGAACTGATACACAAGCACGCTGTCCCCCGCTGCGACCGTGCGTTCTCTCAGCCGTTTCACTTAGGGCTGAGGAGATGAAATTAATTTTTCGGTGTTTCGTTGATTTTCGCCCATAGTGGCGGGACGAATGCGATGCCTCTCTGCCAGAGGCCTTGCGGTTAGCGGCCTCCGGCGCGTGCGCAGCCTGCTCTCCCTGCATGAGCTCTCGCGCACCCTGGGACCCGAGAAACAAGTCAGCTGCTGGATGGATAATCCAAAGTTTGTCGAACCAGGGCTTTCGCTCTGGGAGCGCACACTGACAAGGCTTTCGCTCAGGGCTATACATTCAGAGCACGAATTCAACCTTGAGGACTTCCTGGTCGGCACCCGGCAGGCATACGTGACCTGCCATCAACTCATCGGCCGGAGAGACTGGTCAGCACTTGAGAGCCTTGTTCAGCCCTCGTGCCTGCTCGCCGAGACCTTCACCAAGGGGAGCTTGGCTCCTTCCGAGCCAGAGGACTACACCATATTGTCAGCAGTTTTGAGCCGAGCACGTACCGCGAACACCGATCACAGCCTCGCGCATCTCGAAGTCTCCTTCCGAGTTCTGCAGACTGAGACGCTGGACGACTTTCGTCATGGGCGCTGCTACTCGACCCTCTCCGACCCGCCCAGGCTGCAGCAGAGCAAGTGGACGTTCGAGAGGAAGCTGAGCGCGACGGGAGATGCAGCCGAAGGAACGGAATGGCAGGTCGCCGACATAAAGTGGATTGTGGCCGACGATTCGGTCGAGCTGCATCCACAATGACTGTCCTACAGGCTGGACTCTCGCATGCGTCTGCTGTTGTACACGCAACCGGGTGACGGAACACGGATCACGGTTTGACTGAGGTCGTCAGCGCAGAGCCCCGACCGGCTCGTGGCCCGTCCGGCGCGCGCCCGCCAGCCGCGCCGTCCGGACGGCCCCGCAGGGGTCGCGTGCGTCACTGGTGCCTGTCCGGGCGCCTCGCCTCTAATCGGCTGCGCTACTCTCCCTGAGGTGGGCATCTGAGAAGTGAGATCCAAGTTCCAACACGTAGTAAAGGTAACCACTTTCGTTCTTGATTTATAATGGTCTTGATTTAACATTGATTACATCGAGACCGCGCGCCCGCGCCGCACTCCCGGGTACGGCGGTAGCATCATGGGCGCCCCGCCCCGCCGTTTCTGGGTGGGGTTTGGTGCCGCGAACACGCTACCCGTTTGCCCGTACGGTGCCGCCGTGCCCGCGGCGCGCGAGCTGCCGCACACGCTTGGGCACGGCCGCGACACCAACAGGCTGTACTCGTACACACCGGCGCGCGTGCAGCCCGCGGACGTGGCCGACTCGGCTCGGCACTCGGCAACGCCCCACGCGCTCGCTCATCCCTTGGCGTGTGGTCCCCGGGGTCCAGTCACCAAGGGCCGGAGCACCCTTTCTCGAACTCAAGTATACAATGTGCTGTGGGCCCCGCTTCACTTGGTGCCGGAGGCCAACCAAAAGGCGTGCCGGCCGTTCCTGGCCATGCGTCCATTGACGTCGGCAACAACTACTTGCAAGTTGTCATCGGTTCGCTCCTCTGCATCGAGCAGGCATTCGCCGTTGACTGCAGCCTCGAACAGGTACGTGTGCCCCGCTGTCGTCGCGTCGCCAAAGGAGACGGCAACTTGCACCAAGCAGCCGTTATCAGCCAGCAGCTCGCTCTGACGCCGCGGGTGCCACAGGCACTCTGTCCTTTCCGCCGTCTCACCACAGACGATGAGGGAGGAGCCGATGGCGACGAACGGCGATTGCAGATCACTCGACGGCACGAGCTCGCGCTGGGCGCCGATCACCAAGCGTGAGTCCGAGACGCACGGCGCACCTCGCAGCTCCTCCATGGCCATTCCGAGCTGCAGGAGGGCCTTTTCTACCTCAATCTTGCCAGCTGCTTGCCTCAGGCGCGCTTCGTCGCATAACGCCTCATGGAGCGGTTTTGTCAGGCCACCGTCTCTGCAAAGCGCGTCGAGGAGTGTGGTGTCGCCGCGCATTGCCTCAGTATAAGCACTTGCAACGATCAGGGCGGCATGCTGGGCACCGATCAAAAACTCCTGCTGACCAAGGCGCAGAGCTTCGCGGAAGACAAAATCCTCGACCATCGGCTGAATGAACACATCCACAGCGGCTATCCAAGAGGGCCGACAGCTGAGTTTGCGCATGCTCCTCGCCATCGCTGGTACGATATGCCCGAACATGTCGCTGGCCCTGGGGTGCAGAGCGCGACCGAGATCGCCGTCAAATCCAGGACTTGTGCGCGGACAGATTCCATCTGGATTCCAAATTCCGCATCTGCTTGTGGAAGCAGGCGAGTGGAGGTGACAAAAAAACAATGTTTGCCAAGAGACTCTTCGCCTCCGTTCCGCGCCTCTCGACGGCGTCCGTGCTCGCCCGCAGCATTTCGACCCGCGCCCTCCTCGCCCCGAAGGCGCCGATCACCAGCCCTATTGTTCGCGCGGTCAACCCCGTGCGCTCGCTGCACACCACCCGTGCGATGCTGGCGGAGGGCAAGTCGCTGGGCTCCATCCACGTTCTTGAGGCGCCGACTGTGACGACATGGCAGGAGATTCCCAAGGGCGGCCTCCTGTACAAGGGCATGAACCGGAAGCAGATCATCTGGAAGATCTGGTACAACCACGCTGTCACGCCGCTGTACGCTGTGATCGGCCTTGCGACCCTCCTCATGTTCTTCTTCATGTGGAAGTACTTTACCCGCCACACTGAGATCGCGTGGAGCAAGAGCCTGCGTGGCACGTACGACCACACGGGCCTGGACGATTCGCGCGCAGACTCGCACTCCCGCCGCCTCCTCTACCCCGGCATGCGCGATCGCAACAAGCGCGACGTGCGCATGTTCCCGTTCAACTTCGTCCCCATGCACAAGATCGCGGAGAAGCGCTTCGTCGACTACAACAAGGAGGAGTAGAGCGGGTCTCGTCAAACGACCTCTTCCTCTCTCACTCTCCACTTAGTGTCGCGTGAAACCCTGTCCAACGCGCGCGCCTGACGAGGGGTATTGGCTGGTGCATGCCAGTAGTGACAGTGTGAAATGTTTCCGGGGGTGGGGCGTGCTTGGTGCCAGTGACAAGCCAGTCTAGCACAATATTGTGTGGCGGGTTGTGTGTCGAATGAGTGTGCCTGCCTCGCGTCGTGAACAGCAAAAGGACTCACTGAGGATAAAATGGTGCTACCCTAGAGGGGTAGAGGTCGGTACGCCCCCGCCGGCGAGACGTACCCGGCGCGGCGAGAGAGAGACCGATCGAACGCCGAGGGACCCTCCCCGCGTGCGCCGGTGGGACCGCAAGACTGTAGACTCGAGAGGCATAGACGGCGGAGACGCGAGACGAGGCGCCGGCGTACGCCAGCGATGCAGAGGCGCGCCGCCACGGCGCGCGCAACGGCATGTCCGTGCTCTCTCCTACGGCGCGTACGCGGCACGTACGGCATACACGATAAAGTACGGCCCCGGCTCAAACATTTGGATTCCAGGTAGGGCACCCGGTCGTCTCTTTCGCGAGAGACTCGGGTGCGATCCAGCAGCACGGGCAGCGGAAGGACGCCTGGTCGTCGCGGGTCGCGCAGACAATGCTCACGTTGGAGACGGCGGTGCCGATGAGCACGGCGATTCGAGCCGCGGGTGGCAGCCGCACCTCGAGAGCCGCCTCGAGAGCTTGTGGCGTCGCAGGGCAGTCTGGCGTGCGCGCGTCGGAGCCTTCAGCCGCGCCCGCCGTGCGGTTGCTCGTAAACCAGCGCAGTGCGTGGAAGATGTGCAGGCGCGTGAAGATGCTCATGAACTGCAGGTGCTGTACTTGCATGCCCAAGAAGCTCGGCTTTCCAAATGCGGCGCACGGCAGCGGTGCGGACTGGATGGCATGCAGCGATGCCAGTGGGATCTTTCGCACACCGCACAGGCGACCGACGGCCGGTCGTGGCAGCACCGCCACGCGCACGGGCGCACTCGAAGCGTCGCCGACACCGGTACGTACCTCCGTATGGGCGATGAGATGATCAGCCAACGGCCGAAGCGTACCGACGGCCTCGTCACTCGCCCTCGCCCTCGCCCTCGCGTCGCCGCCTCCGCCCTTGTCCACGTCGCCGCCGCCGTCGCTGCTACTGCCGCTGCTACTGCTGCTGCACGCCCGCCCCGTGCCCGCTTGCCACTCGCTCGCGAGCCACACCGAATGTGTACGTGGCGTCGTGACCCACCAGGCACGAGGCATGAGAACACCTAGTGGGTCAGGTGTGTGCGGTGTGACGAAGGGCTGGCAATCGACGTCGAGCGGATGGCAGCCGGCGTGCACGCGCGCACCCTCGTGCTGCGCGCGAGCGTGTGAGAACCACTCCGGCAGCCCCGCCCGCTCAAACACTTGCTCGTTCATCACCGCCTGCGGCCAAAGGCGTCCTTGATGAATGACCCCTTTGGGATCGCGAAATGGTGCATGCGTCAAGCGCCGCAGGATCGTCTGTACGGTGGCATTGAAGAGGCCGGCGGCGCGCGCGCCTGCGGCCGCACGCGCAAACACGAAGCCCGTGTTCAAGCTTGGCGCGGCCGTTACGTCACAGGGGCAAGGATGGCCTTCGGGCATCGCTCGATGTGCCGTCCGCGTGCATGTGACACCGACCTCATCGCCATCCCGATAGGAGGTCGCGCCAGCGGCGCCCGCCTTGCGCGCCGCGCCGCCGGCTCTGCTGCTGCGCTCGAGCAGTGGTACGCGCCACTGGCGCACGGGCCAGCCGCCATCGCCCTGGAAGAGGACGTCGAACCACGCATATGCCGGCGCGTGCACCACTACAAAGGGGTTGGTCGAGAGCTGCAAGTCGGAATCGATAGAGAGGATCGAGTAGCCACGCACGAGGGCGTGCGTAGTGAACCACCACCGCTGCAGGAAGAGCATGTAAGGGTGCGTCGTGAACATGCCCCAAGACGCGTTGCCGCGGTCGATGGTCACACCGACCTCACGCATGCCCACGCTCGAGTAGGCGCAGCACACGCCGCGTGGGCGGAGCCTGTTGAGGCACATGTTGTCGGTGCCGGCCCTGCGATTCTGCTGACCGAGCTGGGGCGTGAGTACGAGGTAGTTTTCGACCGAGTGCCTTCGGAGCGACGCGATCTGCGCCTCTATGAAGCGAACACCTTCATCACGCATATTTATCTGCGACTTGCCGTTTGTCCAGCCGAGCACCATGATGAGCAGCTCGCGCGCCGTCGAGGCACGGGCGGACAGCATGGCTTCGAGTGCGGCGTCATTGTGCAAGTCGCCGTTGGCAGGGCACGAGGGCACGAAGGCTGCCGTCACGGCTCCCACTCTCGCCGACATGGGGTGTGAAAAAGGCCATTTGTGGTTATGCATGAAGCCGCATCTACATGAACCCTCCCAGATCGATCTATAAGCCCCCGTGAAGTGGAAGCCACGAGCACACCTCAAATTGGAAACGCGCGAAAATGATGGATGGGGTTCACATGACCGCTGAGTAGGTTGTCGGGCCACCACACGCCCGAAGAGATACACGATGCGGTGGTGGCCGTACACGATAGTGAGCACTATCGTAGTCCTCACCTACTTCTCGCTCAGCAATGTGGGTCGTGCGCAACGTCAGGAGGATGGCGGCGACAGACCGCAACTGTTCACGACAACTCCGTGCTGCTGCAATCGGGTGCTGCGCCGCAAGTTTAGCACGGCGATCACTGCTCAGGACAGCGGATTTGGAATCCGCGGCTCTTTAGTGTGGGGCGGCTCGGCCATTCGCGGCCCCGATAGTCTGTTCCATATGTTTGCTTCGCGATGGGATGAGAGGCTGGGCCACGGCGCGTGGGTGATGTCATCCGAGGTGGTGCACGGCACCTCGCCGAGCCCACTCGGCCCGTTTGAGTTTCGCGCCGTCGTGCTGCCTCGTCGCGGACCCGCCTACTGGGATGGCATGGCGACGCACAACCCAACCGTTCACTGGGACCCCTCGAGGCGTGAGTATGCACTCTTTTATACCGGCATCACGTACAGCTTCCCGCCGCCCGAGCCGGCGGCCGGCCTGTTTGCGAACCGCAGCGCGTACGAGCTCGCGTGGAACTCGAAGCGGATAGGTGTGGCCTTCTCGCGCACCCTCGACGGACCTTGGCTCCGACTCGATGCCCCCGTTCTGCCCACAAGCCCTGCAGGCGCGTGGGACGCGGGCATCACAAGCAATGCGGCACCGTACGTAGCAGCTGATGGCTCAGTGACTCTCTTCTACAAGTCGATCGCCTGTGGCTACCCAGAGCGCAACCAGCGCAAGGGCGTGCGCTTCCACATAGGTGCTGCGCGAGCTCCCACGGCAGCCGGCCCGTACACGCGCGTGGGCTCCGCGCCCATTTTGGTTTGGGGTGCTGTGCCGTTGGTGGCGGAGGATCCGTTTGCTTGGAGGTGCACTCGAACGGGCGTGTGGCACCTGCTCTTCAAGAACATGGCCTCCTTGAAGCGTTCGGGGCAGTCGTCGCTGAGAGCCGGGGAGCTCGCGTATACGCACACGATCGCCGGCAAAGGCTCCGCCGGATTTCGTTGGGCGATGCCACGGCCTGCGTTCAACCGGACGGTGAGCGTATACCGTGATGCTCCTGAAGCTGAGGCGGCTGCCGCCGCGCGGCTCCGGCGCGCGCGCCGTGCCTGCCGTGCGGGCTGCCCAAGGCGCGCCGTGCCGAGCGCCCGTGGCGGAGCGCCGCCGTACCGAGCGCTTGAGGCGTGGGGGCGCTCTCTCGGTAAGGGCAAGGCGGCAACGAAGCTGGACAATGCGACGCTGGAGCTGGCGGAGGTGGACATTATTGGAGAGGACGAGCAGAAGCATGGAGCGATGGACGACGAGGAAGATGAGGATGAGGACGAGGACGAGGAGGAGGAGGAGGACGAGGAGGAAGAGGAAGCTGTCGAGCGGATGCTCGTTGATCGCGCGACGACGTTGCACATCGAACGCCCTGTCGGATACCGCCGGCGTCGCAATCGGCCTCAATCCGCCCGCGCTCAATACGACGCTCCGCAACCCGTCGGTACGATCAGCGTCGGTCGCAGTACGCCGCCGATGCGCCACGCCTCCCCCAACCTCTCCCGGTCCCTCCCCCAACCTTTCTCGGACCCTCCCCCAACCTCTTTCCGCCGCAGTGGAGCGTCCTCAGCTCCTCTTCTCGTCCGACGGGCAGGAGCCCACGCATGCCTTCTTCGCCGTCTTCGTCAACGACTTCTCGATGAACTTTGCGCTGCCGCTCGGCACGGCGCGAGCGGCGCGTAGTTTGACTTGGACACCGACCCCTTGGGATCCACGCCTCAAGTCACAGCTGATGCTGAGCCACAATATGAGCGCGTAGAGATCAGACTTCAGGCATTCAAGATTCGCATCGGCGCAGCGAGTGCGAGAGCCTCGAGAGCCTCGAGAGCTCAGAGAGCCCGGTGACCGCGAGCTACGCCATCGGTGGCACAGGGTCACTCGAAGAGTTCCACTTCGGGGGGTACGCGACGCGCCCGTAACGGAGGCGGAGCCAACGGCGGAGACGACGTTGGGCGGAGACGACGTCGGCACGCGTCGAACATGGTTTCGAAATGGCGAGAAGGCCGGACCCGGAGGCGGAGCCGCGAGAGTGGGAGCGAGCGACAGCAGACCACGGCCCACTGCGCCGGGCTTTGAGACCTGTGGTGCGCAGCGTGGCGACGCGGGTTTTCGACCCGCGCTCGGCACGACCGATCCGGTCGTGACGAATGGAATCGCGTCGTGCGATGCCGCTGAGGGCGCGCGTCCTACGCGCGTCCGGAAGAAGCCCGCGCCGGTGCGCGGGAGCCCGCGGCGCGCGAGGCGCGTGCCGGTGGAGAACGATACGGATGGCCCGCGCGCCGCGGACGAGGTGAACATCTTCAGTCGAACCGATCAGGCACGGTAGCTGAGGAGTTTGCAACCCAGCTATAACAAAATTATTACACCCGACTACAGCCATGCTGCGGGTCGTTCGATCTAGGGCCAGATCGCTCTCGTGCGGAAAAGCACCGTGCAATAAAGCCTACACGCGGCCGTGCGGTGTATCCATGAACGGCGAGAGAGAGCGCTCGTCGCGCGGCGTCGTGTCACACAGTCTCGTGGCACAGTCAACCTGGAACGGTCGGCCTTAACGTGGCCAGTCAGCCTGTCGCATGCAGCCTCGTCCACTCTTTGGCTGCGCACAGGCGCGCATAGCACGGGGTGAGGCGACGGCGCGTCAGCACCTACACGACGCAGAGCAACGGGCGAGCGCGCGCATCGCGGGCTGCGCACCGTTCCGGATCGCCTCCGGCTCGTTCGTCTTCCACATCTCGGCCACGTCGTTCGCGAGCGGATCGTCGGGGTTGGGCGCGGAGAGCAGCGCCTGGATCGAGAGGAGCACCGTCCGGATCTGAAGCGCCGGGCTCCACTTGTCCTTCAGAATGTCTAGGCAGATGCGACCGAGTTTGTCGATGTTGGGGTGATACATCTTGGTGAGGAAGCGCACCTTGGGCGGGGCCATCGGGTACTCCTCCGGTAAGAAGAGCTCCAGCTTGAACGTGCCGCCTGCGGTATGGGAGTGGGCCGCCGGGTGCGTCAGCACCGTGTTGGTGTCGCCATGGTGAGGGGCGCTCCTGGTGCTGTGAGCAGGTGTGAAGGAGTCCCACCTTCGTAGGGAGATTCAGAGGGGCCCTGCATGACCACGTTGAAGTAGCGCAGGTTGTCTGTAAATGGGGTTGCAGCGACGCCGGGAGCTGCGAACGCACGCAAGCGCCCAGGTCAGCGCACGAGCGGGACCGCAGGGAGCGTGCTTGAGGATTGGGGTTGGCGTCGCGCACCTGGCTCTGTCATCAGTCGCTGCGTCTCCTTGACGATGCGCCTTGGTAGCAGTGATGCATCGGCCATTCTCGGAGGGAGGCACCCGTAGTGGTCAATGAGCTTGGGAGGCGTAGCGGACTTGGTCGCGCGGCGCTTGGTGGCGCGGTCGATAACTTTCCGCGTGTGGATTGCTGATTTCATCGAAAAGTCGTGGGGCCGCTGTGGGGAATGCTTTGCCGTGACGTGTGACACGTGTGCTGTTGCTACACGGTATGGCCTGGCTCTCGTGAACACGTACAAGCCTCCGGCATTCCACGCACGGCAGGAGAGGCGAGAGGCAGGGAGGGGGACGGCGGGTTGACGGCGCCCCGGTCCGCGGTCTCTCGGAAGCACACTAGCACAGTAGCACAGCACCGGTTGTCGTGTCTGTCGTGTTCACGTTCACGCACGGCGCACGCACGCCTCGAGAGACGTCGAGAGTACAAGAATCAGTTCATAGTAGAGACGTATTACAGACGTTAGAAAATTTTCTTGGGTTATTCTTGGGGGACTCGGGGGTGACTCTCGCCTCGTGGAGGTGCGCTACGTCGCCGTCAGGCGTGTTTTTGCTTTAACGCTTAGGTAGTATTACTTATCGTCCAGGATCATCATCATGGATGAGGTCATGAGGATGTTGACAGCTGACACGGACCCGATGATATGTTGAAACGAACTAATTCATATCTTTTTCGTGACGCCTAGCTCTGCGCGCAAGGACGCCAGTAGGCTGGCTGCCGCGGGCGTGATCGTCTGCGCGGCAGCCTTTTCGGCCTCGGCCTCGCGGGCACGAATTTTGCGACGCAGTTTCTGCTCCTCGCTGACGCCGATGCACGCGGTTGCGCCACCGCCACCGAATCCCTTCAATCCCTTCAATTCTGCGCTCGACGACGCACTCGCCGCCTCCAGCGCAGCCGCTGTTGCCAAGGATGCCGGGTGGTTCAATCGCTCCTTGGCAATGCCGGTGCGGGCAGGTACCTTGAAGCCATGGCACTTCATTGTTCCAGCGCGCTCGGCCGCCTTTCGCCTGATCTGCTTCTGCTTGGTGGAGCAGCTTCCTTTTCCCATTCGAAGGGCCGATCTAATGCGCTCGTCGGATGGGTGGAGTGCGGGGCACTCTCACGCGAAGTGGGACGTCGACTCTCGAGGGCCAACGAAAAACCAATGTCTGTGAAACAAACGACGTTCAGCCTGACGAAATCGCCGGCATTTGTACTTCTGTGTCATGTGTTTGGGAAGGTGTATTGAGAGGTTCACAGCACAGTGTTGGAGCTGTTGCGATCGACACTGCGTCCGCTGTTCCGCTGTCCTCCGGCACCAGCGCTCAGCCTCCCCGGTCACTATGGCTCCGAAAGCGCCCCCGCCCCCGGCCGACCCTGCGGAGGCCATTATAGCAGCTATCGCGGCGGCCGACGGCGCGAGCGGCGCCGCCAAGGCTTCGGCCCTCGAGCCTCTGGTCGTGATGCTCAACGAACCCGAGAAGCTGCCGATTATGCTCGAGAAGGCTGTGTCCATCTTCCAGGTGGCCGCGGCCGTCTACGCCGAGGCGGCATTGACGCCGGCGGAAAGTGCGACGCCTGAGTCGGCGCAGGCGGTCGACACCGCCACCAAGCTCGTCAACGGCCTGTGCGAGGCGGGCGCGGGCTCTGTGGCGCTCGCGACCTGCGGCGCGTCGCTCATGTCGATCGTGAGGCAGCCCGTCTCGGCGGCCGCGAGCGACCCGTGCTGCGTGCTGTTGGCGGGCGCTTGTGCCGCGCTCGCGGCGCTCGCGGGCTCGGCCGAGGGTCGCCTCACGCTGCGGCGCGGTGAGACGGTCTCGCCACTGCTTGCGATCGTGCAGCCGTCAATGAGCACGCAGCCGGCGCTGCAAGCGCAGGCGGCGCTCGCGCTCTCGCGGCTGGCCGAGGCGCCCATGTGCCGCGCGAGCTTCGGCGCGCCCGATAAGCTCCCCTTGCTTCTGGCGCTGCTCGAACCGCTCGCGACGGCGCTGCCCGCCGCCGACGCGCCCCGGCTGCGCGCCCGATCGAAGGTGCTTCTATTGCTCGGCTTCTGCCTGTACGACGGCGCGCTGCTGCCCGCTCTGATCGAGGGCGGGCTCGTGGACGCAGCGCTCGCGCTCCTCAAGGTGCTGCCGGTCGAGCCCGACGCGCCGCCGCTTTCGGCCGAGGCAATCCAGTGCGCCGCTGAGCTCCGCTCCAACGCAGCGACCGTGCTCGCGATCGCCGGCCAGTCGCTCGCTGGGCGCAGGGCGATCGTCGCGGCGGGCGGGCTGCACGAGATCGTGTACGCCCTCGGCGCGCCGGGCGCGCCCTGCGCCATCGCGGGCGGGGCTGCAGCTGCCTCCAAGGACGCGGCCTCCGCCGCGCTGATCGCCAACCTGACGCTCGGTGTCGCGCACATGGCCATCGACGGCGCGGCGGCGGTGACGATGGCGAGCGTGCCCACGACGCTGCCGGCGCTCGTGGCGCTGCTCGCGCCTCCCACGGAAGGGTGCGTGCCTGGCTGGTCCGCCGTACGAGGCAATGCATGCACAGCGCTCCTCCATTTGGTGCATCAGCCCTCTGGGCGCGTGGCGCTGCTCGCGCCGCCGCCGTCGCCCTCCACGTCCGTTGGCGAGGTCGATGCGCCCGACGCGGCGCCTGAGTCCAAGGACGACTCAGCGGCGGCGGCGGGCATCGAGACGGTCGTCGCACTGCTGGCCAACCCCCTCTCCGCATTGCAGGATAGCGGGCTGCTCGCGACAGCGGCGGACATTGTAGGCCAGTGCGCGAGTGAGGCGTCCGGCCGGGAGACCCTGATGGCGGCGGGCGCCGCGACGGCACTGCTCTCGTTCTTCGACGCGAGCCAGCCGCCCGCTCTGCTAGAGGCCGCCGCGGCCGCATTCGCCGCGCTCGCGTCGCACCCGACCGCCTGCGCCATGCTCAAGGGCCCTCCGGCGCCCGCGAGCTCGCCCGAGACGGCGCCGGAGGACGCAGCACCCGAGAGCAAGGAAGGAGGCGAGCTTGACGAGGCCGCTGCGCCGCCGCCGCCGCCGCCGCCGCCGCCGATTGCGATCGCCATCACGCTCCTCGCGCACGCGTTGCCCTCGATGCAGCGTGCGGGCTGCTCGCTCGTCCAGGCCGCGTGCTCCGACGCCGTCAGTGCCGGTAGCCTCATCAAGCTCGGCGCGCTGCCGCTGCTCCAGCAGCTCACCGTCGCGACGGGCGCCGCCTCGGGCGCGCCCGGTGCGGCGGTGGCGACGGAGCCGCTCAGCCTGGCGGCGGCGGCTCGCGCGTCCATCCTCGCGATCTGTAACGCGGTCCCGGCCGCACAGTTGTGGTACAAGGGCTCCATCCCTCTCTCCCTACCCACCTCGGATGGCTTCTACGGCTGCACGCGCGACACCGCCTTCCTCGCCCTTGAGGATCTGGCCACTTCCAATGCGGGGCCCGAGGTACTCTCGGTGGACGCCGCCGACGACCCGCCCCTCGCTGCCCTCATCACGAGCGCGCGCGCCCTGCTGCAGACGCACGCCAAAAAGGGCGCGACGCCGGCCGCGCTTGCGAGCACGCTTGCCACGTTTGTGTGCCAGCAGATGGGCGGAGCCGTGGAGTACCTGGAGTACGAGTACTACACGGAGCCCGAAGAGCAGCTGGCCGCTCTGCGCGTCGTCTCGGGCACGCGCGTCGTGCCCCTCGGCGAGGTCAAGGCGGGCGCCACGCGCCATCGCGCACTGCTCTTTAAGGTGCTCTGCGACAAGCTGGGGCTGCAGGCGAGCTATGAAATGGGCGCGTGCGTGCGCGGCGCACACGCGCACCATGCGTGGAACACGATGATCCTAAATAGGAAGGAGGTGCTCGTGGACGTCATGCATGCACCCGGCACGCTCCACCCGCTCGGCTCGGACGCGGCGCGCCGTTACATGCGTATCGACGAGTTCGCCTTTGCATCGCTCCAGTCCACGTACATCAAGCGCACCGAGCCGCTGCCCGCGGGCACCGCCGTCGACGCCACCTCGGCCAAGCAATACTACGATGGACTCTTCGGCGATGCGGTGCCACCCCCCCCGAAGTGCAAAGCGTGAACGCGAGCGGGTGTATGAATACGTACCTCCGTGCGCTCTCGGCGGGAACCCCAGCGGGAACGGCCGCGATGGGCCGATGGCGGCTCCGCCGACGGGGAGCAGCCTGTGACTGTGTATCGTGTGCCACCCACGCAGAGACCTGGCACTCTGTCGTGCCGGTGTGTGAAGCCGGCGTCTGTGTGTGCGTGAATCACATGTCGCATGTCGGCAGTCGCGAGTCCGGAGGCCGACACACTCGTGACGCCACCCTGACCGGACGATGCGGATGGTGCGGACCGACCGCGGGGACGCCGGGGGCGGCAGCGGTTTCAATTGACAAATCAATCTACAATCATGACATTCGCGCGCATAAGACAACACGACAAGTCGGACACACGCGATACTAACGAACAAGCAACAACCAACCCCGCCCGCTCCGTCCATCGCATCTTCGCGCATCCTTGCCAGCCCAAGGCGCACGGGCAGCGTTCGCCCAAGGCGCCTCACGCAAACCGCCCCTTTTCCTCTTATCACTCGCTCCCTTTTCTTGGCACGGCATCTCGTGCGCCATTAAGAGACTCTGACCGCCCCGCCCTCGTGCTCATGCTTCATGCTCCGTTGCACCCCTCGCCGCTGCCCTGCTGCTGCTGCTGCTGCTGCTGCTGCTGCTGCTGCTGCTGCTGCTGCTGCGCTCCCGTGCAAGGCTGGGGAGGAGAGGGCGCCGTAGTGAGCACTTGCATGCTGCTGCTGCTGCGCTGGACTCGATTGTCGCCTATGCGACGGCCTCCATCGCCTCCTTCTCCTCGGGGTCCTTCCACATACCGTACTCCTTGATGAGCTCAATCAGCTGGTCGCATGCAACCTCGTTGTCCACTCCACGGCGCACAACCTCCTTGCCGACGTAGAGATCGACCTTGCCAGGTGCACCGCCCACGTAGCCGAAGTCGGCGTCGGCCATCTCGCCGGGGCCGTTGACGATGCACCCCATGATGGCGACCGTCACGCCGGGCAGGTGGCCCGTGCGCTCCGAGATCTGCGCCGTCACCTCCTGCAAGTTGAACAGGGTGCGGCCGCACGAGGGGCACGAGACGAACTCGGTCTTGACGGAACGCATGCGGCTTCCCTGAAGGAGCCCGAATGAGACCGTGCGCAGCATGCTGAGCTCGAAGCTGCCCGGCGTCTGCGGCTCGACGAGCACGCCATCGCCCAGACCGTCGACGAGCAGCCCACCCACCTCGGTGCCCATCTGGAGGGCGAGCTCGCTGCTGTCCGACGGGACGGGACGGAAATGATGGATCACCGCCGAGTCGATGTTGAGCGCGCCGAAGAGGCTGAAGAGGCGGCGCGCGGCGTGCAGGCGCGAGAGCGTCGGGGGCGGGTCGAGCAGCACGAACGCGTGCTCGATCCCCTTGATCTTGTTCATCAGCTCTGCGGACTCGTCGCCGCGCACGGACAGGACGACGCGCGACGCGCACGCGGGCTTCTTGGCACCGGAGGCCGCCTCGTCGAGGGACATGAGCGCGACCGCGCCCTCGATCGGGGCCTTGGCCAGCGCATCCGCGGGCACGACCGGCAGCACCGCCACGTCCATCAGCCGCTTGAGCGTGCGGCGCGCGATCTCGTCATCGAGAGCCGGCGGCTCGCGGAGCATGAGCGTGTCGGAGGTCGCAATGTCCTTGAAGGGGAGGCCGACGACGGTCTTGCACCCAAGAGCGTTGTACAGAGTGTTCGGCTCGCGCAGCTCCTTGGCCGTCACCGCCGACAGCACCGAGCCGTCGCGGTTGAGCAGCCCACGGTAGTCGAAGGTGTCGCCCTCCTTCTGAGCTGGAAGGCGGCCCGAGCGGCGCGCGAACGAGGTAATGTCGCGGATGTCGACGTACGGAGGCACGGCGCGCTGGGTGGCCAGCGCGGAGGGCAAGAGCTTGGCGTCCGCAATCTCGGCCAGCCGGTTGCACGGCGCGTACTCGAACTCGGGGTCCTCCGTGAGCGACACGCGGATCGTATCGCCCAGACCGTCCGCGAGGAGAGCGCCGATGCCGATGGCGCTCTTCATTCGCCCATCTTCACCCTCGCCCGCCTCGGTGACGCCGAGGTGGAGGGGGTAGTCCCAGCCGAGCCGGTCCATCTCGGCCGCGAGCAGCCGGTACGCCTGCACCATCACCAGCGGGTTGGACGCCTTCATCGAGAAAACGAAGTTGTGGAAGTCGAGCGAGCGGCAGATGTCGGCGAACTCGATCGCGCTCTCGACCATGCCGCGCGGCGTGTCGCCGTAAAAGGAGAGGACGCGCGCCGAGAGCGAGCCGTGGTTGGTGCCGATGCGCATGCACCGGTTGAGCTCCTTGCACTTCTTCACGAGCGGCGTGAATGCCTCCACGAAAAAGGCGCGTTCCTTGAAGTAGTCCTCATCCGTCTCGTACACCATCGTCTCGAACGTCTTGCGCCCATCCACGAAGTTGCCCGGGTTGATACGGATCTTCTCGACGGCGTCGGCGACGGCAAGCGCGACCTTGGGCGCGAAGTGCATGTCAGCGGCCAGCGGGATATTGTACCCGCGCGCGTCGAGGCCCTCACGGATCTTCTTGCACGCAATCGCGTCCTTCATGCCGACGACCGTCACGCGCACGAGGTCGAAGCCCTCGTCGGCGCAGCGGATGACCTGCTCGATGGTGCCCTCTACGTCGGAGGTGAGCGTCGTCGCCATAGTCTGGCGCACGAGCCGGTGCTCCGAGCCAAATTTGATCGGGCCGCACTCGACCGTGCGCGTCGGCCGCCGCTTCACCTCTTTTAGGTCGGCGCAGTAGGCCTTGATGGGGCCAAAGGCGAGGTCGCGCGGCGTCTTGCCGGGCTCACCGCGCGCCGACGGCGTCCACTTGACCGCATTGACCAGAGACGTATCCACTGCCGTCACCGACTCCCTGGTCGCATCAACCTCAACGCCGCTGCGATCCACCTCGTCAACGAGCAGCAGCTCCTCCTTGCTCGTGAAGCCCTCCGCCATGCGCAGGGCCGCGCTCGCGGCGCGCGGCGACGCACGGCACACGGGCGCCGGCGATGGCCCGAGCAGTAGGGCCGCCGTCGGAGCGCACAGCAGTCCGAGGGCAATGGCGCGGGCGGTCGGATAGATCATTTCTCGTCGGAGTGGACTATCGAGATGCGTCGAGATGGAAAACACGGTGCCGCAGGACGTTTGCTCAAAACGGCGCGATACAGCGGTACGTAAAAGGGGTCCAGGCTAGAACAGGGCTCACCTCTATTGAATTTATTTTTCATGTCTCTAGTATACAAGTACAGTAGAGTACAAGTCCGGCGGAGTAAAGGGTACACCTCTTGGCGTGGTCGGCAAGAGTGTAGTGAGTCCCATGCAACAGATGTGTGAGCATGCACGTCCCCAGCGCAGGTGGAGTCGGGTGGAGTGGTTCTTTGGCACAAACGGGGGAGATCTCGCTTTCTATTTCTCTGACCGACGTCAACATGTCGTGACGGCAGGCCGCGGGCGCCGGACCCCGGACGCGCGCGATCGGCCAATGAAATGTAGCTGTTGAGCGCGCGCAGAACCACAAGCAGAAACAAATAATGATTATCAAATGTGAAATGAAACATCGTCCAAAGAGCAAAGTCCAATGTCAATCCAGAATCCAGAAGCAGAAAAACAGGCCCTCAGAGCGAGGCCGAGAGGCTACAACCGCAAGCCGGTTATAGGAAATGGTATCTTTATCATCTCGTCAAGCAACAGACAAGAGCGTGACATGTAATTACTCTATGTCCCAGTGAGTTCGAGGCATAGGCACAACCGAGACAACATCTTGCGCGTCAGCCGTTCGTCTGGGTGGAGGGTCCGCCCGATGCCGCCGCGTCGAGTCGCCAAAATCGTCGAGATCCAAATCGTCGCTCGCGTCGAACGGAAATGGTGAGTGCCGCCCTCCGCCGACGCCTGAGTATGCATCGCCCGCTGAGGCGTTGCTGCTGCAATGCATGCGCCATCCCATGAAGAGCATCGCCAGCGCGACGAGAACGACTGCCGTCTTCAGAATGGGCTCGTGACGCTCATCGTCCACGTCCAGCTCGTCCTTGAGCGTGTCTTCGTACAGGTGGCCGTCCAAGGCGGCATCGTCCAGCTCCTCACCCTCACCCTCATCCCCTCCATACGCATCGTACGTCATGGCGACGGAATCGTCGTAAGTAGTAGCGTCTACGTCTGCTGGAGTCATAGTGCTCGGTGGCGCATGTGGCGGCGGCGCATTCGGTTCCTGCTGCTGGTGTTGCTGCTGCTGCGCATTTTGGTGCTGAACAAGAAGGCGCTGCGAAATGGCACTCAGCTCATGATAAATGCTACTGCTGCTGCTGCTGCTGCTGCTCACACGTGGCGAACCATCGGCAGGACGCGTGCTCACCTTGCTTAGGCTGGCGCCGTCGCCCGCAACGAGCGTGACCGCGATGGTGAGCGCCTGACAGCGCATATTTGTGCTGTGAATTCTGAACTAAGGAGTGAATCGTGAAAGGAGTTCGGCCGCCTCACCTCGAGAGACCGGGAAAAACAACTTGGAACAAAACCACACCCTCGATTTGAGCGATGCGTGGCGCCACCGCAACATGGTTACAGTCGCGATGTGGGCGTGCCCGAATTGACCTGCTGCCAAAAGTCGCGGCGCAGCGCCTCATCCTTTGCGAAGGCACCGCGCTGCGCCGCCGTGAACGTCGTTGTTTCCGTCTGCTTGACGCCACGAGAGCACATGCACATATGTGCGCACTCGACTGCTACTATCACGCCGCGCGCTGCTGATGCCTCCATGAGCGCGTCGGCAATCTGTTCTGTGAGCCGCTCCTGCATCTGCAGCCGGCGCGCGCACACGTCCGCCACGCGCGCAAACTTCGAGAGGCCAAGCACAGCGCGGTCGGGCAGGTAGCCGATGTGGCACCGGCCGTAAAAGGGTAGCAGGTGGTGCTCGCACAAGGAGTTGATTCGGATGTCGCGCTGCGAGCAGGAGGGACAGCCGAGACGAATGCGAGGGTGAGCTAGAATGTGGCGTCGTGCATACGGGCGAAAGTGCATGGGCGAAAGATAGGCGAAAGATAGGGGTAACGCACCACGACGACCATCCCAAGCGGCTCTTCACTTCGAGGTTCGACAGTGAAGAGTGCGTCGCGCGCCAATTCGCTGGGCTCGACGGAATACCCCGACGTAAGTGCTCGCATCGCTTTGGCCGCGCGCGCAGGAGTCTTCCTCAAGCCCTCGCGACTGGGATCCTCGCCGATTGCCCTTAGGATAATCTCGTAAGCCGCCTCGAGCTGCTGATCCGAGACGGACGTTGAGGATGCGGCCTTCTCCACCAGCGGCTGCGGCCCGCACGGTTTGCACACGCGGTCCGCCGGTGCACGGTTGAACTGCATTGTGAGGATCTCGGAAAGGCCGTCGGGCGACGTGATCGAAAGCCTGGGCTTTTCTCTCGCCTTCCTTCCTTTTCGCGATCCCACGATCATTCACAGTTCGTTTCTTTTACGAGTTCCCCTCGAACCCGGAGTTGATGAAAGTCGAAACGCGTCTTGAACTTGAGTCGTGACGAACGAGCCAAACGATCCGCGCTCCGCTCGTCTAAAACGCGTAACGGTCGACAAGTTGAGAACTTTGGCGCGTACGGGTGCTCAGGTTCGTCGGGTTCGTCGGGTTCGTCGGTTGACGAAATAATAATTTACCCCGACGTATATCCCGAACGAGCTTTCGTAAAAAGCCGTCCTTTTCAATGACGAATGAGACAGCGGAATGACCTACGTCCTATCGACGCACATTGCCGGTACTACCTTACTGCAATCTGTAACCGATCTTCAGCCGATCTTGGTTCTTGCACTGGGAACCGGAACCCCCTGTGTCCCTAGAGGATCCACCTTCAGGTACACCTCCTGTCCAAGATACGCCGAGAGAGACCCTCGACTCTCATTTCAGTCCTCTCATCGGCGAAAGCTCGGCGGGGGGGTCGCTTTGGGGGTCGCTTTGGCCGTCGGCGATTTGGCCGCCGTCATGGACGTCGTTGGTGATCGTTTTGAGGGCGGCGGTTCGGGGGCGGCAACGGCACCGGATGGGAGCGGCTCGGGGAGTGCCTTGAGGACCTTCTTCTTCTTCTTCTTGGCCTTCTCTTTACTCGCGAGGATGGCCTGTGTGCTCGGCTCGAGTGCCTTGGTCACTCTGTAGTCTCGCGTGGATGCTGCGGTGGCTTCGTGTGGTAGCGAGAGCACGGCGACGAGCTCGACGACGTGGCAGATGACCGCATCGGGCTTGGGCAGGATCTCAGTGAGGTCGTCATCGGGATACAGCCGGTCGTAGAGCCGCTGCACATCGGAGGCGTCGTGCACCTCGATGCCGCACGCCTTCTGCATGTTGGGCGTCACAAGGTGGCTTCCCATATTAGGGCTCCGCCACGCCGACCCAAACTCGGCATGCGACTCAATGGCCCAGCAGCGCAGCAGCAGGTGCTGACCCTTGTACACGGGCGGAGCACTCTTGGTGTTGGCGGGCACGCGCCACGGCTTGTGCGAGTTGTCGTACGCGTTCGCCGACTCGTGCGCCACGACGGCCGTGATCGCTGCCTTGGCCTCCGCCGACCCCGGCACCGTCGCATCCGATGCCTGCTTGTACGTCAGAAGGGGCCCTGCGCCGGCCCCTCCCTCGCCGCCCTGCTCTGGCACGGCAACATAGTAGTCTCCGTTGCGAAGCAGGCGCGTCAGGTCGGAGTTCGTGCGCAGCCGCGCGACGCACGTCTTGCGCTGCGAGAACAGATCGTTCAGGATCACCTCGGGGTACGCCACCGTGGGGCGCGTGGCCGCCCAAATTAGGAAACTGTCAGTGCCGCCGCTGAGCAGGCCGCCCATGCCAGCCTCGCCTCCGGTGAACGCAACGTACCGTTGGAGCTTGAGCTGTTGCCTAGTGAGCCCCTCAGCCACCTCCTTGCGCGCGTGCTTTCCCCTGCAGACCGCCTCGATCTTGGTCGCTGCCTTGGCACGCTGGGCGGCCATGCGAGTGGTGGCCGCGGAGAGCACACGGCTGGCCAACTTGCTGGCCTCCGAGCTCCCTCCCAACGTGTTCTGGATGGCCTCGTTGGCCGCCGCCTCGATGTCCGAGACGCCGAAGAGCTCATTCTCCATTCGAGCCACCTCCATGGCAAGAGATAAGAGCGCGCGCAGCTGCTCTTGCACCGTAGCCCCCTCGGCGGACTCGCCGGAGGGAAGGGTTCGAATGTCCCCAGCGGCCACGGAGGCGGCGCGAGGGAGGGCGCTGGCTTTACTTGTGGCGGCAGAAAAGAGATAGCCAGGGAGGGCGGCTACGGCGAGGGCGGCGGCGGCCCCGGCTGCGGCGGCGCGGGAGACGAGCGTCATGTCATTCGCCACTCTTAGCTCGCAAGCGCTCGCCATCGCTACAAGGTGTTGCAGCTTGCTACGCAAAGCCGACGCCTTCGGCCCTAGGATGAACTCGCCTAGGTGCTCCGCACGCGGCCCACCCACGTGCTCGCCCAGCACGGCGCGCGCTTCGGCGTCCGCGTCGCCGTCCATACGTAGCAGTTCGCGCGCGAGCACACGAAGCTGCAGCGCGAGTTGCTTGAACTGCGGATCTGCCGTCGGCGATCGCACGTCGTCCGAGTCGGCGATTGCCGCGGCGACGCGAACGAGCGCCTCGAGGTGCCCGTGAACCGCAACCGCCTTGGCACACGCTGCCATCTCCGCCGCCTCCGCCGCTTTGGTCGCCTCCGACTCGGCCGCCACCTCCGCCTTGGCCACTTGCTTCGCCAGGCTGATGAGCTCTCTCATCTGGTCGCCCAGCTCGGTGGAAGAATGGACTCCACTGGCGTCCTCAGCCTTGGCTGTTTTGGTCGCGCTGAGCAGGTTGGCAAGCTGCGTGCGTACGCCGGCGGCCTTGGCGTTCACCTCGCGTGCAGCATGATCGGCCATCTCCCGCAACTTGACCTCACTCGCCATCTCGACCAGCGAGCGGAGCTGCTCCCGCGACGCATCAGTTCCCTCTGCCACCAGCGCCTGCGCCTCAGCGGTCGCCTTCGGGATGCAGGAGCGCACGGCGGACGCCTTCGCGCGCTCGGTCGCCTCGGCCTCGCTGGCCTTCTGAGACCGGCATACCTCCTGAGCCATCCTCAGGAGCTCGCGTAGCTTCAGCTCCCTCGGCACTGCATCCCCCGCCGCCGCCGCCACCTCCTGTGCTAGGCCCACCAGCTTATGGAGCCGCACGCGCACCGCCGCCGCGTTGGCCGCTGCATCGGCCGCGGCGCCTGCTGCCTCGGCGCCCGCGGCCTCAGCGAGCTCAGCCTCCCCGACGCTCCGCGCAAGCTTCACGATCTCGCGCAGCTTCTCCTGCGTCGCCCCGAGCTGCATCGTCGCCGCCGCTTGCACGAGCGTCTGCACAAGCGAGAGCAGGATCCCTAGCCGGCCGAGCACGGCCTCCGACTTGGCGCGCGCCATCCTCTCGGCTTCGGCGGCCGCCTCGGCCTCGGCCTCCACTTTGGCGAGTGAGACGAGGTCGTGCAACGCGCAACGACGTGCGCCCTCGTTGACCTTCCGACCACCCTCGGCCTCAGCGGCCATCGCCGTCTGCGCCTGGCTCACGAGACCGAGCAACCGACCCTGTACCGCCGCCGCCGTGGCCGTGTGGACCTCCCGTGAGGCCACCGCCTCCTCCGACTCCGCCACCATCTGCAACAGCTCCACCAGCGCGCGTTCCTTCTTTTCCTTGTACAATAGTTCCAACTGCTTGTCACGCGTCGCTTCAGCCGCACGCATGCGCATCCCAATGCTCTCGGACCAGCTGGCGTTGGGGCCCTGCTGCGTCGACGCCACCAGGGCATGCAGTTCCGCTTGCGCCTTTCGCCCCTTGGACACGAGACTCGCTTGGTGTGCCGCCCGCTCCTCTGCCTGCCGCACCAGTTTCGTCACCTCGAGCTCGATGATCTCTTTGGCCTTTCGGACCGCGCGTCGCTCGAGCTTACCCCGCATCACTGTGGCCAGCTTCGTCGCTGCTTTGGCCTGCTTCGCCGCCTCTTTGGCCGCCTCGCGCCTGCGCACCATGCGACCGCGCGCGACTGCCTGGATCTTCGTGACGGCGCGAGCATCCTCAACAGTCAGGTGCTCGGCGCGCAGCCTTAGGCGCGTCGAGTGGCCGCGCTGCATCTTCTGCATACGCACGGCGCTCGTGTACCGCACATCGTCCCATGTCTCACTTTCCAACGTCTCTCTGGTCCTACCGGCCTTGCCGGCCTTGCTGGTCTTGCCTGGCGTGCTCTTGGTGAGTGAGACCGGTTTGGCCTTGGTTGGCTGATCGTCCGATTTTGCCTTGGCAGGCGTGCCGGCGACGCCAGGAAAGGCCAAGCGTGGGAGCGATGACGGCGCACCTGTGGCCATACTTAACTCTGAGCTCTTAGGGCTTCCACGTTTGCCACGTAGCAGCAACGACGCCTTGCCGTGGAGCGGGCCCGATCCAATGGCATGGTACAGCCGATCCTCTGAAGCGTCCACGAGGAAGATATCCCATTCGGGCCGCCCGATAGTGAGGGGCGACGCCCTCCTGCCGTCCATGTGTGTGAGTTGCCGCCGCGAAGGATCGCGAAAGTTTATGTTTTGCTTTTGGCCGATTCTGAAACAGTTTGAAAGACGCTACGTCGTCCACACCCATGGCTACACGCCACGGCTGGGACTCTCATTCCACGTTGCACGTTGCCAAGTTCCCACCCCTTCCAAACATGCTTCTGAGGTTCTGTCATGGCGAATGCTCGGCTATACGATCTCGTCTCGGGCACGATCTCAGTTGATCTCGGCAGCGTCCGCCAGCGCTAGCGGGGTCTGCATCGCCGCATCCGCCGCCTCTTGCTCTTGCTGCACAAACTCAAACACGAGCTTTTTGAAGGCAGCTTGCGCCTCGAGAGCTGCCGCCTTGCGTTCCGCGCATGAGGTGACGAGGGCCGCATCCCTGCCTGCACGTGCGAACTCGGCGTCTATCATCCTCTTGAGGCTCTGCCGAATCTGGATGCTCCCCGTGCCCTCCGGGTCCAGCGCCGCAAACTGCGCCTGGATCTCGCTTTGATCGAGCGCCGTCTGCCCCAAGTTAAACAACGTTTGTGCAGCCGTCAGCTTGGACTTGCTGGCCGTCAATTCAGCCTTGACGAGCGTTGTGAACTCGTCCAGGTCCATGAACCCCTCCACCTTGCGCCGATTATCCCACTTCGCGACCATATCTTCGAAGGAGAACACGCCCTTCGGGTTGCTCTCGGACTTGATCCGGCCGTTGAGCACCGCGCCCACCTTCGCGTCCACGCGCTGCGCTGAACGGTGTGCAACCAGCAGAGCGTCCTCGTCGAACGAAGCTTGCGTCACGGCGCTCACGTCGGCGCGCCGCGCCTCGAGCACGACTAGCGCCGTCTTGAGCTTCGCGCGCTGCGCGCGCAAGTTGGCCACCTGTGCCTTGATTCGCTTGGTCACCTCCCTGAGGCTCTTAAAGCTCTCTTGTAGCTCGTTGATGTCGATGCTGTGGTCACGATTGTGATCAAACGTGTCGAAGAGCGCGTCGAGGTCTTTTGGCTTGAACTCGAGCTTGAGGATGTTACTCACGCCATCGCGGAACTCGGCGCGTGAGATCACCCCGTTCTTGTTCACATCGAACTCGGCGAGTACCTCCTTGGGCGTCTTGGTGAGCAGGGCCCTCCGAAGCGCCGCTTCGAGCTCCTCCATAGTCAGTTTCGTCCGCTTCTTGGTCGCCGCCTCCTGATGCCGGCGCACGCCGCGCTCAATGATGAAGGCGGCCCTGCTCGCCTTGACGCCCTTGACCACTTTCGCAAACTCGTCGTAATCGATGTCGCCGCCTCCGTCCTCATCCGCGTGGTCGAACATGTGCTGGAGCTGCTCGTCGGTGACCTTCTTTCCTGCGGCATCGAGCGCGCCCTTGAGCTCGTCCTTGTCGATGCTACCGCCCAGGTCCGCATCCATGTGCGCAAACAGCGTGCGCAGCTTCTCGTCGTTGTGCAGCGCCGCGTCCAGGCTCGAGGCCATCTCGGCGAGCTTGGCGTTCGCAAAGCTCTTCCAAATCTTGATAGCTTGCGTGCGCTTGATGACAAAGGACTCCGAGGGGACCAGTTTGCGTGGCGTGGCCTCGTCCGGCACGCTGCCGCCGCCGCCGGGCTCCTCGGGCTCCTCGAGCTCCTCATTGATGCTCTCAAGCTCGTTCTCCACCTGGCCAAGCTCGGCCCGCTTCGCTTCGAGCAGCTCCTCTAGAGGGGCGAGCAGCTCGTTCAGCGGCTCAACCCGGGAGGTCTCCTGCTCCAGCACGCCTTCCTCTGAGACAGTGTCCAACGCAGACTTCTTCTTCTCGCTCTTACCCTTTTTCTCGGCTTTGCCGCGGCTGGATTTCTTCTCCTTGCTCGGGGTGTCGCCACGATGGCTCGGGGCGTCGCTGCGGTGCGAGCTGGCACCTGATGCTGGCAGCTTGGTCACGTCCTTCTTGAGCTTGTCCTTCTTAGGTGCCATGGCAATGTGGTAATCACCAAACTGTTCGTCCGCGGCGTATGGGTGAGCCGCAGCAGCGAGCCACGCGGATTGGGACGCACCTCGCCACGAAGTTGAGCAAAAATCGCGCGCAGGGGCATCGAGCAAACTTCCAATAAATTGGCCGATGTTCACGACGAAGTTTGGGCACGGACGCACAACGTGCATCCGGCCAATCGCGCCAACCTGATTCGACCAGCTACAGGTGCATGCACGCCGTAAAGATAATTACCCAAAAGCCATATTTAATCAACATCGCACGCATCCAACCCAAAATTCAGCAACACCGACCTGCTCTCCTACGTGCCCGGCACGACCCACGACTACGAAATCATGCGCGTAGAGGGAGTGCATCAGCACAAGGGGAAGAAGCTCAGCAAGGAAACCACGCGCACAAAACTATTGAACATGTACCACCAGAAGAAGACCGACCCGAACACTGCGACAAGAATGCCATGGGTCATAGACCCGCGGACCAGCCGGGGCATCGGCTATTGGGACTTCATAGCGTCGCTCGCCCTCATATTCACCGCCTTCGTCACACCCTTCGAGGTCGGGTTCTTGTCGCCGGTGCCTCCCGACGAGCGTGACTCGAACGTTCTCTTCTTGGTGAATCGCGCCATCGACATCGTGTTTCTCAGTGACATGCTCCTGCAGTTTTGCTTGGGGTATGAAGAGGATAACATCATCGAGCGCTCGGGCAAGCGTTGGGTTTTCAACGCGCGAGAGATTGTTTTTCATTATTCAACATCGTGGTGGTTTCTGCTCGACTTGCTCGCCATCGCCACCTCTGTTCTTGACATCACCGGCGGCGGCGGCGGAGACAACGCGACTCCCGACCTCTTTGCACTCCGCTCACTGCGTGCGCTTCGTCTCATCAAGCTCATACGTCTCCTGCGCGGCTCGCGCATGCTGCTGCGCTGGGAGAAGCGCATGAGCATCAACTACGCGTACCTCGGCCTGGTACAGACGCTTGTGTCGATTCTGACGACGATCCATTGGTTTGCATGCATATGGGGCCTCCAGGCAAGCTTTAATCCACTTGGCACCTGGCTGGGCACCATCGGTTTTTGCACTCCACTCTGCTTCGAGGGAGACTCTGGGAGCGGCGTGCAGGACGCGGGATCGGCGTGCACAGTCAGCCCTGTCGAAGCCCGAGCTCTGCTCGCAACCTGCCCCTCCAACATGCAGTGCGACTTTCAGAGCTGCAATGCGCTCGAGTGCTCGGGCGGCACCATATGCAAGGGCGCTTTCGAGTCGTACATCATCTCGATCTACTTCGCGACGGTGACAATCGTGAGCGTTGGCTACGGTGACGTGAGCGCCTCGCGCCATAACAGCGTCGAACAAATCAGTGCGTGAGCCTGAGTTGTGAGTGGAGATAGAGTGTGCTGTGGAGTGACACTCTGAGTCGAGATCCCCTCCCTGGCTGCATGCCCTATCGAGATCCCCTCCCTGGCTGCATGCCCTATCGAGATCCCCTCCCTGGCTGCATACTGGCTGCATGCCCTACCTTCCGCTTGTGTGCGCGCTGTGCCCAACCTTGAGGTCCGTCTCAGCACTCAGGTCCGTCTGACCTCTTACCTGACTCAGCGCACCAACCCACGTCCTGTGTGCCCGCGCAGTCTGTACGTGCATGGTCCTCTTCGGCGGACTCCTTTGGGCCAATTTGGTGGGCACCTTCTGCGGGCTCGCGGCGTCCATCGATCCGGATACGCGAGAGAAGCGGGAGCGATTGAGCACCCTCAACGCGTTCATGCATGACGCGGGGCTGCCAAGCTTCCTCCGCTACCGACTGCGCGAGTACATCTTTGAGGCGAACGAAGCCTTCAAGGAACACAAGGCTCATGTCTTGATGGATCTCTTCTCGCCGGTGAGATGAGAAGATTGATGTGAGGATTGATCGCGCTCTGACAGCGCGCTGTCATTGCGCTCTGACTGTGCGCCCTCTGACTGCGCTGGGCTCTGAGAGTGTGTGTGACTGCCCCATGCCCACACAGTCTCTCCAAGGCGAGGTGGCCATGAACGTGTCGGCGCATCGTCTCGATTGCGTGTGGTATGTGCATGAGCAACACCCCGTGCTCAAGATCGAGCTGGCAAGCAAGCTGCGCCTGCTCATGCTGCCGCAAGGTGAGCACGTGCCGCCGGGCTACATGTACATACTGAATCGCGGCGTCGCTCTCTACGCTGGCAAAGTGAAGCGCGCGACGGTGGCATGGGGAGAGGACATCTTACTGGGCAACGAGTCGCTTCAGCTGCATGTGTCGGCTCTAGCGATGAGCTACATCACACTGTACGTGATGGATCCATCGTCCCTCGCATCCATCTTCGCGAGCCTCCCCGAGCTGAGTAAGAAACTGGACCGAGTGCGCTTACGTTGGGCATGCCGCCGCATGATCGTGCACGCCGCGGAGCTCGCCATGTTCGGGCAAGGGCTGACGTTCTTTGGGCGCAATTACCCTCTGTACGGCAAGCCCGGCCTCACGCACGTGGGCACGCTTGGGCGCCACTCGAAGGGTGTGAAGGAGACCAGCGAGTGGTGGATGGATGACGGCAACAATGAAACGGTATCAGAGGTGGTCGATATGCAGTCTACTCCGGCTGTGGTCGATGCGCAGTTGCGATCGGTCTCCCGACGGCAAATATCACGGATTTCGAAAGATAAGTCGTCGCAAGCGCGACGCCGCGAGTCGACGCGAGAGAAGCGGATCACCAAAGAACGAGAGGAGAAGGCGCACCAGATCGAGATCGAGGAGGCCGCGAGGCTCTTCGGAGCGCAAAAGATACGACGGGCGGCGCTGATGCAGGCGGAGCCGCTGGTGGAGATGGAGAAGCTTTTGGAGCAGGCCCATGCCAAGCTGCAGATCGAGCTGCAGGCTGTCACACAGAAGCAACATGCGCTCGACACAACGGTCGTCGATGGCATGCGAGCACTTTCGGCGCAGCTTCTTGCGCTCCAGGAAGCGGTAGAAGGCCATGTTAGGCTGCCACTGCCGACGGCGCAGCATGTACCCTCGGCAATGGCTGGCTTGGCAACCGACCGCATCGGAGACCGCTCGGAGAACGCATCAGCCACCGAGCCCCTTGCCAGGACACCGCGGCAAGGCTCGCTCCCCGCTGCGCGGCAAGCCTCACCTCCAGCTGAGAGGCCCCAAGTGCCGCCTCTACAAACGCCCCCTATAATCAAAAGGGCCACGTCGAAGGGGAAATTATTGGTAGTTCAGTTGACTGCATGATCGGTCGTTGACATCAAAAGTCATCACATCGTTACATGTATACGTTCGCTTACAAGTACGGGCGCAAAATATCGTACGCGCCATTGTTTGTACACTACACACATAGTGGAGCGAGTTTTGCGTTTTGCGTGTGTGAATGCCCGGGCGACCAGAGGGAGAGGCGTCGTACCGTCGACCAGATGTTCGTGGCGCGTGAGGCGGGCGGCCGCAGCGCAGCCAACGAAGCAATCGAGCATCACCCCTGCCAGCCCTTACCGTATCTTTCTCTCCAGCGCCCCGTCTCTGTTGTTAGCTTTGGGCCCTCGTGCTTTGAAGGGTCAGTCGGTCGATATTTCATGTCGATTCATAAGATTCACGCGGGCTTTTGGGCTGAAAACCTCATTACATGTTTGGATAATCGATAGTTACAGTAAACCTGGTTAAACCTGGTCAGGAACAAAAGGGGGCAGACGAGTCCTCTCTGCGGCGTCGAGATGTCGCCCAACACGACGCTCTGCATATTCACGCGAAGCTGCCGAGTGCCGATCTTCTTCACCTGCGCAACCGTGTTCAGGCCGCCCAGCAACCATGCTGATCTACCGCAAAGGCACGCCCTTTCTGCACATGTTTCGGTTGACAGGCTCGGCCATCCCCCAGGCGATTCCCTTTGGGCTGTATACCGCCATCTTCACGCTCCTGATCGAGTTGTTCGTGCCCGCGTCGGTTTTGAGCAACCTGATGCAGCACCCTTACCCATTCCAGCCGTTTGCGTACATCTCGGCGTTTGCGCTTGTCTTCCGCACCCAAGTTGCGTACAACCGCTTCTGGGAGTGCGCCACCGCTCTCACCTTGATGTCAGGCAAGTGGGGCGACGCGTTCACCGAAGCCATCACCTTCGATGAGCTCATCAACACTAACAAGCGTGAGTATGGCGAGGCCGGCGCGAAGTGGCTCGAGGTGCGGCGGCGGTACCAGATGCTCATGGCCCGCCGCTACTCGCTCTGTCACGCGCTCGCGCTGCAGTACGTGCGCCGCGATGACAGCCTGAGCAACCTGGTGGAGGCCCCGGAAGCTGGGCGCAAGCCGTCGGTGCCGATGGGGCCGGGTGCGTTTGGCGGCATGAATCAGCCATCGAGCCGTGCGGACCCCAAGTGGCAGCAGCTCGAGGTGCTCGGTGGCCTCACAGAGTCCGAGATCCAGACGCTCGAGAATAGTGCCGACCGCGTCGGCTTCATCTTTGCCCAGATCATGCACATCAGCGCACAGCGGCGCTGCGACGGCGGTCTGGGCTCGGACCCGCCAGTGCTCTCGCGCTACTGGCAGGTTCTCGGCGACGGGAGTATCGGGATGCGGCAGGCGCGCAAGATCGAGGACATCCCCTTCCCGTGGCCGTACACGCAGGCCGTCACGGCCATGACATATTTGTTCATCGTCGTCTTCCCTCTCGTCCTCGCGCACTTCGCCAACTGCGGCGCGGATAAGACGTGCATTGCCCCCAACTATTGGGTCGGCCCGTTCCTGGGGTTCATCACGAGCACCTCCTACGTGACCCTCGACATTGTCTCACGAGCCCTCGAGGACCCCTGCGTACATCCGCCCAACGACCTGCCCGGAAACGCGATGCAGTGCGCGTTCAACAACCGCCTGCTCACAACCCTCGATGCCGTCCGCCGGCCCGCGGACGCGGTCGTGAACAAAAGCGACGAGGAAGAGGACGTCGACAAGTACTGGGGCGAGTGTGCCGAGCTGGAGGCGGCCGATGTGCGCCGCGCGACAAATCGCTTCCTCAAACAGTGGCGCTCGCACGAGTCTCTCTCCGACCTGAACGTTCGGGAAATCAGGGCCCCATCCTATCGTGGCAAGGGGATGGTGGCCACGCCAGGAGTGGTCAAGTTGTCTTCGGGGGGTAAGTGATGGGACCCATAAGAATCGCTCTAGGTTTAGCGACGCGCCGCCCGGCTGGCTCAGTGCACGTCGAGCACCGACGCGCGGACTCGACGACGCGTCGTCACGGGCGTGACGGCAGACGGGGCTGGTGTGCTGATGCAGCGCGTGGCTCACGTGCATGTACGTGTCGACTAAGGTGCGACTCGCCGTCCCTTGCTCGCCGTCAGCGCCCGGTGCAAGCCGTTTGCGCGCTGAGTCGTGAGTATTGCCGCGGCCCCGTCGCGCGTCGGCGGTAGGACGTGGAGTAGGAGTTGGCTGGCGAGCCGTGCGCCTGAGCGTGCGCTGCCTCCACGTGCGCTGCAGCACTGTGGCCGCCTCGTGAGTGAGTGCTCACTCACTCACTCACTGCGCACTGGCCGCCTCGGCCTCCGCCCTCTATCCGCCCTCTGTTCCTCTCGTCCTGTATCTGGCCGTGCACTAGGAAGACACTTCGAAGTTTTGGGCATCACAATTTCTTCCAACTTGTGTTCACACCTGCGCTTTTCATGGTGGCCCACAGCTCGCAAGAGCCGACTACGGTCGTGGTGCAGGAGCCGGTGGCACCACCACCCGCGGTGGCAGCCATGCACTCGCTCGCGCTCGAGATGCGCAATGCTTGCCGCGCACCGCAGCTCACGTTGCTGGCCACACAGGTGCGCCTCCGTGCGGCTGCTGACCAGCTGATCTCCGCCGAGTCGAGCGAGCAACGGCGCAATGAGGTGCTGCTCGGCTGCCAAGCGTATCTCGAGCTGATGCTGCGTCCGGTGCCATCGGGTGCGTCCACTGATGGTGGCGCCTTGCATGATTGGTTGCAGCAGCGCAGCGATCGCTATTTGAAGTTGGTTGGGGAGAGCTCATGCCGCGTGGTAGCAAACGGCAGCAGCCTGCTCGGCTCGCTGCTGCGCGGCGCGAGCGGGCGAAGCGCGAGCCTCGACGATTGCATCGCCTCCCCCGCCCGAGAGCGCAACAGCTCGAGTAGCGCCATGCCAGCATCGTTGGAGAGTCTCTCGATTGGCAGCCTGGCGACAGCAGCACTCCCAGGCGGCCTACCAGGCGCTGCCTCGGGTGCGGTCTCGTGTGTGCTGACCCACGGTTACTGCCCGCACGTGACGGAGCTGCTGCTACGGACGGCCGCGCAGGCGCACTTCACGCTCGTCGTCTCTGAGGGCCGGCCCGACGGCGACGGCCACCGCACCGCGAGCGAGCTCATGCAGGCAGGCGTCCCTGTGCGCATCATCGAACCAGGTGCGGTGGCACGCTGCATGGCGCAGTGCCGGCTGGTGCTGTGCGGCGCGCACGCCGTCCTGGGCGATGGCGGTGTCCTCGCACCCGTGGGCACGCTCACCATGGCCTACGCCGCGCAAGCGCATGGACGCCCGTTTTACGCGGTGGCAGCGCACTACGCGTTCTCTTCGACGCACCACGTGGATGCGGCGGCGCAGACAAGGGCGCGTGCCAGGCCGGCGCCGATGCCGCCCAGGAGCACGAGCAGCGCGGCCGCGGGGGGGGTATCTGCATCTGGCAGCGCCACAGCCATCATGTTGGAAGAGCCGCGACGCGACGCGACGCCTCCCCATCTGATCACGTTGCTGATCACGGACGTGGGCGTGTTGACACCCTCAGCGGTGGCCGAGGAGATGCTACGGAGGGGGCCTGTGTGAGCAGTCACTGATATGATTATAAGTCTGACAATAGTACCGGTGTGCCGTGAGTGTCCCGGCTCCCCCCGTGTCTTTTTACCGTGTGTGTCCCGGCTCCCCCCGGTGTCTTTTTACCGGTAAGTCGAAACTTGAAACTCTAACTGCCATCCGCCTCCCTCGAAGGCTTGTTCCAGGCCCAGTCCCCGGGCGCTCGAAAGCTGTTCGTGCCGCACCTTGTGGCTCACCAGCATGCCACTCTGCTCGATGGAACACTCGATGACGCCGTATGCGACCTACGCCACCAATCGGCCGGCCTACGGCGCGGGCAAGACGCGGGCTGAGCAGGAGCGCGAGGCGCTGCGGCAGCAAAAGGAGGATTGTGAAGCGCATGTCCGGCGGGCCAAGGCCGTGACGGCCGTCGCGGACCACATCGTGGCGAACAACATGAAGATGATTGCGGGCCTGAAGGCGTCGCTGGCAACTCGAGTAGACCCACCGCCTGAGAATGTTGACTTCCTGCGACGAAACATTGCTCGCGTAGGACCGCTGCGGTCAATCATTGGTGCGCGCGAGCAGCGGCTGATGGCGCGCGCGGAGGTGATGGCGGCAGCCACGGCACACCTGGGCGACAGCTCACCAACATATCGGTCGCCCAATCAGCAGCGCGCTCTGTACCTGCCCACGCCAGTGGACACCTCTGCCGACCTTGTGCGGGCGGCCCGCGATGAGGTTGAGCGTGGGATGAGGCTATCCGCGCAGGAGGTGCATTCTCGACGAGCGCCACCGAAATTGCAGGGGCTCGGACACGCTGGATGGAAGATTTAACATGGACCCGTGGTCAACCCACACCTGTACCTTCGCCGCACCTGCCGGCCACAGGGGAAACACGCCGTCGCCGCGAGTTTTCAGTTTATCCCGAATCCGACGAATCATTGGCCCAATGCTCTGACCCTGAAGTTTACATAGTATCTCTGATAGTACCTCTAGCACTCTAGGGTGGCGGTGCAGTTCTACGTCGTAAGCGTGAAGGTATCTATCTCTGAGCCTCCCCAACGCTCGAAATAGGCATTCTTCCTCTCGACTCTCGTTCGCCCCCACACGCCACACGCAACCGTACGACCCGGTACACCACTCGTCCCCGACCGGCCGTCTCTACGACTACGTCGTTAAAACGTCGAGAAAGAGGCTCACGTCGAGCAGCTCGCCTTATCCAAACGTGGCGCATGCGCATAGTGTACCTTCGTGCAGCACATGGCGACGAGCTCGCCCTGGTGCTGCACGATCTCGCGCCAATCTCCAGACCCGGCCAGCTCGCCGCCGTGCCCCTGCTGCAGTGGCTGCGCACGCTCTGGCAGCAACCATGGACGCAGGACGGCGGGCAGGTCGCGCGTCGCCCGCGCCCCCACACCCGCCAGCGCCGCACGCACGTCAGCGCATCGCAGCTGTTCGCGCAGCGAGCGCTTCACCTGTGGGGGGAAGGGGGGCGCCGTGGTGAGCACTTGCATGCGTGCTCGGCCTGGAATCGTAGCAGCTCGCGCTTCACCTGCTCGCGCTCTGCCATCGGAACGACGCTCAGGTTCTGCATCAACTCGAGGGCGAAGGCGTGCTGTCGGGACGACGTGTGCTCAAACGGCACGGCGAAGACGCCCTGGCTCTCCTTGCGCCCACCCGCACCGTCTCTGGGCGCCACGGGGAACGCACTCGTCATGGCCTCGGAACGGGCTGATCCTAATATGGAACGGGCTGAAGATGCGATGGACGGCTTCATCTTGCGCGCGCTGTGTGCGGGCGCCGTGACGGGCGCGAAACCGAAGCAGCCGCTACTCTCGAACATCGGCTGCATCCGCCACGCCTCGAGCCTCGCGCGGTCCGGTTGCCCACGACGGCGCGCACGAGTCGAGGCGAGACTGTACAGAGCCTCGTCAAGCCAGCCAGCGACCGCAACCGCGCGTCGGTGTAACGAGCCTGAGCTCTCGTCAGGGCGTACGTCGAGCACCGAGGCGTTGGCGCGCAACGCGACCTCCCGCAGCGCGCCCAAGGCCGCCCCTGGGCTGCGCACGTTGCGCACGCTCAGCCTCGGGCACACGCGCAGCCCGGCAGCGTCGCACAGCTCGAGCATGAACTCGTCAAGCTTTTCAGTCACGCCGATCACGTCGATGCCTGCGACGATCGTGTGCACGCGCGCGAGCAGCACAGGGTCGTGCCGCGCATGCTGCGCACGCAGCTTGTCGCTGTAAATGCGCGGCGCGCCGCCCAGCGTCAAGTGCGACTGTGCGTTCGGGTTGAGCGCGACGAAGCGCTCAAAGGTGCACCAGCCGCAGCGTGCGGCGCCAATGTAATAGTACCAACTCACAAAAAAGGACCATGGCTCGCGCACGACCATGGCCACGGTTACGCGGCAGCCCAGCGCAGGTAACACCGGGCGCAGCTTGGCAAGCTCCGCCTGCACAGACTCGAGACCACCGCAGACCATCGAGTCTGGATGGTGCAAATGGAAGAGCATTCGCGTCGGCCATGGCATGGACTCTAACTCGCGCAGCCAGCTCTGCGGCATGCGTGTGCCTGCGGCTGACGAGTTGGCGCGCTCGCCGAGCATTCGCACGATGCGCAGCCAGCGCATTCGCCCACGGGCCACGAGCTGCGAGCGGCCTTGCCAACATGGGCTCCAGTAGCCGTAGATGGTCCATAGCATGTCGCGCTCCAGTTCATGGAAGGCACGCACGATGGACGAACCGCCCGTCTTCTGCAAGTGTCGGAAAACGACGAGCGAGCACTCGGGAAGACCTGACCACGTGCTGATGAGCTCTTGCGCGTTTTTCATGCGACTCCGTCGCGGCCAGTGGTGGGAACTCCCAGCCCATGTCGCGTCGCGAGAAGTTTCGTCGCTCGACACGGGCGTTTCAATTTGACGTTCACACGAAGTCGACATTCGCGTCGAATAGTTATCCTAACGAATGAGGCGGTGAGCACGCGGCGAGCCGTCGACACGCCAAATTATGCACGTCATCGCGCCACGCGGGATTACGAGCGCCTTGCCGAGCGAGTCGCTTCAGCGTCGGTCGTGTACAAATCCCTGCAGCATGCCCCAACTGTCCCAACAGACACGCGCGCCCGTCCGCGCGCTACGAGACAAACGGCCAGTCTCGTCCGTGTTGCGCCTGGTGGTCAGAAGCCTCGGGAGCCGCCCCCCCGGCCGAAGCCACCGCCGCCCTGCTGCGCATAGGCGCGGAAGAGATCCGACGGGTCGATGCCGCCAAAGCCGCCGCCGCCGCGCCCGCCGCCGTTCCCGTTGAGCTCGTCGAGAGTCTCCCCGCTATCCCAGCGCTGCTTCTTCGCTGGGTCGGAGAGGACTTCGAACGCCTCGCCTACCTCCTTGAACCGCTTCTCGGCGACGGCCTTCTCTTCGGGTGTGGCACTGCCCAGACGGTCCGGATGCATGCTCGAGGTCAGCATGCAATGAGGGAGGGCAATCAGGGCACTGCCCAGACGGTCCGGATGCATGCTCGAGGTCAGCATGCAATGAGGGAGGGCAATCAGGGCACTGCCCAGACGGTCCGGATGCATGCTCGAGGTCAGCATGCATTGAGGGAGGGCAATCAGCATGCGGAACAGCAGGCAATGAGGGGCCATCAGACCTGCCCAAACGGTCCGGATGGCACTCGAGCGCCTTCTTCTTATATGCCTTCTTGATCTCGTGGTCCGTCGCGTTCTTCGTGATCCCGAGCACCTTGTACAGGTCCTTGCGACTTGACTTTTTGAGCTCGAGCTTCGCGTTGCGCAGCCCCTGGCGGATGGTCTGGTCCTCTGGCTCGATGGCTTGCGCCTCCTCGTAATCACTGATGGCGCCCTTGTAGTCCTCGAGCTCGAGCTTGCACGCCGCGCGCCGCAGCAGCGCCTTGATGTGGCGCGGCGCCGCCGCGAGCGCCGCGTCGCAATCCGCCACCGCCGCCGTGTACTCGCCGTTCTTGAAGCGCGCCGTCGCTCGATTCGTCCAAAACGTCACGTTCAGGTCAGCGTTCTCGGGGTCGATCTCGAGTGCCTCGGTGTACTTTTGGATCGCCTCGGCGTACCGGCCGGCAGAGAAGGCCTCATTCCCCGCCTTTTTCGCCTCCTCGATCTGACGAAGCTGAGCTCGCATCTGACGAGACGCCGAGTGGTCCGGATCCTGCCGCAGCGCCTCTGCAAAGTGCTTGAGAGCCGATTCGAGCTGGCCTGTTTTGTACAGGCTCTTGCCGCGCACGCAGAGCAGGTCGGGGTTGTCCGCCGACTTGCGCAGCCAGCGCGCCGACTCGGCCACCACCTGCTGCGGCCCCTGGTCGGGACGTGCCCGCATGAGCGCCTCCATCTGCAGGCACGCGACCGTTTCGGAGCAAGGGCAGCGCTGCGAGAGCGAGGTGAAGAGCCTCAAAGCCTCCCGCGCAGCCGCGCCACCCGCCTGCTCTAGCGCCTCCTTTCCGGACTTGAGCGACGCCTCGAGCTCGCCCAGCCCCGCAAGCTCCGTCGCGACTGTCGCGTCGGCGGTGGGCAGCGTCGCTGCCCGCTCGAGGTGCCGGCGCGCCTCGGACAGCTGACCAAGCATGATGCGGGCCTTAGCCCCTCGAACGTGCGCCTTGATGTTCGTCGGCTCGGACTCGAGCGCCGCCTGGCAGTCCGAGAGCGCGTCCTCCGCGCGCTCGAGCATCAGTGCCGCCGCCGCCCGGTTGATCCGGTACGTAGCGTTCGTGGGTTGCAGCCGCACCGCCTTCGAGTAGTAGTCGACAGCGTTGCTGTACTCGCCGCGCTTGTACAGGTCGTTGCCGCGCGCCTTGGCGGCCTCTGCCGCCTCGGCCGGGTCGGACGGCGCGGCCGGCTCGGGGCTCTCGGCGGGCACCCGTGCTCGCGTACGGCTACTGCTGCTCGTGTCCATCGGCTGCGAGTGCTGCGGCTGCTGCTGCTGCTGCTGCTGCTGCTGCTGCTGCTGCTGCAGATACCCCTCATCGTCGTCGTCGTCGTCGTCCTCGTCGTCCTCGTCGTCCTCGTCGTCCTCGTCTTCGTCCTCGTCCTCGTCATCCTCCTCGTCCACCTCGCCGTCTTCCTCTGCCCCATCCTGCGCTGCGATCATCGCTGTCGCCTGCTCTTCAAGCTGCCTCAGCTGGCTATTGGTGCGCTGGATCATGAGACCCTGCTTCACCGCTTCGAGCGCCTCGCGCGGCCGGTTGACGGCGATGTACGCCGTCGCCAACCTAAAATAGCCTTTGAGATATGTTGGGTCGATCCGGAGCGACGCCATCGAGTCCGTGATCGCGCGCTCATGCTCGCCCAGCTTGTCGAAAGCTGCAGCGCGGTTGCCGAGAACGAGGGCATCATGCGGGTTGAGCCGCAGCGACTCGGTGAAGCTGCGCACAGCCTCGGCGTACTCACCCCCGCGGAAGGCTTTGTTGCCATCCGCCTTGTGGTCCTCAGCAGTCTTTGACATCGCGCTCGGCGCCGTCTCCACCACGTGGTAAGCGACTCGCAATGGACCTTCCCGCTGCCGCGCCAACTTGGGCGCCGCGTTGAGCGCGTCGCAGGCGCTTATCAGCGGAGCATTGGGCGGATCTGGTGAGGACCCGCTATACTTTTCACTTAACTAAGTACCATGCGCACTTTCAAGAAATCTGAGAAGCCTACCTACCAGCCCTCCTGCCTCAGCATGAGGAAGTCGAGCCACACGGCATGGCGGCTCGTCGACACGACGAGCATCCAGCAAGTCGTGCGCGCGACTGCCGTGGACGGAAGCAGCCCATCGGCGCCCGCGCCCTGGCCGCCGCCCTTGGCGAGGTGCGCCACCCAGCACTCGGGCGGCCCCGCCCCCGCGTGCGCGAGCAAGCTAAGGAGTTGTCGCACGCGGCCGCTGCGCGTGGCGCACCTGCCGCCAGCGCCGCTGCCGATGCGGCCGCTGCCGATGCGGCCGCTGCCACCGTCCTCATCCTCGTCCTCGTCCTCGCCGCCGCCGCTGCCGCCGCTGCCGCCGCCGCCGCTGCCGTCGGGCAGCGGAATCTCCGGTAGCTCATCGACGCGCGCCCGTCGCCAGACTGGGACGAGGCGGCGCTGCGTGCGGCACGAGCGTGCCACGAGCGCCACGAGCGTCTCGATACGCGGCTGCTGCTCTCGCATCAGGGCACGAGCCACCTGTGCCGCTGAGGGCCCTCGCCCTCCCCACGACTGCCGTAATGAGGGCAACTCCGCTGCGTGGCACGCCATGAGCAACAGGTGCGGCAGGTAGCTCGAGATGGTCGATGGCTCGTCGCCGATGGTGTGAAGAGACGTCATGGTGTGAAGAGACGCCGTGGACGCACCGAGCTCGGCGAGCTCGGTGGGCGAGATCGAGATCTCGAGGTCGAGCTCAGATCTCGAGGCTGCCGCCGCCAGGGCCGCCACCTCGGACGCCTCGTCACCGCCGCCGCCGCGGCCCACCGCCTCGTCCTCCGTCTCATCGCTCGGCAGCCCGCCACTCGACTCGAGGTCGATCGCGACACACGAGGCGGCCGCGCCCGAGCCGGCGGCAGTTGGACGAGGCCCCTCTTCGGTCTCATCAGTTGTTTCATCTCCGCTCGAGCCGTTGGCTGCCGCTCCATCCGCGAATGCGTCCGGCGGCGGCGGCGGCGGCGGCGCGGGCGGGCGCCGGCGCGCCACCGGTGCGGGCGGTGGAGGCGGCCGGTAGCCCACATGACTGGCCGCCTGACGCAGCGTGTGGTGATCACGGCAGCACGTGAGGTACCGAAGCCGCCATGCGCGGCCCAGGTTGTGCTGGGGAGCGCTGAAAAAGGAGCCGCCCGGGCGCGCCGCCAGCTCCCAGCCGAGCGAGGTGGGCTGCAGCGCCACCGCCCACGGCGCGAAGACGCGCTTGCACAGCGACTGCCAAAAGCATGCGCCGTCGAGATGGCTGTGCATCTGCCGGCACGTGACGCGCAGGGCGCGGACCGCGTGCGGGCCCGCGGCGCAGAGCACGTCAACCCAGAGTTCCGGAGGCACCGCGCACAGCAGCGCGTCGCCGCGCGAAGGCGCGCACGGTTCGTCGTTCGCGGATGGGGGCACGCCGAACGAGTCCTCGATGTCGCGTGCGTCCTCGACATCGGAGTTGATACCATCGTCGGAGCTGTCGTCTGCCGCTACATTATCGATGTCCTTCAACGAGAGGGTACTCGAGGTGCGCACGATGCGGCCCGGGCCACGCGACGGCGCAGCATACCACGGCGGATGGGTCCGGCGAGTGCTCCTGCGGCCGGAGCTCTGCAGGAGGACGCCAAAGGCGCGGCGGAGCGAGAAGGACCCGTTCGGGTGGAGGGGCCTCAGATCTTCACGGCGGCGGATAGCTGATGAGCGCCGATGTACGACGCCGAAAACTGCGAGCACCGTGATCAAAGCGAGCAGTCCTAGTCCTATCAAGAGGGCCCACATGTTGATAAGAAGAAACCGGTCTCGAATTCCCCTTCAGGAAAGACCGCTGTAAAAGATGACGCGGCCAACGAACGTGGTGAAACATGAAGTTAGGTTCTCCAAGGTTTTCAGGAAAAGCGAGCACCGTGTTGCAGGGAGACGCACGGCAACCCTTCTGCTATGCGACGACAGCCAGCGGCGCCACCGCGCCAGGTGTCCTTCGATGCGCCAGCGTTCGTCCAGTTGCCAGAGAGCCAAACCTCACCCGTTCACGATGAGCCAGAAAATGCCAAGGCGTACAAGAAGTTGAAGAAACTCGGAGCGGGATCGTTTGGGACGGTCTTCCTCGTGGTCCATCGCATGACTGGCAAGAAGCTCGTGATGAAGGAGGTGCCGTGTCGCGGGCTAAGCATCAGTGCAGCTGTTCGTCAGGTTGAAGAAATCAACTGCCTGAAGAAGCTGCACCACCCCCATCTCATCGAGTACCATGCATCCTACCTCGAGGAGTCTACTTTGTCGCTATACATGTTCATGGAGTTTGCTGAAGGTGGCGACCTTGACACTCGGATAAAGCGACAAGCAAAAATCCGCCCAGCATGCCCTTTTCCAGAGCTCGTGGTCCTCAAGTGGGCTGCACAGAGCCTTCTTGCACTCGAATATTGTCACCATCATCTGAAGCTGCTTCACAGGGACATAAAGCCAGCCAATCTCTTGCTAACACAGGAGGACGACATCAAGATCGGCGACTTTGGCATGTCAAAGTCCCTGACGGCCTCGCACATGCAAGCGCAGACTCAGTGCGGCACTCCGCTGTACATGAGCCCGGAGCTCTGTCAGGGCCTTGCATACGATCGTGGCGCTGACATCTGGGCGCTAGGCTGCACATTGTACCACGTCATGGCACTGAAGCCTCCCTGGACAGACCAGGCAAGCCCATATATATATATGCCCGCGGCCATGCTCCCCTGCCACGCTCGTCTGCTGGGCTCGTCTGACCCGCTTGACCTACGGCTCTTTGTTTCAACCTCACTGATTGCCCGCACGTCTCCATCACAGGCTGTGAAGGCCAAGGGCGCAGCGTACGTGATGAACCTGATGCGCGTGATCTGCAAACAACCACTCGACCTCCAATCACTGCGTACCCACTACTCTTTCGAGCTATGCGGCCTACTAGCCGCCATGGTCACGAAAGACAGTACACAGCGGCCAGCATCGCGGGAGATACTCAAGAATCCATTGCTTCTGAACACTCCGCACACAAAAGCGACGCAGCCCAAGGCCGCCGGGCTTCCCATGCCAGAGCTCATCCAGGTCATGCGGGAGCACCCGCAGCTCAAGAGCCAGATCCAAGCGATCGTCTCGCGCGAGGACCTCGAGGAGGCTCACAAGATGGTCGAGATTCAGCGCATCGTGCGCGAGGCGCAGCCCGCGGCGCAGATGGAGGGCACGATTGGCTGGTTAGGGGAGGTGAGGGAGTGGCTCCAGGAGCTCTTAGGCAGACGCGACGCGCAGGAGCACGCTGCGGGAGAGAGCACATATGGCATCGAGGCACATGCAGCAGCAGCACGGCTTCAACGCTCGTTCCATAAGCAAGCATCGCGTGGCCACTTTCAAGGACGTGGACGCCGCGGCGGCGAGGCTCTGGGCAGGCCCGAGGGCCTGTTGGAAGGCGTCGTGCTCATGGGCATTACGGATCGATGATGGAGCCGACCGTTACCCTCTGATGGGGTCGGTGCACAGGGTCGGGTCCGTTTGGCGCTGCTGCGGTGCAGCTGGAGTTCCGGACGGTCGGTCCGCCACCGCCCACCCGGTTCTTGCTTCATGCTTGTCTACACAGTCGACTGTCGAGACTCGAGTCCCACCGCACCTAGGCTGTATCTCGCGACGACTGTTTGATTAAATGCGCCGATATATTGAATATTCTCACCAACCTCACGATATATTTTGCTGACGACTAGAGCCTCTTCACGGTCGGTACGAACACACAGCCGCGACAAGCACACCTTTTGACCGACTATCGGCATGGGCGCTGGAAAGCCTCGCCCTCGAACGCTCGGGATACTTCAGTTCACAGCAGTTGTAGCCGCCGGAGACGAACTCGCTCACGATGGTGATCGTACTCATTCAAGCAGCGCTTCCGCAGCCTCGGGCGGCGCCTCAGCCGAGGCGTCTACGGCAGGTAGCCCGTCGGTTGCAGCGGCCTCGGTGCTTGCCTGGTCTGCCGCCGCCGCGTTCTGCGGAGAGCTACAACTTTCGCCAGTGACGGCGCCAGCGGCGGGGCCAGCGGCGGGCGCTGCGGCAGGCGCTGCGGCAGGCGCTGCGGCGGGCGTGGCGGCGGGCGTGGCGGCTGGTGGTCGTTGTGGTCGTGGCGCGTTGTGGTGGCGCTTACCTGGACGGAGCTGCGCGGACATCTCAAGGTAGTCCACACGCCCAGAGCCGTCCTGATCAAAGCGGTCGAAGACCGCATCGAGGTCCGCACGCGCCGCGGCGTAGCCGAGGGCAGCGAAGGCGTCGGCAAATTCCTCGCAAGAGATGGCGCCGTCTCCGTCCACGTCCCACATACGAAAGGTATCGAGGATGCGCAGCCGATTGGCCATGATGATCGCCTGGATCTGTTCCTGCACGGGAGGCGCGCCCGGCGACAGGTCCAAAGTCTGCTTGCCGCCCTGAAGGTTCATGCGCGCGGCGCCGCGCTTGAGACTCGCGTCGGTGCGCAGCTTGTACAGTTGCCGGGCCATCGTCTTTGGGCGCAGCCGCGAGTTGAGCTCGTTGTAGTCGACCGTTCCCGAGCCGTCGACGTCGAGGTGCTCAAAGATGAATGCGGTGTCCCTGGACGAGAATACGAATCCAAGCTGCGAGAGTGCGCGTCCGAACTCGTCTGCATCGACGCTACCCGAGCCGTCGTCGTCCCATTTTCGGAAGAGGTCGATCACGCGCCCGGCCTTGCGCGACAATGCCTCCCAGAGCAAGGTGAGTCGCACGTCCTGCGCAAACACGCGCCCGTCTGCACTCGGCTTGAGCTCATCAAACCGACGCGAGAGGTCCGCGTCGGAAAAGTCGCGCTTGGGCTCGAGGGTGGCCACGAGCGCAGTGAACTCGTCGAATGAGAGCGTTGAGTCATCGACGAAGGTATCCGCAGGCTCGGGTGCGGCGACGGGCTTTGGCTTCGGCTTACGACCCTCGGGCGGTGGAATGTATCGACGGGCCGGTGCTTCGGACCTCGGCGCTGGCGGAGGCGGTGGCGCCGGCGCCTGCGACTCTCCCGGCTGCGCCCCGGTGACCGCCTGCAACGGCCGAGGCTGCTGTCGCCGGCGCGGCACGCTGAGCTTTGGACTCGGCGAGCCGGCCTCGTCATCGGCCTGATGAGCGGCGTCGTTGGCTTCGTCCCCTTCCTCGTCCAGCTGCACGCGAGCATGCCTCTCGGCGCGCCATCGTAGAAGCTCGCGCTGCTTGGCAGCATACGCGCGCGCACGAGCATCCTTAGATGGCCCGACAGGTTCGGGCGCGCCCCGCCGCCCGCGACCCGGCGTCGGCAGCGGAGGCAATCCACCTCCTCCTCCTCCTCCCATGTCTTCCTTCGCTCTGCCACCATACCGAGCCCTAGTAGCTACCGGTATGGAAGCTGCGCCTTCTTCTGGCTTCTTCTGCGACGGCGGCGGCGGCGACGGCGAGGCTTTCTGCCCGGCGTGTCTGGCCGCGTACCCGGCTGCCCGGCTGCCCGATCCCGGCTCTGGTAGTGCTGGCAGCGCGCGCGCCGCCCGCGCCGCGCGCGAGGCTGCGCCGCCCGGGGTGGCAAAGCTGCCGCCGCTGCCGCCGCCGCCGCCGCCGCCGCTGCCGCCGCCACCGACGACGATGACGACACGAGGCGACTCAGCGCCGGGGCTGGCGCCATCCGTAAGGAATGCGACGGATGGCCGGCGTGGCGATAGGACTCCACCACTTCGTTGCGCAGGCAGCTTCGCCTCGACCGCAGCGTTCAGCGCTGCTTGCACCAAGCTCGACTGCTTCTCGAGCTCCTTGTTCTTCGCGTGCAGGGCCGTGTTCTCGCTCAGGAGCTCACGGTTGCGCTGCTCGAGCGCCTTGAAAGCCCACTTCCAGTGCGACACGTCCGTTGACTCATCGGCAGCAGGCACAGCGTGGGTCAAGGGAACCCCTTTTGGAGGTGAAAGGCTCGCAGGCAGTGCCGACAGCTTTGGCGGCGGCGGCGGCGGTCGCTTTGCCGCCGCCGCGGCGGCTGCACGCGCGGCTGCTGCTGCATCCCGGGCACTCGTCATCACTTCTGACCAGGACGCCGCGAGCTCATCCTCATCGAAATTCGCGCGGAGCAGTTTCCACCCGAAATGCGGCGATGGCAACTCCGATACTTCCCTGGCAGACGTCTCCTGTGCGCTATCTGATGTCACCCGAACCCGAACCCCGCTCTCCGCGAGAGTGGGCAGAGGAGAGGGTCCAGCCGACATGACGTTACAAGAGTTCGGAAAGAATAACCGCTCCTTTGCCGCCATCTCGACACATCATGAAGTCCTTGTCTGAGCATCCGCATCGGACAGACTGTGAAGGCCAAATGGATCGACTTGCCTTATGGAGGAATCGTCGCAACGCAAAATGAAGGGCCGACGCGACACACGCGCTCCTTGACCTCTTGACCGACCGACAGCCATACTCTCAATATGAACGACGACCTGCCAGCTAACCGTGTCGGCGATATCTGCTCAAACTTTTACGATGGCGCACCATTCCTTCGATGCTCGTGCCCGCAAGCTCTGTCCATGCAGCAGGAACTGCTCCCAACTGATGCGCGGAGTGCTTTACTCAATGCTCCTGAAATGGCCGTTTGGGTCGAGTGGGGATCCGCCGTTCGTTGGCACGGCTCGTGCCGGCTTACCATTCGCTTACTCGGCAAGGAGGTGTCAGGTGTGACCGGCGAGTGCTCGCAACCTCTTAGCGTAAAGTTTGGTCGGCATGGTGCATGCGCAGGAACTTCGTACCTGGCCGAGTTGCGATGGCACGGTGGCTCTCGCTGGCTCCATGTGCTGGCGCCACCGACAGCCGGCGCCAGTTTGCACGGGCTAGTGCTGCCACCGTTGGGTGCCAAGCCGTCCACTTCGATTTCAATGGCAGAGTCCGCCACCTTTGATCCCGTGCTCTGCTCGCCCATGGACGCGTGGAGCCTCCTCTCGCACATCCAATCCGCCGAGGCCCGCGCGCCTCCACTGCCCGCGCACCCGGCCACGCTCGCGCGAGGCTTCGGTCTTGAGCTCGAGTACCTCACGGAGGCTGCGCGTGATGCGATTGGCAACTCTCTCAAGGTCGCGCAGATGCGTGCGGCGCTCCACCATTTGCTTGAACCGACCGCCGGAGCACCTGACGGGCATGCTTCCCTTGAGCCACTGCGCTCTGCGCTGCGGCGCTGCGAGGCCTGGACCGCTACCATAGATCCAGCCATCTTAGCGACGCCCGAGGGGTTGGCGGAGCGCATGCTGGAGGCGACCGAAGGCCTCAACACCATCAGCGATCCACGCGTTCGAGCCGATGCGCGAATGCGCAGCCTGCACATGCTGTTACGGCGCGGCGCGATCATGAAGTCCGAATTCCAATCGCCGTCGCCGCCCCACGAGCTGCGCTTTGTGGCCGACGCAGCCCTCGAGATTGCCGCATTTGTGAGCGGGGCCCTTGCTTCGACGGGTGCAGCGGCGACCTCGATCTCGGCCGTGGGCCATTCCGCAACAGCGATCCACGTCCACGTCAATGTGCGCAACCCCGCTGCGGGAGGCACCCTTCTGAGCGCCGTGGAGCTGCTCGGCGTGCTGTTCGCGTGGATCCGCTTCGATCAGGTGACGCTCCGGTTTGCTCGCTCGTGGATGTGGAGCGAGCCTTCGTGCGCGCCGCTGCTCGCGACGGGTGCAGAGATGGGCTCGCTCGAGGACCCATGGGTCTACGCTGGAGACATCGGGATGCCTTCCAGTGGCAACTCTGCCGCAGAGGGTCCGAGGCCTGCCACAAGTGCGAGCGCCGTTGCGGGCGATGCTGCAGCAGAGGCCCCGGAGATGAACCCGGAGATGATCTCAGATGCCGAGATGCGAGCGAGATACGATGTGCCGAGCTTCGTGCGCGCGGTGTGGACGGTGGTGCACGCGGACGGCTTCGAGGAGCTCTCGGAGCAGCACAAGATCGGACGCCTCTTTGGACTGAGTAGCCCCGCAGAGGCACTGACACGCCAGTGCTCGATCAACCTGATGGCGATCCGCAAGCACGGCACCCTTGAGTTTCGTCGATTCCACGGATCGCTCGACGCAACGCTCATCGTGCGCTGGGCGCACTTTTGCGTGGCGTTCGTCGAGTGCTTCCGCTCGAGGCCGTGGCTCTTGCTCAGCGAGCACCCCTCGGCGGAGGCAGCCCTACAGGCCCTGCAGACGGCTCAGGAGGAGGCCACAGCGGATGAGCTGATGGCGTGCATGCACGGCTTCGTGGATCCCAAGCTCGCCTCGCACATGGCATCGGATGCGGTACGGTAGTGGCAGTTGCCGCGGTGTTTTGGTGTGACGCAGATGTGCCCGTAACGGCGCTTGAGGTGGACTGTGAATTCACAAACCCTCGAAGCGCTTGTGCTGCTTTGGCCGAACATGCTGCTTGCTTTCATCTTCTCGACTCTCGTCGTTATCAAGGCACTAACGCTCGACGACGTTAGGACGCCTGCGCTAGTGTGCTATCGCTCTACGCTGGAAGCGAACGCGGCACGAATGCGAGTGCGCGCAGAGGAACTAGGCTGCTCCTTGCGGCCGCACCTGAAAACTTGCAAGACGGTTGAAGCAGGGGTGATTGCAACTGGCGGGACGCGCCGGCGTGTGACCGTCTCCACGATTGCTGAGGCCAAGTTTTTTGCGGATGCTGGCTTCGATGACATCCTCTACGCGGTGCCACTCACCGCCGACAAGGTGGACGACGTGGAGAAGCTGCACGCTGGGCTTGCACAATTTCACGTGATGATAGACCACGCTGAGCAGGCGGCCGCTCTGATCGCGCGCTTGTCACGGCCCGAGGTGCGTGAGCAGATGCTCGCGCGCCCGCTCAGCGTCTTCGTGGGCGTCGACTGCGGGTACCACCGCGATGGCTGCGATCCCAACGATCCGTCGAGTGTGGCGCTGGTGCACATGCTCGCGGAGAGCGGCGTGACGACGCTCGCGGGCATCTACACGCATGGCGGCCACTCGTATGACGCGGCGAACGCGGCCGAGATCGTGCGCATTGCCGAGCAGGAGCGCGACGTCACCGTGGGCTTCGCGACCAAGCTGCGTTCCATCGGCCTCAATGTGCCAAGGGCGGGAGTTGGGTCTACTCCCACGTGCAGCCTTGCCCCGAGTCACCTCGATGGGATCGACGAGATGCACCCGGGCAACTTTCTGTACTATGACATGACGCAAGTGGCGCTCGGCACGTGTGCGGTGCGCGACGTGGCAGTCAGGGTCCTCACTCGCGTCGTTGGTCACTACCCGTCCTCGAACACCCTCCTCATCGACTGTGGCTGGACAGGATGCTCCGCCCAAGTGCGAATCGCCTCTGATTGCCTCTAATGACCTCTAATGGCTCTAATGACAGGATGCTCCGCCCAAGTGCGAATCGCCTCTGATTGCCTCTAATGACCTCTAATGGCTCTAATGACAGGATGCTCCGCCCAAGTGCGAATCGCCTCTGATTGCCTCTAATGACCTCTAATGGCTCTAATGACAGGATGCTCCGCCCAAGTGCGAATCGCCTCTGATTGCCTCGAATGACCTCTAATGGCTCTAATGACAGGATGCTCCACCCGAGTGCGAATCGCTTCTGATTGCGTCGAATGACCTCTAATGGCCTCGAATGACCTCGGACGGCTGGACTGACCTCTAATGGCCCCTAATGACCTCTGACAGGGCGCTGCCACCGGCTACGGCGGGTTCCCCGAGCACCCCGAGCTACGCATCTCCAATCTCAAGCAGGTGAGATGATGATCCCTGATTGCCTCCCTGATTGCCTCCCTAATTGCATCTCCAATCTCAAGCAGGAGTGCGGTGAGGTGAGCACGGCGGATGGCGCTCCTCTCGAGTACGCTCGGTACCCGATTGGTAGCCTGCTCGCCATCGCGCCGCACCACTCGTGCGCCGCGACGCACCAGCACCAGCACGTGTACGTCGTCGCCGAGCCGACCGACCGCACGATCATCGATACATGGCGCATCTGCAAGGGGTGGTGACCTCTCATGGCCCCTAATGACCTCTAATGGCCCCGAATGGCGCATCTGCAAGGGGTGGTGACCTGTGTAGGTGACCGGGGGCGAGTCAGCTTCGTGTAACGCGGACTTGACCGATTCATCACATTGTGGAATCGTGGTACGCGGATCGTCATTGTGGAATCGTGGCCTTTCGTCTTTCGCCTTTCGTCTTTCGCCTTTCGCCTTTCGAAAAAAATCCGGCTGCCGCGGCCGTTCTACGCTACCACGAGACGAAAACGGCAAGCACCTCACGCGCTGCCGCCGCCCACAGACGAGACACGCGGGCGACGTTCCCGTTGTTCTGCAATCCAGACACCGCGACAGGTATTGCAATTGGTCTTGGCTCTTGTCTCAGCAGTTGTCATTGCCACGCGCGCACACCCCCTCCCCCCCACTGCCACAAATCCCGCCCTCCCCCTTCCCACGAGACGACGGGCGCGCCCTCATCTAGCTGACTCATGGCAGGATGGCTGGTCCGAGACGAGTGGCTCGGGGTTGGTCCAGCTCGTCATCTTGGTCCTCGGGTTGTAGTAGTAGTCGCGGCCGTCGGGCGCCTTGGTGCGCTGCCACGTCACGGGGGGCAAGTTCCGGTGGGCGAGCGCGAGTACGCGCACCTGCTCCACACCCGCGCCGTCGGGGACTTCGACGTTGCGCGCTGCGCAAAACTTTCGGAGCTGCCTAGCGCTCATATTCGAATATTCGACCTCATATTCGACCTTGGTCGCGCTCGTATTCGACGGGTCGTTGGTCGCGCCGTCGTGGTCGCCGCCGTCGAGCTTGCCCACACGAGAGGCGCCGTCGTGGTCGCCGCCATCGAGCTTGCCCACACGAGAGGCGCCGTCGTGGTCGCCGCCATCGAGCTTGCCCACACGAGAGACGTATGCTGCCTGCTGCACCTCGGTGGGGGGCTGCTGCACCTCGGTGGGGGGCTGCTGCACAGCCCGCGGCGCCTCGGTCGGGGGCTGCTGCACGGCCGTGCTCGAGGAGGCGTGGCTTGACCGTGGAGCCGGGGAGGCGGCCGCCTCGTCTGCCTGCCGCTCCTTGAGCTCGTCCGATCTCGATCTCGCCCTGAGCTCGTCGGGCATGTCCCACGTGGTCACGCTGGTGATCGGATTGTGATAGTACTTGCGTCCATCGGGGGCGGTGTGCATGCTCCACGACTGCGCCGCCGCAGCGCGCGTGAGTGCATCGTCCTCTTTGATCTTCGCCGCTCGCTCGGCCTCCTTGCGCTCACGACGGCGCGCCTCCTTCTCCTTCTCCTTCTTCCCCTCCTCCTGCCAGAACAATCAAGAGGTCAATCACGAGGTCATCACCAGGCCAATCACGAGGTCATCAAGTGGTCAATCATCACGAGGTCAACCACATGAGCCAAGCATGAAGGCCAGTATGAGTGTGTCCATCATCAGCCAATCAGGAGTCCATTAGGAGTCCATCAGGAGTCCATTAGGAGTCCATCAGGAGTCCAGCACGAGCCAATCAGGAGTCCATCATGAGCCAATCAGGAGTCCATCAGGAGTCCATCAGAGGACGTTACCTGTCGCCTGCGCTCCGCCTGCTCACGTTTGGTTGCCTCTGCCTGGCGAAGGTACTCGAGTGCCTCTGCTTCCCGCCGCGCCGCCTCCTCGGCCTCGGTCATCTCCTTGAGCTTGGCCGCCGCCTTGCGCACGAGCAACCCTTGCAAGCCCACCCGCTCGGCCAGCCGGAGCGCCGTCTCGAGCGCCGCCCACGCGCCCTCGGGGACGCTCTCGGCTCCGATCTCCTCCGCATGGGCGAGCGCCGTCTCGAGCGCCCTCGTGGCACGCGCCGTCGCGAGCAGATGCATGCGCTGCTCCGCGGTCTCGATCAGGCCCGGCGAGATCAGCGAGATGTACGGGCGTAGGGGCAGCGCGTGGGGCATGCAGAGGGCGAGCGCCTCCTCGTCGTCCCTCGCGAGCGCCACGTGGAGGGCCTCGGAGGCGAGCCGTACCTGATGAGGGAGGCAATTGAGAGGCCATCTGTGGAATGCTAGTGGGAAGCCATCAGAGGCCATCAGAGACTGCCTCATGGTGAATGAGCGATGCAATCAAGGGCACTCAGTGGCAATCCCGGGCGCACCTCGTCGAGGTGCGCACGCTCGGCGAGCTCGAGGGAGATCAGCGTCTGCCGCGCCTCTTCGGCCCCACGGTGCTCGACACGGCGCTCGACGGGCACAGCGAGATTATGAGCGAGAGCGCGTTGGAGGGCCTCATGGAGGGTGGCGCAGCGTCCAAACTCACGCAGCGTCTCACCCGTCTCCGCAGCTCGCATGAGCTCGGCTTGTGCCGCCGCTGTCGCCTCCTCCAGCGCGCGTGTCGCCGCGGCGTGCTCAAGCTCACGCTCGGCTTCGGCACGAAGGAGCGCCTCGAGCGTCGCCTGCGCCGTGGTGAGCACTTCGCCCTCGAGCTGCACCGAGGCGGCGTGTGCGAGCGCCGCGCGCAATGCGTCTGCCCCCACGATCCCGATGGCATGCGTCGCGCGCGCCGTGTCGAGCACCTCCGCCTCGGCGCGCGCGCGCGCGTGCAGCAGCTCCACGTGGCTTGCATGCAGCGCATTCGCGCGCACCTGCGCTGCATGCATCAAATCCTCGGGTGCGCCGAGCGCCGCGGCGCGCTCCGCCACGTGGCCGAGTCTCGTCAACGTCGCCCCGGCCTCGAGCTGCGACACGTCCGCATGGGTCAGCTGGTGGAGCTCTGCAACTGCCGCGTTGTACCTGCAAGCATCCGAAAGCAAGCACGCCTTGATCCGAAAGCAAGCACTCAGCGGGCACTCAGACGGCTGAGTCGTACGAAGCAACCCATCGTACTCAGCGGCTCAATCTCCCCGCCCGAGCTCAATCAGGCCATCCAACGTACTCAGGGGCTACTCAGGGGCAGTCAGGCTCAATCAGGTCATCCAGCGTACTGCCTGGCAAAGGTGGCCGCTGCGGCATCGAGCTTCGTCAGGTACTCCTTGGCCAACTCCAAGTCCGCCCGGGACGACGCTCCGGCGTCCTCGAGGATCGGCCCGTACGTCGAGATCGCAGCTCGCAGCGTGGGCGCGTCCCGTGTCATCAACGCCCCCTGCAGCTGGTCGGTCGCCGTTGCTGTGTGTCGAATCTTCTCAGCCGCCTCCCAGGCAGCCTTTTCCTGTTCGTACCTGCAAACCACCAGGTGCATCCAGGGGTAATCAGAGGTACTTGTCCTGTTTGAACCTGCATGCCTTGCAATGCAATCAGGGGTAATCAGGGGTGCTCATTTGAGCATTCAGGGACCATCAGTGCCAATCCGGGGTAATCAGAGGTACTCAGTACTTGGCCTGAGCGATCGCATGCTCCTCCGCCATCCGGCGATGTCTCTCGGCCTCGTCGGCGGCTTCGCGCTGCCTCTGCTCCCTGCCCTTCACCTCCCTGATTGCCTCCCTGATTACTTCGCGCTGGCGTCGCTCGTCCTCCTCGAGATCGACTCTCCGGCGCTCCTCCTCGTCGTCCACCTGCGGACTCGAGGTCATCAGAGGTCATCAGAGGTCATCAGAGGTCAATAAGAGGTCATCAGAGGTCATCCGAGGCCATCCGAGGTCATCCGAGGTCATCAGAGGTCATCCGAAGCCATCAGAGGCCATCAGGCGCCATTGGAGGCCATCAGGACCCACCATGGAGACCAGCATGCAAGCCCGCAGGGAGGCACTCAGGGATGCCAATCGATTGCAATCACATGCACGCCATCAGAGAGGCAATCAGTCCACCTGAGCCTGCAGGTCGCGGAAGACGCGCGCGCGCTCCTCGGCCTGATTGATCATCCAATTAGCCAGCGGATCCCGCACGTGCGAATCATCACGGCGCGGCGCCTCCTCCGTGAGCCCCGGCGGCGGGAGTGCTGTGCGGAGCACCGATGGCTTGAGCGCGGGTGCGCTCTCCAGGCACGCGCGCTGTGATGAGCACGGACGCGTGAGGCGCGAATTGCCGCGTGGGTATCCGTCCATGTTTGGGTCTCCGTCCATATTTGGGCCTTCGCCCTCATTATAGTCTCCAACCTCGCTCTTGGCGCTCTGGTCCGGCTCGGCCTCGTACGCCTCGGGCGGCAGCGGCGGTGGGCGTGCACCCGACCGGCCAGCGGCCTGTGGCGGCGGTGGCAGCCCGGCAGCACCTGAGCGGGAAGGTCATTAGAGGTCATCAGAGGTCATCAGAGGTCATCGGGTGTCATAATTGGTCTTCAGAGGTCATCATCGGTCATCATGGGTCAGCCTTGCGGATCGAGAGCGTACTCTGGTTGGGAACGATCCAGTGCTCGTTCGCACTCGAGTAGTCGCGAAGGTAGACAGCGCCAGTCTCGGCATCAACGACTGCGCTCCACTCGCCCGGCCCGTCGGGGGCCACTTCGGCGCCCAGCCGCTCGTCGTCACGCTGCAGCATGCAGATCCCTTGGGCGACGAGCGCGTTAATGCCGCGCACCTAGGGTTAGGGTTCGGGTTCGGGTTAAGGTGAGAGTTTGGGTTGGGGTTAGGGTTCCATTTAGGGTCACCAAGCACCCAGATCTGCTTCTCCTCAGCGGAGTCGGCGACGAGGAAGACCATCCGCTTGTCGAGGATGACCTGGAAGCAACCAGGGGCGTCCGGTGCCGGGCCGCCCTGGAAGCACGACTCGTACACCTGCTCGTCAGCACGCACCACCGGCGCGGCCTTCTTGTCCCACTGGAGCACGACAGGTGAGCGCCGTCCATCCGGGGCAGTTGTGCCGCCCGTCGCGCGCACGAAACGCCGGTGCGGCTTCTCGCGGCCAGACTTGCGGAACTTGTGCAGCATGCCGCCATGCACGACGTGAGCCGCCGAGCGCATGTCGTCCTCCAGCTCCGCATTGCCGAGCCCATCCACACTGACCCAGTAGTTTGCATTCGAGAGTGCGGAGCAGTGCTGCCAAAGAGTCTTGAACTTGGAGGGTAGGGTCAACTCAGCCATTGGGCGAGCCGTCGTCCTCCCAATGTCAGTCGTCATTCACGCGATTGTGTCAAAGTGGATGGACAAAAGTGCGCGATTGGCTCGCGAGAAGGCGACCAAATGGCTGTGAAATGTGTAGTGTGTTTATTGGGTCCTCACCCCTCTCCAAATCTCTCTCTATCTCTCTCTTAGTTTTATCCGCGCCCGTGGCCCCCCCCCCGACCGCCCCGTGCGCCGAGCCGGAGCGTCGCCCAGGAGCGTGGTCCGTGGAGATCCATCGAGCATCGTTCCATCCTCGCCTCAAGCGTTGCGCGTTGTGCATTCGATCGTTGGGCTTCGCACTTCTCGTCTCGGACTCGGTGGCCGTCTCTTGTGGTTCATGCGCGGCTGTGCGGATAGTGTCCTGACGTGAAAAAAATGTACACTGAACACTCACTCACCGACGGGACCAGTGTACTCTAAGCTACAGTCGGCTGTACTAACCAAGCTGATGGCCAACCAGCGATGGCATCTTGATCTTCACCGCCGCCAGCAGATTCGTATCCTTCCACCACATCCTTCACCTGCCGCGCTCGCAGGGCGCCCTGCATGGACGTGAGCGCCGGAGACGCCTGTTCGACGGAATGCAGCATGGGCCGCCCCGCACGGGCTCCACTGGCGCGGCCTGCGTTCGCAAACCGCTCCAGAGGCGGCGGCAGCATCGCGGCGGCTGCGGGCGAGGCGGCCGACTCGATGTGCCACTGGTCGGGCTGCAAGTTAGCGGTTTGGATGCCGAACTTTGGCAGCCGACGGTATACTTTGGTGTCTCCGCCCGAAATCGGCGGTGCCGGGTGCGGAGGCGGTCGTGGCGGCCACGGTCCGGCAGCGATGGCTGCATCGCTGTGCACAGGCGGTCGAGGAGCTCTGATGCCATCATGTGGCTCTGGTGCCAAATTAGGCAAGGCTTCACGTGCCGAATGGCTCCCTGAGAGGCCCTCCGAAGATCCTTGCCTAGAATGGCACCCCGAGAGGCCCTCCGGGGAACCTTGCCGAGAGGCTTTGCGGCTGCGGCAGCCGCGGCTGCTGCGGTTGCTTCTGCTGCTCAGGAGAGCGCCTCGGCTGCCCAACGCGCGCGCTCGTGGCGCGTGCCGGCTGAAGGTATGCGCCTCTCCCATTCGAACCAGCATCCGCCCGAGAGCCGCCCTTTCTTGTGCGGAGCCTCCGAACATGATGACCTCGCCCGGGTTGAAAGTGCACGCGGGCAAGTCCTCGTCCTTGATCACCCGTTGGCGCGCCCATTGGCGTAGGCTCGACGGAGGCAGTATAGGCAGCCGCGCGGGCTTGCCCTCCTCAATCTCCTCAATCTCCGCAATCTCCGCAATCTCCGCAGTCTCCGCAATGGCAGATGGCGCCGTGGCCACGGCCCCGAAGGCCGCCGACGCCGACGCCGCCGCCAACTCCGCCAACGCCGTCGCCGCCTCCGCCGCCGCCGCCGCCGCCGCCGCCGCCGAACGGCGCAACGAAGAGGGCGACGAAGGGGGCGACAAGGAGGCGTTTACGACCGGTCGGGGCGAAGCCTTTCCCTTGGTCAGCTGTGTAGGCTGTAACGGCTGTGTCGGCAAAGGCCTTCCTTTCTGTGACGAGATGTCCGCAGCGTGTGGTGGACGGCGCGGCGACAGCTTGCGGCCCGAGGCTCGACCAGCGCCCGCGGGGAGGCTGCTACGAGGAGCGCCGACAGCACGCGCGACGGCCACCTCCATACGGTTCTGCGCGACGGCCGGCTCCACATACGGCTCTGTGTACACTGAGCCGACATAATGGATCGCGGCTCGCCGGGGTGGGAGGGGCGCAGCGTCCTCGGGTGGCACTGGCTCAAAGTCCCCAGTGGCAGTACCGGTAGCTCGCCGGGGTGGCAGTGGCGCTGAGACGATGGCGAGCTGCGCTGGCATGCGCGGTGAAGCCTCTGCCCTCGGGCCTCTGCGGGGCTGCAAGGCGCCACTGGAGGTCGCAACGCCAGCAGCGACAGGAGCGGAGTTCGCGCCACCAGTTTGCAGTTGAGGTTCCTCCACTTTCTCCATCTGAGCCGCCGAAACGACCCTTCGCCAAGCTTCGTCTTCAGGACAGCCCCGAGGAGTGGTGCTACCGGTAGGTTGGGTTATAGCTTGGGTGCCGCAATTGTTCACAGCGTTGGCACCAGCGGCAGCGGATCTTGAAGAGCGGGAAGAAGAGCGTGAGGACCTACTGCTCCTCGGCATCTCGCACTGTGCCAACTCGCGTTTCGGTTTACTGCCGAAGTCAGCAGCGGCGCCAGTGGCAGTCACTGGTGTGCTTGTCGGTGCGTTTATTGCGCACGTGTCAGCTCGGCGTGGTTGGCGGCACTCTCGTGGTTTTAGACTCCGAGGCGCGATGGGCTCGATTCGGTGAATTCCGAAGAGTTCGGTCTCCCAGACTTGACCCTCTGCACCTTCTCGAGGTGATAGTGTCGGTGACCCTGCGCCCTCTTGTGAAAGAGTTGCAACAGCCAGGTCCCCAGGCGCACGGACGTGTGGCCGTGGACTCAAAATTTTGAGCTCAAAGTCCTTCATTCCTCGAAGCTCTGGAGCCAGCAGTTCTGGTCGGATAGGGGAGATTTGATCATGCATGCTAGCAGACCACACTCCACGATCGACGGTCTTGGCCAATTCGATGCCCGACCGGTATGCTGCGGTGATTGGCAGCAGGGCATACGTGCTCAGCTGCTTCGCTTCGGGTAGGCCAATCGGGCATAGGCTCCCGATGCGCGCCATTGTTCCCGCTTCCGGGCTGCGTGTGCGAGCGAGCGACACGAACAGCTCCGACAACTTGCACCGAAAACATGACCGGTAAACTTACCGGGACAGTACGTTCGACATGACGCGTTTGGTTGGGGTCTTGGGCGGCCCCACGTGAGCTTGCATGCACACGACTACGACCGCCAATTGCACAACCTAGGAATTCGTGAGGCGCCATGCACAGAGTCGCCAGGAAGCATTCTCGAGAAGGAGAAGTGCGACATCGCATGCGTACCGTCGCTGTCTTCGTCCTCGTCACGCTCTCGGGAGTCGAAGCGACGATCGGGTTCTGCAATGACAAGGACACGTCGTGCTCCTCATGGGCGCTGGACGGCGAGTGCGACGGCACCAACGGCGAGCACGTGAAGACCCTCTGCCCGCAATCGTGCGGCGTGTGCACCATGATCTGCTCCGACCGAAATGAGACCTGCGCTTCGTGGGCGAAGGCCGGCGAGTGCGCAACGGCGACGGCATTCATGCACAGGGAATGCCCAACCAGTTGCGGTTTGTGCACGCCGCGCTGTGCCGACATCCACACGAACTGTAACCATTGGGCCAAGAAGGGTCAGTGCCAGGAGAACCCGGGCTTCATGAACATGCACTGCCCCGTCAGTTGCGGCGTGTGCGAGGGCGCGTGCCGCGACACGCACGATAGCTGTCCGGGTTGGTCGCGTGAAGGCGAGTGCGTGAAGAACCCTGGCCACGCGCTCAAGGCCTGCCCGAACAGCTGCAAGGTGGGCAAGTGCGCCACGGGCAAGTGCGTCGACCACAACGAGACGGCGTGTGCCATCTGGGCGCTCGATGACGAATGCCTCAAAAACCCGGGCATGATGAACGCAGAGTGCCCGATGTCGTGCGGCGTGTGCTCGATGGTGTGCCAGGACAAGGAAGAGGGCTGTCTTTCGTGGGCCGCCAAGTCTCCTAGAGAACGTCGCCGCGGAGAGCGTCCTCTGATGAGTTTCTCTCTGTGTCGCCATGCGCGCGGCAATCAGTGGCGGCTGTGCCGGTGCGTGCCACAAGAGTCAAAACGTGGCCTCACCGCGCGCGCGGGTTCCGCGGTTCGCGTCTGCATGTGACGGTTACCCATACCGCGCGCCGCTTCTAAAGCTGAAACGCTGTATGGGCCTCGGGACACTCCTCTCTGATGGTGATCGTGATGCGCACGCGCCACACTCTGGCGTGCGGCCTACCCGGCTACCCGCCGCACGCAGAACGCACCACGCGGACACACGTTAACGCACACAGGCTCAGTCGACCCGCCCAATAGAAGTCAGTCGCGCAGGCCCCACTCGGTGATCTTGCGATTGGCGAATTGCATAGCGATCATCGCCGCACCGTTGCGTAGGAAGACGGAGACCGAGCCTGGACCGATGCCGCGGTAGAGCCCTAACAGCCCACCTGGCATCTTGTGCACCGAATCCATCCCCGCCTGCGCCCGGTTCTTGAGCGTCTCAAATGGCCACACGATCCAGAATCCCAGGAGGGCGCAGCAGCCGCTTGAGATGAACTGTCCGAGTGCCGTCTGCGTGTACCCATTGCGCTTGCACATGTCGAAGGCGCAGAAGTAAAACGTCATCATCGGACCAGTCCTCGCCCACTGCAGATGTGCACCTTGATAGATCTCGCCAAACCGCCATGTCTGGCCAGTCTGCCCTTTGACCTTGGCGTACTCTATCGGCGACTCGATGATCGTGCGTGCGGTCGCACCCACCACACCCGCGATGGGGACTCTCAGCTCCATTTCTGAGCCCACACCGAATGGGTCTACATGCTGACGCAATGCTGGCCTCGATCCGAGAGCACCATGCAGCTCGTTGTACACGGCGAACTGAGCGGAGCGATAAACGGCCGAGCCCCACATCGGAGGTATGCAGCCATGGAAAAAACCGCGCAAGCCGTCTGTGGCCACGATGGTGCGAACAGCTTCATGCACGGAGCCTCCAAAGCCCCTCTGCGCCTGCATCTTTGTCTTGACCGTGTCAAATGGATGACCCACGATTGTGTTTGTAGCGCCAAACAGCGCGCCCGTGCCCACTGCGATGGCGTATTCGCGAATGGCCTTGCTTCCTCTCCGTTCGGTCGACGTCATGCTCGCCGCCGTGGGTATTGCTGTCACTCTACCACCGTCGACACTGCATGTGTCGACGCTCGGTTTTGTCATTTCGTCAATTTGCCGGGTGGGCCAATTTGGGTTAGCCAAGTTCAGTGTTGAGTGTACTGTATTCAGCTTAAATCAACGACGCGTGCGTCGTCAACGCGCAGTCAACTGGATGGGCATCCACAGGCGAGAAACATGCCGCTCATACACACATATACCGTACACAGCTCCCACGTCCTCAGGCTAAAAGATCAGATCTCCTGAGGCATCCAGAACCACCCAAAGCGTCTAGGAGGCAGCCGGCGCGGCCATCTACATCAACGCTCAGTGCGTGCGCCCAAGCCAATCGATGCGCCCGTGGCCTCCCATCGCGGAGCTCAATGCTTGCCTTCAACTTCGACGACTCTGGTATGGCGGTCCACGTTTGTCATGCCTCAAGCGGATCGAGGGGCCTTGTCGAGTTGAGCCGGCTCGACGGAAGAATTCCCACACCGACGATGACTCCCTTGCGTCCGAAGAGCTGCTCTAGCTTAGACTCAAGCCGATGGAGCGACTGGTCTGTGCGCTCGGTGCGCAGCAGGGACTGCTCCATACGCTCGACCAGCTTCGCGACTCGCTCATCCTTCGAAAACTCAGGACGCGTTTGCGTTGGGGATTCGGGGCATGATCCTGTGTCCAAGGAGCTGGGCTCCGCCTCCGCTTCCGGCTCTGGACGCTTCTCGCCTCCTTCGCCGTGCCTGACCTCTTTCACCGTTTCCTTGATGAACACGATGAGGTCAGTCACCTCGCTGTCTTTCAGGCCCGCGGGGGGCGGCGCGACAAACTGGTCGAGCAGCACGGCGACGACGACGTTGGCGAGCACCATGTTCGTCAGGATGAAGAAGCTCACCATGAAGAAGGACACGGTGAAGGTGCTTTTCTGGTACAATCCGAACGTCATCGGTCTTGCTACTCCCTCCGCCCAAGAATCGCCCGTCATGATCTGGAAGAGCGTCAGCATCGATCGCGAGTACAGGCCCCAGTACTCAATGCCGTGGGTGTAGCCGCGTGGCGTATGCGAATCCAGAATATGCCTTTCGGGCTGCCACTCGCCTATGCCTAGATCGTCCACCTGGTACGTACCGTTGATGCCAAAGTCGCGGAAGAGCTCAACGGCGAGAATGGAGTAGATGCAGAAGAAGATGAAGAGGATCACGAAGGCGTTCGCGACGCCCGGAACGGACCCGAGCAGCGAGACGACGATCTTGTTCAGCGACTTGATCCGCTTGAAGAGGCGGAAGACGCGGAACGCTCGCAGCAGCTTGAGTTGAGAAATGGGGCCTGAGACGCCCGACAACAGGACCACGCCCACCGCGGTGATAACAAAGTCGAAGACGTTCCACCCGCTGTACCAGAAGCGCTTCCCAAAGCCGAAGCCGTACAAGTTCCAGAGCAGCTCAACAAGGAAGATGGCATTGAACGCGGTGTCAAAGCCGTCCCAAAGGGGCTCGTACTTTAACATCCTGGGGTTGGGGTCGTACTCCTTCTCCAGGATGTTGACGACGAAATTGCCAACGATGACGACCGCGACGGACCACACGACAATGGGGTGCATGTAGGCTTCGCGCACCTCCTTTTGATAAGGCAGCGGTCGACCATACCCTGTAACCGGGTCGACTCGTACGATACCGAGATCAGAAATGATAGAGTGCCTCAAAAAGGGCTCGGGCGGCTTGAATTCATCGATAATTGACTGCAGCATGGCGAAGCCAAACACGTCGACTGCGTTACAATTCCCATCCCCATCCGTGAGATCTTTCTTCTGATTGACGAGCGGCCCGCACTCTTTGCACAAGCGATCAGCTTGCTTTTGTGTGACGCCCCGACCCAATTGCTCGAAGCACGCCACCATCTCGTGCGATTCAAGGATGCCGCTGCCGTCTCTGTCGATCCTGGTGAATGCCTTGTAGACATTCCAGGAGACCCCTTCAGGACGCGAAGTACCCCTCCTCCTAGTCAGCTTCGCAAGCCTCGCAGCGACAGCCGCCATGTCTGCACGCGCGGTGTTTTGGACCTAGGAAAGGGTGGGATTCGGACAAGTGGGGCGTGGCGTGCGTTACGGCCAAAAAGTTTCCAAACGCCGTACTGAGCGCTGCGGGCAAACACACTCGTCGTCCGCGCGGCCTCGCCCAGCACTCAGAATGCTTGTACAAGAGAGACCTAGGAAAAATTCCTACATGTCTTAAACTCGCCTCGGGACCACCATGAATGTGTGCATCATGGTGATTGGTGTGCATATCCGCCATCGGGATCGGCGGTTCATCGGCGGACGGCGCTCAGAGACGCAGACCGCTCACAGACACCAGACTGGGCGCGCGGCGGGGTCGCCGGGGTGTGCGCGTCTGTCGCGCGCCGAACCCGAGGTCCGTGGGACCGACAGTCCGGAGACTCGTGTTCACGCACGAACTGCGCGAACTCATCAACATTATAAATAACTCGCTGCACGAGGGGCTGGCTGCCTTTTAGCCCTTGCCTCAGCTATGAGCAGAAGGTGATTGCGCTCGGCTGCCGCTAGGGCTGGCTGCCTGAGCAATAGGTGATCTCGCCCCCCTCGCGAGCGCGCCTTTCACAATCGACCCCCAGTCTGCCGGAATGACGGCAAGCTTGGTGATGATATCGTCCTTCCAAGCGCGCATCATCTTCTCCGAATAGATCGCGTCCTCGACGGCGCGCGCATATTTAGCCCTTCGTTCCTCGGCGGTCTCCGACGTACCATCCGGCTGCCGTCCCTGGGCATCAGCAGCGGCACTCAGGAAGGCGTTTACGGCCATGTCGGGCATCATCTCCCGACGGCGTTCGGCCGCTGCAGCCGCAGCCGCGGCCTCAGGATACGAAGATGCGAGCGGCGCACATGGCGGCGTCTCCGTGTGGCCAATCGACGAGTACTTTGAAGTGACATTGCCTTCCCCTTGCAGTTTCGAGGCACTGAGCGCACCCCAGAGCTTCCGTCCGACCACTGGTACGCTCCCTGTACGCGCAACCAGAGGAGGCTCTTCCACAGGAGGCTCTCCCTTGTGCTTCTGCACCTGAGTTGGGGCCTTGGTTCGAAAGCCTGCGAAGGCATCGACCGACACGGCGCCACGGCCGTGCGGTGCTGACGGCGAGGAGCACGAGGAGCCGTAGCTGAGCGTTGGCGACGACTTGGTTAGAGCTCCGCAGCCGAGCTCGGAAAAGGTGGCGTACACTTCGCGCACGGGCCTCAGCTTTGGCGACGGTACGGCAACAGCTCGCGACGGAGAGCGTGGGGACTGTGGGGACGTGCCCTTCGGCGCCTTTCGAACCTCTGAAGCGGCTTGGGTGTCCGATCGTGCCTTTCGGAGCGCACGCTGCAGCTCATCGTAGCTGACCTTTCCATCCGTGTTGGCGTCGAGAGTCGCGAACATGAGGTCCAGATCGACGTGATGCGCGGAGAGGCCCGCACGTTGGAAGACCGCCGCGAGCTCGGCGCGGCTAAGCACGCCGTCGTCGTTCACGTCGACTTCGCGGAAAAGGTCGATGACACGGCGGAACTTTTGGTCGAGGCTGGCCCGCACGGCACGGAAGGCGCCATCCGCTGCCTGAGTCGCTGCAGGGTCAGACGGTCGCTGAGACACTTGGATCGATGGTGCGGATCCGGAAGATAGTGGCCGTTGGAGTGGTTGCGTTTGCGCGGTCGCGTCCATCTGCTGTCGTGCCTTCTCTTTACGCTCGAGTCGATTCAGGCTGCGCTCATGCGTCCGATCGAGGATCGTCTCGAGCCGCTCGAGGTCAGAGAGATGAGACGCAAGTAGACGAACTCGCGCGTGACGCGGTGGCACTGCAGAGCTGGGGCGTGGCTGGACCGGCTTCGGGGGCCTCTGACGTGCCCGCGCTGGCCCAGGCCATGGCTTATAGTTGGGCGGTGCTCGTCCGCTGAACGCGGCTTGTGCACGCGCGAGGGAGATCTCGGTGCGCAGGCCCATGTAGGAGTTCTCGCGGTGCTTCATGTGCGCATAGATGCTTGCTGCTGAGATGCTTGATGAGATGCTCACTGCTGAGCTTGGCCTGGACGGCGGCTTGGGCGCCGGCTTGGAGTCCCGGACTGCTCGAGCGAGTTCCACCACGCCGATAGTCGCGGGCTTGGCGTCTCTCGGCATGTCGACGACGAACACTCTCGGCACTTCTACAACGAAGGAGGTCGGGCTCGACGAACCTCCCAGCCCCTTGGACGAAGCAGTGTTCGGTTGGCACTTGCACGGCGATGGATCGTACTCGACAGCCAGTGTGCCTACTGGCCTCTGGCGGCTGGCCTCTGCGACGTCCTGCGATCGCATCTTATCAAGAAGCGTCAACGCGCGCGAGGCTGCCAAGAGGTTCGCCTCACGCGCGGCGGGGTCGCGTAGTGGCGCGCTCCGCGGTCGCGACACCAAGCCCTTTGCCACCATGGTTTGGTGCCACCAAGGCTCCGATGGCGCCGAAGGTCGTCCGACGCCAGCTTCGATGACGGGCTCGGCGGAGGTGGGCGCGGTGGTGCCCCGCTTGCTGATGGTGAGCTTGGCGGCGGTAGTATCAGCAGGGGCGTTCTCCAAGGCGGTGGTATCAGTGCTGTCGGGCTTGGGGGTGACGAGGTCGACGGCGGTGGGCTCGGAGATGACTAAACTCGGAGATGACTCGGAGATGACGGGCTTTGCGGGCTTTGCAGCTGCGGGCTCGGCGGAGGTGGGCTCGGAGATGACTAAACTCGGAGATGACTCGGAGATGACGGGCTTTGCGGGCTTTGCTGCTGCGGGCTCGGCGGAGTTGGGCTCGGAGATGACTAAACTCGGAGATGACTCGGAGATGACGGGCTTTGCGGGCTTTGCTGCTGCGGGCTCGGCGGAGGAGGGCTCGGAGGCGGCTACCGCGAGCTTCTGCACCTTTCTCTCCGAGCGACCGCGCACGAGGGCCTGTACCAGCGCCGCCGCGGCCGCTTCCACACGCAGCTGCTTCGCTGCCATCACTCGGCCCGTGTGCCCGCGGTAGGAAGCCTGCATGGTCGTGGCGGCCGCGTGGCGCGCCTTGAGCTCACTGCGATAGCCGTTGGCGATGAAGCTGGAGCGCACCCGCGCCTGGATAGCAATCACGGCCTGCTCGGCCGCATCGGCCGCCTCCGCCGCCTCCGCCGCCTCCACCTTCGCCGCCTCGGCCGCCGCCGCCTCGGCCGCCGCCGCCTCGGCCGCCGCCGCCGCCTCGGCCGCCGCCGCCGCCTCGGCCGCCACCGCCGCCGCCTCTGCCGCCACCGCCGCCTCGGCCGCCTCGGCCGCCTCGGCCGCCAGTCGCTCCGCCTCCACTGCCGTTCCCTCCGACTCCACCGCTGGTGCGTCCTCATCTGCGGCCGCCTCTGCGGCCGCCACTTCGGCCGCCTCCTTCTCAGCCGCGGCTGCCTCAGCCGCAGCCGCCTCCGCCTCCGCCTCCGCCGCAGCCGCCGCCGCCACGGCTGCCTCTGCCGCCGCCTCCTCGGCAGCGGCCTTGTCCGCCTCGGCTGTGGCCTCCTCCGCCGCGTCAGCCTTCGCCGCAGACGCCTCAGCTGCCGCCGCCTCGGCCGCAACCGCCGCCGCCTCGGCCGCCGCCGCCGCCTCTGACACCGCCGCCGCCTCGGCCGCCGCCGCCGCCTCGGCCGCCGCCGCCGCCTCGGCCGCCACCGCCGCCGCCTCGGCCGCCACCGCCGCCGCGGCTGCCGCCACCGCCGCCGCCTCGGCCGCCGCCGCCGCCTCTGCCTCTGCCTCTGCCGCCGCCGCCTCGGCCGCCTCGGCCGCCAGTCGCTCCGCCTCCACTGCCGTTCCCTCCGACTCCACCGCTGGTGCGTCCTCATCTTCGGCCGCCTCTGCGGCCGCCGCTTCGGCCGCCTCCTTCTCAGCCGCGGCTGCCTCAGCCGCCGCCTCGGCCGCCACCGCCGCCGCCTCGGCCGCCACCGCCGCCGCCTCTGCCTCTGCCTCTGCCGCCTCGGCCGCCTCGGCCGCCAGTCGCTCCGCCTCCACTGCCGATCCCTCCGACTCCACCGCTGGTGCGTCCTCATCTGCGGCCGCCTCTGCGGCCGCCGCTTCGGCCGCCTCCTTCTCAGCCGCGGCTGCCTCAGCCGCAGCCGCCTCCGCCTCCGCCGCAGCCGCAGCCGCCGCCGCCACGGCTGCCTCTGCCGCCGCCTCCTCGGCAGCGGCCTTGTCCGCCTCGGCCGCGGCCTCCTCCGCCGCGTCAGCCTCCGCCGCAGACGCCTCAGCTGCCGCCGCCTCGGCCGCAACCGCCGCCGCCTCGGCCGCCGCCGCCGCCTCTGACACCGCCTCCGCCTCTGACACCGCCTCCGCCTCGGCCGCCTCCGCTGCCGCCGCCTCAGCCGCGGCCGCCGCCGCCGCCGCCGCCGCCGCCGCCGCCTCGGCCGCCACCGCCGCCGCCTCGGCCCTCACCGCCGCCGCCTCGGCCGCCACCGTCGCCGCCTCGGCCGCCGCCGCCGCCTCGGCTGCCGCCGCCGCCTCGGCCGCCACCGCCGCCGCCTCGGCCGCCGCCGCCGCCTCTGCCGCCGCCGCCGCCGCCTCGGCCGCCGCCTCCTCCGCCGCGTCAGCCTCCGTCGCAGACGCCTCCGCTGCCGCCGCCTCCGCTGCCGCCGCCTCAGCCGCGGCCGCCGCCGCCGCCGCCTCGGCCGCCGCCTCCTCCGCCGCGTCAGCCTCCGTCGCAGACGCCTCCGCTGCCGCCGCCTCCGCTGCCGCCGCCTCAGCCGCGGCCGCCGCCGCCGCCGCCGCTTCGGCCGCCGCTTTCTCAGCTGCAGCTGCCTCAACCGCAACCTCTTCGGCCACCGCTGCCTCCGTAGCCGCCACCTCCATAGCCACCGACTCAGCCACGGCCGCCTCCGCCGCCTCCGCATCGGCCGCCGCTTCCTCAGCCGTGGCTGCCGGTGTTGCATCCAACATGGCTGGCTCCGCTACCGCTGCAGCCTTATCTGCTAGCGCCTCTGCATCCCGCTCCGCTGCCGCCGGCTGCATAGCGGAAGGTTTGGATACCATAGGCTCTGATGGTACAACTGGCTCTGCCACCGCTGGCTCCGAAACCGCCGGCTCCTCAACTGCGAGCTCCTGAGTTGCCGGCTCAGCTCCTCCCAGCTCCGCTCCGCTCAGCTCCCCGTCCATCGCACAGCGTTACATGAACTTGTAACCCCTGGTCTGGTCGTGACCCTGGAACACACGAAACTTGCCGCGTTTGGATCGCGTCCGGGGGTGGAGTTCACGAGTTCTACGGATGGGACAATGGAGAGACGTGAGGTACACAGGAACGGAGAGCGCGCGCACGCGATGGAGATTGGATAGGTACCGCCGGGCACATTTCGATGCAATTGATTCGATGCCCGGCCAATTGTACCCGGCGCATGCCGAGCGGGCATGCTTGTGAAGAAAAGCGCCAGACGCGCGCGCAATCTACCTACGACGCCACCCACTAGTCACGATTGCACATGTTCGACACACAAACCAGTCAGGCCCGAACCCCAGTAGTTGCATGTGTCACACAAACACTGGCCGAGATCACAGTTGCCGGCGCGCGGTAGTCCTTCGGCACTCGGCGTATGCAGAGCAGCTCACGCGGAGGCCTGCTTCTTCTTCGTAAGATTGACGCTCTCGCGCTTGAGCACATGCAGCAACGTCTGCGACGCCTCCATGATCTTGGAGTAGGCCGCCTCGGTCTCGGTGATCGTCTTGTCGTACTCGTTACGCGAGGAGACTTTGCGCGCGAGGTTGTCGTTGATGCGCGCCAACCGTTCGGTCAAAATGCGAAGGTCATTCTGGATCTTGGCTGCGCACGCGGAGATCGCAGTCCAGTCAGGGCAATGAGACGAAAGAGGCGAGCAACTGAGCGCATCTGCGGTGCGGCGAGGGCGATGACGCACCCTTCTCTTCCTCGTCAGCTGCGATCGATCGGTTGAGCTCCTCACGCTTCTCCCGAAGCTGCGACGACGAGGCGAGCGAGGCGAGGGCACGATGAGAAGAGCAGTCCAAGGCCAGAGCCAGGAGCATGGGCGTTTCTGCACGTGAGCCGCAGCCCTTGATCGCGTGTTGCGCGCGGGCGGTGTGACGGCGCGCGTACCTCCTCAATGCAGGCGACCAGATCGTTGTTGTAGTTTTGCAAGGTGGCGCCGGCGGACATGGAGCACGATTGCGGAGAAAGCTCAACCGCGTTGCTGGACAAGGTGGCGGCAGGCAGCGCGTGAACGTTTCGCCGTGGAGATCGGGGCGGTACTCGCTTTGGAGAAACCTAAATCGACGGCTGGTGTTGGAGTTCGAGGCAGAACAAGTAGGGGCGTTCCCTGTGATATTCTAGAAGTCGTCGCGACTTGATCGAACAGTTTTCGCGCCACTTCGCCAAAGCGCTCGCACAGATCCTCGCACACGCCCTCGGCCCACACCACCGCTCCCATAAACGGTTGGCCCTCATGCCGCCCGCCGGCAAGCGGCCATCTTCAGCCACGCTGGACGGATGGGTCACAAAGCGCCCGCGTTCCTCAGCGTCACCGACGTCGCCACCCGCTGCCGCGGACGAGCCAGAGCCACCCCTAGTGATCGCCGCCGGCCCGCGGCCACTAGCTGCCCATGAATGTGCAGCCGCCGCCGCTTCACCCGCCGACTCTCCGGAGCCATCTGAGCAGCTGCAGCTCGCAGGCACCGTATACGCGCTTGCCGGCTTTTACGACGCCGAGCTCAAAGATCTGACCAACGAGCTCAAGACTCACGGTGCTACCGTGCTCCCATCTCTTGATGTCTCTCGCTGCACTCATCTACTCGTGGACGACGAGGCGCCCGACGATGCACAGCTTCTGGCGGCGGCGTCTGCCGCGCAAGATATCGCACGCGCGAGCGGGCTGACGGTCATGACGTACGCCGCGCTACAGACGGTCCTTGGAGTCGAGCACCTTCCAGCAGTGCCCGTGGTGGCGGCCGCAACCATTCCGGTGCCGGAGCTGCCGGTGCCGCCTGTGCTACCGGTGCCAGCGCCTCGGCTGGTCGTCGAAGACGGAGATACCGATGTGGAGGTTGCGGAGCCGCCCGACTTCCCCACGGCTGAGCCGGACGCGACGGCGGCGAGCGCGGCGGCGGGCGGAGCACAGTCGGTCCTGCTGCCGCCGCTGCCGCCCGAGGCTGAGCTGCCGCCATGGTACGTGGACGCGTGGGATTGCGAGCACGTGCGCCTGCCGTGCTCGCCGCGATGCCTGAGCAGGCAGGGCGCCGGCGTGCCGCTCTGGCACGTCCTGTGCGCACGCCTCTCGCCACCCCCCTCGAGCACCCTCAAGCTGCTCGGAGCCCTGCGTGCGATCCAAAAGGCCGTCGGTGGCCGTTGGACGTTCGAGGCACTGCATGAGTTCCTCGAGCATGAATGTAGCGCGGACGAGCGCCGCCGCTTCTTTGACGCCACTTTGCCGCACATGTGCCGCCTCGCCCTTGCACTGCCGCGCCTCTGCCCGCGCCCGCTGCCACTCCTTCTGAAAGGACGTGCCGAGCGAGTGAGCCTGCACCCCGACCAATGCGCCGCGCTGCTCGCGCATGCCTTCTTCTCCTCGATGCCCTTCCGCGCCGACCAGGGGGGGCGGCGCGCCCACGGGGCCGGTGGGCGGGGGCCCGACTTGCCTTATTTTGACTGCGGGCCCCTCTTCGGTCCCCTCGAGCCACCGCGTGCGCCGCACTCGAAGATGAATGCCACGCAGCCGCAGAAGCTGCGCTGCCTGCTCGGCTACTTTGAGCGGCTGGCCGCGCGCGCCGAATCGAGCGCCGCCGCAGGGCGGCCGTGGACGCCTCCGCCACCGCCGCCAACGACGCCGCCGTCCGTGGAGACGGCCTATGCGCTGGCGGGGAGTGTGTTCGCCCTGGCCGGCTTCTCCGCAGAGGAGCACGAGGACATGGCCAACGAGCTGCGGCTGCACGGCGCGCTCACCGTGGGTCGCGTCGAGATGAGCGGCTGCACGCACCTGCTGTGTGAGCCCGAGCCGCCCGACGACGACGACGACGAGGGTCCAATGCGTGCCGCCGAGTGGCACGAGGCTCAATCGGCAGTCGCTTACATGAGGGGCACTGTGTCGGTCGTCTCGTGGTCGGAGGTGATGGAGTGGATCAGGGCGGTCGCCGCGCCGGCTGCTCCCGCTGCCGCTGCCGCCTCGTCCTCCGCTGCGCCCTCACCTCGGTTGATCAGCTTCGAGCGGCTGGTGCTCGACACTTCCGAGACGCAGCTCGAGAGCTTCTGGCGCGGCGCGGTGCACGTGCCGCTCTGCCCCGTGCACGCGCGCGCCGACGGCACGATCGAGGATGCCGACCGGTCGCATCTGCAACTCGACTTTGCCAACCGCTCGATTGGCGGCGGCGTGCTGCGCAACGGGTGAGCAGAGGAGCCTGAGTACCGCTGTGTGCCCCTGAGTGCCCCTGAGTGCCCCTGAGTGCCCCTGAGTGCCCATGAGTGCCCATGATTGCCCCTGAGTGTGCCTCTGAGTGCATATGGTTGCCTCCCTACTCAGGTGCGTGCAAGAGGAGATCCGATTCCTGCTGAGCCCCGAGCTCATCGTGTCGCGAGCGTTCGCCGAGAGTCTCGAGGACCACGAGGCGCTCCTGCTCGAGGGCGTCGAGCGGTTCTCAAGCTACCGCGGCTACGCGCGCACCTTTGAGTACGCCGACCCGTCCGGGGACGATCCATCCGCATGCAAGTGCTCCTCACGGCGCCCCGTCCCTCTCCCCACAGGTACGCCGGACCGTATGAAGACGATCCGGCCGCACCGGGACCCCACCTGGTGGCCATCGACGCGACGCAGTACGAGCGCTCCCAGGTGATGCGGCAATTCTCATCCGGCGCCATCGAGCGGGAGCTCAACAAGGCGTACGTCGGCTTCCTCGGCGCTCGTGACGGCGCTCTCGACGGGGAACCCATTGGCGCCGTCGCCGCGGCGCCACTGCCCCCGATCGTCACGGGCAATTGGGGCTGCGGCGCCTTCGGCGGCGACCTGCAACTCAAAGCGATGATCCAGTGGATGGCGGCATCGCTCGCCGGGCGCGTGTGCGTCCACTACCTCACCTTTGGCGATGAGCGGCTCGCGGCTGGCTTGGAGGTGGTTACAAGGCGGCTGCGTGCGCTCGACTGCTCTGTGGGCACGCTCGCCAGCATGCTGTGCAAGTTCAAGCCGCGCGACTACCCGTCGCCGCACCCCGGGCAGGCCGGCCACTATGCCGACGTCTTCGGCTACTTGCACAAGCGCTGCCGTCGCGTCGAGGATTCACACGCGACCGTCACGGGCACTCCGAGCGCCGTCTTGAGCATCACGCCGGACGATGAGGAAAGCCGCTCTGCTGTGAACTCTGCTGTGAACTCTGCTGGCGGCGCGGCGACGATGCATGTGAACTCCACAGGCGGCGACGCAGCCGTGACGCCCCCCACCTGGCCTCGTATAGCCCTTGAGGATGCGGCCGAGGCGGAGGCGGAGGCGGGGGCGGAGGCGGAGGCGGCAGCAGTGGAGGCGGCGAAGGCGGCCGAGGCTGCCGCCGCGGCCGAGGTCCAGAAGGCGTTTGAAGCCGAGGCCGAGGCGAGGGAGGCTGCGGCCATGCATGCGTACGAGCTGGAGAACGACGCGGCCGCGGCCGCCGAGCTCGAGGCCATCTGCCAGGCCGCTGAGGCGACGTACGCGCGAGCCAGGAGCGCCAAGAGCGCCGTTACAAGCGCGACCGACGCCGCGGCCGCTCAGCCGCACGCTCAGGACGACGGGGCGACCGACGAGGATTGACCCGCGAAGACGAGAGCCCTGCTTGACCGGACCGGGCTGACTCACTGCACACGAAACACAGCTTTTGGTACGGCATATCCTCGGAATTCAGTGGGGTTTTCGATGCGCAGCCGGAGCGCTTTTCCAATAAATAGAAAAGTGTCCGGTGTCTTTGGTGTCAAGTCAATGTCAAGTCGACTTACCTCTTACGACGGTGCTCGCTGGAGTCGAGAGTTTGCAGTTTCTCTCATTTAAATTTGAATTGACTTTCGCGTATACCATACATATGCAATCGGGCGCGCGCGCGCCTGTGTTTGGGGGGGGGGAGGTATCCTCGCGGTTTCAGAGCTGACCATTTCGGCGAGATTTGAAGTTACTTTTTCGCATCTTTCCTAGGACCTCGTCGGGTACTTTCCGATACGGATGCTCACGCTTGTAGGCGCGCTCGCCCTTGTGCGGCCATCGCAGCCCGACGGGCTGCGGATCACCTACTTCGCGTTTGGGTCAAACATGTGCGCGACTGTGCGAGAGAATCGCCGCGGGCTCCGTCCGCTGTCCATGGCGCCCGGCTTTGTGAAAGGTTAGCGCCTTGCATTCAACATGATCGGCTTCTCGCCGCTGGAGCCGGCGTTTGCATCCATCATGCCTTCATCGAACAAGGACGACGAATGCCACGGTGGCGTATTTCAGCTGACCCTGGCTGACTGGGTTCGACTGCTTGCGAGCGAGGGCGTTCCGTTTGGTGGGCCGCTGGGCTACCAGGTCCGAGAGGTCACTGTGCAGCTGTACAACGGCGGGAGCGTAAAGGCGTGGACGCTGGGCTCTGGCTTGCTCGCATCGCCTGTTGAGCTCCCACCTTCCAAACGGTACCTCGGCTTGATACGCACTGGCGCTCGAGAGCTGGGCCTCACGAGCGCTTGGCAGCGCCGGCTTGCCGACATCCAAACCACCCCATTTGGTAGCCTACCGCGACCAGATGCGCGCGATTTCGAACGGAGGCCAGACAGCACCTTTGTCTGAGTAGTAGGATCAAACCCACAAACTATCTATCTAAAGTCATCTCTTCTATAGCCCTACGCTAAAGCCTAATGTCACATTTCCCGTATCCGGTATGACAGTTAAGGTTGTCCCTCTACGCTCTAGCTCGGCTTGAAGCTCGGCTGGCTGCGGGAGTGGCCGCGGAGCAGCCTGTGGTCGTACCCGAGTCGGCTCTCTTTGTGCACTTCATCCCGCCGCCGCTCCGTGCGCGCGACAAGCCCGATCTTGCCTGGATCAGTATACACGTGCAACGGGTCTGGATGCCGAGAGGCCCGACACGTCAACTTCATGAGCGTCACCGGCTTCAGCACATATGAAGGTCAGCCTCCCGAGGTCTCGCCCGCTCTAATGCCTTGCTCGTTGTGGCTACCTTCACCCCAGCATAACCGCCCTTCTTCGTGAACTCGTCGGGTGAGAGCCGCTCCACAGAAGTAACCTTCAGGCTCCCTGGTTCCTTGCGGCTCCAGTGCGGTTGGAGCATGTTCACGGGGAGCTCGCCCGGGACCTTTCGAGGCCAGACATTGCGCCCCATCTCGAAGCGGTGGAAGCGCGTCATCCGCGTCTCGTCCTCGTCACCCATCCTGCCCGAGTCGAGATGGTGCCCGCTCGGGCCAGGCGGTGGCGGCGTGGGCCTCTCGAGCAGCGCCCCTTGCCGCGCGAGGAGACGGTGGCGGCCGTGGTCCGTCACGTTCCCCGCGAGCAACGGCCTCCAGAAGAAGGCGCAGACGCAGAGCACGTACGCGCCGGCGAGCACAAGGAAGGCGACCAGGTCCGCCCGGTCCCTTGCGCCCTCGTCGAGGCGCACGCGCACGACGGCGAACATGAGCCAGCTCCACACGCCGATGGCGAACTGGATCACGAGAGTCTGCACCACGAAGCGGTCGATGGCGGTCAGGTAGGAGGTCTTGGGCAGCAGCGCGGCCACGACGAAGAGCAGCGCCGAGGTGGCGAGGAACATGGTGACCGAGATGCCGTTGCGGTTGGCGAGATCCTCCGCCTCATAGAGGAACGCGGTGAGGCAGAAGGCCGTGCAGATGCACAGCGGCAGCACGATCTTCCACGCGTAGTACGTCCAGCGCCGGGCCACGTGCAGATAGAGGTGGCATTCCGAGTACTCGACGCCGTTGCCGCCCACGGTCTCGTACGCCTCGATAGAGAAGCCGCCAACGCTCCACTCGTCCACCCACGTGAACACGTCGAAGAAGCACTGCGTGCTCCGGGACTCGAGCTCGAGCGTCTCTTCCGAGCTGCGCGTGCGGTAGCCGTTCCACCCCCCGCCGTAGGGCCTGAGCACGTACTCGTCGCGGCTGGCCTCCTCGGCCTGGTGCACGTAGACCTCGAGCACGTCCGTGTCGAAAGGAAATGCCGCGAGGCTCATCTGGTTGGTGATGGCTCCCTGGATGTCCTGCGCCCACAGCACGCGGCCCGTCGCACTGTCGACGAGGATCGGCTTGGAGTACGCTGCGATGTCGAGCGCGCCATGCGCGTTGATGATGTAGACGCCCTTCGGGAACCACGTCCCGTCGGGCACCGACGAGGCGCCGATGAGCCGCGGATCCTCCCAGGTGAGGTCGAGGAAGAAGCGGCAGCGGAAGCTCTGGTTGATCGTGTCGATCGCCGAGAGCTCTATGAAGCCGAACTTCACTTCGACCACGACCGGGCCTGGCGGGTCCATCCTGGGCGGCGGCGCCATCACCCCACCATCCGCAGCCGCCGCGAGCAGACTCGCGCGCTCCATGGGGGACACCACGCCAATCTCCTTGAGCGCGTCCCCGTCCAAGCGCGAGAGGCATGAGAGGCCTTGGCCCGAGCTCTCGAGTGCGGAAAGGAGGGCTTGGCGAGAATTGGTAGCGAGCGGAGGCTCGAGCGAGTCGAGGAAGGAGAGGGCCACGAGGTGGTTTGCTCTCGAATTAGAAGAAATCTCCATTTCTCCAACAGAGCGGGGACCTGTGTATCGGCCCGTAATCGAGGGCAGCGCCGAGGAAGCTCAGCCTGCCGGAGAACGCAGAGCCGCCGGTGCTGCACAAAAAATCTGCTCGACACGCGAGCAGGCCCATTCCTGCGCCGTTTTTGGCGGGCAAGTTGCCTGAAAAGGGCGAAAGGCAAAAGCGCTCCATGGATCAGACTCTATGCGCTCCAAGGCAGGACCTGCGCACGCCTGAGAAGGCGATTGCAGGCGCATCGAGCCGATTCTCGGAGGAGCTGCTGTGCCGACCTGCCGACGAGAACCTGTGCTGCGCCATCTGCACTGGCCTCTTCGTGCGGCCCACCCGTACGGCATGCGGGTACAGCTTTGCGACCCATGCACTACTGCTGCTGCGCACCCGGCCAGAAGCGCGCGCAGCCGGCCAGCCAGAGTGCGGGTTGCTCACGCCATGCTGCTGATTGATGGCGTGCCGTCGCCGCCTCATTGCTCACCCGCCGCTGCTTCTCTCTCTCTCAATCGCTCTCTCTCTCTCCCTCTCTCGCGCAGGCACATCTTCTGCGAGGGCTGCTTGCAAACCTGGCTGCCGCTCAAGCCCGAGTGCCCCGAGTGTCGAGCACCAGTGGAGGCCTCAGTGCTGCAGCCCGATAGGCTCGCCGAGCGCCTCGTCTCCAACGTGGACACGCGCTGCCAGCTGGCCAAGTCGGGCTGCGCTTGGGTGGGCAGGCGCGGAGAGCTGCTCAGCCATTTGGCTTTGCAGTGCCAGTGCGTGAGCGTGACGTGCCCAAACGAGGGCTGCGGCGCCGAGTTGCCGCGCCGCGAGCTCGCCGTGCATGCGCAGCGCTGCCCGGCGCTCCCGCTTTCACCCGTCATGTGCCCATTTGGGTGCGGCCATGCATGCATCGGCGGACCGCCACTCGAGCGACACATGGCAGAGTGCCTCATGTCGCCGAGCAAGCTGATGGCGGCCATCTCAGCGCTTGCGCAGCAGAATGAGCAGCTGACGCTCGAGAACGAGCGGCTCGCACGCCTCACTTCGCGCGCCGAGAGCACGGCCGAGAGCGGCAGCGACGCCGAGTTGGGCACCGATACGCGCGTGCGAAAAGCGATGCGCAGGAGGGCGGGGCCCGGCGTCTGCATCGACTGACGCGCGGCGCACAGCAGTAGCAGCAGGAGGAGCAGGGAATGGTGCTTGCGCCCAGGTGGCGCGCGCGCATCTCGCCCATCTCAGCGGGTCAAGCCTGTTCCGTGTGGGCACAAGTCCCTCTGTGCCACAGAGTCATCCTCGTCCACCGCATGTCCGCATCCCGACGGATGTACCCGGCCGTCGAGGGCGTTACGTGAGCCTCGATGTGCGGCTCAATTTTACGTCTACGTGTGAACTACACACTCGGTTGCATAATGGTTGCATAATGGTTGCATGTGGTGAGCGCGGGGGGACAGCGACATATAAAACTGACTAACTACACCCTGAAAGTGATAAGATGCTATTAACAGTTGCAAATAACAGTCACACTTCAAGCAAGCGTGCTTGCGTGCTTGCTTCACACTTCGTTCCTTCAAAACATGGATACTCGACCTAAATGAGCACGGTGCGGCTGGTGCCCTAATGCCAGCCAAACCAGCAGAATCCAGCACACGGGCACAGCAGCCGGGAGTGTGGTATGGCAATGTGATGGTTGAGCCGCCGCTCGCGGCGTCCGATCTCTTCAAGGCCGGCCGTCGCATCGTGCAGCACCTACCCTACCCAGAAGCACCGACAGCACCGTTCCAGGACATTAGGCCACAGTCGGCGCGAGGCCGAGTTCCGCTCTCCTCACCGCGGTTGGCTTCGAACCGACCTCAATCCGCGCGGCCGTCAGCATTGCCCGACAGAGTGTACCTGCCTATATACGCGCGGCCATCAGCAGCGCCCGACCTCACGCGATTCACCGGAAAGGCTCCCATGCTCTTGCATTCAGGCACGGCGCCCGCCGCCGCGCCACCAACATATGATATCCACGGCCGGCGAGTTTGCGCCACCAGCTCTCCCAGCCGTGCAAACCGCGCCAGGGCCGCCGCGCGGGCGCCGCCGCCGCCGCCAAATCTGACCGTCCACCGGCCCGACCATAGGCTCTCTCCACGCCAGCGCCGCCAGTACCAGCAATACGAGCTCGACTTCCAGACGGATCGCTTCCTTGAAGTGCGTGCGAGGCTCCCGTCACACCGCACGGTCACCAAGGCGAGAAAAGCTGAGCTGCACGAGTGCTTCAAGGCCGTCGACCGCGACCGGATGGGCCTGATTCAAGTGGACGATCTCGGCACGATGATGATCGCGCTCGGCTTCAGCCCGGAGGAGATAGGAGCCACGATGGCCTGCGCGGCGTGCGTGGATGATCCCGACCATCCCGAGTACAGCAACCGTATCTCCCCGGCAGAGTTCGCGCGCTTGTGCATTGAGGCCGAGGCGGCGGCGGCGATGGCGGGAGGTAGCGGCAGCACGATCGCGCCACCTGGTGGTCAGTTCGACGCCGGGCCGCTCGAAGTCCTCATCGGCAGCTATCGCATACGTGGGCTCGTCGAGAGGTACATGCGCGGAGAATTCGCGAGCGACCCAGCCGGTAAAGACCCGCAGGTGCCGCCGTGGACGCGGGGGGCAGCTAGGCCGGCTAGCGCGCCAGCGGCCAGCTCCGTCGAGCGCGCGTAACCGTTTCGCCTACATGTAGAAGTCGGCCTGCAAAACCTGCCGAAGGCGCTTTACTGTGGGTTTTTTTTGGCATGGGTCCGTCGGCTGCGGCCCGGTACCATGGTACCGACGGATATACAGAGACAAACAATCACAAGAGCTCGATCACCTTATCGATCGCTACGACGCTCTCACGCAGCGCACTGGTGGGTATAGTGGAATCGCTCGACGACTGACCGAAGCTCGTTTGCCGATCGTAGCACCACTTGTCCACGATGCCCAAGTTTTTCAGGAGCGTGGTACGGGCCTCGAGAAGCTCAGTGGAGCCCGAATCTTGCGCCCGCGACTTGACGGATGAACCGAGGTAACCCTTCATTGTGAGCGGTGTGACGGCGGCCTTGACTGCCTGCCGCACTTGGTCAATGTTACCCTCATTCAGTGCGAATTGCGCTGACTCCAGTCGCGATTGTGCATCTCGGAGGCGAGTTACAAGAGGATCCTCGTCGGCAACGGCTGGAGCTACGAGCGGAAACGCTGCAGCGGCGGCGGCAGCGGCGGCGGCGGCCTGCTGAAGATGTGCACGGCGCGGCGAGACAAATAGCGCAGTGCCAGCTGGCAAGAGGAGCAGCAAGATCGGGAGGGACTGCATTGGTTTCTCACACCACGAGATTACCGAAATGAGCGAAGAGTGTGTAGCAGGTTATAACCCGCGATCGATGTTCTGTGCTCAATTTCTTTATAAATTTTTTCGAATCCGCTCGCGCTCGAAAAATGCATTTCGCGATGCTCTGCTTCCTTATGTGCTCGAACGGTCGAAGACTTTCCACGCCGACGCCTTCGTCTACCAAGAATGTCGACGAACGTCTGACTGAGGCCAATGATGCCGGTGTCGAGCACTATGCAACCACCGGGCGCTGTGACATTAAAGTGTTCAACATCTTCGACCAGAAAAAGAGGAAGTCGTGCGTGGAGGCTAGCGTAAAGTCACTGAGGAACAGATACAATTTGAGCAGTGGTGCGGCACCGCAATCCAGTGCATCTCAATCTCGTGCATCTCCATCGCCTCCGCCGAGGTCGCCTCGTCATCCACATTTGCATAACCTTGAGCGAGCCCGGGATGTGTCGGCGGCAGATGAATTTGAGGAGACCGTAACTGATTGGAAAGGGTCGAGATTGATTCGAGAGGGACTCTATCCGGATCCCCGGAACCAGGTTCCGGATGAGCCAATCGGGCTAATGAGCGCCATGATTGCGCTCCCAGCGATGACGCTAACGCTGGCGGCGATTTCCTACCTCTGCAAGCGTGCCAGTCCCTTTGCCGCAGTGGCGCAGCAGGAAGCGGTCGTTCACCTCGCCAGCATTGGCGGCATTGGGGTCGGTGGAATTGGGGGTGGTGGCGTGGCCGAAGAGGACGATGGAGCGTTTGGCGGCGATGAAGTGTATGACAGCTGTTCAGCCCCGCGTACCGCGCGGGATGGCGCGTGTTCCATTTAAGCATGTTCACGCCGAGATCACGGCGCATGCAAGGTCCGGCTCCGAGGGCCAGACACAACATTCCCAGGACACAGCAGATGCTGCACAGTGCACACACAGGATCACACCCTGTGCCACACACCCACACACCAACAATGCGCACACCAATCAAGACACCCCGGATTCAATTTGGAATCGCAAGCATGTTCGCTCAATGTTGGAAGATGCGAAAGTGTGGGTCCTTGCGGGTGAATGGGGAGCGCTTGGGACGACGCGCTCGAACTACAAAAAGGTCAACTTCTCTCGTCATGGCGTGTAAGGTGCATATCTACAGGCCACGCCACCAGACGCTGCCCGAGGGTCGGGATCGCAACAGTTACGACCCACAGTACGACGTGTTTGCTCCCATTGCTCGGCATATCAACTCGACGCCGCTAGCCGAGGCCGATTTCATCCTCTTTGGCGCTGATCTCACCTTCCGCAATAATAAGCGGTACGCCGCCATCAGCGAGATGTCGACGCTGGTGAATAACTCTAGACGCCTTCCTGTCGTCTTCTCCTACTTTTCTATAGAATCCCGGCTCCGAGGGAATAATGTCGCGAAGATCCCCTCGTCGGGCTTTTACTTTTCAGAGATGGTGGCATCGAATCAGCAGATTTTGGTGCCGTTCAATTTGGAACATTTCACGAGCTGGCTGGGCCGTCTCATGCCCGCAGCTCCTTGGGCGACGAGACGCACAGCCCTCTTCGTTGGCAACGTCCCGCAGCTCTACGTGTCACCCTCGCGCTGGCGAATCTGGAAGCAGCTCTACAACCGCTCCGATGTGACGGTCGTCTCGCACAATGTCTGGACACTCGGCGTAGGGCTCGAATGCGTACGTAATGGCAAGTGGAAGGAGCACTGCACACAGCTCTTAGGCCCTGAGGACACGTCGATGTGCAACCTGAAACCCATACCTTTTGAGCACAAGTGCAGGGCATTGATGCGGGAGCCGAACTTCGAACACGATTTCATCGCGGCTGGAAGAGCCGTTCTTCCGTCGAGACTCGAGCCGGCAGAGTACCATCGAGCGGGCCTGGACCACAAGTTCTGCGTCGTTGCAGGCGGCGACTATCCCAACACCCGCAAGTACTTGGAGGCTATCTTCTTTGCGTCGCACAGCGGCTGTGTGCCGGTCTTTGCTGATCTGTCTTGGAAGGGCCTCGCCTTTGGCGATGCCATCAACTACAGCCGGGTGGCCCTCTGGAGCAGTCCGCAGAGTCTGGGCTCCGATCTCGACGTTTGGAAAACATGGAGCGAAGAGCAGGTGCGGCCTTGGATGGCTTACGCTAGAAAGGTGGCCGATCTCCTCAATTATGACGCGGCTGGCGGAGAGCAAGTAGTACGACATGTGTGCGCGCGAGTCGCGCGACACAACGGTGTGTATGAACGATTGTCTCGTGTGCCCGCAGTGCCGAGTCAAGTGTGATGTGAGAAGTGTCTAGAGTCGAGACTCTAGGCTGCACTCTCTGTGCGTGAAATCGCACGGTGACGAACGAATTTCTATATGACCGGTCGTCCCGTCCTTGCTGGTCCCGTTGCCGCGGGAGCACGCTCCGGCTCACAGCCGTTTCACACAGAGCTGGAAGCCTATCGAATGTGCTCCGGAAGCCAGCAGGGGAGGACGGGAGTCGATGGAGATGGCGGAGGGGATCCATCTTGACTTGACTTGACTTGACTTGACTTGACTTGGAAGCTTCGGGGAAATTGCCTCGAGGGTCCCCTCTAACTCAAGAGGCGCTTCACGCGTTCATGCTGCAAATCGCTTTTCTCTTGGCTGAGCTCGTGAGCTCGAGCGCGCTGCTGCCTCCCCTGCAGTTCCGCTCCCCGCAGCGGATTTCGCAGCTGCGCTGCATTGCACCGGCGCAAGATGACGAGACTGACGCGCTCGTGCTCACGCAGCCTCCTCCGTCGGCCGCTGCCGCCGCCGTCTCTGCCAGCCTCTCACTGCTGGTCATTGCTGCCAGCTTCAGCCTGGTCGAGCCCGTGCACGCCGCGAGCGCGACCGCAGCGGCTACAGCCGTGCTACCGCCATCGATCATCTTCGAAACGGCGGCAAAGAAGGCGCTCGGCGGCGGCATCTCTGGTTTCTTCGCGGGTATCGTGCAGGTGCTGCTGCTCATGTGGCTGCGCACGACGATGAACTACCAGTACCGCAACGGCGGCAGCACGCGCGATGCGTTAGCCGCCCTGTACGCTGAGGGCGGCTTGCGGCGCTTCTACCGCGGCGTGTCGTTTGCGCTGATCCAGACGCCGCTCTCACGCTTTGGTGACACAGCGGCGAACACGGGCGTGCTTGCCCTGCTCGCCGACTCGACGCTGCCCGTGGGCGTGCGCACAGCATTCGCATCCGCCGCGGCGGCGGCGTGGCGCATCGGGCTCACCCCAATCGACACATTGAAGACTACCCTGCAGGTGAAGGGTGCGGAAGGGTACGATCAGGTAAGCGCCAAGGTCAAAGAGGAGGGCCCTGGGGTACTCTTCCAAGGAGCGCTTGCCAATGCGGCCGCGAGCTTCGTGGGCAATTACCCCTGGTATCTGACCTTCAACTCGCTCAACGAGATGCTGCCAACATTTGGCGAGGACCTGCCGCTCAAGCTCGCGCGTACAGCCGTGCTCGGCATCGCGGCCGCCGGCGTCTCGGACACAATCTCGAACTCGATCCGCGTGCTCAAGACGGTACGCGCGGCGCTCATCAGCTTGATTGCCTCCCTCATCAGCGTGATTGCCTCCCTCATCAGCTTGATTGCCTCCCTCATCAGCGTGATTGCTCGCTGATTGCCTCCCTCATCAGCTTGATTGCCTCCCTCATCAGGTGCGCCAGACGTCGGAGACGACGATCACGTACCGCGAGGCGGCACAGCAAATCCTCGAGACTGACGGCTGGCAAGGCCTCGTCGGGCGGGGCCTCGGCACGAGGCTCGTCACCAATGCGCTCCAAGCGGCCCTGTTTACGGTCGTTTGGAAGCTCGGCGAGGAGTACCTCACCAAGAGCGGACTGCTGGGAGCAGCGTAGCTTTAGGCACCGATCTCGAGCGGATGGATTCAAATTTCGGACTCGTATAATTATGAACATTTATCTGTAAGCCCGTGAGACTATACAGCCGTTCACCATACTCTCTATACGCCGTATTAATAGCAACAGCCGTAGGGCTCGACTTCTAAATGTAGCGAAGAGAGCGATCAAGCAGTTCTTGGAGTCGCTCGTTGGAGGATTGGCCGTCCGCCGCCATCGCTCGCTGGACGTGCCTCCGTGCCTCGGGCACACGCTGCCTCCAGCGTCTGCCAGCCGTGGCCTCGCCAACGGCCCCGCCAGCCCGCCCGCGTGCCTCGGCGTCGGCCTCGGCGTCGGCCTCGGCGTCGGCGAGCGAGAGGAGGCACAGGGCGACGTTGACGGAGGCTTCCCATGCGTCGTCATCGTCGGGGCTAAGGGTGCACGCGAGGGCTTGTTCAAAGTGACGCAGCGCGGCGCGCGTCCGCCCCGCCGACAGCAGCATCGCCCCCAGCGCGGTCCGGGGCTTGGGGCACGCCGGATAGAGAAGGATCGCCATGCAGAGGCTCGCTCTCGCAGCCGGGAGCTCGCCGAGAGCCGCGAGGGCGCCAGCTAGGCCGTGGCGCGCCTCATGATCGTGCGGCGCGACTCGCACCGCCGATGCAAAGGCCGCGAGCGCCTCGGCCGGCTGCCCAGCACGGCGCCGCTCCACCGCCTGCGCGTAGCAGCGCGCGGCATGGAGTGGCGCTCGCTCGGCGTGAAGAAAGATGACTAGGACCCATCGCTGGCCGGCGGTGATCGCGAAGCCCGCATGGCGTGCGCCGCTCGCGTGGCACATCGCGTGGCCCTGCGCCTGCTGCAGCGGCGCACCGCCGAGCGTCTCGAAGTACGTGCCGCCGCCCGTGAACGCGGCGGGCGGTGAGAGGGCGATGTTGATGGAGATGAGACTCGCGTCCCGATGCATTGGCTGTCGGATGCCCCCGCCGCCGGTCGCGTCGTACGCGATGACGAGCGCGTCGTAGACGGCGAGCTCGTCCTCAACCACCACGTTGAGCGCATTCGACGGCTCCCCAAACCGCTCCACCACCCACGGGAACAACGTATCGTACAGTCGCCGCCGGAGCCACTCACGCGCCCGGGGCAGGTCATGCACGTGCACCTCACCAATCTTGCTGGCCTGTGTGTACGTAAAGGTGGAGGTCTTGCCTGCGGCCATGGCAGTCTTCGCCTCTGCCATGATCGCCTCGCACTCGGCGACAGTCAGCACGGGCTCTGCCGTCGGGTGGATGAGGTGGCCGTCGCGAAGCAGCTCCTCCTCTGGCCCCGCGTTGCCAACTCCCACACTACGAATGTGCTCCTCGGCGGTACGTGGGGCCCAATGGTTGACACGTTCGAACTCATCATCAAAGGGGGGGAATCGTGCACGTCCTGATGCAATCTCACGACGATGCGCCTCCGCGCTCTGAGCGAGAAGCTCAGCTTCGGCAGCTGCTGCAGCCAGCGTAACACTGCTTGATAAGCTTGGCGCAGGAGTCAGCTGCTGATTCGATGATGGTGCAGCACGCCCTCCGTGGACAGCCATGGATAGGGCGCCCACGCTCAACGCCAGCGCGCTGAGCGTGAGCGCCTGCACGATCATGCGCGGGCCGCTGTCGCGCATGATCGTGCACCTTTTGCATAGCGTGCGTTTGTGGGGCTCGCGATCTGGGCGCGATCACAAGTAGGTTGCCTTTCTTGGACGTCATCCCCAAATTTGCATGTGTTGTGGAATCCCGCCTCATCCTTGCTCCCTATGTTGTTTCGATTAATTAGCTTGCTTGCTTGCTCCATAGTCATTCCCCCTGTGCAGTTGCGATTGGAGTCCGTTTCCATATGCTCGCGCGGCGCGGGCCCGCGCGAACGAGTCACCTTCGCGACAAGTTCGGGAGGGGCGTCGGACACGCGCGATGGGTGGCTCGCCAGCCCGCGTCGCTCCGCGGACGGTAGCCACGCAGGGGCGGCGGTCCAGCATCGTCGGAGCGGTGCACCATGCATCAGTTCTCATCGGCGCATCGGTTTCCGCGGCTACTCGTCGAGTGCGGGTGAATGATGTTGAATCATGCACAGACCCAGCGCCAACAGAGGGCAAACCAGCAGCCAAGGCCATAGCAGCCATGAAACCGAGCAGCACATCACTGATCATGAACACCACAGCCGATGCCATGAGCTGGGTGCGAAATCATGTAGGTCCGCACGCTGCATCGAGCTCAAAGAGGTCCATGCAGAAAGTGCCTATCGAGAAGACGTCCAACCCATCCAATGCCGTAGTGACAGATATGATCCAGGGTGTCATCACCGTTGCAGGAGCCGCAGCACGTGGGGTACGCCGACTGAGCATCATCGGCGATCGCACCGCGTTCAAGACTCAGGAGTCTTCGACGTCGAGGGACTCGCTTCCCCAGCAACGCATTGAAGAGCAGCAACAGGAGCAGGTGGCAGCACGGGCTGGGCGGACAGCAAAGAATGTGCTTCAGGCTCCACGATCGCGAGAGGCACCATGCAAGTTCACGAAGCGGGACATCCTGGCATTTAAGCAAGTATTCGATTCGATCAACAAGTCCGGAAGCGGCCACATCACCGAGGAAGAGCTCAACAAGTCCCTACAAGAGGATGTGCAGAAGTCTGTTTTCGAACGCGTCTTCATATCTTTGAAATCAGGTGAAGATGGGTTCTCCTTCAGGCAACTTCTCGAAGTCGTCTACCCGACGGCAAGTGAGGATGACGTGCTGGTGATGACCAAGTGGGCTTTTCCTAAAGGCCCACCACCATCCCCACCTCCAGAGAGAACGTGGCGTGAACTGATCAGCCCTCAGAACCTTGACGAGCTGAGAGCGCTCTTCCGCCAGTACAATGTCAAGCGCGATGGAAAGCTTTCTCGGAAGGAGCTAAGCAAGGCTCTCTCAAGTATTATCAACGACAAAGAGATTGACGAGCTGCTCGATGGACTCATTCATGACACTTCAGACACGATCGGCTTCGAAACCTTCGCTGAGCTCATGTGCGCAACCGGCGTCTTCACGGACGCAGCGACTCCGCTGCTGCGCGATCAGCCCTCCTTCGGCGTCTCCGCTCCCATACGCTCCAACGCCGCACGGTGATGAATAAAGTATAGAGGGCATGTGCGGCAAGGTGGGAGCTGAATGAGATTGCGACAGTACATGTGCACACGCACGACCCGTGCACTCCCCCTGCGTTGCTGTTGCACGATCGTGGATGGTGTGCCTCGATCGGCGCTTTAATATATAGATGCTTTTTTGAGGACGTCGGCACAGAAAGTTGACTTGAGAAGGGGGCAAGTTTGGCCGCGGCCGCGGTTGCTGTGGGTTGCCGTCGGCCTGTGGCCTTATTTGTGAGTGCGTGTGGCCGTTCAATGTACGTTCAATGCCCCCCGAGCTGCTCAGCTACTTGCTTGCTTGCTTGCTTGCCGAGCTGCTCCAGTCGTGCGTCACGAAATCGGCGACCCGCGCGCGCCGCGACGGACGAATCATAGAGTTGACTTTTTTGGATAGATCAGACGCAGGAGGACCCGCGACGCAATGGTCCGACCGCTCGTTCAACCGCAGCAGGCGCTCGTGCCCGAGTACACCTCCTCCGGCGCCCGGCCATTCATGGTGGCAGGCAACGTCTCGCACTCGGTTGCCTTCTGGCCGGAGGCGGCGGCGGCGGAGCGCAGTGTCCTCTCTGTGCTCGGCGATGCAGATCATGTGCGCTTCTGGCTCGGCAGCGACCTGCCGTACAGCGCAGAGGCTGCGCAGGTGGCGCCACCGTGCGTCTACAGCGCGCTCACGGGCATGCGCGTGCGCAACGTCGAGCTTGCCTTGGCTACGACTCGAGAGCATAGCCCAGTGGACGGGCACCTCGTCTTCGAACCAGAGCATGGGCCAGGTGAATACGAGATCTACTCCCACTGCAGCGAGCACGACCATCAGCCGTCGGATCTCGCGTGGCGCACGGCCATCCCACACGCCTCGGCGGTCACGAGCATGCCCGCGGCGCTGCTCATCCGACGCGAAGCGCGCAACGCCATCCTCGGCCCCGCCTGGCACGAGCCGCCGTACGGCGGCTACGGCGCGTCGAGGCGTAGCCTGGGTAACGTGCGCGCGCGGCTGCTCGTGACCGCCGCCGACGCGCGCGCCCGCGCCGTGCGAGCGCTCATCCCGTGGCGCCGGCGCCATCGGCCGTTAGGGACGCAGCTCTACCTGTACCACGAGAAAGGCAGTGCGCAGCACGGCGCGCCCCGCAGCCACAGCTACGAAGGGAGCAACGGCGATGGGAGCTACCGGTACTATGTCAAGGAATCGGGCCGTGTTGAGAACGTCGCCCTACTGGTCGACGGACGCGAGAGCGCCGAGGTGCTCTTCGAGCCCACCCACGGGGCGGGGGAGTACGACCTCTACTACCTGCCGCACCAGACGAAATGGCAGACCTACGACGCCCGGGACGACGCGCACGGCACCTCCTATGAGGCGTACCAGCCCACGTTTGACGAAGCGTGGTATCGGGCGCATGCACATAGTGCGGCGCGCCTGCCCGTGGTGCGCGTCTTCGATGTGCAGGCCCGCACGCACTCAGATCGATTCGGCGACATGGAGAGACCCGCGACCTCCGCTGAGCTCGCCAGCATGCTGAGCAGCGCCGTGATGGGCACCAAGGCCGCCGCCAAGGCCGCCTCCGTCACAGCGGCGGCGCGCGCGCGACGGCGTCTGCGGGTGCCCGGTGGTGACACGCGCGCGCCGCCCTCACGCACGCCACGCATTCACAGCTGGCACCTATTCCCAGAGTCGCGCACTCACGTGCTACGTACGAAGGGCGAGACGCTCGATCCGCGCCTGGGCCCTGCATGCATGTGCTCCTTACGGCGCTATTTCCTCCCCACAGGTACGGGCTGCGAGCTTCCTGAACGATGGGCGAGACGAGGACCTACCAGTGGGCTCTACTCCCACGCGCGCCTGGGCGAGTTTTACGTTTGGCAGGTGGGCGTCCTCGCGCCCGAGACGCTCGACGTGCGCGTGCTCGACTGCGGACTCGCCTCTGCGAGCTGGTACGCGCCGGGAGCCAACGGCAATCTGCATGCGAGCGCTCACCACGGCGCCCTCACTTCCCCACAGGTACGCGCCGGGAACCAACGGCGCTCAGGGCGGCACCGCGGCCGCCGCGCCCACGGCTGCGGATGAGCACGGTGCCGGAGATTCGGTCGGAGATTTGGCCGGAGATTTTTCCGATGCCGACGCTCCCGAGGGCACTAGCATTAGCAGCACCAGCACTAGCAGCACCCGCAGCCGCGGCGGCGGCGGCGGCGGCGGCGGCGGCGGCGGCGTCGGCGGTCCGAGTGCGCCCATCATGGCGCCCATGAGTGCTCTTCCACTCAACAGCTCGGCTGTGCGACTCCACTGCTTCCACACACACGGCGTGGGCTTTGACGGCGTACGCATCCGCATGCAACCGCTCGTGCGCCGCGGCTGCGTGCGCTCGCTCTGGCTCGGCGTGCAGCTGCCGAGTGGCCAAGTGGCCGACGGGACCAAGCGCCGCGGCCCTCTCGACTTCGAATCGTCCGCAATGGGGAGGGCGGCAGCCTCGCAAGCGCTCAGCTCAACGCTCGAGCTGAGCGTGCGGCTCAGGCTGCGCACCGAGTCGCCCTCCACCTCCTCCACCGCCGCCGATGCCGACGCGTTCGCCTCCTCCGTGCCTTCCTCAAGTGGGGCGGCCGGGGCGGCCGGGCCCGATGGAGCCGCGGCAGTCCCTCCCCCGGCTGACGAAGCCGAGGTCCTCACGCGGCTCCGTCTCTCCTTGCATGGTCCGCCGGTGACGGATGCGGGCGATTCGCGACGCTGGCGCCTCTCGCGGCTCCGGTGGCTCGACTCGACGGCGGGCAGCACACCAGCTCTGCCAAAGCCCTTCGTGCCCGTGAGCGCTGTCAGCATCGAGCCGGGTGGCGAGGGCACGCTCGAAAAGGTGGCGGCATGGGTGGACGCTGGGATTGGGACGATCCTAGGTGAGTGCTACTGATGACCACTGATTACCTCTGATGACCTCTCTCATTGCGGCCTGCCCCATGATCCTAGGTGAGTGCTACTGATGATCACTGATTACCTCTGATGACCTCTCTCATTGCGGCCTGCCCCATGATCCTAGGTGAGTGCTACTGATGACCACTGATGACCTCTGATGACCTCTCTCATTGCGGCCTGCCCCATGATCCCAGGCACAGCTCACACGGCGCCCGCGCTGATGCTCGCGGCGCTCATGGGCGGCCTCGAGATCGGAGCTGGCGGCCTCCCTACGCAGCTCTTTGCCGGACGGACGCCGACTGAGCAGCCGCCGCCGCCGACCGTTGGCTCGGCTGGCGGCGCGGCCGACGCCTGCGTCGAGTGCCACGAGGCCCCTGCGGCCGCGGAGTCGCCCGCGACGGCGCCCCGACGCCTTGCAAGGGGGTCGAGTTGCATCGAGTGCCCAGACGGCCGCCGAGCGCTCCTTGATCGCCCGATCAGCTTCAACGTGCGTGTGCTGCCCGGCGGCGACCGGAGGGGCGCTTCAAGGCCTCCTCTCAGCGTCGCTGACGACAACAGTCGGGAGTTTGGCGGCGCTGAGAGGAGGCCTGGCCGAGAGGGCGCCGTCGAGGATCGACTAGTACAGTGGCGAGTGGCCACTCCGTCGCGCGTGCTCAGTGCCGTCGAGGCCGCCTCTTCGTCGGCCCCGTGGGCGAAGCTCGAAGCGCTCAATGCAGCGCCTCCGAGTGCCATCGAGCGCGTGCGGTGGGCGGCGCAGCTACAATCGAGCGTGCTCCCCGGCACGGCGTGGGACGTGCTCACGCTCGACGTCTACGGCGAGTGGTGGTTCGACTCGCAGGCGATCATCACGCTCACGCTCTCCGCGCCACGCACCAACCTCGCGCCCGTGGCGCTGACGGAGAGCGAACTGCTCGTCGATCTCGACGCCGAGATCGCGCGCTACCTGATGGGGTTCGGCCGGCCGGCGCGAGCGCTGCACAACAACACGCCCCTCGCGTGGCACTGGGCTGCAGGGCTCGGCAACTACATGGCGTGGCTCGGCGATGTGCGCGCGGGCGTGCGGGTGCGGCTGGTGGGGGAGACGAGCGCGTTTGAATCGGCGCAGCACCTGATGAGCGAGGGAGATCTCCCCGAAGGGTGGCACAATCGAGGGCGCGGCGGCGTGCGCATTGATGGGCAGGCCGCTCTGCGTGCTCACGGCGGCGCGCGCACGATGCTCCCGGGCAGCTCGGTGCAGTTTCGCTTCGAGCTGCTCCTCACGCCGTGTAAGCCGCTCAACACGGCGGCGCACTGGGAGCAGCGCTACTACCAAGTGGGCTATCCAGACACGCGGCTCGTCGAGCCAGAGGACGTTGCCAAATCCGGCGCGACCGTCCTCAACATCCATCAGGGGGTCGATGGGCCGCTCAATCCGTACATCAACTATCCTTTCTCGGAGCACTCGACCACTGCGATGGGGGCGTACGTGGCGCGCGCCCATGCGCGTCAGCTACGGGTCAAGGCGTACTACACGGTCTGTGCAAGCTCTCGGATCACGCTGAGGACCTCTGAGTGACTCGCTGAGTGTGTGTCCCTGATGAGTCCATGATGAGTCCATGATGAGTTCCTGATAAGTCTCTGATGAGTTCCTGATCAGTCCATGATCAGTCCATGATCAGTCCATGATGAGTTCCTGATGAGTCTCTGATGAGTCTCTGATGGGTCTCTGATGAGTCTCTGATGAGTCAATGATGAGTCTCTGATGAGTCTCTGATGAGTCCATGATGAGTCCATGATGAGTTCCTGACGAGTCCCTGATGAGTTCCTGATGAGTCCATCATGAGCCCATGATGAGTCCATGATGAGACTCTGATGAGTTCCTCTCCAAAATCAGGTGCGCGAGCTCTCCAATCACGCCGATGAGCTCTTCGTGCTCAAGTCGCTCGGCGACGAGGTGCTCGCCGACGGCGACGGCGGCGGCGACCCGTGGGTCAACGAGCACGTGGTCGACCACTACGCGCCGTGTTGGCAGAACCCCCTCTCGAGTGGCGAGTTTGACTCGGCGCTGTGTAATCAAGGGATCTCGCGTTGGGCGAATTACTACGTCGAGGGGCTGCGCCGTGTGGTGCGCCTGCCCGTGGGGCTCGACGACACTGATAACCTCTGATGACCACTGATCACCTCTGATGACCACTGATCACCTCCGATGACATCTGATCGCCTCCCTCATCAGGTGCGCCCGCCCGTGGGGCTCGACGGCATCTACTATGACGGGATCGCCTTTGGGCGTCATACGATGCGCCGCGTGCGCCGCGTCCTCGAGGCCGAAAAGGGCCCGGGGCGGGCGCTCATTGATCTTCACTGCGGCAACAACCTTCATCCGCAGTACGTCGTGGCGGCTGTTGGCCCGTCTGATGGTCCCTGAGTGCATCTCTCGTCGTGCAATGTGGAGCGTCTGATTACATGCCTGATTGCGACTGATTGCGACTGATTGCGACTGATGGCATGCCTGAGTGCACCCCTCATCAGGTACGGGATGGTGCAGCCCGCACTGCAGTTCATGCACCTGATGCCGTACATCGACTCGCTTTGGTTCGGGGAGGGGTACGACTACGCAGAGCAGCCCGCGTATTGGCTCGCGGAGGTGTCGGGCCTCCCATTTGGGCTGATGGGCGACATGATGAAGGAGGGGCACCCGTGGCGCGGCATGCTTTACGGCATGACCACCCGGTTCCGCACGGCCGATCCACGTCCGATTTGGAAGGTGTGGGACAGCTTCCAAATCGGGCAAGCCACCATGATTGGCTATTGGGAGCGCGCGCCGCCGGTGCGCGTCGTCCCCGACGGTGAGGGCTGCGCTCTCGTGCTCGCGACCGCCTACGTGCGCTACGCACACGCCACACTCGTCGCCTTGGGCTCGTGGGCGCCCAACGACGCCGAGTGCATGCTACACGTGGACTGGGCTGCGATTGGACTCAATCCCATGAGCGCAGAGCTCGTCGCCACGGAGGGGACGCACGCGCTCGCCGCCAAGCGCTGCGCGGCGGACCACGGCTCCGCGACCGCCTGCTGCGGCCAGACCGGCACCGATGTGCCGGTGCAAGATCGGTGCCCAGCCGCCGCTCCCCACTGCCGCGGCTACGTGTACAATATGCGATGGGGCTCGTGCGAGACGAGGTCCAAGGGCGGAGCCTCCGCGCAGGCGATCTGGGAGGGCGCGGCGCACGCGCAGCCGCCTCGCGTCACAGTCGCGGCGGAAGCTGGCGGGCTATACTTGCTGCGGCCACGGGAGAAGCAGAGGGCGACGCGTGAGTGACGCGCAGAAGCTACTTAGGGCTGCACTACGCTACTGCGTACGTATACGTACTACACACTGAAGGTGCCGTGCAGTAGCGCGCCGCTGTCGGTACACTAAATAGCGGTCACTCAACGCACTCGCGGTCGCTCGTTAGTCGTTTTGCTTACGGAAAAGTTATTAGTGGCTCGAACCCCCACCAACCCCGGCACGCGATAAAATTATTTATGCTTGCACTGGTGCCGGCTTCGGCGGGAATTCAGATTCGTGCCTGCGGCTTCCACACAGAGAGTGTGCATCCGATCGGACGCGGCTCGCCAGGCCATGGTGGTCCCGAGAGGTGCGCGTTCGGCATTGAGACTCCGAGCGGCCTCCGCATCGCCTACGGTGAGTGCGATGCTTTGGGAGAGCTGCTCATCATATCGCTCGCACCGTTCTTGGGCTCGTGGCTCACGTGGGCAGCGGAGTGCCGTGCGTTCTTCCATCCCCTAGCCCGTGCCTCAGATGGGCTCGGCGGGCGGGGGCGGGGGCGGGAGCGAGGGAGCCTCCACGGGCGCTTCCACAGCCGTCGTCGAGAGAGGCATTGAGGACGTGGCCGCCTCGCTGGCGCCCACGATCGCGCGTGGGGTCGGCAGCATGCCGCCTGAGGGCTCTCGCGCCTCGAGGAGCGCCTCAATCGTAGGCAGCAGGGCGAGCGGGCTCGTCGGCGGCGCGAAGCGCTTCACTGGACGCCCGTCGCGATCGCAAACGAACTTGGTCCAATTCCACTTGATCGAGCTACCGAGGATATCCGGGAGCGCGGCGCGCACGAAGCGGAAGACATTGTGCGCGCGTGGGCCGTTGACCTCCACCTTGGCGAACATGTCGAAGTCGACGCCGTAACCGTCGACAAAGGTGCGAATCTCTGCCGCTGTGCCGGGCTCTTGCTCTGTGAACGTACCGTGGCGACGATCGCACCCCGGTCACACGAATGGACAGACAGGCGATGTGGAGGGAGTTGCCAGGCACACAAGAGAGGAGGTCGAGGAGCGTGTGTGCGGTCACGAGACGGCCAGGCAGCTGTGTGTGCGGGCAGCCGCGCACTCCCAAACTGGTTGCATGGGAAGCACAAGATGCGGAGCCCTCGCGCGTACAAGGTCTCGTGAAGGGTCACGAGCTCCTTGTAGTTGCGAGGGGTCAGGCCTCATTTAGAGGCCGCGTTCACCACCAGACACACGCACCCTTGGTATCGGTCCAAGTCGATCTCCTCACCCGTAAGCAGCGTCGCGCGCAGCTCGAAGAGAGACTGCGTGTTGCCGACGTCGACGGGTGGGTCTTCGTACTTGACGCCCCCCGTTTGAAGCGCCTGCAACCAAAGCAGCATCGCCTTCGAGTTGAAGGCGCAAAACGCTGCAGAACCATCCGCGTGCTTCAACCGGAAGCAGTACACTCCGGCCTTGCATTCTTCACGCTCACCCACCTCGCATTCGCAGTCGCTGGCGGCAAGCAAACGCAGCGTGCGCTCCGCCGTGGGAGACTCGAAGATGTACACGGCGCCCTTGACGATGACCGCGTACACCTGCTTCCAAAAGCGGCCAAGGCAGCCTTTGACATCCAGCAGCAGGTAGCCAAACGTGGCCGCTTCGGGGCCGTTCGCAAGTGCTGTCGCGCGGGCCAGCGCCTGCTGATCGTGAGCTATGTCGCCGAGCGGGCCTCCAAGTAAGGAGATCAGCTCGTACGGCTTGCCGGCGAGCGGTGGATTGAAGTCAGGCTCCTTGTCCGGCTTGGCGCCGAAGAAGCCCATCCTTCCAGCCAAGGCGAAGGGCCCAAGCTGAGTGTGAACTTGGCTGTTAATACTCGCCTTTAGAGTCAACTACGCTGCGTTCCCATTCGAACAATGCCACATGCGCAAAGCAGCGTTCACATCTGGGTGCGCGACTTATTTCTGCGAGTCAAGGCTCGCGCGAAAGCACGAGCGTGAGCGGCGTCTCTCGCTCCTTCGGCTCAATCTCGGTCTCTCGTAGCAAGAGGATTGCCTCGTCGACAAAGGTTGGCCGCAGCAGCATCGTGAACGGCGCGTCCTTGCTTGGCAACTTTGGGAGTAGCTCTGCTTCGCACTTGACGAGAGCCTTGGCAATTCCAAACTGCGAACCGGGAGACGAGCGCAGCGCTCGAGCACTGGGCGAGGTCAAGGCGAGGTCAAGGCACAGAGCACGACATTGGAAGAGTGGTTCCTTCACCTCCTCTGTGGGCTCGAAGAAATCAGAGCCATCCAATGTGACCCGCACTGCATCCGTCCCATCTACAAGAGATTGGAGCTGAAGTGAGCCTCGCACGCGTAAGCCCGTGCCACAACCAAGAACCAGAAGATCCGTCTCGAGCTCGACGCGCTCACCCATCACGGCCACAGACACGGGTGCGCCGTCAAGCAATCTCCACATTCCAAGTCCTTTCAGTGCATCCGCTACCAGATAGCTCGAGCTCATCACAAATCGTCCAGTCCACCAGCTGCCGGCTATTATTGGGGGGGCCCGAACAGCGAGCTCTTCGATGAGTGCCAGTCCTTCATCCGTGATCCGCTTATTGTAGAGCAACCCTTTCACGAGGCGTGCTTTGGCATCCTTAACCGTCTGTAGATCCGAAAGGTGGACCGCAGCACGCGGTGCAGGTCCACGCGAGAGCGCAAGAGCTCCGACCACGAGCGGGAACAACCTCAACATCGTGGGTAAACGGAGCTCGATTCCCCCCTCAGTGTCTTTTTACCGGAACTGTCCTGAACATGTATAGGGCATTCTTCACGACCTTGCGAACCAACGTCGTCGAAACAAAGTGGACTGTTTGGTGGTGTGAAATGGAGTTGCCATAAGCGTGCTGTGTGCATGCTGAGGGGGAAGTAAGCCCGAAATCTGATGGCTCCACCTGAACCGACTGAATCGAGCGGCAGCAACAGCAGCGAGATGACTGCTGACGCAACGGCCGAGGCGGCCAGCCAGCCGCCCGACCCGTACAAACAGCGTCCGACCGAGGTGGAAGAATTTGGCGACCCGGGAGCGCAGGTCCTCTCGCTGCTCAAGCCCGTCTCGATCACGATGGCACTCGTCGTCTTCCTGGTGCATGAGATGAGCGCTGCGTCGCAAGGGATCGCTGGCGGCTTCAGCGAGCTCATGGTCTATCAGGAGAGCGCGACCGACTCGCCGGGTACGATCCTGGGAGGCGTCGTCCTCAATGCGCTCGTCGTCGTGTTCACGCTCTTCCTCGTGACGAGCGGGCTGCTGCTGCTGTACAAGTGCCACTGCTACCGGATTATCTACGCATGGCTCTTCTTCTCCGTCTCCACGCTGCTCTTCATCTTTGGCGGCTACGTGCTACGAGAGTTGCTCTTCATGCATGACGTACCGATGGACAGCCCGACCTTCTTCGTGTGCATGTACAACTTCGCGGCCGTCGGCACTCTGCTCGTCTTCTGGACCGAGTACGGCTGCGGGCCGACGCCGCCCCTCCAGCTGCAGCAAGCCTACCTCATCATCATCTCGGCGCTGCTCGCCTGGTCGGCCACACGGCTGCCCGAGTGGTCGACCTGGGGCCTTCTCGGGGCGGTCGCGCTGTGGGATCTGTACGCGGTCCTCGCGCCGCGCGGTCCGCTCAAGATGCTTGTGGAGGAGGCCGAGCGGCGCGGCGACCCGATCCCAGGCCTCGTCTACCAGGTCCTTGCACCCTTGATTTCCACGGATTGCCATTGATTGCCCTCGAGAGCATTCGAGTGCCCTTGACATGTGTGTCGGAGCTGAGGCCGCGCCGTGGACCCGCATCGCAGGGAAACGACATCAAGCTTGGCCTTGGCGACTTCGTCTTCTACAGCGTGCTGGTAGGCCGCGCCTCGATGCACAGCTCGGCTGCACTGCTCGCATGCGCGGTGGCCATCATCGCCGGCCTTTGCGCCACGCTCGCGCTGCTCCCCATCCTGCAGAAGGTACTGCCCGCACTGCCCATTTCCATCGCCGGCGGTATCGGCGTCTACTTCCTCACGTCGGCGACGCTCGCCCCGATGGCGAGCGAGGCTGCCCTGAGCCATGTCTTTTTGTAATGCGAAAAACGTTCCGGAGCGCCGTCTCAGGCACTGCCTCCGAAATGCCGTCCACGACGCAAGAGAGGCTGGCTGCGTTGGTTTTGGCCGAGAAACAGCGCAAGCAGTCACAGGTCGAGGCTGCGCAGCAGGCTCGAGAGGCTGTTATTTCCAAGCGCCGAAACGAACAGCAGGCAAAGGCAGCCACCGCGGCGGCCGCTGCCGCGGCGGCAGTGCACGCAGCTCTCAAGGCCTCCACTTATAGAATGCCCGCGGACAGTAATACCAGCAGCGGCAGCAGCAGCGACGGCAGCCATAGCAGCGAGCGGCGCACGCCACACAAGGTGCAACGCAGACGGCCAGCGCCGGCCACGGAGCGGGGCGCCGCGAGCGAGGCTCCGCTGCTAGCGATGGCCACTGGTTCCGCGGAGCAGCCTGTGGTCGTACCCGAGTCGGCTCTCTTTGTGCACTTCATCCCGCCGCCGCTCCGTGCGCGCGACAAGCCCGATCTTGCCTGGATCGTGCACACGTGCAACGGGTCTGGATGCCGAGAGGCCCGACACGTCAACTTTATGAGCGTCACCGGCTTCAGCACATATGAAGGTCAGCCTCCCGAGGTCGTTGAGGGCTTGGCCTGCGGCTGCCAGATTGCGAACCACCACCTGCGCGGCTACGGCACGGTGCGCTTCGAGGGCGATGTGGCCATCATCGAGGACGAGAGCGAGGTCTCGAGCATCGATGCGCACGCGTACCTCGCCAAGGCCAAGGCGGAGGCCAAGGCGAACGCCCAGTGCAGAGAGCAGATCAAGGCGCTCAAGGAGCGCGAGCAGGCGCTTAAGAAGCAAGTAGAGGCCCTGCGCGTCGAGCTCGCGGGCTGCGGCGTCTCGCTCAGCCAGCTCGAGGCGGCGCGCCGTGCCAAGGAGCAGGAGCAGCACGCCCAGGAGGAGGAGCGCGAGGTCGTGCATGCGGTCAATGGGTGGCTCAAGAGCGAGAGCATGAGAGAGCCGTTGGGGGAAATTTCTGCTTGAAATGAGTACAATGCAGCAGTGTATCCCGTGACTGCGGTGTGGAATGATTTTTGCACGAAACATCTTACGCCCGGAGACTACGCGCGACCGGCGAACCCAACAGCGGCGGCGGGCAGTGTCGAGAGATGAGTGTGACGCACCACAACTAATCGAAAGCGTGCGCAAGAGACCAGACCCCAGGCCAGGCGGCCGTCGGGCACCACGCGTGACCACAACAAAGGGGGGCGGCAAAGACAGCGCGAGGATGCGGCCTTGGCGCGCCCCGGGAGGCGAGGAGGCGACCGGCGCTTAATCGACCTCCTCCATCTTGGAGCCCTCGTCAGCATCCTCCTCGAGAGGCGGCAGCTCCTCGACGTCGTCGACCTCGTCGT
>Ga0210248_100030_pt1 | contig 111788 bp, 57 predicted proteins | sample ChrtobMetP3_32mM_FD_155493 | JGI IMG/M metagenome (GOLD analysis project Ga0210248, IMG submission 155493) | Chrysochromulina tobin associated microbial communities from unialgal haptophyte culture, Seattle, Washington, United States - P3_32mM | ecosystem: Host-associated > Algae > Haptophytes >...
CCCCGCCCTCGCCCTCGCCCCCGCCCTCGCCTCTCCCGCCATCCACCACGCCCTCACCCTCGCCCCTCGCGCCGCCCCCGTCGGTGCCGGGAGCGATCGCGGTGACCACGTACCAGGTGGCGATCGGATTCGTTGCTGCGGAGCCGATCGAGGCCTTCACGCCTGCCCGGCTGGCCAACATCTCGATCTCGGTCGCCGCCGAGTCGGGCGTGGACCCCAGCGCGGTCACCACGGTCGCCTATGCCGGGTCCACACGGGTCGAGATCACCATTGTCACCACGGATTCGTCCATGAGTGCCGCCGTCGAGGAAACCTTGAGCACCTCCGTCTTCGCGGACGCGAACGCAGCGAGCGACTTCTTTGGTCTCCAGGTGACGACCGCCCCCACCATCGCCGTGGAGACGGTCACTCGGCTCGTCCCCCCCGAAGTCCGCGCCGGGCTCACCGCACCGATCGAATCCTCCACCAATCTCACCATCATCATCGCCGTTGTCGTCGGTGGAGGCCTTGGCTTGATTGCGATCTTGAGCTTCTGCCACTTCCGCTACCGTTGCAAGGGCAAGACCTCCAGCCTGGCTCGCGGCCGTGCGCAGATTGGCCTCGGTGGAGCCTCCCAGTCGTCCCCGCGCGGCTCCGCTGAGATGGAGGACTTCAGCACCCGAAAGGGCGACAAGCCCTCCGTCGCCTCTGAGGGCACCATCGACCTCCAAAAGTCGACCATCGCCTCGGCTACTCCGCGCGGGGCTGCCAAGATCGCGGCGCTCAACGACATGGTCGAGCAGGCGAGCCGCGCCAGCAAGATCAAGCTCATCCCCTGGAACGAGCTCGAGATGACCGAGAAGCTGGGCGAGGGCACCTTTGGCACCGTGCACGCGTGCTCGTTCAAGGCGACGCCTTGCGCGGTCAAGCAGCTGCGCGAGGACAAGGAGTCTTCGGTTCAGCTGCTGGCCGACATGCTCCGCGAGCACGACGCGATGATGGGCCTGCGCCACCCGAACGTGGTGCTCATGCTCGGCATCGCCACCGACCACGTGCAGCGCGTGGGCATCGTGCTCGAGCTGCTCGAGATCTCGCTGCTCGAGCTGCTGCACGGCGGCGCCGTGTACAAGGAGTACCGCACGTGGCGCGCCTCACTTCTCTCGATCGCGAGCGACGTGGCCAAGGGCGTCGCGTACCTGCACTTCAACAACGTTCTCCACCGCGACCTCAAGCCTGGCAACGTGCTGCTCTCGGATTCGTGGGTGGCCAAGGTGGCCGACTTCGGCTCGTCCGCCAACGGCAAGCCCGGCTCTGCCGCCGAGGGCGAGGGGATCCATGGCACGCCGCCGTACATGTCGCCCGAGGTGGCGCATGGCGAAAACAACCAGACGGCCGCGCTCGACGTGTGGTCTTTTGGCTGCCTCCTCGTGCACATGGGCACGCTGCGCCCGCCGTACTACGCGCTCAAGTGCAAGCGCGCGATTGACATCGTGCGCGTGGTGCAGCGCGGCGACGTCTCTCCGGTGCAGGTGCTCCTCGACGACACCGAGCGTCGCGAGTACAAGTGCCCCGCCAGCATCGTCGCCCTCGCTAAGCAGTGCTGCCACCGTGAGCCGACGCAGCGGCCTGATATGCCGGCGATCGCGGGCGCGCTCGCGTCACCCGCTATCCAGACCAGCATCCTCAAGGGGGCCAAGGACGCGCGCCCACTCGTGCGTCTGCAGCGTCTCCGCGCGTCTGTCGAGGGCGAAGGCACGTTCGACGCGTCCAAGGGCACCTACGACGCCTCCGTGGCCGCGTCCTCGGCGCGTGGGGACGCAGCTGAGTCGCCCCGCTCCAGCCCCGCTTACAGCGCGTCCAAGTCCAAGTTCCGGAACCTCTCGAAGAACGTTCCGGCTGGCGCTACCTCGGCGCGTGGCGAGCCCTCGCCCCGTGCCGCGCCCTCGGTCGGCTCGGCCTTCGAGAGCACCTTCGACGGCAAGGAAGATGCCAAGCTCGCGACCTTCAACCGCACCTTCGACGGCAAGGAAGATGCCAAGCTCGCAACCTTCAACCGCACCTTTGACGGCACGGCAGATGCCTCCATAGCCACAGTCGACAAGACATCGATCGGTCTGAGCGCCCACCTCGCACGCGCCTCGATGGCCAACCTGGACGCTGGCAACAAGTCGCAGCGCGGCCAGGGATCGCAGCGCGGAGGCTCCTCCGCGCGCGGCCAGTCCTCGAACCGCTCGCCCTCGAAGGAGGATGACTTCACTGGCACCTTCGATGCTTCGGCGCAGCACCTGTAAACTCTTGCACCTGTAAACTCCGGAGGGTGGCTGGCCTTGCCAACGACCCAGCACCATGCGGTCGCGTGCAAGGGACCTTTGTGTATACTTCGTTGAGTGTCGACGGGGGCCGCGCAACTGGAGAGTTGTCTAGGGTGGCGGCTCCTGCCCATGGACCACGGGCCGCGCAACTGGAGAGTTCTCTAGGGTGGCGGCTGCTGGCATCGAGCGCATTCGGGAAATGTGTGCCGCGAGGTGCACGAAGGGTTTCGTGGACGGATGCCGCGCAACTAGAGAGTTCTCTAGGATGGCGGTACCGTGGCGGGGGAAGCTACAGGTAGCCGCGGACTTTTGGTACGGTGTTTGGGCCGGTGATGCGGAGTTGGCTTGGAAGAATGTCCACGTGGGCTCGCAGCGATTGCTTCTGTCAGACACCCGCTCCGATAGGCTACTACTTTGAGCCCGGGCAGTCTGGCCGAAAGGTCTGCCTCTGTGTTGTACAGGGTTAGGGGATCGCGCTGTGTTGGGCACAGCACATGCTAAACGTGCGTCAGATCAACCGCTCCCGAATGGGCTCGGCTACTACTATTTGAGGATGCGGAGCCCGGGCACGGCAGCACGCTATGGCGCGCCGGTCGGGTAGGTGCCTCTGTGTCGGGTACCGAGGCGGTTTGGGTCATAGAGGTCATAGGGTCATAGGGGCGTCACGGCACTGTTTTGGCTTTTGGCTTTTGGGCACACGGCGATAAAATGCTATGTAGACCCGAGCATGTCCACGTGAACCACTTTCTCCAGTCTCCAGAGTGTGAAGTCAGCCGAGCCGGGTGGGCGGGGTTCACTCTGGTGGTCTAGCGCGATTGCGCTAGATAGTAGATTGGTTGTCTATTCAGCCTTCAGGGGCGAACAACGTCAAGGGCGCTCGCCGGTGTAGCCGGGTGTGGCGCGACGCCATAACGACGCCATGGTGTAATGGTTTGTGCGCACTGGACTCTCACAGTCTCACTCTGGAGTGCCCGGCGCACGCCGGCGCGGTGGGGGCGGACCGCCCGGAGCCGGCGGGGGGTGTGCCGCCACTGGACCCTGGTGCCTGGACGGTCGGGTGTGTAGTCCGGTCTGGGACGGTGAATATGCAGAGAGCGCCCCCCTTAATAATCTTTGAAGAACGTTACAATGCCAGATCCGTGATCAGCCTGCATCGCGTGAACGTTAACATGACATGGGGTTGCTCGGCAAAAAGTCGATCGCAAACGGATCCTCGTAGGCACCGCGCGGCCCGACGAGCGCGGGCAGGTCGCGCACGAGGTGCGAGAACTCGTGTAGCTCAATGACACCACTGCGATCGCGGTCGTACTTGGCGAGGATGATGGCGGCTACATCGTTGTCGACATTCGTGCCGAGTTCGCGCAGCGCCAAGCGCAGCTCGGCCGCCGAGATGGTGCCGCTGCCATCGCGGTCGAACTGCGTGAAGACCTTGAGGTCGCGCACAAGCGTCACGAACTCGAGCAGGTTGATCTGGCCGTCGCCGTTCTCATCCCACGTGGCGACGATGGTGGTCACCTGCGCGATCGCCTTGTCCGACAGGCCGAGCTTGCGCAGCGCCGGCAGCAGCTCGTCCGCATCGAGCACGCCGTTGCCGTCGCGGTCAAAGGACGTGAAGAGAGAGATGTCACGTACGAGCACGGCAAACTCATGCAGCTCGATGCGCCGGCTCGCGTCGGCGTCGTACCGGCGCAGAATGGCCTGGGCGATATCCGAGTCCACCGGTAGCCCGAGCAGGTGCAGAGCTTCTCGGAGCTCTGGAAGGTCGATGTCGCCGCTGCCGTCCAGGTCGAACCTGGAGAAGGCCTGGAGCGAGCGCACCAGGTCAGTGAACTCGAGCAGGTCGAGCCGGCCCGAGCCGTCGACATCCCATGCTCGCAGGATGAGCTCCGCGTGCCGCTCGGTGCACGAGTGCAGCCCGAGCTGGAGCAGCGCCGGCAGCAACTCGTCCGCATCGAGAGTGCCCGAGCCATCTTGGTCGAACGTGAGAAGCAGCTGCACGTCGCGCACGAGGCGCGAGAACTGCTTGGCGTCGATCTGGCCCTTGCCCGCGTATCGCTTTACGATCGCCTTCGCCTGATGCGAGTGCGAGTCCATCCCCAGGCGCTCGAGCCCCCTTTGGAGCTCCTGGACATCAATGCCACCGCTCGCGTCCCGGTCAAAGTACTGGAACCATTCGTCGAGGTGCTGCGCCGCCGTGTTGGCTTTCCACTTGTTTGTTTTGGCGAGCAGCTGGCCGGCCATGCGGGTCATCTCCTTCAGGTCGTGCATCATCAAAGCCCATCCGCTGCGCAGGTCCTCGTCCTGCGCGTCCGACTTTTCGAGGGCTTTCTGCAGCCGGTCGAGTCGCTCATCCTGCTCGTGCAGCTTACGCTCGATTTCGTGCGTGGCGGACGACCGGGAGCGCAGGACCAATTGCGATGAGGAGCTGGTTTCGCTTGACGAGCCCCAAGTCAGGCCGCAGAGCATGTCATGCAACACGTACATGGCTGGACGCCCATCCACAACGCGGACGTTTTTCGTTAAAGGTCAGCTCGCCGAACCGTTGTCGCGGCGCTGCGGGTCACCCCAGAGGCCATGTCTTCCGCTCAGACGACATGGCTCAAGGGGATCGTGGTGAAGAGCTTGGGTTCGACGGACCGCGCCTTCGAATACATGCTCGCCGAGAGCCCTGCCAATAAGGAGCTGCTCAAATCTTTTTTCGCCAACGACGGCGTGAGCTCTCCGGCCGCCATTGTCTTCTCCACGTCGCAGATGGAGACGAGCTTCGCGCGGCTCGTGCACGGCGGCAAGCTGTCGGGTGACGGCGAAGAGGCGCCGCCCGAGCCGGAGCCCGAGCCCGAGCCGCCCGCCGCCGAGCCCGCTGCAGAGGGCGAGGATTCGCCGCCGGCCGAGGGTGGCGAGGGTGGCGAGGCGGCACCGCCCGCAGAGGGTGGCGAGGCTGCGCCGCCAGCTGAGGGTGGCGAGGCGGCGCCGCCGACAGAGGGGGCACCCGCCGAGGAGGCCGCGCCTCCCGCTGAGGAGGCCGCCCCGCCGCCGCCGGCGGCGGCGAAGCCGAAGCCGAGGCAGGACCCGGCCGAGCTGCTGCAGATCCACATGCACATCGCACATGCTCACATGCCGACGGCCGCGTGCGTGGGCCGGCTCGTGTACTTCACCGTGATCGCCGAGACGCCGGGCCCGATCGCCGACCGGGCCGGCAACGCGTCGGGCGTGGCCGAGGAGGTTGCGGGCAAGATCAACTACGGTGTGCTCGCTGGTGGCTCCATGATTCAGCTCGAGCAGCTGCTGCATGAGGTGTACCTGCCCCTCCTGAGCCACAATCAGCAGCAAATGGCGAACAGCAAGGACATCGAGGCCCATCAGGACAGTGCCGAGTTCATGGCTAACATGCAAAAGTTTGGCTCGCAGTTGCAGCACGCCATCCAGCAGATGACGGGAGATGTGCGGTTGACGATCCCGGCGATCACGATCGACGAGGACGGCATCGACGCCGCGGCCAAAGATAAGGGTCTCGTGCAGCAGCTCGAGGCGGCCCTCGAGGACTGGACGCCCAACATTGCGATGGCCATCGAGACACAGATGGGCAAGCAGCCAGTGGGGAAAGGTCCACTCGCCGAGATTGAGTTTTGGCGCGCGCGCGCCGCGGCGATCTCGACGCTCTACGAGCAGCTCAACCGACCGAACGCGCGCCGCATGGTGATGGTGCTCGAGCGGCTCGGCCCCGACTCGGCGAGCGGCTCGCTGCTGCCCGGCTTCAACTACCAGTTTTCGGAGCTTGAGAAGCGATACGTGGAGGCGAAGGACAACGTCAAATTCCTGACGACGCTCGAGCGCCATTTCAAGCACATTCGCGACGGCGCTCTCACGCAGATCCTGGACACGCTCCCGTCGATGATGAACGCGCTGCGCATGGTCTGGGTCATCTCGCGCCACTACAAGGACGACACGCGCATGGAGCCGCTCTTTGGGCGCATCGGCTGGGAGATCGCCAACCGCGTCTCGACGATGATCAACATGCGCACCATCTTCCGCGACTCGGCGGAGAAGTCCCTTCGGCTCATCGTCGACTCGCAGAAGGTGCTCGCCGCCTGGGAGCAGACCTACCTGGACATGCGCCAGAAGATCGAGGAGAGTGGGCGCGACAACCGGTGGGAGTTTGACCGCAACAAGCTCTTCGCGCGCACACGCTACATGGAGAAGCGCTGCGGAGACCTTAAGGACGTGGCCGAGATCCTCGCGGACATGCGCGCGATGCTCGGGCCTGAACTCAAGGCAGTCACGGGCGACGCGAAGGGCATCGATGAAGTCATGGCGCGCGTCGAGGCGCTCGTGGTACCGCTCGAGACGGCGCCTTTTGACCTCTTCGACCGGCGCTACCAGACGTCCTGGGAGGCGGCGATGGGTAAGTTTCGTGAGAATGTGGCCGCGATCAACGAGACGCTCCAGAAGTTCATGGACGACTCGTTCCACAAGCTGCGCAACGCCGAGGGCGCCTTCGACCTGCTCCAAAAGTTCCGCTCGATGCCGCAGTCGCAGGAGGCGCAGGCGAAGCTCATCGAGCGCAAGACGGCCGACATCCTCGCGCAGTACGAGGCCGAGCTGGACCATGTTCACGGGCTCTTCACCGATCGGCAGGAGGACCCGCCGCTCTCGAAGAACCAGCCGCCGCTGGCGGGCGCGATCAACTGGTCGCACTCGCTCTTCCTGCGCATCCGGAAGACGATTGCCAAGTTCCAGTCGCTCGACGACGAGATGTTCCTCAGCGAGCAAGGCAAGGCCATTGCCCAAAAGTTCGTCAGGGTCTCCAAGGCCATCCGCCACTACGAAAAAGGCAAATTCGACGAGTGGAAGGAGACGGTCAATCGGCGCGCGATGGACTGCCTGAAGCAGAACATCTTCACGACCAACGCCAAGGGCGGCATCGTCGTCAACTTCGACGAGCAGCTCACGGTGCTCATCCGCGAGTCCAAGTACTTGGATCGGATGGGCTTCTCCGTGCCCGAGACGGCGCTCAACGTGACGCTGCAGGAGGACAAGTACCATTCGTACGTCGAGTCGCTCAACGCGATGCTCGCGGCGCACCAGGCGGTGCTCGACTCGCTCTCTGCCGTTGAGACGGAGCTGCTGCAGGAGAAGATCGGCGCGCTGCGCCGGTCGCTCGACAAGGGGTTCACGCTCCTCAACTGGAACTCGCTTTCGATCCCTGAGTTTACCACCTCGTGCAACAAGGAGATCGCCGCCTTCCAGACGGTCGCCAAGCAGATGCACAAGAACTCGGCCAACATCAAGGAGATCGTCGACGCGATCGCCAAGGTGCAGCTGATTGAGCGGCCCGGCCACGAGGCGGCCTCCATCCCCGAGCTCGGCGAGCTCATGGATGACTTCGAAAAGCGACGCGCCGAGAAGATCGACAAGCTCAAGCGCCAGTATACGCAGATCGGCCCTCTGCTCATCAAGGTCGAGGAGATGGTCGCCAACACCAACTCGGGCCGCTCGCCCGCGATGGCGAGCTACTACGCCTACTGGGAGCGCCAGCTCTTCGCGGCGCTCACGCGCATGGTGCTCTCGGCGCTCCAGGTGCTCCTCAAGCTGCTCACACCCAAGGCGCCCGAGCCAGGCGCAACCGTATTACCGGTGCCGCTCTTCCATGTGACCGGCCAGCTCTCTGCGCCCGAGGTCCTCGTGTCGCCTCCGCTCTCGGAGATCAACAAAGCCCTCGGCAAGCTGGTCAAGTCACTTGTCGACTCTGCACGTACGTTTGTACGTTGGCTGCACGGCAGCTGCATCGAGACGCCGCCCCAGAACATCTCGGACGAGGAGGACCCGATCATCTTCTCCTACTACTCGGACATCATCGCGAACAACGAAGTGCAGAACTACGTGGCGCGCGTGACGCGCGAGATCGAAAAGACCTTTGGACGCGTCAACAAGGAGCTCGACGCGTACCGCAAGTACGATCAGCTCTGGAAGACGGACAAGGTGCAGCACCTCGCCAAGTTTGAGCAGAAGCAGCCCACGTGCGTCATGTTCGACAGCCGGCTGCAGAGCTACTCGCAGGTGGTCGCGACCGCGCACGAGATGCAGCCCGAGGTGACCGTCGACTTCATCAAGATTGGGGTCAGCACGCTGCTGCTCGACATCCAGGAGCACGCCAAGGCGTGGATCCAGGCGATCGGCGCCCTCATGCACAAGATGGGCGTGGGAGGGCTCAAGGAGTTGAACGAGTCGATGGCGAGCGAGTCGCTCGAGCTTGATAAGGACCCCGACACGCTCGACGATCTCAAGCACGTCCTCGGGCTGATCGCCGACATCAACCGGCGCTCGATGCTCACGAAGCTCCGGTACGAGGGGCTAGAGGAATGGTACCGCACCCTCGCCGTGTACGACTACGTGGTGCCCGAGGAGGAAACCGCCATGGTGCCGCTCCTACGGACCAACTGGGCGGCGCTCTGCGCCAAGGCCAAGCAGACGGACCGCTCCCTCGGGCGCGTCAAGAAGCAGTTCACCATCGTCACGCAGGGCGAGGTGGCCGAGTTCGTCGAGCAGGTCAAGGCCATGTACGACGAGTTCATCAAGCGCGGCCCGGGCACGCCCGCGCCCGATCTCGACCAAGGCATCGAGCTCATGGCTCAGTACACGAAGACCCTCGCCGAGATGAGCGCACGCCGCGTCTTTCTCTCCGAGGCGCTCAGCCTCTTCGGCCTCCCCTTCCAGGCGTACCCGGAGCTCGCCAATGTGGAGTCGGACCTCAAGCAGCTTTCGGTCGTCTACGACATCTACGCGGAGCAGAAGGAGCAGCGCGAGAACTGGGCGCTCACGCTCTGGTCGGAGCTCGACATTACGGTGATCGAGAAGGGCATGGAGGTCTTCGACGCGCGTCTCAAGAAGCTCGCCAAGGAGTACAAGGCGCTCAAGCCGTTCAAGAAGGTCGAGGAGGCGATCGTGGGCTTCGTCGCCTCGCTGCCGCTCATCCAGACGCTCAAGAACGACGCGCTGCGCGAGCGCCACTGGAAGAAGATCATGGAGGTGACCGAGATCACCTTCGACATGAACCCGAAGACGTTCACGCTCGGCGCTCTCTTCGACATGCAGCTCGACCGTTTCGAGGAGCAGGTCATTGAGATCACAGGTGGGGCCACCAAGGAGCTCACGATCGAGAGCGGCATTAACCAGATCCGCGACACGTGGCGCGTCCAAAAGTTCGAGGTGCTCAAGTACTTCAAGGGCACGCAGGAGCGTGGCCTCGTGCTCAAGGCGACGGACGAGATCCAGCAGACGCTCGAGGACCAGATGATGAACCTGTCCTCGATGATGTCCTCGCGCTTCGTCGCGCCCTTTTTGGACCTCACCCAAAAATGGGAGAAGCTCATGAGCCTCATCTCGGAGGTGATCGACGTGTGGATGAAGGTGCAAGCCAAGTGGATGTACCTCGAGGCCATCTTTGTCGGCTCCGAGGACATCCGGTTGCAGCTGCCCGAGGAGGCCAAAAAGTTCGACCGCATCCACACGGCCTTCAAGAAGATCATGACGGAGACGCAGAAGAACCCCAACGTGCTCGAGGCGTGCTCTGCCGAGGGCCGGTTCACGACGCTCGCTGGCCTCTTCGGTGACCTCGAGTCGTGCCAAAAGTCGCTCTCCGACTACCTCGAGACGAAGCGCACCTCCTTCCCCCGCTTCTATTTCCTCTCGGACGACGAGCTTCTGCAGATCCTGGGCACCTCCGACCCCACAGCCGTGCAGGAGCATATGCTCAAGCTCTTCGACAACACGGCCGCGCTCACCTTCGGCTCGGGCGGCGCCAAGGTGCTCGGGATGGTCTCGCCCGAGAAGGAGAAGTTCGCCTTCGAGACGGTGCGTGGTACCGAAGGAGCAGTTGAGAACTGGCTGCTCGGGTGCGAGCAGGAGATGGCGGCGACGCTTCTCCAGATCCACAAGCGCGCCGTCTTCTACTACTGCAAGATGGACCGCATCGAGTGGCTCAAGAAGGAGGCGGGCATGGTCGTGAACACGGGCGCGCAGATCTGGTGGACATTCGAGGTGATGGATGTCTTCAACCGTGTCTTCAAGGGCGAGAAGACGGCGATGAAGACCTTTGCGATCAAGTGCTCGCAGGTGCTGCTCGACCTGATCGTCGCCGTGCGCGACCCGAAGAACTCGAAGCAGGCCTCCAAGAAGATCAACACGCTCATCATCATCGACGTGCACGCGCGCGACATCATCGACAAGTTTGTGACCGACTCAGTGCTCGACGAACGCGAGTTTGCGTGGGAGTCGCAGCTGCGCTTCTTTTGGGACCACGACCGCGACAACGTCATCATCCGCCAGTGCTCCGGCCAATTCGACTATGGCTACGAGTACCAGGGGCTCAACGGCCGCCTCGTCATCACGCCGCTCACCGACCGCTGCTACATGACGTGCACGCAGTCGCTGCACTACCGCCTCGGCTGCGCACCCTCGGGCCCCGCAGGCACCGGCAAGACGGAGACGGTCAAGGATCTGTCCAAGGCCATGTCCGTCCAGTGCAAGGTCTTCTGCTGCGGCGAGGGCCTCGACTACAAGGCGATGGGTTCCATCTACTCAGGCCTCGTGCAGACGGGCGCATGGGGCTGCTTCGACGAGTTCAACCGCATCCCCGTCGAGGTGCTCTCTGTCGTCTCGGCGCAGATCAAGTGCATCCAGGCCGCCCTCACCGAGGGGCTCAAGCGGTTTGCCTTTGAGGGTCGCGAGATCGCGCTCGTCGCCACGGTGGGTATCTACATCACGATGAACCCGGGCTACGCCGGCCGTGCCGAGCTGCCTGACAACCTCAAGGCGCTCTTCCGGCCCGTGGTGATGGTTACGCCGAACCTCGCAATGATCTGCGAGAACATGCTCATGTCGGAGGGCTTCGGCAAGGCGAAGCTCCTCGCCCAAAAGATGACCGTGCTCTACCGGCTCGCCGAGGCGCAGCTCTCGAAGCAGTACCACTACGACTTCAAGTTGCGCGCGCTCAAGTCGGTGCTCGTGATGGCGGGCGGCCTCAAGCGTGGATCGCCCGAGTTTGACGAGTCGACCATTCTGATGCGCGCGCTGCGTGACATGAACATGCCCAAGTTCATCTATGCGGACGTGCCCCTCTTCCGCGGCCTGATCGCCGACCTCTTCCCCGGCCTCGACTGTCCGCGCGTGCGCTACCCCTCCTTCAACGACGCCGTCGAGCAGGCGATGACCGAGTTCGGCATGAAGCTGCTCGACATCCAGTTGGATAAGGTCATCCAGTTGTATGAGACACTGTTCACGCGCCACACGACGATGATCGTCGGCCCGACGGGCGGCGGCAAGACTGCGTGCCTGGCGTCGCTCCTGCGCGCGCAGATCATCACCGGCATGCCCTCGAAGCAGTTTGTGATCAACCCGAAGGCGCAGCCCATCTCTGAGCTGTACGGCAACCTCGACCCGGCGACGCGCGACTGGACCGACGGCCTCCTCTCGAACATCTTCCGCGACATGAACAAGCCCGTGCCCGAGGATAAGCCCGAGCGCCGCTACATTGTGTACGATGGCGACGTCGACGCCGTGTGGGTCGAGAACATGAACTCGGTCATGGACGACAACAAGCTGCTCACGCTGCCCAACGGCGAGCGCATCCGGCTCAACTTCCCCACCTCGACGATGCTCTTCGAGGTCTTCGACTTGCAATACGCGTCGCCCGCAACCATTTCGCGCTGCGGCATGGTGTACGTGGACCCCAAAGATATCGGGTCGGCGCCCTACCTGTGGCGCTGGCTCAACGGGCGGCCGGAGGCCGAGCAGGCGGTGCTGCGCCCGCTGTGCGAAAAGTACTTTGAGGGCAACTCGAACATCCTGGACTTTGTCATTGAGGGCATCGAGGACCGCTCGCTCATGAAGATGGTCGACCCGCCCAAGTTCGTGACGCCGATGACAGACCTGGGCGTCGTGCAGCAATTCACCGCGATGGTTGCGTCCATGCTCACCGAGGAGCGCAACATCACGGACCCGCAAGTCGTGGAAGCGGCCATGCTGCTCGCGATCACGTGGTCGATGGGCGGCGCGGTCGTCGGCACGGCACGCAAGATGTTCGACGCGTTCCTCAAGAAGATCAGCGGGCTCACTGTGGGCAACAGCAACGAGGCGGCGGTCGGCTCGCTGCCTGGCGCGCTCCCCACGCTGCACGACTACACTTTCGACTTCGAGCAGAAGCGCTGGAAGCCGTGGACGGATCTCGTGCCCACGTACGACCCGCCGCCCGATGGCAAGTTCTCGTCGATCATGGTGCCCACCCTCGACACGGTGCGCTCGACGTGGCTGCTCGACTCTATCGTCTCGGTGCGCGGCGCGTGCCTCTTTGTGGGCGAGAGCGGCACCGCCAAGACGACCGTGATCTCCAAGTATCTCGGCAGCCGCAACCCGGACAAGTTCACGACGCTCGGCATCAACTTCTCGTCGCGCACCTCCTCGCTGGACGTGCAGACGGCCATCGAGGCGTCGATCGAGAAGCGGACCAAGGACACCTTCGGCCCGCCCGCCGGCAAGAAGCTCATCGTCTTCGTCGACGACCTCAACATGCCCAAGGTCGACACGTACGGCACGCAGCAGCCGAACGCGCTGCTCAAGATGCTCATCGACAAAGGCTTCATCTACGACCGCGGCAAGGAGCTCACGATCAAGTACATCAAGGACATGCTCTACGTGGCGGCCATGGTGCCCGGCCGCAACGACGTCGACCCGCGCTTCATCCGGCTGTACAATACGTTTTGCATCACCTTCCCCCCCGAAGAGTCGATTAAGCGCATCTACTCCACCATCCTCGAGCGCTTCTTCGACTCGGGCGCCTTCCACTCCTCGCTCAAGGGAGCCTTCTCTTCGTCGGTTTCGTCAACGACGATGGAGATCTTCAACGCCATCGTCGAGAAGTTGCCGCCCACGCCCGCCAAATTCCACTACATCTTCAACCTGCGCGACCTCTCGCGCATCACCGAGGGTGTCATGATGGCCACTCCCGACAAGTTCCCCGAGTCCAAGTGCGTGGTGCGCCTGCTGCGCAACGAGATCCTGCGTGTCATCTTCGATCGCCTCGTGGGCTCGGCGGACAAGGAGTTCGTCACCGCCAAGATTGAGGAGTGCTTCCGCAAGAACTTCAGCGCCGATGCGGACTACGCGATGGTCAACCCGGTCCTCTTCGGAGACTTCATGCTCTACAACGAGATCGAGGAGCAGAAGAATGCGGGAGGCACCGAGCTCGTGCGCCTGTACGAGGACATGACCGACTACAACAAGATCAAGCCCGTCCTCAACGAGGTCCTCGAGAAGTACAACATGACCAACAAGGCGATGAACCTCGTGCTCTTCGAGGACTGCTTGTCGCACCTCGTCTCCTTGCACCGGCTCATGCGCATGCCGCGCGGCAACGCGCTGCTCGTGGGCGTGGGCGGCTCCGGCAAGCAGTCGATCACGCGGCTCGCGGCCTTCACCGCGGAGGCGTCGGTCTTCACGATCACGCTCACGCGCGGCTACAACGAGATCCTCTTCCGAGATGACCTCAAGATCCTCTACGGCATGCTCGCGACCCAGAGCGTGGCCTTCTTCTTCTCCGATGCGCACGTGGCCGAGGAAGGCTTCCTCGAGCTCGTCAACAACATGCTCACTGCGGGCATGGTGCCCGCGCTGTACGAGGAGTCGGAGAAGGACGGCCTCATCTCCGGCGTGCGCGACCAGGCCGTCAAGAAGGGGTGCATCGACTCCAAAGACGCGCTCTGGCAGTACTTCGTCAACAAGTGCCGCGACGCGCTGCACGTGGTGCTCGCGATGTCGCCCGTGGGCGAGACGCTGCGCGTGCGCTGCCGCTCCTTCCCAGGCATGGTCAATAACACGGTCATCGACTGGTTTGTGCCGTGGCCCGAGCAGGCTCTACTTTCGGTGGCGGGCGTCTTCCTCGCCGAAGAGGACTTGCCGCAGCAGATGCGCAACGGCATTGTGTCGCACATGGTCATGGTGCACAGCGACTCGATGGAGCGATCGGCGGCCTTCTTGACGCAGCTCAAGCGGTACAACTACGTCACGCCCAAGAACTACCTCGACTTCATCTCCAACTACCGCAGCGTGCTCAAGGAGGAGCGGCGCAAGGTGGACTCGCTCATTGTGCGCCTCGACGGTGGCCTGTCGAAGCTCGTGCAGGCGGCCGTGGAGGTCGACGCGATGCAGGAGAAGCTCAAGGTCGCGCAAGTCGAGGTTGCGAAGAAGAGCGGCGAGGTGAAGGAGATGCTCGTCGGCATCACAGCCTCGTCCAAGGAGGCCGAGGAGAAGCAGATCGTCGCCGCCGAGAAGGAGAAGCAGATTGCGATCGACTCGGTTGAGATCGCGGCGACCAAAGCGGAGGCGGAGGCGGCGCTTGAGGAGGCCCTGCCCGCGCTCGCGGAGGCCGCCGAAGCACTCAACGATCTTAAGAAGGAAGACATCACCGAGCTCAAGGGCTTCAACAACCCCAACATCCTCGTCAAGAATGCCTGCCTGTGCGTCGTGATCATGAAGGGCATCAAGGAGGTCGACTGGATGGGTGCCAAGAAGATGATGAATGACATGCAATTCCTCTCGTCGCTGCTCACGTTTGACAAGGACGGGCTCACCGACAAGCAGGTGAAGGACGTGAGAAAGTTCTTTGCCGACCCGGCCTTCACCACCGAGAGCGTCGCGACCGTCTCGAAGGCTGCGGGTGGCCTACTCAAGTGGGTCGCGGCCATCCTGAACTACAACACCGTGGCGAAGACCGTCAACCCGAAGCGCGAGGCCGTCGCCAAGGGTGAGAAGATGCTGCGCGCGGCGGGCAAGGAGCTCACCGCCGTGCAGGCGCAGGTCAAGGAGCTCTCCGAGATGCTCGCCGAGCTCAAGGTCAAGTTTGAGGCGGGCTCCGCAGAGGAGAAGGACCTCTCCGACAAGGCCGAGCTGATGAGCAAGCGGCTCGATGCCGCCACGAAGCTCATCGCCGGCCTCGGCTCGGAGCGCACGCGCTGGACGTCCGACATGGAGCAGCTGCACAAGACGCGCGACTTGCTCGTGGGCGACTGCCTCACCTCGGCCGCCTTCCTCTCGTACTCGGGCGCCTTCAACGCCGAGTTCCGGAGAGCGATGATGATCGACTGCTGGGAGGTCGACATTCGCGAGAAGAAGATCGCGCTGTCGGAACCGTTCGCCGTGACCAAGCTGCTCACGAGTGAAGTCGAGACGTCCAAATGGGCCTCTGAGGGCCTGCCCTCGGACGACCTCTCGATCCAGAACGGCATCCTGACCACCCGATCGTCTCGCTACCCTCTGTGCATCGACCCGCAGCAGCAGGCGGTCCTCTGGATTAAGAAAAAGGAGGCACGCTCCAACCTGAAGGTGTGCACCTTCAACGACTCGGACTTCCTCAAGCACCTCGAGATCGCTGTCAACCTCGGCTTCGCCTTCCTCTTCGAGGGCATCGACGAGTACCTCGACCCGATCGTCGACCCGGTGCTCGAGAAGAATCTGGTCAAGAAGGGCAACGCGCGCACCGTCAAGATTGGCGACAAGGACGTCGAGTGGGACGACTCGTTCCGCATGTACCTCACCTCTAAGATCGCCAACCCGCACTACGGCCCCGAGATCTTTGGCAAGGTGATGATCATCAACTACTCTGTCACGGTCAAGGGCCTCGAGGACCAGCTGCTCAACAGCGTCGTGTTCGTCGAGCGCAACGACCTGGCGCAGCAGGCGGCGCAGCTCGTCGAGGAGTGCGCCGAGCTCGCGACGATGCTCAAGGAGCTCGAGGACACGCTCCTCTTCGAGCTCGCCAACTCGACGGGCAACATCCTAGACAACACCGACCTGATCTCGACGCTCGAGCAGACCAAGACCAAGGCCACCGAGATCTCGGCCAAGCTCGCCGAGGCGAAGGTGACCTCGCAGGAGATTGCGATCACGTGCGCCGCCTACCGGCCCGTGGCCAAGCGCGGCTCGATCCTCTTCTTCGTCATGAGCTCGCTCTCGACCCTCAACAACATGTACGAGCTCTCGCTGGCGCTCTACATGGTCGTCTTCCTGCAGTCTCTCGAGCGCGCCGAGAAGGACTCGATGCTTGAGAACCGGCTCGAGAACATCATCCTGACGCTCACGCAGATGTGCTACAACTACTCGTGCCGCTCGATCTTCGAGATCCACAAGCTCATGTTCTCGCTCCAGATGACGTTGCGCATCATGGCGGGCGACGGCACGCTCGACACGGCGGAGCTCGACTTCTTCCTCAAGGGCAACCTCTCGCTCGAAAAGTGCAAGGACCCGCCGCCCGGAGATTTCATCTCCGACTCGGGCTGGCACGACATGCAACGTCTCATCAAGATGGGCGACCACTTCAAGGACCTGACCAACGACGTCAAGGCAAACATCGAGGAGTGGAGGGCGTGGTACGATCTCGATGCGCCCGAGGCGGTCAAGTACCCGTGCGGCTACGACCAGAAGCTGAACCTGATGCAGAAGATGATGCTCCTGCGCTGCTTCCGCGTCGACCGCGTCTTCATCGCCATCACCAAGTTCGTCATCGGCCAGATGAGCGAGTACTTCGTCACGCCGCCCGTGCTCGACTTTGACATCATCTTCAAGGACTCGACGCCGATGGTGCCGGTCATCTTCGTCCTCTCGCCCGGCGCCGACCCGGCCACCGACCTCTTCAAGCTCTCGGTCAAGTGCGGGATGAGCGGCCCCAAGATGAAGTACATGGCGCTCGGCCAAGGCCAGGGCCCCGTCGCGCAGGCGATGCTCGAGGGGGGCTCGCAGAAGGGTCACTGGGTGCTGCTCCAGAATTGCCACCTGCTGCCCAGCTGGCTCAAGACGCTCGAGAAGATCCTCGAGAAGATCACGAACCCGCACGACGACTTCCGGCTCTGGTGCACCACCGCGCCCACAGAGGCGATGCCCATCGGCGTGCTGCAGCGCTCGATCAAGGCGGTCACCGAGCCACCCAACGGACTCAAGCTGAATATGCTCGCCTCGTACTCCAAGGTGCCCGAGGACCTGCTCGAGGGGTGCCCACACGAGGCCTTCCGGCCGTGCGTCTTCGTGCTCGCCTTCTTCCACGCCGTCGTGCAGGAGCGGCGCAAGTATGGCAAGGTGGGCTGGAACGTCAAGTACGACTACAACGACTCGGACTTCTCCGTCTCCATCAAGCTGCTCGAGAACTACCTGGCCAAGGCGCACTCCAACGGCGACACGCAGATCCCGTGGGACACGCTGCGCTACCTCGTGGGCGAGGTCATGTACGGCGGGCGCGTCACCGACGACTGCGACCGGCGCATCGTCGAGACGTACATGCAGGAGTACCTCGGCGACTTTTTGTTCGACACGTTCCAGCCATTCCACTTTTACGAGGATGAGGAGCACCGCACCAAGGGGGGCAGCCACGGCTGCGACTACAAGATCCCGCCGCTCGGCAACAAGGACCGGTACCTCACGGCCATCGAGAACTTTCCAGGCATCGAAGCGCAGACGCCCGAAGTCTTCGGCATGCACCCGAACGCCGAGATCGACTACCTGACCTCGGCGACCAAGTCGCTGATGGCCGACCTCATCGAGCTGCAGCCTCGCGAAGCGGGCGGCGGTGGCGGCATCTCGCGCGACGACTACATTTCGAGCATCGCGTCGGATGTCGAGTCCAAGTTGCCGTCCCTCTTCGATCTGAACAAGCTACGCAAGGACCTCGAGGCAGACGGCTTCTCGCCTGTCTTCGTGGTGCTCGTGCAAGAGCTCGAACGGTGGGATAAGCTCAACATCAAGATGTCCAAGTCGCTCAGCCAGCTCAAGAAGGCCATCAAGGGCGAGATCGCCATGTCGGCCGAACTGGATGGGCTCGGCACGAACCTGTTCAACGGCCAGCTGCCCATGATGTGGCGCAAGCTCACGCCGCAGACGGATAAGATGCTCGGCTCGTGGGTGACGTACCACTTGAACCGCGACACGCAGTACAAGGCGTGGGTCGCCGAGGGCGAGCCAAAGGTCATGTGGCTCTCGGGCCTCTCCATCCCAGAGACGTACACCGCCGCGCTCGTGCAGACCACGTGCCGGCGCTACGGCTGGCCACTCGACAAGACGACGCTCTTCACGAAGGTCACCAAGTTCACCCAGAGCAAGGATGTGGGCGAGAGGCTCAAGGACGGCTGCTACGTGATCGGTCTCTCCATTGAGGGCGCCGCATGGGACGTTGAGAACCAGCTCCTCATTAGGCAGCCGCCCAAGGTACTTGTGCAAGATCTGCCTATCATGCAGATCATCCCCGTCGAGGCGAACAAGCTCAAGCTGCACGGCACCATCCGCGTGCCACTGTACATCACGCAGCAGCGGCGCAACGCCATGGGCGTCGGCATGATGATGGAGGCCGACCTGGACACCCGAGAGCACAAGTCGCACTGGATCCTGCAGGGCGTGGCGCTCGTGCTCAATACGGATGCGTAAGCCCCGGAGAATCGCGTCGCGGGTTACTTCGCTTTCGGTCACATGCATGAGTTGTGGGTGCATATTATGAAGTCTTTTAACACAATATAACCGGACTCACATGACCTAAGATTTCTCCCCTAGATTTAAGATTATTCACACTTCACAGCCGAGAAAAGCCGCGAGATCTTCATTTGATTCACAGCCATCTTGAAGAAAAACTAGCTGCCGATTCAACTGTCCCTTTCTCAAAAACTAGCGTTTCGTGTGGTAGTGGCTGGTCGGTACCGGTACCGGTAAAAAGACACCGGGGGGAGCCTACCTTGTGTTTCGATTCAACTGACTCAAAAACTAGCGAGCGCGTCGAAGCGCTCGCTCTCTTTCTCTGCAAAGGTGGGCGCTTTTCCGGCTCGCTGCCCGCCATGGACGTGGACGGCGCACCTTCTGACTCTGCTCCTACCGCTAAGCGTGGGCGCGCGCACGATACCCCTTCAGACCTCGACTCTGCTCTAGATAGCCTCGTCATCAAGCTGGGCGCAACAACGCACGACGGCGCACCTTCTGACTCTGCTCCTACCGCTAAGCGTGGGCGCGCGCACCATACCCCTTCAGACCTCGACTCTGCTCTAGATAGCCTCGTCATCAAGCTGGGCGCAACAACGCACGACGACAAGGAAACTCTTGTTGCTGTTCTGGTCGATGTGCTGCATGTGGAGCCAGAAATCGCGACGTTCTATCTTGAGGCTAGTAACTGGAATCCCAGTGAAGCGGTCGAGCTGCTTATGCAGCAAACTGCTGGCGGCGAAGTTTTCCAAGCGCTCGCGGGTTCTGGGGTTTCCAAGCGCTCGCGGCCCGCCATGCCAGTGTTTGTCGACGGCCTGCCCGACGGGTGGGCGGCGCGCGTAAGCGCGGCGGGCACGATCGTCTTCGAGCATCTTGCCACGGGCTACGAGCAAAGCACCATTCCCCCAGGCTTCCAAGCCGCTGCCTCCTCGGATGAGCGAGCGGACGAGCCCGCGATGGCTGCTGAGGCCGAGGACGAGACGGCACAGGAGCTGCGCCGGCACAAGAGCGCCACCGAGCAGGCCGTTGCACAGCTCGTCTGCCCCATCACTCGCTCGCTGCCCTTCGACCCGGTCATCGCCGAGGACGGAAAGGTATACGAGCGCTCGGCCATCGAGGAGTGGCTCAAGCAGCAGGGCAAGAGCCCGTTGACGAACTTGCCGATGGGCACGAAGTTGCTGCCGGCAATGCACGTCAAGAATATGATCCGTGTCATGGTCACCTCGGGCACTCTCACGGGTGACCATGCTGAGGCCGAGGACGAGACGGCACAGGAGCTGCGCCGGCACAAGAGCGCCACCGAGCAGGCCGTTGCCGAGCTCTTCTGCCCCATCACTTACTCGCTGCCCTTCGACCCGGTCATCGTCGAGGATGGAAAGGTGTACGAGCGCTCGGCCATCGAGGAGTGGCTCAAACAGAAGGGCAGGAGCCCGTTGACGAACTTGCCGATGGGCACGAAGTTGCTGCCGGCAATGCACGTCAAGAATATGATCCGTGTCATGGTCACCTCGGGCACTCTCACAGGTGACAAGGCGGACGAGTGGGAGCTGAGGCGGAAGGAGGAGGAACAGGCCTTGAGGAATGCTGCTTCTAGAGGACACGACCAACAACTTCGCAACCTGCTAGAGGCGGGGGCGGCAGTTGACGCAGCCGACGACGAGAGCAGGACAGCCTTGATGGCAGCTGCCAAAAATGGCCACGAGCGGGTTGCTCTCGTCCTGCTCGAGGCAAAGGCGGACCCAAATCAGGCTTTGCCCAACGGCGCGACCGCCTTGTTCATCGCTGCTGAATGTGGCCATGAGCGGTGCGCTCTTGTCCTGCTCGAGGCAAAGGCGGACCCAAATCAGGCAAAGTCTGACGGCTGGACCGCTTTGATGTGGGCTGCCCAAAAGGGCCACGAGCAGGTCGCTCTCGTCCTGCTCGAGGCAAAGGCGGACCCAAATCAGGCAAAGTCTGACGGCTGGACCGCCTTGATGAAAGCTGCTGGAAAGGGCCACGAGCAGGTCGCTCTTGTCCTGCTCAAGGCAAAGGCAGACCCTAATCAGGCAATGCCTGACGGCTGGACCGCCTTGATGATCGCTGCCCAAGATGGCCACGAGCAGGTTGCTCTCGCCCTGCTCAAGGCGGGCGCCGTCGTGAGCGCTCTGAACAATGACGGCTGGACCGCCTTGATTCTCGCTGCCCAAGATGGCCACGAGCAGGTCGCTCTCGTCCTGCTCGAGGCGAAGGCAGACCCAAATCAGGCAAACGCGAAGGGCGACACCGCCTTGATTCTCGCTGCCCAAGATGGCCACGAGCAGGTTGCTCTCGCCCTGCTCGAGGCAAAGGCAGACCCAAATCAGGCGCGACCCGACGGCTGGACCGCCTTGATCTTAGCTGCCGAACATGGCCACGAGCGGGTCGCTCTTGTCCTGCTCAAGGCAAAGGCAGACCCTAATCAGGCAATGCCTGACGGCTCGACCGCCTTGATGATCGCTGCCCAAGATGGCCACGAGCAGGTTGCTCTCGCCCTGCTCGAGGCAAAGGCAGACCCAAATCAGGCGCGACCCGACGGCTCGACCGCCTTGATGATCGCTGCCCAAGATGGCCACGAGCAGGTTGCTCTCGCCCTGCTCGAGGCAAAGGCAGACCCAAATCAGGCGCGACCCGACGGCTCGACCGCCTTGATTCTCGCTGCCCAAGATGGCCACGAGCAGGTTGCTCTCGCCCTGCTCGAGGCAAAGGCAGACCCAAATCAGGCGCGATCCGACGGCTCGACCGCCTTGATTCTCGCTGCCCAAGATGGCCACGAGCAGGTCGCTCTCGCCCTGCTCGAGGCAAAGGCAGACCCAAATCAGGCGCGATCCGACGGCTCGACCGCCTTGATGTTCGCTGCCCAAGATGGCCACAAGCAGGTCGCTCTCGTCCTGCTCGAGGCGGGCGCCTCGCTCAAGGTGGTGAGCATCGACAACTTTACGATGCTCATGGCGGCCAGCTTTGGCGGCCTGACAACAGTGCTTGAGCGCGTGCTCCCGCAATCGGACATCGACGCTGCTCTCGTCGCCTCGCATGCTACAGAGGCAGGCTACACTGCGCTCATGTATGCGGCGAAGGCGGGCCAGCAGCACTGCGTCCACATGTTGCTCAGCGCTGGCGCGCGTAAGGAAGTGCAGACCGCCACGGGCAAGACCGCGTTTTCGCTCGCTCATGATAGTGGCCACACAGCGATCTGTGATTTGCTGGCCCAGTGACATCACAGCACTGCGGCACGGCTCGCGCTGTTATTCGTATCTGAGCGCGCGGAGCCGCTCCATGTACCGTTGTGGGTACAGTGACTGGTGGGCTGTGTAACTGTATAGAGAAATCGTAGGTGGCTGTCGTACGTACGCATCTTCATCGGCCCGTGTGAAAGCTATGTTTTCAGCGTCCGATGAAGGCTTCGTGCCATTTCCTCAGGGGGCGATTGAGCTGCTGCGTGGTCGTGCCAGCGCGCTCATCAATGTAAGTGGCTTATGGCGCATGCGAGATTTATTTTTATTCACAGTTGATATCTTCCTTTCACAGCCAATTTCTTTCTGCGGTAGCCATGTAACACGACGAGAATGAGGTCCATGGGCCGGACCATCACGTTACAGCTCGCCCTTTTCACCTTTACGAGTGCTGCAGCCGCGGCCGCGGCCCCATCCGCGTACCACATCGACGACTCTGCCGGACCCGCGCGGCCTTTCCACGGCATCGGCGGCCTCTCTGGCGGCGGCGCCACCTCTGTGCTGCTTCCCTCGTACCCGGAGCCGCAGCGCTCCACGATCCTAGACCTCCTCTTCAAGCCCAACTACGGCGCGGCGCTGCAGATCCTGAAGGTGGAGATCGGCGGCGACGCACAGAGCACGGACGGCGCGGAGTCGAGCCACATGCATGACCCATGGGCGACGCCAGATTTTACACGTGGGTACGAGTGGTTTCTAATGAAGGAGGCAAAGGCGCGCAACCCTGAGATCAAGCTGTACGGCCTGCCGTGGGCGTTTCCGCAGTGGGTGTCCTGCGCCCCCGGTACGCTGCACGACTGCACGGGCAACGCGTACGACCGCCCCCAGCAGACGGCGGATTACATCACCTCATGGGTGCGCGGGGCAAAGGAGGTGCACGGCTTGGACATTGACTACCTCGGCTGCTGGAACGAGAGGGCGTACAATAAGTCCTACATGGAGGTGCTGCGCCGCACCCTGGACAGCGCGGGGTATAGGAACACCAAGCTCATCGCGAACGACAACGACTTTCCATCCGTCGCAAAGGACGTCAACTCGGACCCCGCGTTTGCGGCCGCCCTGTGGGGCCTTGGGGCGCATTATCCGAATATGGTAAGTGGGCCTGATGCGGAGAAGACGGGCATGCCTTTATGGGCGTCCGAGGAAGACTCGACGTACAACAATGCCGTCGGCGCGGGCTGCTGGGCGCGCGTGCTCAATCAAAACTTTGTGCGAGGCAACATGAGTGCGTCGATCAACTGGAACCTGATCGCCGCCTACCAAAAGGGGACCAACTGGTGGCGAGCGGGGCTGATGACCGCCTTTCAACCCTGGAGCGGTGCCTTCGGCTCCCTGGCCATGATTTGGGCCACCGCGCACACGACCCAGTTCACCAGAGTGGGCAACTTCTCCTACCTTGCCAACGGCACGGGGCCAGGCACGGGCAGCGGCCTCCTGGCCCTTGGAGGCTCCTATGTGACCCTGCAGGACTTTGGCACGGGCGAGTTCACCGTCGTCATTGAAAAGATGTCCCGCGACCATTCGCCCTGCTGCCGGCCCGCCCTCGCCGACTTCAGCGTCGCCACGGAGACGGCCACCTTCACGCTCACTGGCGCACCAGCCAAGGTGGCCTCCCTGTACTTATGGCGCACGCACTGGGCCTTTGGCGCGCCGGGCGACGCCACATCCGAGTTCGAGCAGCAGCCTGCCGTATCGGTGGTGGGCGGCAAGTTCACCCTTACAATCGAGCCCGACAGCATGTACACGCTCACCACGCTGCCCGGGGGCGCCAAGGGCGCCTTCCCTGCGTCGCCGCCAGTCGCGCCGTTCCCCACAGCGTTCACAGACGACTTTGAGAGTTGTGCTCCCGGCAGCGAGGCTATGTTCTGGTCGGATCAGAACGGCATCTTTGAGTGCCAGCCGCCCAACCCCAGCGACCCTGCCCACGGCGTCGTGATGCGTCAGATGGTGCCGCTGGTGCCCATTGCGTGGGGTGGTGACAACCGGCCACACACGATCATCGGCTCCCGCGACCTCGTGGACACCTCCTTCTCGGTGGACGTGCGCCTGACGGAACCCAACGGCAGCGTCACGCTGGGCGCACGGCTGGGCTGCCCCGCCGCCACCAAATGCGCGTACGGCGACTACTACGGCGCACTGTTCTCATTCGATGTCGCTGGGCATTGGAACCTTACCGGGTCCACCGCCGGTGTGCAACGGTCGCCCGCGCAGGCCTCCGGCGCGCTGGGCAGCCCGCTGGGCGTGGGCGCATGGCACCGCTTCCGGCTGGACGTGAACGGCACTCGTGCGTCCGTGTGGGTGGATAACATGCCCGTGCCCGGGGCGCAGGGGCTCAACGTCGCCTTTGCAGGGAGCAGCGGATTCGCCGCTCTGGGTACGGTGCAATTTGGGCACTTTACCGAGTTCGATAACGTGGCGCTCTACAGCACGGCCACCGCATGCAGCGCCGCGTGGCCCGAAGCGGGGATGGCGGTGAAGGCCGTCTCATGCGCATCCGAGGTGGGTCCACGTCCGGGCGCACGCTTCACGTTTATGCCCCTCAACCAGAGCGAGTGCACCCTTGGCTCTCCATGCAACGGCGTGCATGGCGCCTTCGCACTGGTGGCCAACGCCTCCCTCTCCCTCTGCATAGCTGTGGACAAGGGCGGCGTGGGCAAGGAGTGGCCGCTGGTACTCCGGCCCTGCGTCACGGGCGAGCCCACACAGGTCTTTCGGCAGCAGTACGCGCACCTGTATGACTCGAAGATCGTACACGTCGAGTCGGGGCGTTTCGTGGCGCTGCCCGCGCCGGACGTGGGCTCGCCTGCGGTCGTGCGCGCGCAGAACGCGTCCGGTACTTTTGTATTCGTCGGAGACGAGGCGGAGATTGTGTCCATCAACGAGTACAGCGTGGTGAGCGGAGCGTCTCCCCCCCTCCCCCCCTCCCCCCCTCCCGAGCCCTCCCGTCACTGTGCTCACGCTACCCGCGCGCCCTTCCCCTGTTTGGGCAGTGCCTCGGGAGCTGCTGAAGTAGACTCGAGCCATCGTCACACGTGCACATCACACGGGCCTTCGAGACGGCGGCCATGCCAGTGCCATCTGGTAGCCTGCGGCTCAGTCGCGGCTGGCGTAGTTCGTGAGCAGCCATGCGGCAAGTGCGGACTGCACTCCGCAGCAAAGGGCCGAGGCGGTGTCACGACTGGTGAAGGCGACGGTGCCCTGCTCCGCGTGGCTCCCTTGGCTGCCCGAACGCGGCCTGACACCTCGCCAGGTGCATGCACAGTAGCCATGGTTCACCTTTACAGCTGCTAGCTCGAGCTAGACACGTGTCATGTGATCAAACTCCAGAGCGGACCCGCTGGCTTCAGGGTTCACTTCAGGGTATGACCCACACGGTATAGTTACTTAGCGGATGAACGGGAAACTTTGCTAACGTTATCGCGCGCGTCCGAACTCCGATCTCCCCCGAGCACCTCCATCTCCCCGAGTCCGAGTGCGAGTCGACTTTCGGTTCAGGTGGTCGCACGTCTTCCTTTTTGCGCACGATTCGCGCAGCGCCGGGGCATTTCGAGCGGGCATTTGTACCGGGCACCGTCCTCGGGTGTGCTTCTATCAGTGTTGTGTGTGCGATCACGATGTCTGACGATCGTGAAGCTGCACTGTCACATTGTCGAGACTCGAGTGCTTTCGCTCGGTGTTCGGAAATCACACCGACAGACCGACACCGGTGGTCATCTAGTGGTCATCAGTGGTGTGTCGGCGGCATGAAGTGAGGAAACTATCTTTTAAGGTGTTCAAAAAAAAAAAGGTGTTCACATACTCACGGAAAGGCGCCCTTCGCGAGAGCCGGCTGTGCGGCCTCTCCACTTCCCGCTCGAGCACGCTCGCGCCCTTCGTGCGTCGGTGAACGGTGCGCTCGCCCCTACACAACAAGATGCCGAGACGATCGCCACGATTCGCCACGGTTGACGCGCCCGTCGGCGACATGGAGGCTATTCCTGACGGCCCGTTCGCTGGTGAGAGTCTCACACTGCAAGCGAACGGTCACTCCTGGCACTTCGAACTCCAGATCCACCTTTTCGCTCGCCGGCTTCTCATGCGAATTCAGCAGAGCCGGGCCGCACAGGGTAGCGACGACTACGATGAGTCAGACAACAATGAGGAGGACCATGGCAGCGACGACAATGAGTCAGACGACTACGATGAGGAGGACCATGGTGGCTACGACGACGTCTACATGATCGATGGCTCCGACGACTACGACGACTACGATGCGTCAGACGACAATGATAAGGATGAGGAGGACAGCGTGCCCGCGCGTGTGATCGAGGCGCTCCCGCGACGCACATTCATGCGCGTCACCCGGCAGGCTGCGCCATGCGCCATTTGCCTTGACGAGCCAACGACGGACCTCACCCTTGTACGCTTGCCTTGCCGCCATGAGTTCTGCGAGCCATGTATCATCGGATGGCTGAAGCGTAAGAATGCGTGCCCCCAGTGCCGCGCACCGATTCAGGGGTGGGTGCAAGAGTGAACCGCGGTTCGACCGCGCCAGATGCTTAGGACCGCTCACGCGGGACGCGGCACCTTGGCGCACAGCAGCACGAGTGCAACCTAGTACGTGCGCGGAGCGTGGAGCACACGTGTGAGGGCGTGAGATAGGCATGTGAGTAAGGGGAGACGTTCGAGCGGGGGCGCGAAGCCCGTGAGACAGGGAGAGAGGGCACTCGTGAGAGCACACTTACCTCAGCGCATTGCAGCAAAACATGCGTGTACGCACAGGCAGCAGCGGACTCGACGAGTAACATACCACTCATCGTGTTTGAGAGGTAAGTTCAAAGTTGCATGACATCAATCATCATCATCTGCGTTCGCGGTTCGCCTGCAATCGTGCATCGATGTTGACAAAGAGATGTACATGGGTGTGCTTGATCGCGTTTAGTCAGGAACCTCACGCGACACGACAGCACTAACAGTAACACCACTAGAGTTATACCGTAGCCGCCGCTCGCCTTCGCGCGTCCGGCATCGGCGCCTCATTCGTGTTTCGTGATTCGAGTGCTCATAGCCGTAGCATGCGGTACGGCGACCCAAGCACGTGAATGCCATCCAACATCACGTTCAGAGCCGCGCGATGCGCAGCCCCACCCTGACTCGCCGTGCCCCCAGCTGCAGCTGCAACGGCCACAGCGCTGTGGCGAGCCGCATGTACCTCACGGCTCTCACGTGCCACAACCACCTCCGCCTCGCCGGCTGCTGACTCACTAGTGACCTCACTCGCCGCTCCGGAGCCCGTGAGCCAGCCCATGAACCCGCCGCTAGAGCCTCCCGCGGGTCTCTCCACGCTGCCCGCATACGGGGGAGCCACCACCTCCCAGTGCAGCATGTATGTGCCGTCCTTCTGGTCGACAGCGCGACAATGTACGAGCAACTCTTCAGGCTGAGATGTGCACGTCAGCGCCACCGGCGCACCTCCAAGCACGCATCGGTTGCCCACGCTGTCGTGTGCGGCCAACTGCACCGAATAGGCGCCCGGCTTCCCGAGGCGGAGTGGGAGCGCCTCGGGAGCAATGCAAGTCCAGCGCGGCGAAGCCTTACCCGGGACCACATGCAACAGAAAGGGTGAGCCGGGCAGCACACGCTGCTGGTGACGCAACGCCACGTGGAGTTTGTACGTGCCCGCACGTCCTACCGAGTAGATCACCTCGTGCACCTTCACCAGCGGCGTAGGGCTGGGGCTTGATCCACCTTGGCCCCCAAAGCCATGGCGAGGGTCGAGGCGAGTCGAGAGGCGAGGGCTCCCCGGCGGTGGTCGATTGCCCGGCTCCACGCCCCCATATGCAAAGCCGACGCCCTTTGGATCGGCGGCGACTTCGGCGGCAAAGCTTGGCCCATGCGCGGCGTCGTGTGCCTTGGTGGCTGCCATGCTGCCGCTGGGCGGCGAGCGGGCGGCGCGATCGGCTCCTCGACGAACATCCGATCGACGATCTGAGGCTGACCAACTCTTGTGCTGGTGCTGGCCTCCTAGCGCCTCGTCGAGCAGCAGAAGCTCACCGGCAAGCAGCATGTAGCCCGCGCGGTGCCTCGCGCGCGCCACCTCCACTTCGGCAGAGTATCGGGGCGCGTCGGAGCGAATCGGCAGCGGCGGCGGAGGCGGCGGCGATGGGGGCGGCGGAAGCACGAGTGGAGGCATTCGGGGCGGAGACGTCTTCGGCGGCGTCGCAGGCGCCAAAAGAGGTGGCGAGTCTGCAGGCAATGTGGGCGTTGCGGTCTGGCTAAGATCTGCCACGTGCGCTGCGGCGGCTTCCTGCGTCGCGCTCTGTGCAGCTATCAGATGCGCTGCAGAAGCTTCCTCCTGCGCCGCCGTTTCTGCCGCTGCCTGCGCCGCCGCTTGCGCCGCTGCCTGCGCTGCCGCCTGCGCTGCCGCCTGCGCCGCCGCCTGCGCCGCCGCCTGCGCTGCCGCCTGGGCTGTGGCGGTGGTCTGGCGGCGGCGTGCCCAGAGCTCCTTATGCTTCTGACGCGTCAGGGGGTCGAGACGCGCTGAGCGCGGGGTATTCACTGAGGTCTTCACCGCCGGCGACCCCGGTCTCGGGGCGGCGGCAGCGAGGGTGGCAAAGGAGGACGGCTGCATCACAAGCTTCTGATGCTGCGAGTCTGCCTTGCCAAGATGCGCCTGGGCTCTCGACGGTGCGCCGCCGTCCTCGCTAGTTAAGGTTTGGCCCCATGCCGGGATCCACTTGGTCTGCCTCGGGTCGCTCCCAAGCACGCTGCCGCTCGCCCTAGGCATGAACATGCCGCCGACGCCGCCAGCCTCACGCCCACTGTCGTGACCCAAGCTCGTAGGGCTCGCCAAGAGCGTCAACTCCTTCCGCCCGTCCGCCCATCCGTCCGTCGAATCCCCCTTTCGAGGCGAAAAGCCTCGTCGCATCCCGCTTGCCGAAGCAGAACCGTCGAGGTGCTCCTTAGCAGCAACGTGCCCCTGCGGCAGCGGCAGTTGCGTCGGCAGTTGCGTCGGCAGTTGCGTCGGCTGCTGCGTCGGCTGCTGTGGTGGCTTGGATTTGCGGGCAAGGTGGCCACGTGTGTGCGCCTGCACGCGCGCGGCGGCAGCCTGCTTGCGTGGCGAGAGGGCTGGCGAGAGGTCAGGCGAGAGGGCTGTCTCCTTGCGTGGCGAGGGAACAAGCAGGCCCATCCGGAGTTTCATCTGCGTAAGCGCGCTGTTCTCGGCGAGGAGACTCTCAGTCGCAGCTGCCTCAGCAGCTGCCCTGTCCATGTCCTCCTGGCGTGCAGCCGCCGCAATCTGGCGTGCGATCTCGGCGTTGGCGTCGCGCCGCTGCACGCGCCGGCGCTGCACCTCCTGCCGGGCCGCCCGGGCTCTCACGCGCGACTGCACGCACGTGGCCGCCGGATAGGCCGCTACCTCGTGCATGGCCGCGTCGACACCCTCTAGGAGTGTCAATGGGAAGCCTTGTGGTAATTTGGGGAAGGCGGGCGGATAGGGCGGCGCTCGAGGCGGCGCTCCAGCTGCACCTCCTCCTCCTGCAGCACCAGCTGGGCGCACGCGCTCCACGTACACATCGAGCTCTTCCGCGGGCGCCACCTGCCCCAGCGCGTCCACAAACTCGACCTCGAAGCGCATCACCTCGCGCGCCACGGCCCAATTGAGCGCATAGCCGCGCAGCACGCAGTGGGCCGCATACGGCCTCGGCTCGAGGACTGTGACTTCGTACGGGCTCTCGGCTACGTGGGCGCCGTGCAGCGTGACCGAGATAAGGTACGCACCGCTCACAGGCGTGCGGTACACGGCGACGTAGGAGCCATCCTCGCGATCGGACACCTTGCTCGACACCATCGACCTGCCCTTGATCTGAACGACGAAGGCATCGCCGCCCGTATGCTGGCGCGTTCCGCTCGCGTCGTGCGCTTCGATGACAAAGGAGGTGGCCTGCCGTGTCAGGGCGGTGCGCAGCCCCTCGCCGTGTACCTTGGAGCAGAACGCGACTGTCTGCGTCTCATGTGGTCGCAGCTTCTTCTTGCGTTGGCTCGGGCTTCCGGGTGACGTCGGCGCAAGCTCTGCCCGCCTGGGCGAAGCCCCACGAGGAGCCTTTGATCGGTCAATGCCAGCGACGACGTCCTCGCCCAGCCGCAATTTGATTCTTAGCCACTCCCACCGGTCCACGCGCGCCTCTTGAACGCCGCGCTGCGCCGCACGAAGTGCAGCCTTGCGAACCTTGTCCTGGCGCTCCTTTTGCGCTGCGCTCTGGCGGTCGAGCTGGGTGCGCGCGTCCTGCAGCTGCTTCTCCTGCAGCTGCAGCATCTTGCGCTCAGATGGTGCGAGCGGGCGCGTTGGCTCGCCACCAAAGTATTGCTTGATCGTGGCCGTGGATGGTTCGAACATCTTCCGCATGGCGCAGGCAAGCCTCCAATTTAGCGTTCGAGAAGTTGTTCGAGAAGATAGATATCGGGTGACCCGCGGATGCTGAGATTTATGCATGCATCTTGAACATAACATCTGGTACCAGCCCTGAGCCGACCCTTTGCCCATAAGCTGGTTACGGATTCGCTCGACACGGCGTCTTTTGTGCGAAGACGCCTTTCACGAGATGATGAAACACGCACTTCTGCTCTTGCTGCCTTTCGCCGCGGCGGCCTTCACGGTGCCAACGTTCAAAGCGCCGCGGATCGGCGCGCGCAGCGCCGTCCATTGGTCGCGCATGATGGCCGACGAGCTGCAGACCTGGTTTGAGACCAAGACGGGCATCGCGCCAAAGTTTATGGGTCCCATCATGCAGACATGCGACTCCGAGATGATCGGCAGCGTACATAATTTGGCGCTGCTCAATGAGGCAGGTATGCTTGAAACCATTTTCAAGCCAGTAGTCGCCGCGAGCATCAAGGCGGCGCTCTCAAAGAGCGGAGCTGCTGCCACTCTCAGCGGCAGTGCTGCTGCGACTGCCACCTCGACGGTGCCCATTGCCGAGGTGAAGCGGCTGCTCATGAAGGAGGGGCAGAGCACTTGGGGCAGCGAGGCGGAGCTGCGCAGGCGCTATGACATGTTCTTCCATCAGGATCGTCTCGAGATCGCTCAGTGGAATCCGAGCGCGGCTGGATGGGCCGCGGCAGTCCCCTTTGTCAACCCAAACACAGGAGTGCCGAGCAGCGCCGGTCCCTTTGCCGTGCCGGCGCAGCCTGCCGGCTTTGTTGGCGGCCAATGGATGCCGACCGCCGGCGGGCCGGCCGTCGCCGCCGCGCCCGCGCCCGCGCCTGCTCCGGTGGCGGCGGCGCCAGCAGCACCGCCAGCGCCCGCGGCGCCGGCGGCCAACAAGGGTACGTTCACAGTGACGCTGATCAACCCGGATGGTACGCAGAAGTTCGAGTGCCCGCCCAACCTATCGGTGCTTGACGCGATCGACGAGCTCGGCAACGCGGCCGACTTTGCGGGTCTGCCCTATGCATGCCGTGCAGGCTCCTGCTCGGCGTGCACCGGTAAGCTCGTCAAGGGCACGATGGACCTCTCAGGTTGTGGATTCCTATCAGCCGAGCAGAAGGCCAAAGGTTTCGTGCTCACATGCGCCGCCAAGCCCACCTCCGACTGCACGATCGAGACGCACAAGGAGGAGGATCTCTTCTAGCGGCCTCTCCGAATCCATCGCGTCGTGCGTTATTAGTCGCGCGAGAGGCAATCGCGCGCGAGCGGGGAGGTTTGGCTCAAGCTCTGACCCACGTCGTTGGGGGCTGAGATCTCCGAGTCCATGCTACGCGGCTAAAGAGGTCTTCAACACGCCGCGACAAACGTATCTTACGGCGGTACCGGCATCCCGGCTCCACGGCGCTATCGTTAGTCGTGTCGCCTTCGCCATTCATTCGGACACGGCGATGGTCCGTGAGGACGTCACAAAGGCCGGAGACCACGATTCCACGTCGCTCCCGTGCTGGGCCGAGATCGCCCGGAAAGACGCGACAAAACTATTGGCACCGGCCACTGCTAACTGACAGATGGTTTTTTTTCGCATTTCGCATTAACCATTATCGGGCCGTCCGCCGTTGATCGGAAAACAAATAACAATCAGCATTGTTGTCAAGTAACAGCTTAGACAAGAAAAAGTATCAATGACTCTGGCTTCGGGGACACTCACGCGCGCGCGCGGCGCGCGTCTCCGGACTCCGCTGGGCGGCGCGCGCGGTGTCGGGTGTGCTTGTGGGGCGTGTGCCCGGCGGCGTCCGCGTTCGCCGCGAAATCAGACATGCAATCAGCAAGAGGTTACATCAGCCTCTCGCCGAGGAGAGCCGCACGCTCCGGCACAGAGCGTGCACATGCACATGCACATGCGCTTATGGTTCACTAATGGTTGGACAGTATGGTATGGTCGCTATGGTATGGTCGCTATGGACGCGATCTGTGGATTGTGGGCTCAGATAAAGAGGTTGGATCGTAAGTGGGAGTCAAGCGCCACGGCTCGCCCGAGCAGCCTGTGCGCGTCCGCCCGTTGGAGCATCAGGCCGTCCTTGGGCAGCTCCGCCTCGGGCGTCACCTCGCGCAGCAAGCGGAGCGCCTCGAGCACGGCCGCTGCAAGCAGGTGCTGGTCATCGAGCTCGTGAGCGCCCCAGCGCATCACGATGCACACGTGGTTCGGACCTTCGTACAGCTCCTCGAGGCACTGGCCGAGTAGCCGAGAGCACGCGCGCGCCTGCAGACCATCGCGCCCGAGCTTGAAGGAGCTCGAGTGCTTGTGCAGCAGCTTGAGCGAGTGGCTCTGGCCCGTCTGCAGGTTGTGACCCTCGATGATGAGGTAATCTTCCGTCTCGACGAGCAGCTTGCCCATTCGGTAGTGGTCTGACACCCTGCCGCTCAGCAGCTGCACGCGGCCGGTGGCGCTGCTCGGCGCGCCCAGCGGCGGCGAGGGCGGCGCGGGCGAGGGCGGTACCATGCTCTCGCCCAGAAAGTAGATCCATCGCATGCGCTGGTCGTCAGACGGCGCGGACAGCTCAATCGGACTGCAACCCCCGGAGGAGAGGGTGAAGCGCGAGCGCGAGGGTTCGGCCGTGGTGTCGGCTGGCAGGCACTCGAGCTCGAGCGGCGCGAGCAGCAGAAGCTCTTCGTGGAGCTCATCCATGGCACCTGATTGGTAGAGCAGCAGTCGCGGCGGTGCCGAAGACGTTGCGGGCTGCAGGACCGCGTAGCGCGACGCCCATGCACGGCGGCCCAAGAAGCCTAGCCACGGGAACCCGGAGCGCACGGCGAGCAAGCCACGCATCGGATCGTCCGCTGTGGGAGTGAGCTCCGTCATCACGTCATCTGTGGATGGCACAGAATCGACGAGGTCGCGGCCGTCCCACTCCCACACTGTGCTGAGCGACGGTGGCTTGCTTAAGCTACGTCGCAGGCTCCCTCTGCTGCTGGTACGGCCTCTGGCTGCCAGGCCGCTCTTCGGGCTGGCCGGGTGGCTCTGCGATGCAGAGAGCATTCCCAAGGGCACGCGGAGAATGTATTGCAGTGTTCTCGATCAAGATGCATTCATCGTCTTCATCACAGTTGATGAGGAATCCACTCTTCATTTATCAAATAAAAACAAGTCAAATCAAGGCAAAGCAGATGCGGGTCTCGCCGAGTGGGAGCTGGAGACGCCAACGCTGCCTACCGCTTCGCCAACGAGTTGATCTTCAGCGAGTTCGCGCATGTGGCTGAACTTCGCACTTCCAAGCACCAAGGCGAGCGTGTCCTCCTTGTTAGGCCAGCTCTCCGTCCCTTTCACTTTCATCGACTATTTCCTCAAGGGTGTCACAAGGTTCCTCGTGGACTACCACCTGCTGGAGGATGCGTTCAGCTTCGAGGATGGCGACAAGATCGTCAAGATCTCCCTTGCCGCCTATGGCACATGGAGTCCAGCACCGTGGCGGACCCGCACCCGGCATCGTCACCTCGTCCAGTTCAAAATACAGCGCTGGCGTGAGTTGAGCTGCGCGGATTTCCCCCTTGCCCTCGCTCTTACCCATTGCCATACTCCTCTGCGTGTGTGCAGGCTCCGTCGCCAAGAACTACAAGGCAACCTGCCCCTCACGCTCGCAACTTCCATATCATTACTGGATTCGACGTCCTGATGCGCATTCACCGTGATCTTTTCCACCTCAGCGAGGCCAGCGCAGGCCGCGCCCACCTGACCATGGACGCGCGTCAGCAGGCGCGCCTCGGCTTTGACACGGATATGCCCCAATGGTACCAGCATCGGGAGAGGTCGATCAAGAGCACGGAAAAGTTGATCTACAGTGGCTTTCCTGGATCGGGGAGCCCGAGGCCAGCAGGTCAAGAATGATTGTAGACAATCTCCTCGGCCATGGAGCAGATCACGCTGCCACGCCCAACCGTCACCGCCCAGCCGGATGGCGCCCATGGCCATGGCGGGCCCCTTGCCTGCCTCCCATGAGTGCCCTCCACCTTGATCACGCACTCTCGCCCCACGCCCAACCGTCACCGCCCAGCCGGATGGCGCCCATGGCCATGGCGGGCCCCTTGCCTGCCTCCCATGAGTGCCCTCCACCTTGATCACGCACTCTCGCCGCTCACCTTCGGGACGCCGGCGCGGGCGTCAAGATCGCCAAGGACCTGTGCGTTGCTGCCCTGATTGCCCAATGTGCTTCCCTTGAACATGAAACTCACACGCCCGTTGTTCGCGCGTGTCAGGAAGTACCCGTCGAGGGCGGACACCGGCCGTGCCTTCACAGCTAATTATTCACAGCCGGGCTCAAGCTCGTGCTGGCGCAGGACGTGAGGGCCGTGGACGCGGCGGCCATGTCGGACATCCTCCTCGACGAGCTTGCAGCGCGCGAGCATGCCGCCGCACTGATGCACAAGTTCCACTAGGCCGGCGGCAAGACCGGGGCCGGCGGCAGGGCAACCATCGACAGCCACGGCGAGCAAGTGGGCAACGGCGGCAGTAAGTCTACCACTGATTCACGTGATGAATTATCTCCCCTTCTCTCCTAACACTCTTGCCTCCCCTTGCTCAGAGCCTGAAAAAGAAGACAATGTAACCGGTTGCCTTGAGGTCACATGCACGGAGTGCGAGGCGTCCCTCACAGTGACTCATCACGAGCGCCCTGGTGGACACTGCTTTACCTCTCAAGCCGGCTTGTACGCCGTACACTTCCAAACGTCAGGATGTCGTCCGAAGCCTGCTGGCGGACGCGTTGACGCCGACCGGTGCGTGGTTCGCACTGCTGGTCCAGCTGCTCCGCCTCGTGGCGGCGGCGGCGGTGTACATGCAACCGAGCGGCAGCCACCTGGCCTCAGACCGGCGTGGAAGGAAGCCGGGCCTGCCGCCGGCCGTCGTCGATGAGAAAACGGAAGGCTGTCGGGTGAGCGGCGAGGTGCTTCATGCGCTCCTCGGCCGGCTCGGTTACCGTTCCCTCCTGCTCCTCCTCTTTACTTGCGCCGCCGCCCCCAATGGGCCGCAACGAATCCGCCTCGGGCCGACGGCCGCCTATGCGCCGTTTACAGCCGTTTATAGGCAACCTCGCGCTCGGCCTCTTGCAGTCGAGCTCGTGTTGGTGAAGGGCTTCGAGGCCCTTGCTTCGAGGTGGACGTCTGGACGATCAAGCAGCGCTTGCCGACACGGAGCGCGCGGAGAGGAGGCCGCGCGTTAAGGCCGCGCGCACGCGTGTCGGCCAAGGCACGTGGACATAGAAAAAGCACACTCCCCGTTCCCCCCTTTCCCCCTCAAATGCATGCGCGCGCCCACCGTGTCGCGGTGGCGCGCTATGATGAACCGCGGACTTTGCACGTCGCCTCCATAAACCACCCCGACGCAGCCATGAAGCACGTCTCCGAGGGTGGCCTGCCCGCGCACCTGGAGAAGCAGCGCACGCGAATGTTCGTCAAGAACGCCGCGCCCGAGCACACATCCACCGTCGAGGCCGCCAGCGCCTACGCGGCGAGCGGCCTCGAGAACTCATTCTCAATCGAGCGCTTCCGGCGCGACTTCCGCGTGGAGATCCAGTCGCTGAGCGCGGAGGAGGCAGTGTTCGACTTGATCGGCATCGATGCGGCGCTCGCCAACGCCTTCCGGCGCATCCTGCTCGCCGAGGTGCCCACGATGGCCATCGAGAAGGTCTTCATTCTCAACAACACGTCGATGATCCAGGACGAGGTGCTCGCGCACCGGCTGGGTCTCATCCCGATCCGCGCCGACGCGCGCGTCTTCCAGTTTCGCGGCGACCCGCCCGACGACCCCAACGAGTACAATGTCATCTCGTTCCGGCTGCAGGTCAAGTGCACCAAGCAGCGCAGCAGCGGCGCGAGTCCCGGCCCCGCAGTCGTGGGATGCGCGCCCAGCACGGCAGGCAGCGGCGCATCGAGCGACGCAGGGCTGCTCGGCTCGCGCGTGACCTCGGGCGATCTCGAATGGATTCCGCAGGGCGAGCAGGAGGAGCGCTTCCGTGACGCGCCGATCGCGCCGGTGCACGACGACATCCTGATCGCCAAGATGCGGCCCGGCCAGGAGATCGAGCTTGAGGCGTGGTGCGAGAAAGGCATCGGCAAGACGCACGCCAAGTGGTCGCCCGTGTGCACCGCCTCATACCGGCTCCTTCCGGAGATCACGCTGCCAAAGCCCGTCACGGGCGACGACGCCACAACGCTCAAGGGCATGTGCCCCACCAACGTCTTCGACATCGAGGACCTGGCGGGCGTGCCCACAGCGACGGTGGCGCGCCCGCGCAATTGCACCATGTGCCGCGAGTGCATCCGCCACCCGGGGTGGGACGAGCGAGTGCTCCTCACGCGCGTCAAGGACCACTTCATCTTCTCGGTCGAGTCGACCGGCGCGCTGCCGCCCGAGACCCTCTTCCAGGAGTCAGTCAAGGTGCTCATGCAGAAGGCGTCCGACATCGCGACGCTGCTCAAGGACGCGACCGCAGGGCAACAGAGTGAGCCGTAGTACAGCTTGTGTCCGCGGACCACCAAGGGTACGCAAACATTACGTATAAAAAGAGAGACCACTGTGACGAAAGCACGAAACTGTGACGAGAGACATCAGACATCAAGGAGAGACGCAACGACGGCGACGCGACGACTCACCGGGCTCGGACTTACTATCAGTAATAAGTATGCTGGTAATTCTTTGTTTTTTTGGAAGTCGATAGGGGGGTCCCCTTCGCACAAGTCTCTCCTATCCGTTTTCCCCACACAGGTCACAGCCCCCTTACACGATATCACGATGGGAAGGCAGGAGCTCGACGACGGCGGTGCGACCGGAACCCGCGAGATCACAAAAGCTCGAGGGCGTGCGGCCCTGCACCCTCGCCATCTCCCTGCTCGGCTCGTCTCCTCTGCGGCCGGAATCGTGGGGTCACTCGTTCGCGGCGCTGCTCTTTGGGATCGACGCGGCGCTGCGTACAAACGCGACGCTGCTGCTGGACGATGACTTTTGGGATGGCCTGCGCGGGCGCGGCGAAAGTCCCAGGGCCAGTGCCAGTGCTAGTGTCAGTGCCAAGCCGAGCGCCGTCACCGTTGCGACCACGTCCGCAGCCGGCATCATGAGTGCAGCGTCTCGCGAGGAGCGCTGGCCGTGGCGTGTGCTCAGCTTCAATCGGTCGTCTCAGGCGGGCGCGCTGGGGCTGGGCGGCTTGACCCGCGTCGGCTTTGGGGAGGAGGGCGCACCGGACGTCTCGCCAGCCACGCTCGCGCGCGAGGCACGCCAACTGATGAACGCGCGCGGACGCGCCGCGCTGCAGCAGCTTGACAAGCTGGCCCGGCTTGGGCTGGGCCTTTCGTTTGATCGGTTTGTGAGGGAGCGCCAGTGCCGCCACCACTACCATGTGCACACGGCGATGCGCAGCTGCGCCGGCGGCTACTACTGCCACGCGCACCTGCCAGGCGCTTGGCATCGTGCCACGTCATCCGCCACATTTCGGAGGGCTCTCGAGGACGGAATGAAACGCACGGGCTGGTTGCATGCACACGCAAGGAGCAACGATGGCAGCGGTGGACGCGACCGGCCGATCAGCATCGTGTGGCACTTGCGGACAGGCGATGCCGTGACCGCCGTCAAAGAGGGGTCCCTGCTCGCTCTCAACCATACAGTCTCGAGACAGCTGCCACACCGGCGCGCCGTGCACACGGTGCTCACGGCGGACGAGGCGCAACTGCGCGTGGGATGGCCGGCCCTCTCGGCCTTTTGCCGCGCCCCGTCAAGCGTCGAGGCCGACGTGGCACTCATGGCAGGTGCGGACGTGCTCGTCACTGGCGGCTCGTCGTTTGGCATGGCCGCGGCTGCGATCGCGCCCATCGGTCAGCTGCACCTCTTCCTACCGCCGAAAGAGGCCTATTGGGGCGGCGGCCGGCCGCCGATCCGCGACTCGTCCGCCTTCCAGTCGTACTTCATGCCGCGCAACACGGTGCCGCTCGACTACGAGGCGCGGCCGCTCTCCGAGTACGTGCCCAAGCTCGAGGCCATGCTGCGCGCGCTTGACGAGGGGCGACGACCGGCGGCCGCGGAGGCGTGGCAGCACGCGGGCGAGCCGTGGCTGTGGGATATGCGGCAGAAGAGGATTTAAGCTCTGATAGGCTCTACGGTCCCTGGAAAAACAGACTCGTTCACACCTGTGGATCACACATTGACCTCTGTCTTGCTCATGTCACGAGACGAGCAAGACGCATGCAGTGGCCGCGTGGGCAGAGGGCACGCTGATGAATCGAATCGAGCTCGACGAAATCCCTCAGCCCAAGGAAGATGCCAGTGTTGCCCATGAGCTGGCTTCACCAAGAAGAGGAGCTTCCTCACCCGGCAGGTCTGCGTCCTCGCCTGTGACCGAGCAGCCAGTGGCCGAGGGCACTCAGGTGCTGCCCACCGAGAAACCAGCTTGCGAGCATGCCAAAGACGACACACCTACCGAGGAGCTCCCGCCGCTTCCCGCGGATGGCGGCGCGTCGCTGTTGAAATACCTACCATCGCTGCCCAGGCCGGCATACTGGACGCTGCTGCAAGAGCGCCTCACGGGCGTCGCCGTGATCGGCTCCATCTGCGGCGTGTGCGGTGGCACCGCGCACGGCTTTTGCAACTTCGCGGAGAAGTGGGGCGACACGCCTCTGCCACGCGAAGTTCCGGTGGCAGTATTGTCGGTCACATACAGTTTGGTGGCACTTGCGGTGAGCTTTCAGCTTGTCGTTCTGTTTGGGGCCAAGGGGCGCATCGCGCGCAGCAAGACCAGTTGCCTGCCACTGCCGCGCGAGGCCGTCGACTACCTCCAAAAATTGGCCGCGGGCGAAAAGGTCGAGGGACAGATGGCATGGCATAACCTCACGCGCTCCGATGACGCGCACACCTTTTGCGTGCGCTGCTTCGTTTGGCGGCCTGAGAAGCGCCAGGTGCGCAAGTGCTGCCCGCTGCCCTGTGGGCTCACGCTGCCCTATTGCGAGGTCGACGACGAGCTGGAGGCCTCCTCGCACCATTGCTCGACGTGCGGTCGATGCGCTGTGGGGTTCGACCACCACTGCGGAGTGCTCGGAGCATGCATCACCGAGGCGAATACGTTCTTCTTTCGTGGGCTGCTCGTGCTCGGGGTGCTCGGCCCCGCGTTCACCTTCCTCCTCGTACCCGCCGTGCTGGGCACAGCCGTTCTCTGCAGCTCGGCCGATCCAGATCGCCGATGGATCGCCATCCTTGTCCTCGCGCTCGAGATCGCGATCACGATGGGCGGGCTAGCGTGGCTCCGCTGGGGCGACCCCGCTGGCTGCCTATGGAGTTGCATCTTTAGCAGCTTTGGCTGCTCGTGCTGCGACTGGTGTTGCTTCCGATGATCCGTTGTTGCGCGTGCTGAGCTTTGTTTGGAGCGTGCTGAGCTTCATGTGGAGCTAGATGTGCACACCTGGCTCGTGGCGTTCCATTTCCACATCTGTCAAGCAGTCGATCTCATCTGATTCGGGACGTTGGAAGATTCAAGAGGAAGAGTCGAAGTGGGTGAGATGACTAACGTCATCGGAGCTCGTTGCATGACCTCGATGAAGCTCGAGGTGAAGTGACCGGACAAGTTCGACACGCAAGTCTTGGATCATCAATGTGTCCTTCGCATTCCGTCCAGAATAATGGCCTCGAGACTGATCAAGCCTGGAACAGCGCGCGAGGAGACGGCGAGCGAGCGCGCAAGCACGAGAGTTTATCGGCCGAAACGGAAAGAAGTCCGTAAGACGTGGTTACGCTGGGACAATAGCAGCAGTTGCTCTGCTTCTGGGTCGTGTCTCGCGAGTGCTCTCGGATCTCGTCGAATGTTGCGCGGGGAGCGAACGCACCGCACCGACTTCAACCACAGACTCGCGGCGCCCGTCGTAGACACGGCGTTAAGACATGGCGTCCACTGGGGGTATTCGATACCTAAACGCTCAACTGTCAACAGTTGCCGGCGCCGCCGAGCCGCGAGGGCGGGGCGCGTTGTTGTGCTTGTGGTTGTGCAGAGATTTCAGCAGTCTAGAGCGGCAGGCTCCGCGTCCGGCGCGGCGCCGCGCCGGGCCCAGTCCCCCGTCGCGTGTTTGACCCCGTGTTATAAAGATAGTGTACGGGGCCGGGTGGAAAGAGATAAGATTAAGAACAATGTGCGGAAGTAACGTGCGCCGTCCTGGGAGTATACTGTACGAACAGAAGCGAAGTACGGTCCATAATGCATGAAAAGCAACGCGCCTTTTGAGAAAACCGGTGTGTCCCTCTGCTCCCCCCCCCAACCGCCGCCCGCACCCTCCCCGCGTCCTCTGACTGCTTCGTCCGGCGTCGCTCCTACGCGGATGAATGCCGGTCCTCCTCGTAGCCGCTACGCGTACCGTAGCGCTCGTCCTCGTCGTCGCTCCCATCGCTCGGACCGAGCGCACCTTCGTCGTCGAGGAGCACGATGTTGTGCGAGGCGCCGCACGCGGCAAAGACGAGCTCATGGCGGCGCAAGGCCTTGAGCCGACAGGGCTCGCTCACGTGCGCGAGATCGCCGTGTCCAAGCTCCCCAAAAGCACCCGCACCCCAGGTGTACACATGGCCGTCGTCGGCGAGCGCGAGGGTGTGGAAGTCACCGCACGCGATCCCGAGCACGCGCGCGTGCCGGAGAGCTTGCACGCGACGCGGGCTCGCTTCGGCGCGTCGCTCGCCATGGCCGAGCTGTCCGTGCTTGCCGTTTCCAAAGGTGAAGAGCTCGCCTTGGGCGCCGAGCACGCACGTATGCCCACCGCACGCGATGCGGACGACCTCGATCGATGCGAGACTCACCACGAGGCGCGGCAACGGCTCAGCGCGTCGCTCGCCGTGACCGAGCTGCCCAAACGAGCCTGAGCCCCATGTATACAGCCGGCCGGTGGAGCTGACTGCGGCCATGTGGTGTGAGCCACACTCGAGCTGGCGAAGGGCATCGGCCGCGAGCGTCTCGATGAGCCTCGGGCGTGGCTCGGTCTCCCGGGTACCATGGCCCAGCTGCAAGTGCTCGCCGTCGCCCCAAGAGAAGGCGACACCTCCCTCAGCCAGAGCAGCCGTGTGGCGCCACCCGCATGAGACGAGCGCCCATGCGCCACCCGTGCCGCCGCCCATGCCAACGCCGCCCATGCCAACGCTGCCCATGCCGTGGCCGTGGCCGCCGCCCATGCCAGCTGCTCGTCCGTGAGTATGGGTGGGCTGAAGCAGCAGCGGTAAGGCAAAGTGGATGTTGCCACCATGGCCAAGCTGGCCGTAGCCCCCATGCCCCCAGGTGTACAGCCTGCCTGCGGCTGTGAGGCATGCCGTGTGCCGCCAGCCACATGCGGCAGACGTGACCGCCTCCCCGGCGAGCGCATCTACCCGGCGGGGGCGTGCACAACGCTCGTCGTTGCCGTGCCCAAGCACGCCATACTCGCCAATGCCGAACGTGTAGAGCTCGCCATCTGCCGTGACGATCGCCGAGTGGTAGTCGCCGCACGCGGCCGCGCAGACGCGCAGCGCGGAGAGACCCGCGAGAACCGTTGGGCGCAAGTGCTCTCGCTCCGTGCCATCACCCAATTGCCCAAAGGCGTTGGCGCCGAAGACAACCACGCGTGTGCTCGCGCTGCCGGCCGCGATGAGCGCGCGCCCGCCCTGACGCGCCATGCCACCCGTGGCGAGGTCGCTGCCGTCGCTCCAGTCATCAGCGACCTCCCGCCACACCACAAAGGCGGCCCTCAGCAGCCGCAGCTCACGTCGTGTCTTGGGCTTCCGAGCTGCGAGCTGCGCCCAGCGCACGAAGGCGTACGTGCGCGCCGACACACTGCGGTAGTGCACGCCGTCCTCAAGAGTCGCGCGAGCCACAGCTGCCTGCTCGATCGCCGCACGCCACGAGCGCCAGCCGCGCGCGCGGTCGCGGCTGAGCAGGTACATGAGCGCGAGGCGCAGTGCCGCGGCCTCGACCGCAAAGGTGACCCAGGAGGAGAGGGCACGCGCGCGCTCGTGGTGCACCCAGCGCCGATACACCAGATCCACCACCGTGCCGATCTTGGCCGCTGTGCGCCACTGCCAGAGTGCGTGCGCGATCGTGCCACCACACCATCGGATTGCTGCCTCACGCAAGACCTTGAGCAAGTCGAGCCGTGCTTCCACGTAGGCATCCCAGGCGAGCAATGCGCGCATCAGGCGCAGCGAGTCGGCACGCGCGTACCGGTTGCGCCGCAGCGCATTGGCGCGTGCGGCGACGCGCAGGAAAGCGAGCGCGTGCGCGCAGACGCCGTCTCGCCACTCGGAGAATCCCGCGGCGACGAGCGCGAGCTCGCGACGAGATTTGGCCGCGTGTGCACGCCAGCGACGCACGCACAGGCCGAGGCTGAGCGCGAACACGTTGAGAGATGCAATCCGGCTCGACCGGATCCACAGCCTCCACTCACGCAGAAGCACAAAGGCCCGGCGCACTCGAATGCCCCACCCTTGGCCGCTCGCAGTACGCTCGGCGGTACGAGTTACCCACCGATCCCACAGAGCCGGAAGCGTGAAGCCGGACCAGTGCGCGGCGGCGCGGAGCACGAGGCGGCGGCGCTGCGCCAGCATGTTCAAGTACTCTTTCCACGACGCCCAGGCCGTCGGCATCATGCAGCCTGCGAATCTGTGCGCCGCCAGCAGCATCCGCTCGTGCTTGCTCCGTCGCTGCTCGACGAAGCTGTCGGCCCAGAAGCGCCATGCGCTGTTGAGCAGTTGCTGGCGCCATCTGGCCATTGAGGTCGTCAGGCGCCATGCCGTCCTGGCCGCCACCGTGAGCGCCATCCAGCCAGCGACGAGCGCTTGGTTGCGCATGCGGAAGAGAACGGCCCGTTGCGCGTCGCGACGGGCGGCCGCCGAACCGCTCACCTCTGCCCACGTGTTCCACCCTTTCCTCAGACCACCCGCCGCGAGGAATCGCATGCAGGTGCTTGCAAAGAGGGCCTCCGACCGGCTCGCCGTCGACGCCCAAGCATGCACGATGCGCCGGAGCAGCCGTGCGTCATAGTGACGCAGCGCGTCCGAGCACGCGCTGAGAACCCGGGCCCTCCCAGCGCACACGGCGCCCCACGTATTCAGTGCGCGCTGGAGCTGACGGCCGGTCGGGTGGAGCTTCGCCACGAGCGCCTCAGCCCGCAGCCGAGCCTTCGCATCCTCGCGCCAGCACTCGAGCGCGCGCGACACGTTCTGGTGCAGCAGACGGGTGAGAGCGCCACGCATCTTTTTCGAGCTCTCGAGCCTCTCATATTTGAATTGGAACCAGCATCGCCACGCGCCCGCGAGCTTGCCCAGCCGCCAAGAGCCAATCGCGCGCCGGAGCGCCGCGAGAGCCTCGCGGACGGCCTGGCACTGGGAAGCCCAGTTGCGCACCACCGCTACCTCGGATCGGCGCACCCACCGCTGCTGCACGCGCTGCATGGCCGTGTGGGCCGCACGCGCGCTCTCGCTGATCTGGGCCCACGAGCTCAGGGCGATGCCCACGTGGCGGAGGCGCCATCGCGCGACGGCTCTTGTGGCGGTGCCGAGGTGTGCGAGGGTGGCGACCGTCACGATGTGCCAGTGGCGCAGGTGCCGCCGACGCGACATCCCTGGAAGGCCATCAACCGCTCGTGCCATCAACACGAGGTCGTGCGCGACGTAACGGCGCCAACAATCGAGCCGACTTTCCGTCGCGATGCGCTCGAGCACCTTGCCCAGGCGTGCGAACCGACGGATCCGGTACAAGTACCGGCGCAGCGTCGAGTTGCGCAGCACCGCCAGCCGGAGGTCGAGGGCGAGCTCGTGCGCTTCGCGCGTGCGCTCCTGCCACGTGGCAAGCGCCCGGTGCTTTCCACAGAACCTGAAGCGCGAGACGGCGTGCTGCAGGATGGAGGCGTCCATCATCGTCGCCAGACGGCACGCGTGCCACTCATCGATCGCCGCCCGGCGGCGCATGTCGCGCACGTAGCGCGTCGCTGCCCGCTCAGTCCGCCTGAGCTTCCACGTGACCACAAGCCGCTCGAACACCGTCGTGAGTGCTGGGTAGCGCCAGTGGATCGTCGCGCGGAGCAAGCCGAGGCGCCAGGCGACGAGCGCACGCCACGTCTGCAGCGCACGCCAGCACGAGCTTCGCACGCCCCGCCCGGCCCACACCGACAGCGCCGTACTGGCGAGCCGTTGGCCGCCACGGGCGAGTCGCAAGTTCCATCGCCACCCAAGCAGCGCCCGACGCAGCGCCTTGCGCTCACGCGACTGGAAGGCGCGCCGGAGGAGATCGCTCCGCGCGCGCGCGCGTACCGCGACGGCCTTGAACGCATGCCAGCCCTGCAGGGCACAGCCCCGCCAGTTGTGCGCCGACCCAGTGCGGATGAGCTGCTCCCACTGGCCTCGCGAGCTGTCGACCGTGCACCGGCGGCGCCAGAGCCTGAGCGCGCTCCGTAGGCGTTTGGCCACGCAGCCCCCCAAATAGCTCGCGCCGAGGTGGCGTAGGCGTGCGTAGGCTCGGAAGAGCGCCACGTCACCGAGCCACGTGCGCCACGCACGCCCCTCAGCGAGACGACGCAGCGTGCGCGCCGCGCGCTCGCCCGCGCGACGAGGGCCGACGATCGCCCACCACGCAGAGAGGGCGCGGCCCATGGCGGGGTGCTGCCATTGGGTTACGACAGCTCGCAGCGTGCGCCGCCGCTCGCGCAGGATGAGCCGCTCCGCCTTCCAGTGCCGAAAGCACCATACAAATCGGCGAGCGTAACGGCCGTCTAGCGATGCATGCGCCGCCGCCGCGAGCGTCTGACACGCGCTCAAAAACGCGTCGGTCGCACGCCAGCGCACAAAGGCGCGGCGCGCGCCGATGCTGAAGAGGGCCCGCCACATGAGCTGCTGCAGGCTCGCGTTCACGTGCACCGTCGCCTGCCACACCCACCAGCCGCGCCGCAGACGAGCGGCGGCCAGAAGAACGAAATGCCGAGCGGCGCGGAGGGCTCGGGCTCCGTTGAGAGAGTAACGGCCACGCCAGGCGACGAGCGCGGCCGAGAGGCGGCGCCGGCGGTTGGCGCTACCCCCTTCGCCGAGCGCCCGCTTGTACGCGAGCCTCAGCTCCTTGTCAGTGGCTATCGCCCCCAGCCAAGTGCGCCAGCCCTGAGAGGTCGCCCGATGCACTAGGGCGCCCGCCGCGCGCCGCACCGCGCGTCGCGTGCGCGCCGACTCCTTAAGGACTCGGAAGGCGACGGCGACGACGACGCGCGGCCCCGCGCTGCTCGCCCAGCTCAGCGCGTAGCTCATCGCCTGCCCCTCCTTTCGAGCGTTCATCGCCGCGCAGAGCGACCACCACTGGAAGAGCCGCCGAGGCAACGAGAGCACACCCCAGATAGTCACGTAGGCCTCGCGGGCCGCGATGAACTTGGCGGTGCGCTGCCACTCGCGCAGGCCGTGCACCAGCCGCGCGCGCTCGAGCTCCGTCGTCGCCTCGAGCAGCACGCCGTGCGCGAGCCGGCAGTAGAAGCCCCACTCGGCGAGTGACCGTCGCCCTTGCGCGAGGCACGACAAGTGCGAGCTGCTGCAAGGCAGCATCGTGCCATGGGACGTGTACAGCATGTGCCGGCGGCGCATCGAGCGCACGCGCTCGATGCGCGCGCGGCGCGAGCGCAGCAAGCAGATGACGGCCGGGAGCAGCGCGCCATGCGGCCATTCCTCGTCGGCGGATCGCACGGGCCGCATGACAAGCCCTGGCGGCTCTTGTTCGCCGAGCGCAGCCTCATACCAGTCGTGGAAAGTGCAAAACAACGAGTAGTACGCGCTGGCCAGTAGGGGGAGCTCACTGGACATGGCGACAAACAAGTCGACAGGAATGTCGATTGGAGAGGCACCACAACCGTGGGAGTTCTGCGTTCTCTCTGGCCGTTTCACGTGCGGATGAATCGATGGAAATGGTGACGGTACCGGGTAGCAAAGTTGATCTGGACCCACTTCTCTTGACTTGACTTCTCTTGACTTGACTTGACTTGACTTGAAAGTCAAGTCAAGTCAAGTCTATACATAAACAACAGACAACCATGTACGGAAGCCTATCGAATGTGCTCCGGAAGCCAGCAGTGGAGGACGGGAGTCGATGGAGATGGCGGAGGGGGATCCATCTAGAGGCGACACGTCATAAATGCTGACATACGTGCCCTCGGAGAACAGGTAGGTGAGAAGTAACGGGCCGATCTCGAGCCGATGAGCGCCACTCTTACGCCGAAGAGGAAATCGGCTCGAGATCGACCGTGGCGTCAAGCATAAAAAAGGGATAGGGGAAGAGGAAGAGGGGAGACATAGACTGAAGAGCTCGAGGCCGGTTGGCGCCGCGTCACGCTCGTTGAGATGACCAACACGAGAGATCAAGCCCTCGCTGCAGTCGCGTGAGCAACGCGGTAAGGATACCCTTTCTCTCGCGCCGTTCAAATCAGCTCCCGCTCGCGTCCCCCTCCGCCAGTCGTCGCTTAGCAATTGCCAGCGCCTTCCGTTGAGCGCAACTCTTCTGCTTGCCACGCTTGCCCTTCTTCTTCTTGATGCCAGCCGTTACGCCGCCGCTGCCCTCCGCCATCTGCATCGAGATGTTCTCGTCGCCCGCCATCGCCTCATCATCGTCATCGTCATCAGCCTCGTGCGCCGCCGACGGCGCCCCCAGCTCGACACCGACAACACCCTCGCGGCCCATGACGACGCCGCCGTCGCCGCCCTCAAGCGCTAGCGCAGCCTTGAGCGCAGCCTCGCTGCCGCTGCCGCCCGCGCCGTCGCCATCCCGCGTGGCACACCCTACAGGCACCCTCACACTCTGTTGCTCCCTCTCTGCGACCTGCGCCTGCGCCGCCGCTACGGCATCCATGACTTGACTTGACTTGACTTGACTTGACTTGCTTGTCTCGCCGCGGCCGCAATCATGCGCCGACTCCTTCGGCCCCTCGTTTGCTGCAGCGCGCCGCCGCTACTCCGCGTCGCAACTCGTACGCTTCGCACAGCCGCCGCCATCGCCGTTCCAACACCTTCTGGTCTCTTCTCCTGCACCGCAGCCGCGTTGGCAGCTGCTGCCGCCACCGCCGCCACCTCCGCATTGACCCCTTCGCAGTCCAAGGCGGCCCCGCCGCCTACGGCCGAGGCTGACCGGCTCTTCGATGCCAACCAGTACGAGCCACTTGCCACGCTGTTGCGCGCGTCGCTCGCCAAAGCGCCCGATGATACCGAGCTGCTCTGGCGGCTCGCCCGGGTGTGCAAGAAGCTCGCAGATGAGGAGAAGCCCAAGTCAGCCGCAAAGCAGGCGCTCATTCGGGAGGGCGTTCAGTCGTCTGAGCGCGCGCTCGCGCTGAAGCCAGATTGTGGGCCCGCGCACAAGTGGCAGGCCATCATGCTGTCCGAGGTGGGCCACTTTGAGGGCACGACGACGACGATCAAAAACTCCTTTGTGGTGCGTGCGCACTTTGAGAAGGCGGTGGAGCTCTCTCCAAAGGACGCCACTTCGCGCCATCTGCTCGGCCTGTGGTGCTTCGAAGTCGCCAAGGTGCGCGCACGCGTGCGTCGCATGCCGTGCTCGCCTGTGCTGCTGCTGCGCGCTCCATGCGACATGCTCACTGCTGGCGCTGAGCCCCCGCGCTCCCTCTCTCAATCGCAGCTCGGCTGGCTTGAGAAGAAGGCGGCCGCGGCGCTCTTCGCGACGCCTCCGACGGCGACTTTCGAGGAGGCGCTCGGCCACTTTGAGGCGGCCGAGGCCATAGATCCGGGCTTCTACCCGAAGAATCTACTCCTCATGGCAATGGCGCATGCCAAGCTAGGCCACAAGGCAGAGGCGGAGCAATGGCGCCAGCGCTGCCTCGCAGCAAAGCCGCGGACGCCCGAGGACGAGCAGACGCGCAAGGAGGCCGAAAAGTGGGTGCCATGAGGCCCCAGTGAGATTGGGGTCGGTAGTCGGGGGGCTGGGGCAAGCACTGTGTTACCTTAAGCCACTGTGTCGCCCCGGGCCGGGCCGGGGCCGCCGGGCGGCCGCGCGCGGCGCGCGGCGCGGGCGAGGCGCGGGGGGGTAACTTTACGTTACGCCGATCGGATCCGGCCGAGATCACATATCTCGATTCATGTAGTCTCAGAGATCGAGGGATTTTGGCTAACGCAGGAGGCCCGCTGCGGAATCACGAACCGGTCCGTTGGGCTGGCGCGCAACGAGCGCGCAGGCGGAACCGCCGCACAGTCACGCACACGCAATGCACCCCCTACACAGAGCGTTGCCAATATAATACAGTTTGGTCTGTGTTCAGTGCCGCGCCACGCCATTTTGCCTCGGCGCGGCCATGTGATTACCACCCGCTATCGCGAATGCGACCGCTCTACTCGGCCGACTCCTTGGAGGCGCGCAGTGTAGCGTAGTATTTGTCGTACAAAGCCTTCTCCTGCGCGTGCGACATGCGCCACCAGAAGGCCATGAAGAGGCCGAGGGCGGTGGCCTCAACGGACATCTGGATGCCGAGCGACTGCGGACACGAGCCGATTCGGCGAGCGCGTCAGCCAAGAGACACAGAGCAGGGAGATAACAGGCAGCGGTCTTTGCATGGGCGCAGCGCCAGCAGCTATGGCTTGAGCCCAGGAGAGTCGTCGTCTGCGACGGATAATCACATTAATGTGACGGCCGACGCGTCAGGCGGCTGGCCGCGCGCTGCACGGGGCCCAAGAGATGGGGCGTCACCCAGCATCTCTGGCCCTCCAATTGAATCGCGTGTGCCGCAACGCCAAGGTGGAATGCGGCGGAGCGGCGCGGCGTAGAGTTGGGCGGCTGCGCACCCGCGCACGGCCCGAGAACTCGGCCGCGTAGCGCACGCCCTTGAGGCGCAGCGCCGTCGCGTTCCTCAGTGCAGCAGCGAACATCATGACCAGGGACTGAAAGAGAAGGATGTTATGTGGGCCTGTGCAATCTGCTGTGGGGAAAAGTTGACGAGATTTGGCGGACTGTGCAGCGGGTTGGCCCCGTCGAAACGAATTGAAAGAAGGTGAAGTTAAACTGCTCTCACCGATGGTTCTCATCCCCCTGAGAACAAAATTCCGTCCTTCGCCACTCCTTCGCCCGCGCTTGCTTCTCAGCGCGCGCATGTCGGTGTACAAAAAGGGAGACAAACGCGAGGACGACGAGCCGAAGAAGAATGAGTTAGAGAAGGGGCTCGACGCGCTCGGCAAGGGAATGGAGGACATGGCCAAGGGCATTTCCAGCCTCTTTGGCGGCGGCAGCAAGGACAAGAAGTGGGAGAAAAAGGGCGGCGGCCACACGCTCGGCACGGCTGCGGACGCGGAGGCAGCACGCCAGGCGCGGATGGCATCACTCGATAAGGCGGGTGCGGCTTCGTCCTCCTCGACGCCGCGGCAGCCCGCGCGGCCGCCACCGCCAGCCGCCGCCGCCGCGATCGCTGCAGCGGAGGCACGTGCAGCCGGTGGCAACCAGCCAAGGCGGGCGCCTTCGGCGCCGGCGGCGCCGGCGGCGCCGGCGGCGCCGGCAGTCGAGCGTGGCCCATCGGGTGCCTCGGGCGGCTTCGCGGGGCCGGGCCGCACGACTCAGGCGCCCGAGGCAAAGTACGCGTCTGAGATCAAGATGCTGCAGGAGATGGGTTTCAGAGCCGACGCGGCGGTGCGCACGCTCGTCGCATGCAACGGCGACATCGAGCAGGCGGTGAGCGTGCTTTCGGCCGATGAGAGTGCCGCATCGATGCCCGGTGGCGGCGGTGGCAGTGCCGCGGCGGCCGCGGTGGAGCGGATGGCGATGCTAGCGGAGGCGTCAGAGGCGAGCGCCGAGCACGCGCCCGCGCTCGGCATGGCGCTGGCGGGCATGCGCGGCGGCGGCGCATGCCTCGGCATCATCCGCAAGCTCATCGGCAACGTGCGCGACCATCCCGACGACCCCAAGTACCGCAAGGTGCGGTTGACGAACCCCAAAATCGCCGAGGCGCTCGGGGGGTTACTCGAGGGCCTCGCGCTGCTCAGCGCGTGCGGCTTTACGTTCGACGCCACGGGCGAGTACGCCGAAATGAGCGACGCGGGCGCGGGCGCCACGGCCGCCCTTGAGGCCGCGTGCACAGCGCTCGACGAGGCGATCGCGTGCGCGGCCTCAGGAGGTCCACCGGTGCCCGTGGGCCCCTTCGACGTCAAGGTAATTGCCTGATGATGGCCTGCTGATGGCATGCTGATTGCAGGCTGATTGCGGCCTCGGGAGGTCCGCCCGTGCCCGCGGGTCCCTTCGACGCCAAGGTACTCGTGGCGCCCGAGGTCGGCTGATGATTGCATGCTGATGATTGCATGCTGATGAACGCATGCTGATGAACGCATGCTGATGGCCTGCCTGATTGCGCCCCTCATCAGGTGCTCGTGGCGCCCGAAGGCGGCGCCCCGATGCGCTTCGACGAGGTGGGCGATGACTTTTATCAGATCACGCCCGCCGAGGCCAAGGCGCTCCTCGACCTGGCGGCAGCCAAGCGCAAAGAGGAGGAGCAGTTTAAGACCCGCGAGACGCGGGAGCTCGAGGCAGCGCGTCGCAAGCGCGTGTATCGGAAAGCCATGATCCGCGTGCGCTTCCCGGATGGGGTGGTGCTTCAAGGCACCTTCAGCTCGAGCGCCACCGTGGGCGCCGTGCTTGCCTGGGTCGAAAGCTCGATGCGTGAGCCCGGCCATGCCTTTGAGCTCGCGATCGCGCGTGGGCAGCCGCTCAAGGAGCTCAGCGAGACGCTCGAGACGGCGCAGCTCTGCCCGGCCGCCCTGCTCAACTTCCGCTCGCCAAGTGAGGAGATGCTCCAGCCGCCGTACGTGCACGCGCAGCTCATGCAGCAGGCCCAGGTGCTCGGTCAGGAGCAGATCGAAATCCCACAGGGGCTCACGGTGGAGGAGGCGCGAGCGTGGCAGGAGGCGCGCGACGGCGCGCGCCGCACCAAGCCGTCGGCGTACGGGCGGCCGGGTGAAGGTGGCGAGGGGAGGAGGCCGCGCTGGATGAAGTGAGGACACCGTTGTGAGCCACACGACACGTGCTTGCGTGGCAATGCGGGGCAATGGCAATGTTCGGAGCAGGTTCTGGTGGCTAGGGTCACTGGAGCATCGGGGGGAACACAATGAGTTACATGTTTGCAGAGAGTTCAGGTGTCCCGCAGAGCGTTGTGATTTGTTGATCACTTGACTTGACTTGACTTGACTTGACTTGACTTGACTTGACTTGACTTGACTTGACTGAACACGAGTTTCACAGCCTGGCGAGCTGGGCCGGCAGCCCTTGTTCCTTCGCGCGTTGCAGCTTGATCCCACGCGTGGGGTCCGCTCGCACCAAATTAGCGCTGGTAGCACTCCGACCTGTCCCCACGACAGGCGCGAATGTCGGTTCTCCACCATCTTGGAGAGTGCTTTGAGGCGTGCAACCATACCAGTGGCTATTGTACCAGTGGCTATTGCGGTAGCGGCGGCGCATGCTGTCGCCAAGGGTTCAATTCCACGCCTGCCTTTGTGTGTGCGGGCCGGGGCTGTCCCCACGATCACTGCTGCATCGATTTGATCCTCCCGACTCCACCATTTCTACCTCCGCAACCATCGATGCCGCCGATGCTACCGCCTCTGGCCTTGGTCAAGGTTGCGCTCACGCCTGGTGCGCTAACGGGCATCATCTTGGGCGCGATCCTCTCGTGCGTGCTATGCGCGGTTGGCTTGGGCGTGAGCGTGAACCTCTACTTTCGACGGCAGTACGAAGCTTCGAAGATCCAAGCTTTGGCCGAAGTTGGCCAGACCGTCTCAGCACTCACGCAAGAGCTCGCAAGTTTGCAGACGAGATCTTCTGATATCGTGTCTGCTGCTTGGAGCGGCAGCAACCTTCGAAAGAGCAGCCGGAGCGGCGCGCGGCGGCTCACGGATGCCGAGATTGATGACGTCTTCGCAGCGAGTACGCAGCTCGACGTCGAGTTCGATGAGGCAGCGTTGGAGAAGATGGTCGCCGAAGCGCTCGCAGCCGGCGACGAGGCGGTAACAGAGGAGGAGGCGACAGCAGGTGCGAAGGCGGCGGCGCAGGAGGAGGCGGCGCGGGTCGCAGGTGCCAGACCCTCTGCTGTCCAGGCAGGCGCAGGCGCGCCAGCATGGTCCATCGATTTCGATAAAGACGACGAGATCGTGGAATGACATTCTAGTATTCTAGATTCTACAATATATACTATACGTAAAGATAAGCATATCATCGACTCGCAATGATAGAGAAAGATAAGAGTGTTTTGGTTCGGCTACTGTCATGCTGTGACGCTGTGACCCCCAGGCCCAGCTCTGAACAGCTCTGCCTGAAACTGTTTCTCGGTCCACCACGCACCAGTCGTTCCTGCCGCGCTGCCGTCTCGCAGGCCGCCTCTGGGCGCGGTGGTGCATGAATACGGTTTTTTACGTCCGGGGCGCGGACAGGGCTGGAGAGAACTACTTCCCTGCGTGCTGTTCAAAACCACGCACACGACCTCCCGTGCCTGCAGCTTACAACACGACCAGGCATCCGTCGAACCGTCCTCACTTGAGTCTTGACTTGTCACTTGACTTGAAGCAAGCAAGCAAGCTGTTTATCTTAGTCGACTTTGCGCATATGAGTCTCAAATCACTCGAGCCATTCGAGCCCACCTGTGGAGGTGCGTCTTGCCGAGCGTGCAAAGAAACGTGAAGGTGAGCAAGCAAGCCGAGGCGAATCGCCCAAGAGGACGCTTTGGAGAAGACTTGTCCTTCGACAATGCTGGTATTGCGCTTGCGGCGACCACATCACCCAGCCGCCGCCGCGCCCGCGCATCTGTAGCCCTCCGGCCCGCTCCTTCCGCGTGCTGATGCGCCATCCGGCTCTCACTCCACCGTCGCTCCCGCAAACAGGCTCGTATCGCCTCCCGTGCGGCGCTCCGGCGCCTCTCACATCCGAGCTTGGAGAGCTCTCTGCTGCCTTCGCTCGCCGCCGGTGTTACGGTCGCGGCGGCCACGTTTGGCTATGTTGCCGCGTCCGACGATGTGATCCACCCGATCCCGCAGCCGTGGTCGCACACAGGCTTCCTCGACGCCTATGACGCCGCTAGGTGCAGACTCGCCCCCCTGCTCACAGCGTGTTCCCTCCTCAGCCCGCCGCGTGGCTCTGCACGTGGCAAGCGCCTGAGACTTGCTCTGCGCCCGCCGTGCTCGCAGCATCCGCCGCGGCCACCAGGTGTACACGCAGGTGTGCGCCTCGTGCCACGGCCTCTCGCTCATCGCCTACCGCAACCTGGTGGGCGTGTGCTACTCTGAGGCGGAGGTCAAGACGATGGCCGAGGGCATTGACGTCAAGGACGGCCCGAACGACGAGGGTGAGTACTTCGAGCGCCCGGGCAAACCCTCCGACTACATGCCCTCGCCCTACCCCAACGAGGAGGCCGCGCGCTTTGCCAACAACGGCGCGTATCCGCCTGACCTGTCGCTGATCGTCAAGGCTCGCCACGGCGGCGCTGACTACATTTTCGCGCTGCTGACGGGCTACAAGGATGTGCCCGCGGGCATCGCGCCGCGCGAGACGCAGTACTACAACCCGTACTTTGCGGGTGGCTGGATCGGCATGCCGCCGCCGCTCAACGATGGCGCAGTCGACTATGACGACGGCACGGCCGCGACGGCCTCGCAGATGGCGAAGGATGTGTCCATCTTCCTCGCCTGGACGTCCGAGCCGGAGCATGACGAGCGCAAGCTCGCGGGATTCAAGGCGATGGTCGCGCTCACCATCATGTTCGGATTCACCTGGTACTACAAGCGCATGAAGTGGTCGCCGATCAAGAACCGCCGCCTCGAGCTGTACTAAGCGCAAGCGCGTGCGTCCCGTATCCAACAGGAGGACGGGTGGGAAGGGCCACGGGATGATCGAGTGGGCGCGGTGTGCGCGCGGGAGACACGCCGCGCGTGAAGTCCGTATGGTGCTGGTAGGTCGCCTACTTAGCAGGCGCTCCTCCTGGCTGTGATGGCCGCGCCGCCGCAACGGAGTAACTCGCGGAGTTGCCTAGGCCGTGTGTCGATGCCGCGCGCGTCTGGTCAGCGCAGCCACTGAGCACTGTCGCACGGTTTGGTTTGTGTATTTGGAGTGTGCATAAGTGTTAATGTGTGTATTAGTTTGTGGCACTCGCGTGTCACAACCCACAAACCGGCGTTTATCTCCGGATCGCGTCCCGGGACTCCCCGAGTTTGACTCCGCGCTCGAAATGATGGGTACGCGGCTGCGCCTCCCTCTCTACTGGGTCACCTTACCGTCCTTGGCTTCTGAGCCCGATGTGACACCCTCTCGTCCTGCTCGGTTTCAGTACCGGCCGCAAGAAGCCTCCGCGTGGCGCTTTTCGACTTGTGTGCCGAGTCCACCGCTCCATCCGTCGCAGCAGCGGAACAACTACTAGAGTCAATCTCACTCACGAGTGTCTTGCCCGCTTTGCGCGCGGCGGCCATGGCCACGGTGGCTGTCCCAGCGCTCGGCACCTTCAAGGTGCTCAGGCCATCCGGCAGTTGCTGATCCTGCTGCTGCATTTCAAAGAGGCCGCACATGAGGTCCATCTCGATGTGCTGTGCATGTGGGTCCTCAAGATGCTCGATGGAGACGCTGGCGGGATCATTGGCATGCTGTGCCTCGAGCTCCGCGTTCGCAGCCTTCATGGCGGGCAGGAAGGCTGCCAGTCGACCCAGCAGTGCGCTTGGCGGTGGCATTGAGGACGACGACGACATTGTTGCTCGTGTTCACAATGCGAAACAAGTCAAATCAAGAAAACTGGAGTCAAGCGTGAACCGCCACAGCTCTGATCTCGAATATGGCACAATAGCGATCGCCACAAGGAAACTGCTCTGGACTTTCCCGGCAAATTTCGTTACGCCGAGCTGTTTCCAAAGTCGCTCGTTCTCGCTCACTCGCTGTCGCTTGCTCGCTTGCTGCAGCTTGCAGCCGCCGACAGTTTCTGCTCTGGCAGCATGCATGTCATCGTGCGTGTGCGTGATGTGCCCATCAAAATCGACGTCGGGACCGGCAACCAGCGCCTCAAGTGGCTCGCGATGGTGGCGCTACAGCGGTACTTCGCGGCGACTGTCACTACCGACCCTGCACTTGGAATCGGCATGATGATCTCGCACGCTGAAGTGGCCATCGGTATCATGGATGCGGAGGGCAACGAGCTTTCACCCAACAAGTCGGTGCGCGTCGCTCTAACCGACGGCCAGGAGGTCTTTGCGCTGCTGCAGTCGGACGAGGTGGAGCAAACGACGATACCAAGCGCCAAGGGCACGTCCAAGTGGCTGATGATGCAGGGCGCGGCGCCAAGCAAGGTTATCATGACGGGTCCGTGCGTCACCTACGCGCTTGAGGGGCAGTCGAACTTCTTCATGCTCCAGGCGCGCGACACGTATGGCAACATGTCGGGCAACGGCGGCGCAAAGTTCGACGTACGCGTGTCGCGGCCCGACTCGCTGACGAAGAAGCAGCTGGGGGAGACGCAGCCGGATGCACCGCCGGAGGTCATCGACCGCGGCGACGGCTCGTACCTCGTGCGCCTCTTGCACACTCGCAAGGGGCGGTACGAGATCAATGTGGATCTCGATGGTGAGCCCATCGCCGGATCGCCCTTTGCGACGGTCGCGGTCAAAACGTTTGTGCCGCCGATGATCAAGTGGCTCGTGCCACGCGTCAACGGTGGTGCCGAACCCGAGCCCTTCTCGCACGCCGCGGTCGTCACCTACGGCCGCTCGCTCGTCATCTTTGGCGGCCTGGCAGGCTCCACGTCCAAACAACACGCCCTGAACGGGGTGCACTCGATACACATCGAAAAGATGCGCTGGGAGCAGCCCAAGGTGATTGGCAAGCCGCCCTCGCCGCGCGGCGCGTGCAGCTCGTGCCTCGCGGGCCACCGGCTGCTCATCTACGGAGGCGAGGTCGACAAGGGCGTGCTGACTGACGAATTCTGGGCACTCGATCTCGAGAGAGCCTCGTGGATCCCGATGAACATCAAAGGCGTGGCACCCGGTCCAGTCGCCTTCGGCGCGGCGGCATGCGTAGGCAACAAGGCCTACTTCTTCGGCGGCTCCGACGGCAAGCTGCCCACCAACCGTTTCCATGCATTCAACATCGTCACCCAAATATGGGAGCCCCTCGACGACAACCCTGGCGGTCCGCGCCCATCGCCGCGCTTCGGTCACTCCCTGCTCACCGTCGAAGCTAATTTGGTCATGTACGGAGGGCGCGACATGCTGATGGGGTACAGCACGCTGGCCATCTATGACACGGCCACCAACATCTGGTCCACTCCCGCGACGCGCGGCGACATTTGCCGCGAGCGTGCCTTCCATTCGTCCTTCCTGTGGGGACGCAACGTGGTGGTCGCTCTCGGCAACGAAAAGGAGAATGAGTCCAACCAGATGAACCTGCTGAATATGGACACGCTCTACTGGGAATCGTGGGATGGAAACATCGCGAGGCGCGGCGGAGCGTTCGGGCTGCTCGATGGCAAGCTGCTCGCGTGCGGAGGCGAGGAATCCAAGGAGAAGAAGAACAATCTCTCGCTGTTCAACATGGGCGGGTACATGATGTCCTTCGATGGCGTCGACGATGAAATCATGATCCCGATGCTCCCGACCATCTGCGCAGAAAAGTACACGATCGAGGCGTGGGTGCGCCCTGCCAAGGTCGGCCCGATGAACATTTTTTGCCGCTCTGATGAGGGCTACCCTGGCAAAGCCTGGTCGCACCAGCTGCGGATCAACAATGAGGGCAAGTTCGAGCATTACGTCGAGGCGGACGAAAAGTTCTGCGTGTCGCACACGCTGTCCGTCGAGGCGGGCAAGTGGTACCACGTCGCAGGTTCGGCCTCGAGCGACGGTGAGCTCAAGCTCTTCGTCGATGGGCAGGAGGAGGGAACGCCTCAAGACATCGGTGGTCTGCGCCAGAAGCTCGACAGGTGGTTCATCGGGAGTGCCACGGGCGATGGGATGGGCTATTTCGAGGGCAACATCGGCGAGGTGCGCCTGTTCAACTATGCGCGCACCGAGGACGAGATCGCGGCCGAGAACCGCAAGATCCTCAACGGCACCGAGCGAGGCATAGTCGGCTACTGGAGAATCAACGAGGGGCCCGGGGCGATGGTCTTCGACTTCTCCTCGTACAACAATCCGGGCCCTATCAAAGGCGAGCCGAACTGGACGGCCAACCTCGTGCCAACCGCGTGAGAGCTGAGAGCCGATGTGTGAGAGCCCGTGTGGAACTGCAGAGCTGTGCTCGTGCGGGTGAAATCCCTAGACGAGTTCAGAGAGCTGTGATTAAGCTGTGATGGTATGCTGTTCTAATCGCTGTGTGGAATGCGAGTACAAGAGCGGTTTCGTCGACGAACCACCCAGCCAGGACAGCGGGGAGATATCAAGCCGCGGAATCACAATTCTGGTAGTTCACAGCCCGCTCCTTAGTTCACAGTCGATTCCTATGGTGAAATGTGTCGTCATCGACCTTGCACCTTCGCGACGCCTGCAGTGGCGCCTTTGCACCGGTTTCATTCGTTTTGAATGGCGCCGCTCACGCTGCGACTCGCATTAGTCCTCACCCCAGCACTCGTCGCTGCATTCCACGCCGTCATAAAACCGACCATGATCACAAAGATGCCAGTACATTTTGCCCAAGACGGGAAGGTTGCGCTGGTTCCCCGCATGGCCAAAGTTGCACAACCTTCCTTAGTGTCTGGGCCGCAAATGATCCTCACTGGACCAACGGGCTTCTTGGCATGCTGGGCGGTGGCCGCAGCATCGTGTGCGCTTGCATTCGTGCGTCAAGCCTACGTATTCAGCCTTTCGTATGGGCTCGCGATGGCAGCCATTGGTGGTATTGCTTTGGCGATTCCTAGCAGCAGCATGCTGCTGTCTGCACATGCCGCGCTAGTATGCCTGTACGGCCTTCGACTCTTCGCCTTCCTGTTCTGGAGGCAGTTCGGCCAGGACTCGGGATGGGGTCGGCGCGTCGCTGCGCTCGACAAGACACCGCGCCTCGAGCGCGTGCCGGTCATCTTGTCAACGTCACTCTTCTACGCGCTTCTGGCGTCGCCGCTGCTCTTCCACGTGCAGTCCGGCGGCTTCCGGTCGGCACCGTCGTCCGCAATAGCATCGGCTGGCTGCGTCGTCGCGGCCGTCGGCCTTGTGCTCGAGGCGGTTGCGGATCAGCAAAAGTCGCTCTTCAAGATTGCATTGAGGACTGCGGGAGCCGCCGATCGCCCTTTCACGGGAGGCGTGTACGCGTTTTCGAGGCACGCCAATTACCTCGGCGAGATCGTCTTCTGGGTGGGCGTGACGGTGGTGGGGCTGCCAGCCCTGCTCGCGCCGGGAGTGCGCTGGTATGCTCGGATTGCTCGTGCCTTTTCTATGGCCCTCGGACTGATTGGGATTGTCTTCATCATGACGTCCGCCACTAAGCGTCTCGAGGGGAAGCAGGCGACGAATGCGGCGACAGTCTGGCCCGTGCTGGGCAAGGATGGCGAGCTTGACTCGTACAAAAAGTACGTCGAGCGTTCCGGAGCGTTGGTGCCACGCTTTGGCTGATGATGGCTGATGATGTGGCTGATGATGGCTCCAGTTCAGCGCGCCCACGCACCGGTGATCGCTGGATCATGCGATGGGCTCACTATACAGCGCACGCGTTGGGGGTTCGGCTCCCGCGGAGCGCCGTGGTGAGCGCCGGGTTGACGCCTCCGAGAGAGTTCACTGCTGGAGTGACACACTCCGTGACGCCCGTGCAGTGACGCCGGGCAGTGTCGTCCCGGTGAACCTGAACGGGGTAATAGCAACATCGGGAATGTATCGGAGGGATGTGGGAAAGTCGGAAGGCAAGTGGGAGCCAAGCGCGGCGAGGGAGCCGTTCGGCTGAGCGCGTCGACTCTGTACTTTAATTACGCACGGAGACGGGTCGGCTGGTGTGGATAGTGTGTGAATCTCTCCAGACGTGACGAGAAGCGCGAACAAGGCGGGAGTATGTTTGTACGCACAACGGAGGTTTGTCCTGGCGCGCGGAGGGTGGCGGTTAGGCGTATGACGTATACCAAATTAATAATTATAGTTTATACCGGTCGACGGCCATCCGTTTCAGCGGTGCATATCCGCGAGTTCAAAATCAGGACCCCGCAAACTCTCGCGAGACAAACGGGACTCCGAGGAACCCTTACTTCTACCCTCGACAACACTGTCGTCTTGCCCCTCTGAGCACCCACGACCCAGGCTGCTCCCCGACCTCCCACAGCGAGGCCACAGCCTCTCCCACGCCCACACCCCACAGCCGGTATGAATGCCCCTGGCAGCAGCATGGAATATCAGGCAGCCTATACAGCGAGCGACGGCCGACGAGCCCCGATGATCGCAGCTGGCACGCGAAGATCATCGGGACATCCGCCGTGCGGTTCCTCGGAGGAGCACCCAGGCAATTGAGTCGCCTTAGGAGATGCCCCTCGTCATTTTGTCGCGGCTACACAAAAGCTGCACTGCCCTTTCCATACGACTGCCATAGAGCGCATATCGAGTGAGAGAATCTTACTTGCCATATCTCGCGAGCACCCCGACACTCAAGCTCAGAGCGCCCCCGTCAGCGCAGCGCCGGCCTCAGCCAACTTCTTCGAGTCGAATCGTCCAGTAGGGAGACCCTCCTTGTCAAAGGTGAACACGCCGGCGAAATTCCAGCTAACATCCCCTGGGAAGGCGTCCTTGGCGAGAACCCATGCGGGATCCGCCTTTGCGCCATTGACATTCACCTTGGACATCAGGACGACGCCGCCACCATCGACGGGGAGGCTCTTTCCCGTAACAAACTCTCGCACTGCTTTAATGTCGGCGAGTTCCTGCCCACCGAACTCATCGGATGGGTATAGAAGGAAGTTGACTTTATCGCCAAGGTCCTTGTGCCACTGTGCCAGCTGCGTGTAGACGCGGCCCGTCGCACCTCACCTGGAGGCGACATTAACCATCAAGCAGGGCTTCCCAGAAAGGCTCTTCAGGTCGAGCGTGGTCCCATCCGATTTCTTGGCGGTCAATGAATACAGCGACTTGGCATTAGCCGAGACGAATGCTCGGACATTCCCGGTGGCAGCAAACGGCGCGACGCGGAGCGCGCTCGCCGACGCCACAGCCCCGATCAACACAAATCGAAGCATTGGAAATTTCTATACAATTTCTTGAGGTTCTTGAGATCGCGGTTTCGCGGTCGGTGCGCGGCTGCGCGCTCCTGACGGAACCCGCGCTGTACTCTCGCTGCTTTACATCGCGAGAATCAGTTCTACCAACTGACGCCGTTTTCGCAACCCGATAACGAGACCATCAAATCATGCACGCCAACACAGCAGACCACGGTAGATCTCGACGAGCCGACCTACTCGGGCTCATCTCTCTCGGTATCATCGTCCATGCCCTCCTCGCCTCCGCCACAGGCCTCCATGATGGCCTCCATCGCGTCCGGGTCCTCCTCGCCGATCAAGGTCATGCTGCGGCCGCCGAGCGCGCCGCTGGCATGAACCCCCGTGGCGCGGCCGTCCTTCGCACGCCTCGTCGGGTTGTCGTCGAGACGCGTAGCAGCAAAGGCCTGGCGAAGCGCGCGCTCCTTGTCAGCCTCGGCGGCTTTCTCGCGCTCAGCCGCGGCAGCCGAGGCCGCCTCGAGGGTGGCGGCGACGTCGTCAAAGCCCTCCTCGCGCGCCACCGCGGAGGGCGCGCGCCCCCTCTTATCGAGCTCGTCCAAGAGGACACCGCGACCGCCTCCGGTGCGCCTCACCCCGCGTGCATGCAGCAGCACGCCCACCATCTGGACATGGCCTCCCGCGGCGGCGACGTGCAAGGGCGTCGCGCCCGTACTGTCCGCATTCGAGAGGTCCGCCTTCCACTCGGGCTTGACGATCTCGCGCGCTGTCTCGAGCGCTCTCGGCTCATCGCCACCGCGGCACGCGAGGTGCAGAGGCGTCTGACCGAGGTAGTTCGTCTTGCCCGTGTGCGCGCCGTGCTCGAGCAGCAGCCGGACGGTGGTTGCGTGACCGCCCGCGGCCGCCAAGTGCAGCGGGCGCTCCTCCGCGTTCGTCTCCGCCTCGAGCGGCGCACGAGGCAGCCGCATCTCCGTGTTCAGGCTCAGAAGAAAGAGGACCGCCTCGGTGTGGCCCGCATGCGCCGCATGGTGGAGCGCCGTGAAGCCGAAGCTATCACGCGCGGTCGTGCGTGCGCCCGCCTTGAGCAGCGTGCGCAGCGTCGCGATGATCGCCTTGGGCCGATCCGCCTCGGCGATCGGTGCGGCGCTAGCGCCGACGGCGCCGTCAGCAAGGGCGACCTCTGGCTGCGCGTCGGCGAGTGCAGCCATGTGCAACGCCGAGCGGAAGGAGCGATCGCGCGCCTCCGGATCGGCGCCGCGCTTGAGAAGCGCCCCCACCGGTGCGGCGAGCGAGAGGCGAGAAAAGAAGTGCAGCAGTGTCCAGCCGTTGGCGTCGTCCTTGGCGTGCAGCAGGGACGGAAAGGCATCAACCACGGCGAGCACAGCCGGCGCCTCGCCGCGCCGCGCTGCAGCAAACATGGAACTGATAAATCGTGCATCGATGTCGTCTTCCGGCGGCGCATCGGCGGCCGTATCGACGCGCTCAGGCATGTGTCTCAATGCTGAACGTGCGCCGAAAGAGGTGCGGGATAGCGAGGGACGTGCGCCCACACGGTCACGGAGAATGCGCCCGTGAACCGTGTACTTGTATGCCGTGAACGTGCAAACGAGATATTCCACAAAAAGTTGCTCTTCAACAACCCGCTCCTCGCTCTAATTTACGTGTACTCCCTCTTTTCCTTCGAACCCACGCAGCGCGTAACCTTAGTCTTAGGGTGCAGCAGCAGCAGGTGCGACACAAGGAGCGGGTGCTCCACGGAGCTTGGTAATCTCGGCATTCGCGCACTGGAGTAGCCATCGGAGCTTGGCAACCTTCTGTTGCAATACGGCGGCCGACTCCTCGCGCTCGGGAGCCGGCGTGGCCCCTCCGGCGGCGGTGGTGGTGGTGGTGGTGGCTGCGCGCTGAGGCGTCAGCGCTGCTTCCCGCTGCGAGGGCGTCGGCGCTGCGAGCAGCGTGCCCGGCGGACCGTCGGTGAAGATGGGGGGTCCATGCTCATCTGGAGCCCAGAGCGACGCGAAGGAGGGTGCGTTGGCTGCACGCGCTCGGTTGATGCCCTCGATCTCGCTCTGGGTGAACGCACACGCAGCCGCAAGCACGGGGAACAAAGTGCCCCGCTCGGTCGGTGTCATGGCAAACCAGCGCAGCAGCACATTGCGAACGTATGCCATGTCTGCGCCGCCGCCCTTCTCAATCGCCTTCATCCGAGCACTGAGCACGCGAACCTTCTGCGTGTCCTTTTCACGCGCCACCTCGAGCGCCGCCTTCGCCTCGCGCGTGCTCGCGAGCGTTCTCTCCAGATCACCGATGCGTCGTGCGAAAGTCGAAGTGAGTGCATCCGTGGAGCCGCTGCCTTGCTGCGCGGCCAGAAGCGTCGCCGTCGCCGTCACGGCACGTGCAGTCTCGTCCTCGTCGGGTCCCACGGCGACAGAGGCGTACCGGCGCTGTACCGGCAACGCGCCGCCGTTCCCACTCGCTGTCGGCGGCGTGGGCTCGCTGCCGCTGCCCCTCTTGGCAAGCTCTGCGTCTTTCTTGGCCAGCATCTGCGCGGCACGCTTGCGCACGGCTTGCAACTCCTCCCGGTGCGTTTCGTAGACGGCCCGCAACCCCGCATCAAGCTCGCCGATAGCGTCGGCCAGGCACGCGCACGCGGCTTGGCGCTCGGCATCGGCACGCCGCTCTTGGGCGCGCGCCAAGTGCGCCGCTTGCGTGCGCGCTGCCTCACGCTCCACGGACACAGCGTGCTCGAGCGCGGTCAGATGTTCCTTCTCGAGCTTGGCACGCGCGCTCGCGGCGACCATGCGCTCGTCCCACCGAGCTGCCGACACCGCCTCCTCGATTGCGGCCGCCGTGGCAGTTGCCGTGGCGTTGGCATCGGCCACAGCAGCTGGCTTGGAGGCGGCTTCCTCGGACGGCGCGCTGGCGCGCTCCGCGCGCAAGGCCCGCTCGCGGTGCAGCTCGGCCGCTTGCTCCGTCACTTTGGCCATCAGCAGTGCCTCGCGCTTCCCAACAACGGCTGCGTCCTCGGCGGGCTTGGGCGGTGCATGCGGCAATGGCGGTGGTTGTGGTGGAGCTGCCGATGGAGCTGCCGTTGCGATGTACTTGCGGCGCTCGTCCTGCAACGTGGCAACGATCTGGCGTAAGCCTTGCGCCTCGCGCTGCGCATCATCGACTTCTTGGCGCTGGTCCCGTAGTAACTCTTCGAGCCGTGAGAGCAGCAGCGCTGAGCCATCGCCAGCCTCCGACTTGGTGGCAGCCGCAATTCCCTGGTTCTGGTCGAGGATAGCACGCAAGCCAGCCCGCAACGTGAGAAGTTCGTTGCGCAACGAGGAGCTGGCCCCGGTGTCTGGCACCTCGGCTGCCAACCCAATAGGGTCTGCTAGGAAACTCGCCGCGCTGGATAGGCTTGGCACCCAGCTCGCCATGCCGGCCGCCGACGTTTGCGCGCCGCAAAAAAACACTCTTAGACCTTGCACGGAAAATCCGACCATTTACGGAAGGTCTCGAGACATGCCTGCCGGCAGAATGCACAATCTGCGCCATCTCTTCGGGGGTGCCCCTCGCTTCATTCACGCTTCACCCCCCGGCTATTCTCGAGCGCCTCTCTCTCGGTCGTGTGGCCCAGCACCAGCACGGAGGTGGCGTTCGCGAACGCTGAACTGCAATACCAGGGCTTTCGCGCCTGAGTTCAGCGTGAGTTCAAGCCTGAGTTCAGCGTTCGCTGCAGGATTTTAGCCAAGTCCGATCCATGGGTACCTCGGCTAGCCGTGCCGCTGCTCCAGACATCGAGGAGCGAGAGTCTCTGCTGGGCGGCAGCTCGGCGGCGACACTCGGCTCACTCAAAGCCAAGCTCGGGCTCGGCAAGCGAGAGCCGCCGCCGGAGCCGCCCTGCCCGTGCCTGCCCGAGCTGTCCTATACGATGCGATTCGGTGGCTTCGTCTTTTGCTTCCTGCTAGGATGCTTGGTCTCGTTCACCTCAATGTCCTCGTTTGCTGGCGTGCTCCTTGGCCACCCAGGTCCGTTTGCTTTCAAGTACTCACTTGGGAATTTGCTCAGCCTCTTTTCATATTGCTTCCTCGTCGGGCCGAAGGCTCAATGCGCGGGCATGTTTGCGCCGCAGCGAAGAGTATCTACGCTCGCGTACCTCGGCTCGCTGGCCGCGACGTTGACGAGCGTGCTCTACCTGCGATCTTTCATCATCACGCTCTGCTGCATAGTGTTGCAGGCGGTGGCCATGGTGTACTACGCGATGTCGTACATTCCGTACGGGCATACGATGCTCAACCGTGTGATCGGGATTGCCTTTGGAATGTGAGTAAAAAATTCCACCATCGTTAGGATGCGGGAGCTTCCGACGCGGCGCCGAGCGCCGACCGGGCGGCGGCGCGCCGGCGAGCCCCCGCGCCGAGCGGGCAGAGCGCGGAAACCGCCTACCGGACCATCATCTAACGTATACCGGATACGCGACCAGGTATACGCGACGCATGCCTGCGCGCTGCGCAACGGGCGAACTCGACAGTCATGGAAAGGAAGGGTAAAATATACATTGACCCCCGTGCTGTGCAGAGGGCCTGGGGTCCCCACATGCGTGTCGGGCGCGGCTGTGGGGGGCGTACAAGATACACGCCTCGTCCTCTGGGTGTCACATCATCCGCATGTGGCGCCGGGTACGACATGCACACACCTGGAGAGATGCACGCGCGATCCAGATTATCCGATACGTAGAGGCCCATTCGAGGTGATCATGCACATGCGCATGCGGTCCGTGAACACACTCAGTGTTCGACTTGCAGTACATGAAGGGTAGGTTGTAACACGGTGGGCTGCGTGAGTCATGGTGGCCCCGGGCGTCCTCCTGCGCGACGAGCGCCATCATACACTCGCCGAGCCGTAGCCCTGGCATGCCACCGCCGCTTACATCTTCTTGTGCTTGCACAGGTACTCGTCATGTTGCGTCGAACCAGGGACCATGCCGGGACTCCCGTACTCTGCGATCGGTTCACACGCGCCGTCGGATTGCGGTTCGGTGCACACGAACCACTGCTCGCCATCAACGGCAACCTCCTCGCCAATCAGCACGCAGCCCTCCTCGACCACGTCGCCCTCCGGCGCTGGCGCCCAGTTCATCGTGTAGAAGGCCTCACGCTTCTTCTCGCGGTTTGAGTTCAGTATCTTGAGGCCAGCCAGTGCCGCAACTGCCATGGGTGCTGCGATGGGAATCGCCATGGGCAAGACCATGGTCACGGGAAGCGGCGGTCGGGACGCGGCGTGCAAACAGTTCAGAGACGTCTGGATGTTGGCGCGCATCGTTGATGAGGACAACCGGGTTGGCTTTTAGGGGCGAATTTGCACTCGGTGCCGCAGATCCCGAGTTTTTGACGAAGCGTGACGAAACAATTGCCTCTGCGCGATGAAAACCGGTGGCCGTCAAACTCACAGAGGCAACGCAATATTCACACTCCACGCGACTCCAGAGTGATTATTGCGTTGTCTCGAAATGTCTGCGGTGATCACCTCTCTCGCATCGTCTTTTGGCGTGATGCTTCTTGGCCTCTATGTCTCGAAAACGGGCTGGCTCAGCGACCCGCAACGAAAGGGCGTCGCGCTACTGTACAGTAGCGTGGTGTTCCCGACAATGGTCTTCAAGGGCGTAGCAGCCATCGACGTCAGGAGCATCGACATGAGCTTGGGACTCGTTGTGCTGCTCTCGAAGGCAGCGCTCGCGCTCATAGTCGTCGCGTATGGCGTACTCACGCTACGTGGGCCGCTCGGTGGCACCGGCGCGGCATTGGCGAATGCTGCCGCGTTCGCAATGGCCGCCTCACATTCATTTGATGTGACACTTGGCGTGCCGCTTGCGAAGGAGCTCTATCCGTCGACCGAGGCGTATGTGTACCTAAATCAGTCCATCCAGCTAGTCATCATCAACCCGGTCCTGCTCATGCTCATGGACGTGGGCGAGGCATCCTCGAAGGGCAGCACAGCGAGCGGCACACAGGTGCTTCGCAAGGCAATGCTCGCGACGATGCGCAACCCGCTCGTTGTGCTGACGGCCGCGGGGATCGCTGCGAGCCAGATATTTCCGGCGGGTCTGCCCACGGTGCTGGCAGCGCTCGCAACGCAGGTGAGCCAGGCAGGCCCGTGTCTCGGCTTTCTCAGCCTTGGCTTCGCGCTCGGCGCGCTCGGCGGCACCACGCGCACCGAGGCGGCGCATGCCGCCGTCCTGTGTGGCGCGAAGCTCGCGCTGATGCCATGGCTGTACCGGAACGTTGCGGGACTCGTCGGCTGCACGCGGAGCGAAGGATTCCTCACGTTCCTCGGCGCGCTGCCCGCCTCCGCCTCAGTCTACTCGCTGTGCCTCACGCGCCAGCTCTCGCCGCGCGTCGTCGGTCCTCTCGTGCCGACGTCGATGCTGCTGAGCGTGGTGCTCGCGCTCGCACCGCTATTCCCGGGAGCGGCCGAGGCGCGCGTCGCCGAGCTCACGCTCGGTGCTACGGCAAGCGCGAGCGTGCTGGCCCTCGGTTTCCTCGCCATCTCTTTGCCGTCGCGGACCAAGGTGGATTGAACGCGCCGGTGCGTTTCGTTAATGGCGGTGCGTTTCGTTAATGGCGGACCTAGGTAGGTTGAACGCGCCGGGACGGGTGCCCGGCTAGGGGTGGGGGAGGAAGCGTGCGGGTGGGGCGGGTGGGGTGGCTGGGGCGCTGGTGGAGGGGACCCCGGCGGTGCGGGAGTGGTCTCAGAGGTCGATTTCTCGACCCCGACGGCCCCCGTAGCAACTAGTCGTAGACGGCGCCCGCGAGCCGCGTGCCCGCGTCGGCGTCACGCGCGCCGCCCCGCCCCCATCCGCCGGCGGTCCGGTCGCTGCGGCTCGAGTCGTGTGTGCAGTCGGTCCCGATCCGACATTCCGGGCCCGGTACGAGAGGTCGAGAGCTTCGCCCGTTCCGTCGCATAGAGGCGCGTTTATAGGTCGGTCTACTTGCGTCTTGCCGGTCTCGTAACACACGTGCCCGCCCCGAGAGCTCCCGAAGTTTAGCCTTAGGCTACGCCCTCGCCGCTCGCCCCGGTCGCCCGTCCGGCCAATGCGTCCGGCCCTCTCGGGGAGGGTCGGGGTGCGCGTGCGGGTGCGCGGCCTCGAAAGCGCCGCCTCCGACCGGCCGCCGCCGGCCTGTGCGCCTCCGGGCCACCGGCCCCCGCGCGCCGCCGCTCGAACGCCCCCAAGGGGCCAAGGGCCACGGCCCCGCCGGCCCGCCGCGCGCGCGGCGCCCCGCGCCCCGCCGCGCGCATCGCAACGCGGCCCGATGTGGGCGCGGATTGGCGGATATTGCAGTTCGTAGTCGGATCGCGCGCCGCGCGGCCATCCCTCCCATGATGATCATCCCATCGGGCATCGCATCCGGGCGAGCCGGATCGCATGAATTTATGTATTATGTGGGCATGCCACCAGAAGTCAGATCGATTTTATTTTTTCGAAAATCAGAGCCCTGACTGTAAGTATGTGACTCCGAAGGCGACGTTAAACGCTCGGCTTCGAGCCTTCTCTCGGGCTCACACGCCATACACACACGATTCCTGGGGACGACTCACGCCCCCTAGACCGCAGCCTTGCGTGCGCGCGCACCGGCGCATGCCACCGCCCGCCCAGCTGTCCCTCCGGGGCGACACGCATGCAGGCTGCGGGAGGGCAGTACGAGGAGCGACGAGGTCGCCGTGTTCCCTCGAGCCGCGCCGCCGCCACCCGCGCTCTAATGTCCCGCCTCCTTAAGCGCCTGCATCACGGGGTTGTTGGAGGCAAGGAGCGACGAGCCGCCGCGCTTGGCGAGGATCGTCTTGGAAAGGTATTGGCTGTGCTCCTGGTTGGGCATCATCTGGAAGCGTGTCTCCTTCCACAGATCGGGCGTCAGGAAACCGTACGAGCGCTGGAGGGCGTTGAAGGCGGCGCGCGCGAAGTTGCCTTTGGTCTTGGTGTGGCCGGTAGAGGCGGTGTAGCAATCCTGGATGCCTGCCATCTGAAGAATTTTCTTCGAGGTGGGCGACGCGACGATGCCAGTACCGCGAGCCGCAGGGATCAGGCGGATGCGCACCGAACCGCACTGGCCGGTGAGCTTGACGGGCACCGTGTGCGGGGCGCCGATCTTACCACCCCAATAGCCACGGCGCACAGGCACGAGCTGGCACTTAGCAGCGTGGATGCCGCCGAGGATGGCGAGCGGCACCTCCTTGGCCGCCTTGACGCCCAGGCCGATGTGGCCATCGTAGTCGCCCACCGCCACGTAGCACACGAAGCGCGTGCGCTGGCCGGCGGAGGTCTGCTTCTGGACGGGCTTGATCTGCATCACCTCGTCCTTGAGCTTGTCGCCGGGCATGAAGGCGTCAACAATCTGGAACTCCTTGATCGGGAGCGAGAAGAGGAAGAGCTGCTCGAGCGACTTGATCTTGCCGTCGCGCACAAGGCGGCCAAGCTTGGTGCACGGCACCCACTCGCCCTCGCCCTTGGCGCCGCGGCGCCCACGGTCACCACCGCCACGGTCGCCACGGCCGCGGTCGCCACGGCCGCGGCCACGGCCGCGGTCGCCGCGGTCACCGCGGTCGCCACGGCCGCGATCGCCAAAGCCACGGCCGAAGCCGCCGCGCCCACGCTCACCGCCACGCTCAGCCATTGTGTTTAGAAGTTCTGCGGAAAAAGCAACAGGCGGCGGTCAGCACGAGTGCGGACAGAAAGCTGGCGCAATGGCGCGCAGCAAGCAGGCACGGCAGCCACGAAGGCAGAGCGCGCTGCCAGCTGCGCAGGCAGGCCGCTGCCCGAGCTCTAGCAGCATTGGGGCCCCATCGCACGTTCTTCGTCGACGTGCAATGCGAAAATAGTTTTTACTCATTTTTTAGGCAGGCGCGCCATGGCGGGAGCTCGTTGCTGGCGTGACCTCGCGGTCGTCCTTGCCCTCGTGCAGACCGCGTACAGCTTCCACGCGCCCATCGCCTTGCGTCATCGTGAACTGCAGTCACCCGTCTTGTCTTCGCACGTGGCAGTAGCGGCATCGCCACCGCTCCGCCGCCGCACACCACCAGGGCCACGTGCTGCTCTGCCCGCGGCGATGCCAGCCGCCCTCTCGCTGCTTCCGCCGGTCGCGACGCTCGCAGCGTCGATCGCGCTGAAACAGACGATCCTCGCGATGATCTTCGGCGTCTGGACGGGTGCCCTGCTGCTCGCAGGCGGCAACCCGATTGTTGCCACGCTCCGCACATTCGATGGCTACGTGCTCTCAGCGCTCGCGGGCAAGGACCACGCGGGCGTCGTCGTCTTCACGACCATCCTGGGTGGCACGATCGGAATCGTGCAGAAGAGCGGTGGCGCGCTCGGGCTCGCCGGCCTCGTCAAGGGCTTCTTCACCTCGCGCCGGCGCGGCGCGCTCTCGACCATGGCGCTCGGCTCGCTCGTTTTCTTCGATGACTACTCCTCGGTGCTCATCGTGGGTAATTCGCTGCGCCCGCTCCTCTCGGCGGTGCGGCTCTCGGCCGCCAAGTTTGCGTACATCACGCACACGATGGCCGTCGTCCTCGCCTCGTTTGCGCCGCTCTCGTCCTGGGTCGGTATCCAGATCGGATACATTGCAGGCGCCTACGGCCAGCTGGGCAACCTGCTGCCGGCGGGCGTCGCGATGCCCGACCCCTTCGTCACCTTCCTCACGTCGCTCCCGCAGCGCTTCTTCCCGTGGTGCATGACCATCTTCGTGCTCCTCGGCGCCCTCACTGGCCGCGATTTCGGGCCGATGCTCAAGGCAGAGCGCGCCGCACTTAAGCAGCCTAGTGAGCCGGATTCGGCAGAGGAGGGCAGCTCGGAGAAGGGGGCGCCGGTGGGCGCGCTCGACCCCGCTCCAGGCACGCCGCTCCGCGCGGTCAACGCCCTCGTGCCTTTTGGCATCGTGCTCGCCGCCTCCTTTGGCGGCATGGTGTTCCAGGGGCTCGCGGCGATCGCGGCGATGCCCGCAGCAGTGCGCCCTGCGGTGAGCATCGTGAACAGCCTACGGTACGCCGACTCGGTGAGCGCGCTCATCTGGGGCTCGACGTTCGGGTGGCTCGCCGCCATGGTACTCGTGCTCTCGCAACGGCTCCTCAAGCTTGAGGAAGCGATGGGCGCGTGGATCGTGGGAGCTAAGGAGGTGCTCGAGCCCATGATCATCCTTGTGCTCGCTTGGTCCCTCGGCTCGGTGATCAAGGACGTGGGCACTGCGGAATTCCTCGCAAGTGCGCTCCAGACCGGGCTGCCCGCCTGGGCGCTCCCCGCGTGCATCGCGGCGCTCTGCTACGCCATCTCCTTTGCGAGTGGCTCGGCCATAGGCACGATGGGCATCGTCTTCCCATTGGTGGGTCCGCTCGCCATGCGGCTGGGCGGTGGCAGCCTGAGCTTCCTCCATCAGTGCTTCGGCGCCATCATGGGCGCCTCCATCTTTGGCAACCTGTGCTCGCCGCTAGGTGACACGAGCATCCTCACCGCGCTCGCGACGCGCTGCTCGCTCCAGCTACACATCTCGACAGTCATCGGCTACACGTGTCTCGTCGCCCTGATCGCACTCATCTTCGGTGACCTCGCCGTCGGCCTCGGCCTGTACGGGCCGCTCGCCGCCCTCGGCGTGTGCACGGCGCTCATGACCGCCATCAAACTGCTCGTCGGCCGCCCCGTCGAGGGCGGGAAGGAGCAGCCGGCGTGAGGACGACGCTTGCATCTCTGGAGCGCGGAACCGCGCATGGGTTATGATCAGGGTGACGCCTCGAGGTGACACCTATACAGGTCAGTCACAGTCACCCCGCCCCAACACAGCTACAGTATGACCATGCGTGCACGTCCAGGTCATGTTTAAGAAAGTGAGGTTGCAGAAGTTCTCACAGGCGCTACCCAGCGGCCGCAAGGCACACCTCGAATCGTGCCCAAACTTCTACCGGAACAAACGTACAAGAAGTTTCAACGGCAACGGCGAGGCGCTTCGCAATGGCGGAACTTCTTGAGCAGGCGCCGTTATTCGACACCGGCGTGACGGCCGCGGTGCCCGCTGCTTCTCCCAAGCTGCCGTCCGAGCTGACCGTGCCGCCATCCGCGCCTTCCGCGCCGCCGTCCGCGCCGTCCGCGGACGAGCCTGACCCGGAGAAGGACTACGCGGGCTGGTGTCGCGCGCAAGGCAACCGCCTCTTCCGGGAGGCCGAGTACGGACAGGCTTGCGCGTGGTACGGCCACGCGATCGTTTCACTCGAACGCGGCGAGGGTGTGGGCGTGGACGCGCCGGCTGCCGACGGCTCTCCACCGCGCGGTGCGATCGCGACTCTGCTGAGCAACCGGGCGGCGAGCTGGCTGAAGCTGGGCCGGTGGGCGCCCGCCGCGGCCGACTGCGAGCGCGCCGTCACGCTCGAGCCCACCAATATCAAGGCGTACGCGCGCGGCTCGGCAGCGCTCATGCGTCTGGGTCACACAGAGCGATCGGTAGCGATGGCGCAGGCGGCGGTGGCGATGGCGGCGCCGCCCGCAACGGCGCGGCCGGAGCGGCTCGACGAGCTGCGAGCGCTGGGCGTGCGCGAGCTGCGAGCCCTGCTGTGGAGCGAGCGGCGCGCCGCCGAGCGGCGTGCTCACGAGGACGCGCGCGCCGAGATGGGCGATCTGGCCCACACACGACGTCGCGGCGGAGCGAACGCGCCGTGCCTGGTGCGCGAGCAAGCGAGCGATGCGCTGGCCGAGGCGGCCGCGGCCAAGGCGGCCGCCGCGGGCGTGGGGCGCGCGGGCGAATCGTTACAAGGGGCGGACAAGGACGATCTCGTGGCCGAGATCGAGGAGCTCGAGCGCTCCGCCCTCGCCGACGGCGGATCGCTGCAACTCTGTGAGCGTGCGCTGGCGGAGGCGACGACGATGGCGGAGCGCGTGCGCGAGATCGAGGCGATGGCGCAGCGCGAGGCATGGGCGGAGGTCGTCGAGCACTCCGAGTGGCTCGCTAAAGAGTACGCCGAGGGGCCCTCGATGGACCTCTGATGGCTTCTGATGGCCCTCTGATGGCTTCTGGTGATGGCTTCTGATGGCCCTTTGATGGCTTCTGGTGATATCTTCTGATGGCCCTCTGATGGCTTCTGATGGCCCTTTGATGGCTTCTGATGGCCCTCGGAATGCCTCTGGGTGCCTGCCTGAGTGCATCTCCTTGGCTTTGTCCTCAGGTACCCGGAGCACCGCGCGCTGCGTGCGCTGCTGCTCAGCGCACTCACAGCCCTCGAGCGGTACGACGCGGCGGACTTGCTCTGTGAGGCGCAGCTGCATGCGACGCCCGAGGCACCGGAGCTCCTGCATGCGGCCGCGCGACTCGTGTTCATTCGGCAGGGCGCCGACGCATGCCTCGCCGCGCTGACGGAGGTGGACGTGGCCGACACGGCGACCCACGCGCAGTCGGCAGAGCTCCACGGCCGCTGCAAGGCACTGCTCGCGCTGCAGGAGGACGCGAAGCTGGCGCTCAGCTCGGGCAACGCCGACGCGGCCGTGACGATCAGCTGCGGCGCGCTCTGCCTCGCTGAGGAGAGTGTGGCGGCCTCGATGGCGATGCACCTGCTGCTTGGCCGGGCGCTCTCACGCGGCGGGCGGCACGTCGAGACGATTAGCGTGTGTGACCGCGGCATGAGCCTCGTGAGAGCGATGCACCGCACCAAGACGACGCGCGCCGCCGCACCGCCTCCTAGCCGGAGCGCCGCCGCCGCCGCCGCCGCTGTCGGGCGCGCAGTCTCCTCGGGCGCGTCGCAACCTTCGGATCACGAGCGGCTCCTGCTCGTGCGCGCGCGCGCCTTCTTGACCATCGGCCAGCCCGCGCAGGCGATCGCCGATTTCCGCTCGGCGGCCGCGCTCAACCCAGCAGGCAGCCAGGCTGGTGCGGGGCTCAAGGAAGCGTGGAGGCTGCTCCAGTTGCTCCAGAAGCGAAGCTCGCTCTACGAGGTGCTTGGGTGCGAGCCCAACGCGACGGCGGAGCAGCTGCGCAAGGCGTACCACAAGGCGGCTCTCAAGTGGCACCCGGACAAGCACACGCAGGCCGACGCCGCGCAGCAGGCCGAGGCGCACGCACGCTTCACCGAGCTGCAGGCGGCGTGGGCCGTCCTGTCCGATGAGACCACAAGGGCCGAGTACGACGCGGATCACAAGGGGGGCTGACACGCGCGCAGGAGCTCCTGAGTGGTGGACAATAATTTTGTGTTCAGAGCGGGTCGCACGGACCACGGGACCGCGGACCGGGGCACTACGAGTACGCCGGGGGACCCGCCACCGCCGGGTGACCATAAAAACACGTCAAGTCAAGCCAAACAGTGACACATACCCCCTTTCTAACACGCACCACACACGGCACGACCGACGACGCCCAAGCCCCAACCCGCAACCGCCAACGCGTGACGCGTCGAATCAAAGTAACTCAGACTAACCCAACGACTCGAGGATAACCGCCCCCTAACCGAACCCATCCTACTGAAGCCGTTTATTGGCCGGCACGTAAGGGGGGTTCCAAACGATAACGAACTGCCCCCTGTGCCAAGGGGGGGGTCAACGCCCGAAGCGAAGGCCGAAGGTACTAGGTAGGTACAACTACAAGGTTACCCGCCTCGCGAGCAGCCACCGTACGGTCCGGTCCCACCCGGGGGTCGACGTGAGACAAATCGAGCTGACGTCTGACGCGAAAGTAGCTAACGCCTAGAGTAAAGTCTAAAGTACTCTAAAGACATGCGATGGACTTTTCTATACGAGAGACTGGGACAGGACACGCCGCCAGCAAAAGAGCGCGGCCATGGCGCACTCCACTCGTCCAACACTCGTCCTCGTTTAGAGCTATCATGATCGTCTCCCGCGCGCCGCGGGCTCTAGAGGGTTTGCGATTTGGCGTTTAACGTCGACGTCGTCTGTCACATTTGATGGCGGACAGCCTCCCTTGCCTTCACCACAGCTACCTCTGCGAGCCTCGCCAGCTGTGCGTACGCCTGCCCGCGGCTCTCAGCGGTGACTTCCGTTGTGTGATGTACGACAGAAGCGTAGAACTTGCCGCAGAGGCGACCTGCCCGGAACATCGCGTTCATGTTCATGCCGGTAAGGCTTGGCGAGAGCTCGTCACAGCTCTGCAAGATGGCGCACTCGTCTGCGTTGGCGAGCTTCGTGTCCGTGCGCCGCATCCGCGGGCCAACGACGGCGTTCTCCTCCGACCTGAAGTCCTCGATGCGTGCAAAGTAGTCGATCGCGGCCGCCTCGGTGGCAAAGGCCCAGCGAAAGTCGAAGACGGTCATGAGGAAGGCTCCAGGGCGAGGGGGCATCCCCGCCGCCACCCAGTAGTTCATGCTGCGGCATTCGCTCGCGAGAAGGTCGTACGAAATGTCGTCATCCTCGTCCAGTGGCGCCGGTAAATGCGCGCCGGGCGCGCGTGGCACGCCATGGCCAACCATTCGGGTTAGGCTTGCCCGTGGGAACACGCCGCGCATGTCCTGCAGGCCGAGGAAGGCCGCGTGGAAGGCCGTGGCATCATGGAACGCGTCGACCTGATGCGGCCGGTGGGCGAGGCCATAGGCGCTCAGCCTCGTGGCTAGTTCCACGTGGCCCTCAAGGAGAGCACGCTGCGTGTGTGCATGCAAGAAGCCATCGCTCATGAGGTGCAGGCTCGGCGAGAAGAAGGAGCGGCCAAGATTGACGCAGCGGATGGCGCGCGTGTAGCTCTCGATGGCCTCGCCAGTGCGCCTTGCTACGCGTGCCGCATCGGCATCGCGCAGTGCCTCCTTGAGCTCCACAGCTAGCCCCCTAATGGATACCATCCCCATGCTGCTCGCATCGCCAGGCACTCGCGCAGTGTCCCTCCCGCGATGGAGGGATACGCTGAGCATGCTGCGAAAGACTTGTGGCATGGAGGCGGCGCCGAGCGGTGCGGCACATCGTGGGCACGCTGCCCATCGAGTCAGCTTGACCGCTGCATCCATCTGCGCGGTGTCGTCGATCGAATCGGGGTCTTCGGTCGTAATCCGCATGCCACCGGCAGGGACCAGGGCCTCCGGCCCGCGGCCGACGCAATGCAGACCAAAGAAGCGTTCGCACCGCCAGCATATCACCGGGTCAGTGATACACATGCCGCATGATCTGCCGGCTGACTGGCAATCGGATCGCAGACACTGACAGGCCGGCGTCTCGACCGCACCCTGAGAACCTTGGCGGAATGGCGGTCGCCACAAATCGATGAATGCATTCGGAGGATCGATGCCAGGGCGGTGCGGCCAGTCACGCGGCTGCTTGTCCCGACCGTCCAGCTCAGCATGCAATGCCCAGGCTACGTCTTCCGTTGCAGACAAGTTGGCTGGCCGGAGCAACATAGGCTCATCTGCTTTGTCAAAGTGAACCACGCACCGACCTCGATCGGCCACAAATGTAGACACGAAACCAACACGTCCGTTGATTTCTGGCTTGGCGGCGAGTCCTCTTGCCCGTACGCGTTGGCCCACCATGTAGTACCCGCGAGTCTTTTCCTCGAGTGCATCGGCAGCTGCACTCAAGTCGATCGAAGAGCTTGCAAGCTTGTCCGTGAGCGCATCAAGCTCACTGGACGGCACACCGACAGACTGCGCGCGAGCGTACTGCTCCTCAAACCGGCCTGTAAGATCATCCATGACACAGGGTGCAAGATGCTGCCGTACCTGACGAGGAGCGGAGCGGGACGTGGTCAGCTCCGGCACCCCCTCTGTTGCAATGGTCGAGGCCGCCGCCTCCGTCCGCTTCAGCTCCTTCAGACGCTGGCGGGCGCGGATCAGGGCGTCGGAGATCGCGGGCGTCTCGGCAAACGGCATCGCGCCAAGGAGGGCCTCGCGCAGCGCCGCCGACGTCGTAGCAGCCTGCAGCGCCTGCAGCGCCTGCAGCGCCTGCAGCGCCTGCAGCGAGGCTTGTCCAGCCACCTTCGTCGCGTCAGCGTCTCAGCGTTCCCGTCGAAGAGAGAGACGAGAGCGCGTGCGACTCGTGAAAGCGCCTTGTTGGGCGTTCACTTATAGGAAAGCTTTGGCTTGCGGCGTTCCGAGTTTGGCACCAAAAGTCGAGCTGCCAGCGCCTCAATCGTTCATGTTACCATTCCGGCAGTTAAGCGCTATAAGCGGTCGAACACGTGACACCAGTATATACATGTACACGAGCGACCATCAGACGTCGCCATGTCTCCTCCATCTGATTCTTTACGTGGATGACGAAATGACGAAATTCCAGAACATTCGGAGTCACCGCGAACCACAGGGCGCCCCTGCACAGCATTACTAAGGACCTTGCTGCTCATCAGCTCCCCTTCCTCACTGTTTCCGTCCGCGTAGGACGCATTAGAGCTCAACCTCCGCTCCGTGTGCGTTGCGATGCTAGCTATCGCTGGAGCAGCGGCCATGGACAACATGGCCGCCAGCGACTACCCACTTCTCGGGGTGCTTCCTATGTCACAGGCGGGCGCGCGGAGCAAACCATGGAGCATGCAGAGCAAATTGTGGTCACTGCTAATCGTGACTTTGGTGCTGACCGCTCTGTACGTGGCTGTGCTCATCGTTTGCGAGCAGTGGACCTTGATGCAGAGCATCTTTTACGCCGTCTCGATGGGCATGACGGTCGGAATGGTACCCGAGGACGCGAATGGCAATTCCCTCAATATTTCGGACGACGTGGCGATCATGTGCACGTGTTTCTACGCGATCGCCTGCATGCTGTGCATTGCGGGCTTGGGTGCGCTCCTAGCAGAAACCGTGCTCTTGCGCGACGAGAAGTTCATGCAGCGCGAGCTCAAGCGTGTCGCAAGGGAGACCCACGCCGCCACGACAAGGGTCACGGCTCACGACGGCAGCCATGCGCCCACGACGAGGGCCACGGCTCACGATGAGGGCGCGCGCGCCACCTTCGGCTCGTGCACGTCGCATGCCCCGAGGCAGCGCGCGCGCGGAGGCGGCATGAGCCGGATACGGCGCATGGTGGGTCGTTTCACGGCCCTGGAGGCGGAGGAAGATCGCATTACTGGGCACTGGCACGTGGCGGTGGTCATCTCGTGGCTCGTGACGCTCGCCTGTGGCTTCATCTACGGCTATTACGGCAATATCCCGGGGGCGGGCGACCAGGATGCGTCCCGCGCCGTCTTCGCCTTCTATTTCGCCATCTCGTCGTTGACGAGCCTCGGGATGGTGTCGCCGCTCGATTCCGGCGCCGGCTTGGCATTCACGACCGTGTACATCCTCGTAGGCGTCCCGCTGAACGCGGCGATGCTCTCAGTCTTCGTCGACCGGTACCTATCGCGCGAGCAGGTGCCGAGGGGCGCGGCGCAGCGATGCTGATTGATACTGATTGCATGGAGCGAAACTGAGTGAAGCGCGAATCAAGTGATACTGTTTGCCGCTGAGTGTCGCTGAGTGCCGCTGACAGGAACGAGAGGCACGGCGCAAGGTGCTCGCCGCCCCGTCGCGCGCCACCTTCGACGCGCTCGCGAACATGCACGAGGGCCTTGTCCGTTCGCGCAACCACACGCACGAGCACGGCCCCCGCGTGGTCATCACCTGGGCAACCTACCTGGAGCACAAGCTGCGTGAGGCCGAGCGAAATCCCACAGCTCTCGCGGCTGGCCTCGCCGATTCGATCCGCGCATCCTTTGTTGCCCTCGGCGGGCGCAAGGGCTATCTCGATGCAGACGATCTCGGCATCAGCGATGGCGCGGCGGGCGGCGGCGCTCACGGCGGCGCGTCCACCCATGCGGGTGGCACTTGCCACGGCACGTGCGCGGGCGGCGAACGCAGCTCCAATTGCGACAGCACACTGCTCTCGCTGATGACAGCAGCCCCGCTGCAGTCGAGCAGGCCGTCGTGGGCGCTCCCAGCCGAGGTGACGCCACCCTCGCCTTGCGGTGCGCTGTGAACACGCCGTCGATTCTAAACCCTTTTGGCCGTGTTGGAAGACGCTGGGTGCCTGGCCCCTGGGTCCATGTACGATGTAGCTGTCGGGACAGGTCGTGCCGGGCGGGGCCCGTCATGATTTAATCACCTAATCACAAAATTAGATCCCTCGTTTCAGCATGAACACAGGAAAAGGGAAACTGTCTCTCCTGAGAGTCTGCGCTTCCCAGTGGGTGTGTCTCCACGCTCCACGGGAGCGGTGGGTGTGCGACGCACTCTCGCCGAGACCCGAGTGGGCCAAATAACGTGATCAAGTTCAAGTTCCGTGTACCACATAATCAACAGACAACCTAGATGGAAGCCAAGCCTATAGAATGTGCTCTCGAGGCTTGAACTTGTCAAAAAATAACGTGAACGTGAACTACTCTCCAACGGTCGGGCGTCGTCTCGAACGCTCCGTCTGGAACCAGTTCAATGCCTGGCGCTCGACCCTATAGCGCGGCTCCGGCCCGCGTAGGCTCGGCGCATGCGCCGCTGGCGCGCGCCACTAGCGCCGCGCCACGCATGGCAACGACGACGAGCGCTGCGCCACGCCTGACCTCTGTGATCTCGGCGCCGCACGTACCCGCACCGCACCCGTTACCCAAGCAGCTCACGCCGTCCATGCAACAGATCATGGGCCAGATCACCTTCAAGGCGCCGCCGCCGCGCATGCGCAGCGACTTTCGCGCGACGCCCGTGCACCATATTGTCGTGCAAGGAGCTGCGCAAGGAGTGCCACAAGGCGGGCAAGGCCTGCAGCCGCATCCGGCTGCCAGGAGCGCCAAACCTGAGCCGGCCAGACGCGATGCCACTGGATGGGCGCGGCCAGGCTCTGCGCCCGGCGGACCTCACTCTCACGCCTCCAACCAAGCGACGGTGGCGCAAGATCGAGCAGGGGAAAGCATCCGGCAGAGCGACGAGCCGCGGCGCGGGAAGAAGATCGAGCACGGGATCGGCCCAGACCTCGAGTACTATATATGGGAGCCACCCGCCTCGCAGCCGGATGGAAACGGTCGCAGGCCAGGCGTACACCCAGGCCGCCCGAACGGCAGCCTGCACGCGCCGACGCCAGAGGAGGGCGAGCGCAACCACCTGCTGCGCAAGCAGCTTGGCGTCCCGGCGGCACCACCGTACGGCGACCGTTACCCGCGCAGGGTGACTGGTGACGTGACGGCGACGGGCCTCTTCGAGCGGATGCTCCCGCACGAGGCGTACGATCGGCTCGCGGGCGTAGGCGGCACCACGCTGCCGAGCGCGGAAAACCTGACCGCCATTCGCGATGCGTTCTACGAGGCGGAGGCAGAGTACAAGGAGGAGATGCGAATTGAGCGGCAGGCGGCGGCCCTTCGAAAGCGGCAGGCGGCCGAGCACAATAGGAAGATGAATCTGCCCTCGGGGATCGCACGCTCCAAGTTTGCGTGGGGCTCCGAGCGCATCTCCAACGCACTGCTCTCCAAATTCGACACCTTCACCGCGCGCAACGAGGACTACACGCGCAAACTCCTTTGGACCTTCGGTACGGACGAGGTTCTCACCGGCGGCACCTCGCAGATTCGCATCACGCCGACCAACATGCCGCGCGTGTGCGACCGGTTTGGGATCGCGTGCACCGAGGCGCAGGCCGCCGAGATCTTTGAGAAGCATCGGTTACCCCTCGAGGGATGCACCGTGCAGCAACTCACCAGCGCCTTCATCGAGGCAAAGATCGACTACGCCAAGATCGCACGCAACCAGTCGATACGGCTGCATGGCGATGCGGCGCGCCCGCCCCCCCTCCGAGAGGCGGCGAGCGCTCCCCCAGTCGCCCCCACATGGCCGCCGAAGTCGCAGGCTGCCCAGGTCCATTCACACCCACCGCAGTCCTCCTTTTCGGGCGCCGAGAATGTTCGCCCGCGCACCCCACTTGAGCCCCGGAGGCCGCATCAGTACGCTCACATGCTCGAAGCGGCGCAGAAGCCACCGCCCGTCGCCGCGAGTGCGCCCGCGCCGCCGGCGCGGCCGCCCGCGCCGGCGCCGCACTCCTATCCTGCCGTCCGCCCGGCGTCCGCTGGCATTCCTTACGCCGGCATGTTTGGTGGTACAAGAGTCGCAGCTGCCGGCGCCGCCGCTGCCGTGCGCCTGGGATGAAGACTGAGCCACACATGCGCGCCAGGTGTTTCGTCAAGAGTTTCGGGCTCATCTATCTGTGGCTCGAGATCTTACGTTCTGTGGCTCGAGAGTGGCACCACTTGTGAGCCGCGGTACAATGCTACGTGTCCGGTCCACTGTGCGCACTTGGGCAGCTGTCCCGTGTCTGCGCGCCAAGCGGGGCCATCCCGCATCCCGGAACGATGATTGTGTGGCCCACAAATCGATGGGGCCTCACGGTCGCCGCGGCTGCCCCCAAATGCCTATTCCCGCACATGTGCCATGATTATGCTCGAGCATGACATTTACTCTGGCTCTCGGGGGACTGGGAGACCGGGGAGATCGAGATGCTCCGGTCGTGTCCGGAAAAGCATTGAATTAAAGAGCTCCGCGAGCTCATTTTTCCGTACAGACTCCAGGACCCGTGTCTACACCGGGGTCACTCGCGCCTCACTCGACGTACGGCAGCACCGCGTCAATGCTCGCCCACACCGCCTCCTGCGGCGCGCTGGCGTCGACACTCACGAGGACGCCCGCGGCCTCGTAGTACTCGATCAGCGGCGGCGCCTGCTCACGATACGCTTGCAGCCGCGTCGCAAGCGCCGCCGTGGTGTCGTCTGGAAGCTGAGCCAGAGGCTCCCCGGTATCGTCATCCAGCATGGTCTCCGGCGAGGGTGCCGATCCCTCCGCGAGCGAGCGCGGCCTTGCGAAGGTCCCATGGTAGCTTCTTCCTGACGGCACGTGCACCCAACGGCCCGACACGCGCTCGGCGAGCACGGAGTCGGGCGCCTCGAGCGCGATGACGACCGTCACCTTCTCCCCCAAGCCCGCCAGCAACGCGTCGAGCTGTTCTGCCTGCGCGACCGCGGGCGGGAAGCCCTCAAGCACGATGCCACGCGCGCACTCGGCGCCCCGGAGGCGCTCGTGGACGAGATCTATGAGGAGGTCCTCGGTGGCCGGAGCTTCGGGGGCATGTCCCCGAGCACCTGTCGCCGCGGCGGCACCCAGCAGCTCGGCAAGAGAGAGGCGCGGCAACCTAATCGCCTCCGCAATCCGGTGCGCGTGTGCCCTCTTTCCAGAGCACGGTGGGCCGAGGAGCACGACTACCGTCTTCGCACCCGCCGCCTGCGCCTGCGCCTGCGCCTGCGCCTGCGCCTGCGCCTCCCGAGCAAACCCTGGACGGAAAGGTCCATCTGGCTCCACCGGGACGAAATCCTCTTCGAGCGTCGCCGCTGCGTCGGCGGCGGTGGCTGACCCTGCACCTCGACGCCGCGCACCATGGCCGCGCGCCCGAGCTTGCAGCTTCGTCGCCGCGCCTGCCTCCTCTGCCGCTCTTGCCGACTCTGTCTCGGCCGCCTCCGCGGAGACTACCTGGACTACCGCAATGATCCCAACGGGTAAATCATGGGCCGCGGCCATCTCGGCTGCCTCGGCCCTCAAGGACGCAAGCTCGGCCTCTGCTGCCGCCTCATCGGGCACAAGAGCTGGTATTTCCAGAGCCAGCCCAGGAGTAGCAGGAGTAGCTGATTGTGCCTCAGGTGCCGGCTCTGCCACAGGACCTACCTCCTTTGTCACCGGCGCTTGCGCTGCTGCACGAGCTGCTGCTTGCTTCGCGGCTGCCTCGGCCGCGGCGACCATCGCCATCGTATCCGCCGTCGCTGCGCTCAACTCATCATGCGTGCGCTGTCGAGAAGCCGGCTCCACCTCCACGTCCCAGCGTCCCGGGGCCACCACGAGCGCTATGCTATCGTCGAGAGCAAGCTCCGCCCGCGCTGACCGCGCGGCGACCACCTTCGAACCCACCCCCGACATCGCCGCCTTTAATGCCAACGCCGCCTCGGCTCTAGTCTCATCGGCATCTGTGAGACACTGAAACTGGCGTTGCTGTCGGTGTCGCTCGTCCTCGTCGGCATCGGGCCATCGGTCGCCCATCAGTAGCTCAGCGTGCGGAAGCACAACGCTCTTGAAGGTCAAGAGACGATCATCACCGGCCCAAGGGTCTTCAACCCACGGACTGCGACCAAGCGCCTCTGCCCGCCAATCTGCGTTGGAGCCGTGTTCCTGCTCGTCGAGTGCGCTCAGGTGGGACGAGCCGACCGTTTGGACGTAGTATTTGTCGAAGAAATCCGCCATACCATCAACTGGACGGGTGCCTACCTGAGCATCACCATCGAATCCTGTTGCGGTTTCACCAGGGACAGGGCAACCTCGACGAGGCCCCAAATCAAAACACGTGGAGGCCCGCCCTCCTCATCAACTGTACTGCGTGCCCTTTCCGAGTCGGCTACCGAGTATTAACAGCCAGTTGCCGTTCACACACGCAAACTCCAGCCTCATGCAAAGCTTATTGGTGATGCTTCTTGGGTCCGCCAGCGCCCTTGTCCATGTACCGCTCTGGCTGGACCTGCGTGGCACACCATCCGGAGACGAGGGCATGGACAAACTGCTCGAACTGTTCTCGGGCGTGCGTTATCGCTTCAATAAAGCGTGCCTCCCGCCTCCAAGCGGCGCAGCGATTGCAGGCGTGCTGCATGAGGCAGCCGACGTCGCCGACGATGACGACCCAGAGGATGGCGGCCTGTCACTGCTAGTGCTACGGGACGGCGAGCTCTGGAGCGATGGGCGACACGCGGGTGCGGCCATCTCCGTTGTCGCGGGCAAGAGCAAAGAGCAAGCTACCGCAGCGGCGTACGAGGCCATCAGCATTCCGGAGGCGAACGTGGCGTTGCTTGGCGACGAGCCGGCATCCGTGCTTGAACTCTTTGGTGTTGCGCTCGCGCAAGCGCAGCACTGTCGCAGCATAAGCGGTTCGGAGACTCGACTGCTCTGCGAATGTGCCGACCCTGGAACAGTGGAGGCCATCCGTCGTGCGGCGAGCGAGGACAAGGTTGGCGTTCCGTGCGCTGCGCTGCTGCGCTGCAATGCCGACCTCTGGTTTGAGGCACTACGAGATGCGTTGTAAGGTTGATGGCATGCCCTTTGCAGGGCAGGGCAGGGCGCAGGAAGGCGCAGGAGGAGCGCACGCGCGAAGGCCGTGTGCGCGTAGGCGCCGCCGGCGCCGGCGGGTGGCGCTCCCAATGTGTGTAGAACAATCCGGCCTGGTTTTTTCACACCTGCTTGGGGTATGTGAACCAGGCCGATGGTCCCGGCCCTTTTCGTCCTCTCTTCCACGCTCTCCCTCAATGTGCGCTACTCAATATGCACTACCACTTTTCGAAGAACGTTCCACGACGCTGCCATCACGATGATGGCTAGCGTGGGCCCATTGGAGGGCAAGTTTGTCTACGACGCCAGAACTCCCCTGAGCAGTTCGTTCGGCCAGGCAATTGAGACTGCAGGCCCTAATGATCCCGCTTGGGGCGGCGACCTCGCCGCAGAGGCTACGGCTGCGGTCAGTGCTGTGCAGCGGGCGATGCAACTGTGCAACGCTCTGAGGTGCGAAATGCAAACGGTGGAGGCCAACCCAACTTCGGGAAAGACGATGGATGCTTGCGACACACAGGCGGGCGTCTCGTTCATCAAGCCAGGCGACGATACGCCCGTCACCGCTGCCGACTTTGCCATCCAGGGCCTCGTGGCAGCAGCGCTCAAGGATCAATTTCCCGCAGATCGTTTCATGGGCGAGGAGGATGCGGGCGACCTGCGTGGTGACGCCGCGCTGCGCTCGCTAGCGCTGCGGCTGTGCAACGAGCATGGAGGCGAGCGCAGTGAAGAGGCCTTCCTCGCGGCCGTCGACAGCGGGCTAGAGCCGCCACGCGGCAAGGGCGAGCGCACATGGGTCCTTGATCCGATCGACGGCACCAAGGGCTTCATGACCGGCGAGGGTTTCGTCATAGGGCTCGCCCTCGTCGACGCGGACGGCTATGCGCTGCTTGGGGTGATGGGCGTGCCTCCGGAGGAGGAGTCGCCGCCGATCATGGCCGCGGTGCGCGGCCACGGGCTGCGCTGGTGGACTGCAGAGGGCACGGCGCCCGTCACGTACGAGCCGCCCAAGCCCGCGTGGGCGGCGCGCCCCGAGCTGAGCGCTCCGTGGCTCATTTCCCCACAGAAGGCCTCCGCCGTGTGCAAGCCGTTTGGGACCCTCGAGCCGAGTGTGGTCTGCTGCGGCGCGATGATCAAATACTTCCAGGTGGCGGCGGGGCGGCACGTAGGCTTCATTCAATATGAGGAGGAGCTCAAAGCGTGGGACCATGCATGCGGCCTGATCTGCGTAGACGAATCCGGTGGACGTGCCACGGACGCCGAGGGCGGTCAAGTGGCCTTCGACGGGCGACAGTTCGCCGTCAAGGGTGGCATTGTGTGTGCATCGCGCTGGGCGATGAAGGGGCAACGGCAAGCTCTGCTCAAGGCGGCGCGACGGCCAGGGACCGAACCAGAGTGAGCGTCTCGCTTCGTCTCGCCGTCTGCGTCTCCGAGCTCTCCGTACATGTACGGCTTCCCCACCGCGCGACGGGACCCCGGGGTGGGCGGGCTCAGGTGATGCTCCAAATCTTGCTCGGTGGGCCTCTTGGCCCGGTCTTTGGTGCTTTGGAGCCCTTGTAGGCACGCGGAGGGGCCCCGCCGGGGCCCGGGCGGGGCGGGCGCCGGCCAATGGCGCCGGCCGCGCACCGCCGTGCATTTTGCGATTATAAGGTGTGACATTGTGTACACAATCGTACACGGGAACCCGATTTGAAAAAGCGGTGTTCGTTCTTGACATTAATCTTGATTTTGAGGCTTTTATCAGAGTTGCCCGCGATCCACCCCGCTCAGCGCTATCTGCCGGTCTCAGAGCGCGATCTCCGCTCGGCGCGCAGAGGATAATTCCAGTTCAATTACAGTAGGCCGGCGCAGCGCGAGGCATCACTGGAAGCGGCCCTCGTACGCATACTTGGCTGTGCGTGGCCCCACGGCCGCTGGTATCGTCGGGTCGATTTGTACCCCTGCGGATGCAGCCGCGTCCGCCGCGGCGGCAAAGGCGGCGCGCGACGGCCGAACGATCTTCGGTCCGGTCGCTCGCGACATGGGCATGCGCGGCTGCGCCTGAGGCATGAAGCGCGCGGCCGCCGCGGCTGCGGTGCGCCGGTGCTCCTCGAGATCGCGATCGACCCTAGCCGCGGCGGCCGCACGATCCATTCTGGAAGGGCTCCCGGAGGAGGTGGTCGAGGCTGCTGTGCGCGGTGGCACGTACGACGGACCCGCTGCTGCAGAATAGGAGTGCGCCGGCCTTGTTCCAGGGGTGCCGGCGTCGTCGGCGTCGGCAAACGCGACGCGCTCGGCCTGCACACGCCGAAGCACGGCGTTTACCTTCTCCATGATGGCTGCGCGCTCTCCACTCGAGAGCTTGGAGCTGTGCGCGGCCTCGAACTTGTCGGGATGCCAGCGGAGCAGCGCGAGCTTGAGCAGGTGCTTGCGCCGATCGACACTGTCGCCCTTGCGCACGCCCGAGACGGGACATGAGGCCGGCGGCCACGGGCAGCTCGCCAGGCTGTACTGCACTGTGCCATCACTTGGGGCCGCCTCAAAGGCGATGAACGCCGACTCATACGCCCCAAACTGGAGCTCCTGCTGCGGCGTCGCGACAACCCTCGGCGATGCACTAGCAACGCCGGGCAGGCCGTACTCGTGCGATGACGACGACGAGGCGCTCCGCCGCCGCTGCTCCTCGGCGTGCTGTGTGCGCTCCGCTTCCCTCCGGGCAGCATGCGCGGCGGACTCCTCAAAGAAGGCCTGGCGGCGTTTCATGTCGGCCTCGAAGTGGGCCTTGGCGATGTCCGCCTCCGCGCGCGCGCGGCTCAGGAACGCCTGGTGCCGGCGCATGGATGACTCCTGGTCGTCCTGCCGGCGCCGTGCCTCGCGCATCGCTTCCTGCATCTGGCTGAGCAGCTCGAGCCGCTCGCGATCGCTGCGGTGCCGCTCGGCTTTCATTCGCTGGCGCAGCAGATCCATGTCCTGCTCGAAGCTGCTGCCCGACGTCATTGTTGCGTGTACACCCGCGCGCTTTGGACGAGCTTGACTGGGTCAAGTGGACGACCTTCTGAAAGCGGCTCCCAGATGAGCCGCGTCTCGGAACGATCCGGGTTCGGCGACTGTATCCGGACCAGGGGGCTTGAATTCTGAACTGTGAACCGCTGGACGCGGCCTTTCCACCCAAGAAACCGTTCACGCGACCTCACACACGGAGAGCGGCTCATGCCCTAACACACCGTGCCCGAGTAGCAACTAGCATGGAGAGCGCACGACGACGCACGCTGACACTCGTACGAACCGAACACTTGCTCATCCCGAGAACGCCCCACATGCGTGCCGTGTGCCGGCTCGAATGCGGCTTTTGCCACGCGTATTCGAAAGCGAGCGCACTGTGCTTGGAACGGAAACCGCGCACGAAGAGCACAAGTTCCCACGGCCGTCCTGCGGTAGGGGCACTTCCACCTGCGATCTCCCCATTATGCTGCCGTAAGCGACGAAACGGATCCGGTGAGTAGCCTACGTACGTCCGGCGCGTATGGACGCTTCGCAGCAGGTCAACGTTGTGAGCCGAAGGCTCGAGTCAGAGGTCGTCGTCCTCGTCGCTCGGAGCGAGCGCCGAATTACGACGTAGTGTCTGGAGCTCGCAGTAGGAGACCGTGGTGGGCCGAAAGCTCGAGCGTTGCATGAAACGCAGCATTGGCGCGCGGGCGTCCGCAGCGGCGGCCGGTTGCGCGCGTACGCACTCAGCGCCGAGTTTAACACGATCGCGTTGGCGCGCACGTTGGCTGAGCGTATCGCCTGCACCTGCCACATCGCGTGTGTCGCTGTCGCTTGGCGCTGCACGCGCATGTCGCGCGGCAGCTAGCGCGCGGGCTTCCACAGCGTTAGCCGGTTGCGCACGTACGCACTCAGCGCCGAGTTGAAGATGATCGCGTCGGCGCGCACGTTGGTTGAGCGCATCGCCTGCACCAGACGCAGCGTGCGTGTCGCTTGGAACCCCTCACAGCACGCGGCGACTGCGGAGTAGGTCCGACGGCCGAGTGTCGTTGACGTCTAGGACGGCGATTGGTACGTCGGATGTAGCATCATTCGAATCGTCGCCCTTTGATCTATCGGACTCCTGCACGCCATGAGCATGCTCGATGAAGATGAAGAGTATGAAGACGAAGTGCTGTACGAGCGCCGCGGCACGCCTGTTTTGCGCAGCGCGCGCCCCGAGCTCGTCGTGCCCACACCCCGGACGAGTCGGCTCTGGCCTGGAGCCCCAAATTCGAGGTTATGGCCTCGAGCATGCGCTGCGACGGGGTTGCGCGCCTCGATGAGGCAGAGCCGCGTCCCGGGTTTTCCGGCCGCTGTCTTGGGTGGTTACGGGGTGTGAAATTCGGGAAATGGATTTCACTCCCGGCGCAAACGCACACCCCATCCTGACACATCCAGCCTCGACACACTCTCTCGCAAACAAGTTTCTCCCCCGTAACGGTCGCCGCCAAGTCACCTCCAACGGCATATGGTGCGTTCTGGAGCTCGCGCGCCGCCCTCCCGCCCGCTGCCTCGCCCTCGCGGCTGAGCATCCATCGTCGCTCACGATGCGCGCCTCGCCATCACCCCGCGCAGGTGCTACTTCACATCAAGCGCTCAGAGAAGGATTCCTTCCTCTACGAGGCTCCCGCAGCAACGGAGGTCGACGTCGTGGTCAACGATGTTGTCAAGGTGCAGAACCTACGCGGCAAGGTGAGCCGGCTCGCGGAGGCGGCCGGGCAGCTTGCATTGTACGGCGTGATGAAGCTGCCCGAGCAGCAAGGCCTCGACGACAGCACGCCGCTCCTCGAGGACTACGACACGACCACGGGCAACATCGCGCCGCGGCAGCCGCCCAAGCATGGCGCCAACTACCGACAGGACCCGACGGAGAAGCGCACAGGCGACGCGGCGTCGGATGAGCTGGCTGCCGTCATCAATCGATGCTGCGCCGACGCAATTGCGCTCATCAAAGAGGAGCGCGTGCAGCGCAAGCAGGCGACGACGGCGGCGGAGCTCGAGGAGGCGATCAACAACATCCGCGGTGCGGTGATGATTGTTTACCCGATGGGCCTGCCCGACTACGACATGGTGCGCTGCATCCTCGAGGAGCGAGAGGCGCTCGAGGGTGCGCAGGCGATGGAGCTCCTCGACCCGGAGAAGACGTCCATGTGGTGCTTCAACAAGGAGCTGCAGCGCGACAAGCTGCTCTCCGAATACACAGGCAAGAACGACAAGTCGAAGGTGGTGGTCAAGCTGCAGAAGAAGGGCGCGGGCGCGCCCGCGCGCGAGCCCGTCGTCTCCGAGGCCGAGCAGAAGGCCATGGTCGCCTTTTACCACAAAAAGGAGCAAGAGATGCAAAAGCTCGCGCTCGAGGACGAGGACGCGTATCAGAACTCGCAGTGGGCTAACCCCAAGGGGCTCAAGTCGGCGATGACCGGCGTAGGCGAGGTCAAGTGGCGTGGGCGGTAGGGCGAGCCAAGCCGACGACCCGCCGCGGCGCACTCTGCACGCGCTTAGGACCGAGAGGGACGGTGAGCGATCTAGCTGAGTTCGGATGTTATGCGGATGTCTAGAGAGTGACGGCGATGGAGTCTCAGTGCCTCAGCGCTGAGCGCAGGTGGCCGCACGACGAGCGGGCGGTGCCCTACCGATTGTACGGGCAACCCCGAGCGCCGAGTGTTATGCTTCTATTGATTTGAAAAGCCCGTCGTGACGGATAAACTCATCGTACCCGCTCCCCCGGCCTCCGGAACCCGCGCCTTAGCGTAGAGTTCTCCGTACTAGTGGCCCGAAAGGGGAAGCCGCGGTTCGCAACCGGGGGGAAGAATCCGCGTGGTAGAATCCATTTTCCGAAACGCGAACTCGACCGTCGTTGCAGCAGTCGTGTGCGCTCACGCTAATCCAACGTATCAATCTTCTACGTAATCTCATACGAAACCAACCGAGAACAAGGAGCAACCGATTCGAGAATGCAGTATCGAGCTATCGACCGGCGAGCGCAAGGGACCCCCCGCGGAAGCGTCGAATGATCCCTGCGTGCAGTGGGCCGCCGGTTCGGCCGCCCCACATGCCCGCTAGGCCGCGCCGCGCCCGGAGAGGCCGCATCGGGTCCCCCCTCTGGCGAGCCGGGAGGCCCGCAGCTGTGGTGATGCGCCCAGCACGACGCGCACGGCCGTTCCTAGCCGCGGGTCCCCCTGGCGAGCGCAGGGTCAGGCCCGGCCTCCACGAAGACTACAACAACAAAGGGAGGCACGCGCAGGCCCATCTCAAGAGGTCGCACGGGCTCACTTGGAGCTGCCTTTCTCCTCCATGGACCCACGGGGCTTGGGCTGTCGATATTCGGCCGATATTCGTTGCTCGGGCTTCGCCAGTGCGAGCTCGACTGAGGCGACCTCCTCCGAGAGCTGCTGCTGGATGACTTGATGGCGTCGGCGCGTCTCCTGAACTTCCCACAGCCGGCGTGCGAGCGCCTCTTCGGACTGCAACAGCTCCGCCTCCTGCTGCGCGACGCGCTCTAGCTCGAGACGGCGCGCCGAGAGCTCCTGCAGCATGGCGACGCGATGTCGCTCCGCTACGGGCTCGTGCTCCACCTTCGCGCTGAAGGCGACCAGGCTGAGGAAGTTTGTGTTGCGCAGCTCGAGGGCGTACACGCCACTGCCGGGCACGGCCAGCTCGATGGTCTCGGCGGGCGCGTCCGCGAGGACACACGGCAGCGGCACGGGCGGTAGCACCGGCCCGCCTTCGCCCGCCTCGGCAAGGAGGGTGAGCAGAAGCCCGGTCGTGGACGGCCGGATATCGACAGTGGCGACCGAGGGGGAGGCCAGCACGAGAGGCAGGTGGATGAACGCGCGAGGCGCAAGCGTGACCGCATTCGAGCTCCACAAGCCCCGTGGCGGCGGCGGGGTGGGCGCTTGAAGTGGGCCTCCGATGGGGACGCCAAACGTAAAATTCGCCTGGCGCTTGGGATCGACGGGGGGCGCCCGCCCGTCATGCGCGGCGGCACCACCGGCCGGCTTGGAGGCAGCGGCGGCGCGTTGGGCGAGGAGATGGGACCACGAGCCCTCCGAGCCGTCGGCGACCTTTTGCAGCTCCCCGTCGCGGATGGCGTAATGGCCGGGGGTGGTGATGGCGACGCACCTGCAGCCGCGCTTGCGCAGCGTGTAGCCGCGCATGCGGAGCACGTCGGGGCATTCCTTGGCGCTGATCACTGTCGGAGCGAGCTCATCGAACTGCCAGCCCTCGTTGACGATGGCGAGCGAGTGTACCACGAGCGTGGCAGCGTCGCAAACAGAGATGTCGAGTGCGCCGTCGAGCTGCAGCGCGAGGATGGCGACCCGACGTCCGCTCAGGAGGAGGGTGGAGCGGTCGCTCACTCGGATGAGCTCGGGCGATGGGAGCCGGGCGCGTAGCTCTGAGAAGCAAGGCGCGACGCTAGGATGAAGCACAACGGCGGGGCCCAGCGGCGCGAGCACTCCCTGGAAGGAGCGGTCGACGGGCAGCGGCACCGTAGCACCGAAGGCTCGAAGCGTCGCCGCATGGGCATTGTAGATCGCGAACTCGGCCGTGGCGGCCGCGTAGGGTGGAACTCCCTTGGCAGAGAGCGCCGCCGCGGTGGCGAGGTCATTCTTGGCGGGGAAATAACCGTACGTGGGCGGGTAGATGACATAGCCGATCGGCGCCGCCGCGGGGTACATCCACGCCACGTTTTGCATCAGGCACTCGAGACGCGTCGAGCTCTTGAACACGGTCCGGCTGTGATCGGTATACTTGGGGTTCACAAACTCGTCCACCTGCCCACGCGTCGCCTTGAGCACCTCCAGATACGGCGCCATAGCGAGCAAGATGCCGTTCGTGTTGCCCGGGTACGCTGAGTATCCGTTGGGCTGGTTGACATCGCCGTTGGCGGCGCCGCCTTTGGCGCCCGCCGCGGAGCTCTTCGCAAGCAGCGGCTCGATCTCATTGTACTCGACCGGTACGATCGGGCGGGTGGTGCCGCTCTCGTGCACCATGGTCGCAAGCATGCCCAGCGCCATCTTGGCCTTGCGCGGCGTCGCCACGAAGGTCACCTCGAGCCCACGGCTCGCTCCGACCCCGAGCGACGCGATGTAGTGTGAAAAGTACAGGGTGGACGAGTCCTGAAGGAAAAAGAGCCAGCTCACGCCCTCGCGCGCCCAGCGCGCGGCGAGGCCCGTGGCATGCAGCAGCGCGTGCACGTCGCCGTGGCCATGCGGTTTCGTCTGCACCCGGTACGGCGAGCCTGGCTCCAGAGCGAGCTTTGCGGACGCGTCAGCGAGCGCCGCCACGTTCTTCTGCAGCAGCAACGTCACTTGCGACGGCGCGAGGCCGAAGTAGTGGTTTGCCTGCAGCATCTGCTGCGTGCGTGCGTGTGTCTCGTGGGATGTCATGATCGCAAGCGGCAGTCGCACCGCGCGCCCGAGCCGCTCCGTGAGCAGCGACTGCAGCGACACGATGTGTGCGCAGTAGTGCTGCAGCACAGGAATGCCGCTCACGATCTCGCACGGCAGCGAGAGCTTAATGCCCGAGTAGCCGAGCCGCTCGCCAACACCGCCAGCCACGACCACGAAACCCAGGCGCACCGCCTCCTCGAGGCCGCGCGCCTCCATCGCGAACGACTCGGCCGACGTCGGGTCTAGTGAAGTTCCTGCGTCCGCAGGCGGCAGTGCAGGCGTCCAGCCCTGAAGCGGGTTGTCGCCCTTGGCGCTTGCCGCGAGCAGCCGCCGAGCGGTGACGACGTACGCGGACAGTCCGCCCGGGTAGGCTGCGTCGAGCGAGGCCAACTGGTCGAAGAACACGTGCTTCTCGGCGTCGTCAGTGCCCGGCTCCGCCCACTTCTCGAAGAGGTGGGCCTGTCCACACCCGAGCAGCGCGTTGGCGAGGCTGAGCTCGGCCACGTCTAAGAGGCCTGCATTGGCCACGAGCGCGGGAGGCGCAGCCGCGTCGAGCAAAGTGCGGGACGCCGCGCTACAAGTATCGGCAGGACGCTCGGGCTCGGATGTGTCCATCGCTGGCGTCCGGTCTTCACGCGACGTCGACTGTGAAAAGGGTCGTCTTGGGCCGACTTAAACATGGCTGTGAAAACTATTGGCTGTGAAAATGGGGGAATCGTCCTGCGCATAGGGAAACAGTCAGCAGCGAGACATTGTACCCGGTCCAACAGCAAGAGTCACAGTCACTGTAACAGCTACATCTTCATGTCACATCAGCAGGAGCCGGTGCGTAGCTACAGTACACCGGCGTCAGAAACGCGGTTCGGGTATCGGGAGGTTCGGTTCAATTGCTACGTATAACGGAGAGTCAGTGAGATACATTTTGTGCGACATACCCGGGTATCATACCGCGTGAGGATATCATACCATGCGGATTCCGATACGCCTTATTGTTCATAGCTTCATACCCGGATACTGTACTCGATCGGGGTTCACTAGCGCAAGGGTGTCAAGTTGCCTGACTACGGCACAAATGGAGTTTGAGTGAATTTCATCAAGTCGTGTCTCTCAAACGTCAATCAGCGCGCAGGGTTTCAAGCCCAGGTGCTGATACAGATTCGGCATTCGCGCACGTGCGCGCGGCTCATCGTTTCCCGTCTGACCAGCGTCTGACCTAGTACGGTGGCCGATTTAGCTTTGGTCGATTGAGTTTCGCCTGCTTCCGATTGAGCCATGCTGCTGCTGGACCAACTGCACTATGGTCCAAGAAGGAATCCTTGCTCGTCGAGCGCCGGATATCGTGGATGCCTGCTGTGGGCGTCCACGGCGGCGGCCCTAGCGGAGGCGGCTTGCAAGGCTGACGCCGCTCTGCAGTATGGCGCGGGAAGGCGTCGCGGCTCGTCGAGCGACTATAGTCTAGCCATCCATACGCATCTTCGCTCGACCAGAGTGGGTTGGGGTTGGTGTGCGGCGGGCAAGGCGTTCGTCTCGGCATGCGAACGCCCTGAAATGCGTCCGTGCTGGTACTGGTGGGCGCGGGTACCCTCTCGCCAGGCCATCCGTACGGAGCGGTATCGCGAATCGCAGGCTTGCAAGCCTCCTGCTGGCGCACATGGTGATAGGTGAAGTGGCTGGCGCTGGTGCTCCGCGGCAGTGGCACGTTGGCAACTTCGGTCTGCCAGATCGGCTGCACCTCACTCACTTTGTGCTGTGCCGGCTTGAACTGTCCCCTTGGCCATTGCCCGCTAGCCGCTCCCAACGGCGGTTGTGTGTAGTGCGCCCTGCTTGTGGAGAGCCGATCCGGAGTGTCGACCACCATCGTCCACGGCGGTCGTACTTCACTGCTAAAGTCACGCAACTTAGGTTGGCTATATTCACGCAGAGTAGGGTGAGCGGAGATTGGTCGAGCGGCCATCATCATGGCGGGGTCGCCCGACCACCGGGAGTGATGAGCGCCAGGGGCAGACCCGCTCAAAGGAAACCTTGGTTGGACGTCGGTGTAGCTGTGGGCGGTCGGGAGGGAGTTTGTCCGGCTGACGAAAGCACGAAACGTTTCGACAATCGTTTTCCACAGCGCGGCGTCGCAATTGGAACACCCACAAAATTTTCAACGTCACCACATCCTAAGGGGGAGAGTGCGGCGGCCCCGCCCTACGAGGGCTGGCCCCGACGACCCGCGTACACGGTCACGGAAATAAGCGCTCGCAAAATGCACCCCCTGAGGGGCTGGTAAGCTGGTGGGTGTGACGAAGACTTTGGGGGCTGATGGGTCTTGGGGGTACTCATTCTGCAAATGCCGGCCCGGCGGTATTGCTTTTCTTCGTAGGCCGTCGCGCGGGGGCGGGGCGCCGGCAAGGCCAAGGGGGCGCCGGCCGCTCGCGAGGCCGAGCTCAAGCCTCAACGCTCAAGGCTAGTCCACTGTCCACAAGGCGCGCGTGGGCCCGCGGGCGGGCGTGGGCCGGCAGGGCGGGGAGAGACCGGACCGCGACAACGGCGCACATCGAGCGGCGAACGCCGACACCATGTCACGTCGACAGCAAACACGAAGAACCCGCTTCCGATGTCGCGCCCCTAAACGCGCCCCCGCCCCCGGCGCGGCGCGGACCCCGACCGGCGCCACCGCCAGCGCCGCCGGGACGCGGGACCGCGGAGCGAGTTCTCGTTAACGCTCAGAGAAGCCGGTCGATGGTCGCTGCTGCGCGTTAGGTACGGCCCGATGTAACTTGAAATAACTTCTGTGATCATGCTCACTGTGACGTGGAGACATCGCACTTACATGACACACGCAGCGGGGGACTCTGGAAGAGCTCGGCCAAGGGAAAATGTCGAGATCTGACCGTGCGGGGCTTCAGCACCCTGTGCAGCACATTTTGTTGACAACGGGCAGGCTCTGCAACTTCGACTATCATCGGTCCTGAAGGAACGACGTGAGTACATCTGGAGGGCAGGTGCCCAAGATGAAGATAACGAGGAGCAAGATAATCAGGAGCGTGGGCTGGCCTCCGTCGGCACCCTTCGGCGGATGCTTAAGTGCCACCTTCGGCCTCGGCGGCGGTGGTGAAGGCGGCGGTGGCGGCGGCGAGGGTGGAGACGGCGAGGGTGGAGGCGGCGGTGGTGGCGGCGGCGGCGGCGGCGGCGGCGGCGGCGAACCTGAGAGCTCAGGAGAGAGCTCCATGGCAGCGGGCTCCAGTTCCTGTCGCGGTCGCGCGCGCTCGCTGCTGTAGAAGACCAGAGCGACTAGCAGCAGTGCAATGCCGCCGGTCCGGAGGACCGCTGGTCCGGAGGACGACCTCGTCAGCATGCCGCAGAATTCACCGGCGGTGCGAAGGTCCTCACGAAATCGGTGATCGCCAGCCGATTTAGCGAATGCAAAAGTTAGAAGTTTGTCTTTGAAGTTTGTATTTCAAACTTGGGCCGGCGTCAACATGCCATCGGGGAGGTGGAGCATTCCGCGCGCAGCGCATTCACACGTCGCACACACAATTGCACCAATCATAAAAAAAGGCTCGTCGTGTCAGCGTAACAGGAATCGAGAGTGGAGGCCGGCCCCCTTCCGGGTGCACGCGCCAGAACCCAAACGCGAGCGCAAGCACAGGACATCTAACCACCGCGTAAGCCGTCTCAGAAAAGGTCATCCAGGTTGTTGATCGAGGCCTTGATGTTCTTGATATGCTTGTGTCCGAGGAACTCCTTGTCCAGGGACTCAACGCCCATCGCGTCGATAGCCTGCAGGCCACGCTTGCCCATCGCTGCATCCGCGACCGTGTCGCGCGCGAGCACGTCGACAAACTCCTCGTAGCTGATGCTGCCGTTTCCGTCCTTGTCGCACGCGTCGATGATGGACTGGAATCGCCCCCTGTCCATTTGGAGGTTGAACCGATCAAAGGCGTGATAGAGCTCCTTGGGCGAAAGCGTTCCCGAAGCGTCCAGGTCGAGGTCTTGGAAGGCCTTGCGCATATTGGAGAACTTAGCGTTGATCGCATCGCGTGCCTGATTCAGCGCGGCCTTTTTCTGCGCCTCCGTCTGGACGGGCGCATTGGCGGAGGCGGCCATCATGGTCTCGTAGTCTTTGTTGATGGTGGCCTTGTCATTCTTGTAAAAGCGATTGCCCTCATTCTTGAGGAACTCCTTGCTCAGGGATTCGACACCCATCGCTTCGAGAGCCTGCATATCGCGCTTGCCCATCGCCGCAATTGTCACCGTGTCGCGCGCGAGAACATCTACGAACTCCTTATAGTCGATGGAGCCGTCGCCGTCCGCATCGCACGCGGCGATAATCTCCTTCAGCTTCTTCTTGTCGAGCGGTACGTTGAACATGTCGAGCGCTTGCGCAAGCTCCTTCTCATTCAGCGTACCCGAGTGGTCGAGGTCGATGTATTGGAAGGCCTTGAACATGTCCTTGAACTTGTTGTTGATTGCATCCTGCGCTTGCATGACCATCGAGCTCTTCTTGAGCGCCTCCATCTTCTTCTTCTTTGCTGCCTTCTCCGCCATCGCAGCGGCGTTCAAGGCTCCCCCCGCTCGAGCAGCCTCGGCAGCGGCAGCGGCATCGGCGGCGGCGGCGGCGGCTTGACGCGCCTCCCGCCGGAGCCGCGCGCGCTCCTTGCGCTCGAGCGCTTGGGCGTAGAGCTCCGACGCGAGCACCGCGGGTCGGTCGTGCTTGGGGAACGGAGGCGGCGTCATGCGCGACTGCTTTTCGGCATCCGCCTTCATGAGCGCCAGCTTGGAGTACTTATCGAGGGAACGAATTGCAGGTAGCTTTGGTTTGGGGCTCGCGGAGGGATCAAAAGCAGAAGCCCCCGGGATGTCTATCGCTGGGAACGAGACTGAAGTTTTCAATTTTGGCATGCCAAGATTAGGGTCCGTGCGCACGCGGCGCATAATCGCAGTGCCTGCGAAAGGGTTGCGCTCGTGGACACCCTGTACATACTGCTTCCAGAAGTCACCCTCTGGCCGTCTGCCAGTCTCATCGAACCTGCTGATCAGTGTCGACGCGGAGCGACGCATCGCGCCCAGTCGGTCTCGGTGCGCAACCACACGAGATGAAACCGACAGGCAAGTTTGTCACCAATGCTTCGGGTCCGTTTCAACAAGGGGCCCCTTGGTTTCAAATACACCGTGCGGAGTTTCACCCGTTACTACGAATGGAGAGATGATTGCCCGGGCAGAGCGCATCCCAGCCTCGAGGCCTCGAGGCCTCGAGGGGGCCTCTTCAGCCTGGGATCAAGGGCCTGTGATGCGCTCTGCCCGGGCTATCATCTGATACCGGTCCTCTGACTAAGTTGAGTTGAGTACTTGAGTTGAGTTGAGTTGAATACTCGGGTACTCATGTGTACTTGATTTGAGTGACTTGAGTTTCGTGAGCATGTCGCTAATTAGTCAGCGCGTCGCTAAAAGTCGCTAAACCGCCAGGGTAAACCGGTAACCGCAACGGCTACACGGACCGAGGTCTCTAGGCAAGCTTGCGATCCGTTTCTCCCTTGTCCGTCTAAGTCCAAGGGCGTACTTGGATTGTGGGTCCTTTCGTTTGTGTGTGGCGCTTTGTTTGTTTGTGTGTGTGGGTGCGCCGCCCTCTGCGCCCTCCACGTTGGGTCTCCACGGGACCGGTGGTCGTGCGTCTTGCCGAGATGGCAATCTAACGTGAACTTGGTGACCGTTGCGGCGCTTCAACTTTCCCCTTTCGGAAGAAGTTCGCTCGACGAACTCGTCGCGGCGTGTTCGTATAGGCGGTGAGCACTGCGTTTGTATATTAAACATACGATTGGCGTTACACTTAGGGCGACACGTGGATGAGCATTGGTCCCTTGGGGCCCCTCGGTAACTACCTTAAGAGTTGGTTGTTACCATTGGGCTAGGGAGTAGCTACGGTTCCCTCGCGGGGATATTATGCTGCGCATAATATGCTACCGCGAGCGCTTAAATCCGCTCTAGTGGCTACTCCTATCGAGGCTGGACAGGCCAGGGAACCCGACCATAGGGGATGGTCGGATCGGCTGGTGTGTCACTCGATTATTTATTGTACTAACTGTTACTGCTGTTGTGTTTGTGTGTTTGGCGCGGTTGCTGGCGCTGCTCCACTTACCCGCATGAGTGTTGCTCTCCACGCTGCCAGTGCCATTCCGTTCCCGTCTAGGGGTGTGAAGAGCAGTGAGGGTGGGAGTCGCATCTCCACTTCAACTGCCTCTGGCGGGATGAGGTGGAACTTATCGGCCCTCGTGGGCCAGTCCGCTGGGTTGTCGTCGGTCGGCACCCAGTCGAAGTAGACGAGTACGTTGAACCATAGCAGAGCTAGGTGCAGCATGCACACGAGCCGCATGCAGCCTGGGAAGTTACCGCTTCCGCCGACGGCTGCTGAGAGGGCAACCGTGTTGTCGCACCAGTGCATGACTGCCCGCCCCTTGAGGCGATCGCCAAACGTATAGTATGCCGATACCATGGCTAGCATCTCGGCTTGCGCGATGTGCTGTTTCTTGTTCACATCGAATAGGAGATAGCACCACCGCGGGACGTCCTGCTTGGAGTACACCAGCGCTGGTTGCCCGGCCGGGGGTTCTAGGTCGACGAGCCATATTCCGAGCTTGCCGTCGCCTGGTCCGAAGCTCCTAGGGTACTTGCCTGAAGGCTCCAGCCATGTCGTCGACTGTGAGTCCGCACGCCGGCATCGCTATGCCCTGGGCGTCGTACGCCTCTCTGAGAATGCGACATGCTGTGGCGGGCGTCTCGAAGCACGGGTTGAACGTCGTCTCGCAGTGCGAGACTGCCCCGTTCTGCCCCCCGGTTTTTGCATTGTCAATTCTTCTTGTGCGAGACGTGCGGTAGTGTTGTTATGTGGGTTATTGCGTACATGACGTGGGCCCAGGGGTTGCCCGGCTCGAGGGGCACCAGCCTGTCGCAGACTGGTCTGACCCACTTGTTCCCGATGTCGTCGGCCGCGTGGCCTCCTGCCCATCGTTGCGGCAGCTCCGCCGGGGGGCGTGCGTACGATCTTGTCGACACTCTGGCGCCCCTGAGGGCGACGACCACCGCGTCGAAGGCGGTAAGGTAGTCGCGCGGGACTCTATGTGGGCTGCAGAAGCGAAGTGAGTCTCGCGGCTCCCAAAGGGCGCTGCCGGTGATGGTTGCGAGGAGCAGGGGGGTGAGTGCGCTCATCCTCCTAGCTGCTGGGATTGCCATTTCGCCGAGCGTCCTTTCGTAACGTTGTCCTGCTAACGGTCGGGGTTTGGGGATGCATGCGTCGAGTCGCGTTCGGTCCCTGCCCATCGTTGACTGCTCTGTGTCCGATTCGGACGTTTGCCTCCTAACTTTGTGAGTTTGTGTGACGACGCGCGCGCGCGCGCTCGCTTTTACCGGCGAGGTGTTACGTCGTCATGTCGTCGGCCCTCGCTTCCCCGACAGCGTACGCGATCCTTTGCACGGAGGGGCTGCAGGAAATGCTACCGACACTTCGTGCTGATGCGAGCGTCGAGGTGGGTGCGGTGTTCGACACTCTTGCCCTGGCGATGATCGAGGGTCATAACGACGCCCGGACCCTTACGCGCACTGCCAAACGGCTGTGGCGGGCGACCCTTGGTGAGGATCCTGCTGCGGATCCTGATGATGAGACTACGCCGGGCTGGGAGAGCCTGCGCTCCAAATTGGACCGTTGCGTTGCCCGCGCGAAGGACTCGCTTGCTCGTAGCCTGGCGGGTCATCAGGCCCGCGCGACCGATGATGCTGGTTCTGCTGGTGTCGCCACCTCCGGCCGCTCGATGTCGGCTGCAGAGGAGACCGATATGGACGCTCGGTGGCAGGCAAGTGGTCGTCGCGTCCCGGGTGAGATCTTCATGCCTTCTTCGTCGTTTCTTGCGACGATGCGGAAGTACCTCTGGCCGGTGGGCCACGTCGACACGTCGGAGGGTATGGTGGTGCGGCCGAGTTCGATGGAGTGGCCAGCGAAGGAGCAGGCCCCAATCGAGGTCGTTGCTACCCGGAAGGGGGTGCACTTCCGCCCGGCTGGCAGGGTAGGTGTTGCTCCTACGACTGCCTACGGCATGGTCGAGCGCTTCGAGGCGAAGCTTTTGGCTGCTGAGATGTGCCTGGTCGGGCGCGAGGCGCCGTCGGGTTACACGTGCGAGGACGGTGTCGGGAGGGTGCCCCTTTCGGAGCGTGCCGTCTCGCTCACCTGCGAACTCCTGCGCACGCTGCTGAGCACCGCGGCGCATCACCCGGATGCCCGCGCCATCATGCTGTCGGCAGTGAATCGCCTGGACGAGGACGTCCGTGATTACGTGCGGCAGAAGATGTCTCCTGGGGCTGCGCTGGTGGCGGCCTGGCCGACCTTGCGCGCCCAGATCGTCCAGGTGGATCGCGAGGGCCACCATGGGGCGCCCGATGCTGCGGCCGCTTCTAGTTCCTACGAGCGACTCGCTCATTCCTTTGGCCAGCCTCTTTTGTCGAGGGTGGCGTCTAGTTCTTGGTGGGTCACGGGATCCCACGCCATCCTGGGATGACGTGGTTAAGGGAGGTGTCACCCTAATTAGGGTACCGTCAATGCGTCTGTGTAATAAAGCCCTGAGGCCACACCCCCCAATCCAGTCAGGGCCGTATTAAACATACGATTGGCGTTACACTTAGGGCGACACGTGGATGAGCATTGGTCCCTTGGGGCCCCTCGGTAACTACCTTAAGAGTTGGTTGTTACCATTGGGCTAGGGAGTAGCTACGGTTCCCTCGCGGGGATATTATGCTGCGCATAATATGCTACCGCGAGCGCTTAAATCCAACTGTCCTGAATGTTGTAGCTTCTCCATATGTCCTGAATTATATCTTATATGTTACTTACCATGCTTCTAGAGTACGAGACAATCGTAGCACTAGCTTACGTGGTGCGTTGGCCGCGACTGTGCCGGTCGCTGCATGCGTGCTCGCGTGAGGTTGCACGTTGCTTCATGGTGCCGGCCGGAGGATGGCTCCCGCGATCTGCGTATGCACCTGGTCGGAGCCGGGCTGCCATCCTGGCGGGGCGAACGACAGGTCGCTCGGCCCGTTGCTCGGCTTGACTTTGCAGTTTCTGCAGGCCAGATCGGCCGCGTGGCATGGCCCGCAGTAGGGGGCAATGAGGTTCGGGAACTGCGCGCACCATGGTATGTTGTTCGCCTCGCAGTTGTTGCACCAGTCGCCCGGGTTGAGCTCCCCGCAGTGGTCGCACCCGAATGTCCTATCCCTGATGTCTTCGGGAATGCGGGTGAGTAGGTGGGCGGTGTGCGCCCGCGCGAGCTCCACGTATACGCGGCGGTGCTCGATGGGCGGCGCGACGTACGCCCCAGCCCGCTGCCGCGGCTGGCCTTGGCCTTGGGCGCTTTGCCCGTGCGCCTGGTCCATGGGTGCTTTTAGCAATCGGCGACGAGGTCGCGCGTTCTCGCGTGGACCTCCTTCTTTCGCCCGCCGTAGTTTTTCGGGTGCGCAGTTGGTTTCGTCGCTGTTTCGTCACGCGTTGGTTTGTCGAAACGCGTGGGGCGCGGTTTTAGGCGATCTCCTCCCTGTGGGTGTTGTTCTTTCCTATGGTGAACACGTTTACCTGGTCAGTACGGGACCGTGTACGCACGGGCCTTTGTTGGGCTCTCGTGCTTGCTGTGTTTACCTGGTCCTTGCTGGACCATGTGCGCACGGGCCTTTGGCGGGCTCTCGTGCGCCCTGCGCTTGTGCAGCGGGCCCGGGTGGGGGCGCTCTCGCTTGCCTTCGCGCTGCGGGCGACCGCCGGTCGCTCTCGCTCGGGGTTTGCGCGTCCCCTTCCTTGCTATTCAGGCGGGGCCGCCCGCCGATTCGATCACGGCTGCCGCGCGTGCGATGATCGCGCGCACCGCCCCTCCAATAGTGGGGGGGGCTTGCGCCGCGTCTGCGACGACGGTTGCGGCGATGACGTTGGTGTCGTTGGCTCCGGGTGCTGCGACCCGGGTTGGGCCTTGCCCGTCGCCGCCGCTGGTCGGCACCCCTGGCTCCGCGGCCGCACTAGGTCCGGCTCCGGCCGCTGCGACGGCGCTGGCCGCTGCGACGACGGCGAGGATCGCTGCCGTGGGCTCTTGCCCGCCCTGTATGTTGAGGCTGGGTGCGACCGCGGTGCTCCTCTGGAAGCCCGTTGGCCAGGCTGCCTCGTGGAGTAGCTTCCATCCTTTGACGCCGGCTATGGCCGAGAGGTCTGCCGCGTGCTCGAGGATGAGCGCCGAGATGGCCTTGTGCTGCCTGAGGAGGATGCCGGGGAGCGCGACCGCGGTGCCGTGCGAGGAGTATTGGTCGGGCGTGGTATGCGCCGCCGCGTCCTCGTCGGGGTCCTTGCCCCATACGGTTGTGACTAGGTCTGCCAGTCGCCCCATGCCCGGCACGGTGGTCTCTTCTGCCGCGCTCTTGGACCATATGCCTATCTCTCTGATGGCACGGCGCGATTCGAAGCGGGCGCCGGCCGCCGCTGGTAGCACGTGGCGGGCTGCCTGGACTCCTAGGTGATCGAGGCGCTCAAGGCGTGTCGGGCGCTGCTTGCGGCCGTCCGGGTAGGTGATGTACGCTCTCATGAGGTGACCGAGCATGCGCAGCGTGCGATTGCGGTCCATGGGCTTGTCGAGGAAGGTGCATCCCTCTTCGAAGGGGTTGGCGCTGGGCGCCGAGAGGTCGCGCACGAGGAAGCCGAGGTGGGTGACTCCCTGGAGCGAGTGGATGAGGGTTGCGCCATACTCGAAGCCGGTGAAGGTGCGCTTGACCGCGCAGAAGGGTTTGTCATATTTCTTGTCCATCGCCTTCTTCGCGTCGACCGCCACCCGCCCGTGGAAGAAGTCGGGATTGATTGCCCCAGTCTCCCCTTGGACCCGGTCGGTGATCTCTCCACACCTATTCGCGTTAACGTGGCGAAGCACGCCTTGCTGCATGATTTCCATCTGGGCGAAGCAGCCCCTCTGGGTCATGTTGAGCGAGGTGTCGGCGACGCCATACCCGATGTGCGCCACCATGTCCAGGTCCAGAGGGTTGGCAGGTTTCGCCTCGCCTTTGGTGGGCTTCGGCGCCGTCTTGCGTGCGTTCGCGTTAGCCTCGGTGTCGACCGCCAGGTCGAAGCCCCATGCTTTGAGTTTGCGAATTTGCGCCTCGGCGCCCTGCCGGGCGGTTTTCCCCTTCTTAGCTTCCTGGTTGAGGAAGCCGATGATGGCCCTCGAGTTGACGCGTCCGTGGATGCGCATGGTCCCGTCGTCGGGGGGGCCGTCTCGCTCTATGAGGTACTGCTCCAGCCCGAGCGCACGGCCTTTGCACATCGTGATGTATCCGCGCGAGGACGCGGCTATCGAGTTGAGGTAGTCGTCAAGGTCGCCTTGGGTGCCGGTGATCGTGTTGTCCTGGAAATGTCGCCGAGCGCAGTCGATGTTGCCGATTGCGCTGATGAGTTCGGCCGCTGCCTTGCGGTTGTCGGCTACCATTCGCTCGATCGGCGCGTTACCCATCGGGCCCATCGTGACGCCCGCGTCATCGACCTCGTCGTCGCTGCCTTCCTCCGAGTCTTCGTGCCGCATGGGCGCTCTTCTCGTGGCAGCTCCGTCGGCGTCGGCGCGTGCTCTCTTGAAGTCGTGCCATCTCACGTGCTTGTTGCGACTGGTGTTCGCCGCGCCGATGCCCGCGCCGGCCTGCTGCTGGGCTTCTGCCCCCACAGGCGGCCTGGGTCCCTGTGCCTCCCTGAGCAGCCGCTCTTGCCCGAGCTTGGCGAGTTGCTTGGATAAGATGACAGCCCACTAGTGGGCTGTCATCTTTGACCCCGTGCTGTGTTTTGGCGCTTTGTGTTTTTGTGTTTTAGCCTCACCCGCAGGGCGTGTGTTTTGTGTTTTTGTGTTTTGGCCTTGCTCGCCTGAGGGCTGTGTTTTGTGTTTTCGTGTTTTGGGGCCTCTGCAGGCAGGGTGAACTCAACGGACAACGTACCGGGCCCCTCGTGATCGCCCTACGTTTCTTGCCAACACCGCTTTCTTTATCACCATCACCATCGCTGTTGTCGCTATTATGTGGACCCTCGTCATCATCATCCTCGACGTCAAAGTCGGCTTCGGATTCATCGTCATCTGAGCTATCCTCATCATCCGCCGAGCGTCGCATCGCCTCAGCGTGGATGATGGATTCGATGTTGATGGCCTCGTTGTCTTCGTGACTATCTTCGTCACTCATACGAAGAGCGATGAAATCCGGATTGCCCCTCTTCGCCCGACGGACAGAGCGCATCATGCCCATATCGAGTTCAGCATCCACGAAGCGTGCGCCGTCACGAAGCGTGCGCCATCACTCGGGCCGAGAATCGCAGTGAATACTGGTGTACATTCACGATTGCGAGGGCGCTCTGACCTGATGACTTTCTGATATCACCGGCGTGAATGGAGGCGTGGCGATGCGCCCGCGTGCTCGCGGTAATGGCGGAATCTCTCTTTGTTGATCAAGAGAGGAGGTTGATGGACCAGCGCCGCGTGCGCACATCGCGCCTACCGCCTTTGAGCACGCGCGAAAATCCATGCCTGGGAGCGGGAGGATGCAGGGGCGGATTCGTACGGGGCGACCTCTTCCGAGTCAGCCGCTACGTGAGCACCGGGGCTCGCGAACTCGTGCGCGATATCGAGAGAAAAATGCGCCATTGCGTAGACGCGAGAAATCCTTTTCAAGCCGTTTCGTTCAATCTTTCTATTTCGGTTTTGAGGAAATTGAGGAAAAGTTTTGTCAGGAGGTTCCGCACCTCAGGTGCAATCAGACGCAATCAGACGCAATCAGGCGCAATCAGACGCATTCAGACGCAATCAGCATGCCCGGAGCTTTGTGTTTCCGTGTTTTCGTGTTTTGGGCGGGCCGCAAGGGCCTGTGTTTTGTGTTTTTGTGTTTTGGGCTGGCACAACGGGCCTGTGTTTTGTGTTTTCGTGTTTTGGCAGACCCCCCTCAAAACACAGCACGGGGTCAAAGAAATGCGGGCCATTCGGCGGCCTCTTGACGTAGGATTCCTCGTAAGCGGTTACAGAATCACACACACAGTGGAATTATCATGTTGTTTCGATGTTGCTATATTGGTCGCCCGTAGTTTGCAGATGCTTGCGCAACGATGCATGCATTCACTTTTCTCGTTTTGTCATCTTCGCAACAACAATGCACGAATGCTTGCAGGTCGTTTGATCAACGCATAGCGATATGCGCAGCGATGGCTCAAAAGTGTCGAACATCGCGGTCGTGATGCTTGACACGCGCACTCCGAACCTGGAGCCACTAGCCCACGCGTCGGTGCCACTGCGAGACGTGACGGCCCTCTCTCTTGCATATTGTGAGTTCAGCGTCAAATATGTTCGTTCAGCGCCTCCTTTGTTCTCACACGTTGCCCTCGTGCGATCTCACTCTTGCTCATGCAGACCAGAACATTCGCTGGGCGTGCGCTCATGGCTACGCCCTCTACTTCTTGCGCCTTGCAGGCGGCGGCTGCTTGCACCCGAGCTGGGGGCAGCGCCACCCGAGCTACTGTAAGCTCGCGGCAGTGGCGCATGTGCTCTCGCTCAGTGCGTTTGGGAGCGTCGTGTATCTCGACTCAGACGTGATGATGCGCAACGCCACCGAGGCGTCGCTTCCCGAGCTCCTTCGACGCTACAGCGCTGCCTCATACCAATCACACTATCCTCAGAGCGCATCGCCAGCCGGCGCGCAACTCTTCTTCGCGTGGGATACCCCCTACTCGCTTGGGCCGAACGCTGGCTTCTTCGTGGTGCACAGCAGCGCGGCCGCCCGTGAGGTGCTGCGCGCGTGGTGGAGCCTCGACCCAGGCCCCTACGGCCTCTCGCACGCCTTTGAGCAGCAGACGCTCCAGTGGATCCTGATGCATACGTCGCGTTACCGACCGCTCCTGCGCACGCTGCGGCTGCGAGCCATCGAGCCGCCGTGGCGTGACGCGGTGCATCACCTGGACCACAACACGGGCACGAAGGCACGCGTGTGGAACATCGCGCGCGCAGCGGCCGAAGGGCTTGCTCGGGACCCGTGGCTTCCAAGGAATGAGAGCGCGCGGCTGCAGAGCTACCTGCCACTGCTGCGCCAGTCGGTACGTGGCAAGTCGATGAAAGTGAGGCAGGATGTGATTCGGCTGGTTATGGCGGCCATCGGGCTCGACCTTCAACGCATCGGCCTTGCCTCGATAGCCAACACGTCATGGGGAGGCGATCGTGTTGGCCATCAGATTGTCCACACGTCGGCGAGCTGTGCGGGCTCCGTGTACATGATTCCGCACTTCGACGCCACGCGCAGCGCGGCGGAGCTGCTCAAGCCGATGCTCGAGTCGAGCCCGCAGGCTAGGCAGCTCGAGCTCGCACAACCAGCCGCATGGGAGGGGCTCCCGCTGCAGCTGCGCAACTGCTCGCACTTGCGCTCGGATCGGCTCGCCGCATGGCAGTCGTGGGAATTCCCTTCGATGCCCAAGCAGCAGAGTGCAAAGGGCAAGCGTTCTCGTGACGGGCGGATGCTTACAGACGACGACATGTCCTACTCGACCAAAACCCCGCCTACTCATGCCGATGCAGACGGAGCTCACACGGAGGCAGGGCACGTGGAGAAAGGTCTGCGCCTCGCCTTACAGGCCGTGCCTCGCGCGTGCCTCGCTCTTGGCGGCACGCGCGCTCACAAGAAACCGTACGCCCCTCTGGCGGTCCTGCATCGATGCCAGAAGACCTCATCGCGCCGCGCTTCGCCGCGCTCCGCCGTAGCTGCTCAAGCTGCCGTCGTGCTGATGCCGGGTGCGTCGCCTGTCACCCGAGGTATGGCCAGTGCGGCGGGTGCTGCAGCTGGAAGTGATGCGATTCGCCAAAGTGTGCCCCTCATGCTCAACGGCTCGACCATGGGCCAGATCCGCACCTCACATCCGCTCGCCACGCTGCGCACCGTCGTGCCATCCTTCCATGGTGGCTGTGGCTTCTGGCCAAACTGTACGAGCACGCTCACTGTGCTTCCGAAGCCATGCTGGGCGCACCTCGGCCTCAATGCGGCAAGTGGCTTTAGGCACACGACCTCCTCAGCGGACATCGTGCATGCATGTGGGGCCGAGGAGCCAGCGTTGCTCAACGCGGCGCACAGGCTTGATGAGGTGGAGGGCGGCGGCGCGTACGGCGAGCACGAAGGAAGGCGTCAAGGAGAAGTCACCACCCATGTCGGCACCAGCGAGCCCCTAAGCGAGCCCACGACAGGTCCGCAAGTTTATAAATTGGCTCTCGGTCCAAGCGGACCGGAGATCAGCCTTCACCGTGACAGCCTGGGTGACTTCCCGCGCATGGCTCTCTGCCTGACAACCTGGCGAGGCCAGCTCGTGGACGGCGCTCCTCTTGTCTTCTCACGCTGCCCAACCCTCATCGCCGCCACGTCACATTCCGGTCGGAGCGGTCGCTCTGCGGCGAGACAAGTAGCCAACCGTTCGAACCCGGGCGAGGGCGGTGGAGGGAAGGGGAGGCGGTTGCAGGTGAGCCACAAGAAGCGCAGGACGCGCAAGGAAGCACAGCAGCAGAGTGCCAAAGCGCACGGCTGGTCGCGTACCCGTGCAAGCAGTCAAGATGAAGGGGTGAGGGTCGCCTCCGCTGCACATGTGGCACAGACGCACTCGGAACAATCCATCGCCACGAACCAGGAAATGAAGCAGTGGCTCCGGTCAGCCAACCACCACGGCCGATCAGAGGGGGGCGCTTTGCCCATCACTTGGGTGGCAACGCCCGCCGCTAACGGGTTGGCAGGGCGCACACGGCAAGGTATTCGCCTCTCGCCTTCTCTGGCTCCACATCTGTGCTTGACAGCGCCGCCCATGGCAACCGTCCCTGATTAGAAACCGCATGCAGGGTCGAAAGCTCGACACGTAGACAGGCACAGGGTGGGTTTGGCCTGCGCGGGCGCTTTTGCGGCGGCGGCAACGAGGCAGCGTGGTGTGCCTTCAGCACGGGTGCACGGCGTGGTGTGTGAAGTGCGTGAACGTTAACGCGACACCCGCGACTACCGTGCTACGGAACTGTTACTGTGCCCGCTAAGTGCGTGTGCAGAGTGCGGTGCAGGGAACACGGAAATTCGTGTTGAGATTTTCAGATGCCTTACACATGCACCATGCACCCAGTAGAAAAGAAACAAAAACATGGTCATCATGGACGCACCTCCACACTCAGGCGTCCAACGCGACATCTCTTACCTCCGCTCCAGCATTCGAGTTCGAACTCGCCCCAAACAGCAGGTGCGAGTGAGTGTAGGATAGGGAGCTCACGTATCGAAACGTATCTGATGTGAAAATAGAAGACTCTACTCCCCTATTTGCGCTTTGGGTCAAACTACTGTTCGCGTCCGGGAACGGTATACTCAAGAGCAAATACATCGTTGGATCGAGGAGAGTCATGGAATTCCAGAAAGCAGTCCCGATATAGCCCCTCATGTGATTTCAACAGCATTCCGGGCATTTCATGATAACGCATCCAAGCGTGGTACGCCGGCTGGGTGTGGTTGTACAGCCTACAACTTTCCGAAGGAGTGCGACTTCCATTCGGACCTGCGACCATGTGCACTTGCGCTTGTTGAGCAGAAAATATGGCTTGGGCGGCGTACGAGAATGTGGAGCGTGGCGTCCCGACTAGACGCTTGCATCTTGCGAGAGCAAGCAGGTCAACCGCTGCACCTGTGAGCAAAGCGCGGCTGTACCTAAATGATCTCGAACTCCAGCTTCGCATACTCTGTGCAGGCGGGAAGACGACAGCTTTATTCCAAAGGAGACGGGTGTCGTTATCCAGAAGCGATGCAAAGTCGCGAAGCAGACTCGGAGAGCCCGATGCCACGAATATCTGTACGTTTTCCCTGGCGTGTTTGCACCCGAAATAATTCGCGTGCTTCTGATCGTTGCATGTGGTGACTCGCGCACCTTCAACAGCGGCCACGTCCAGCAGAAAGCGTGTGCACTTGGCGTACGCTTCGACCATCGTGTGAACATAACTTGTGGTGCAAGGAGGGCACGGCCGTTGTAAGCAAGGACACGAGTATGGGCTCAGGGTCTCGGTAGAGCGCATGTGTACACCAACGGCACATGGCAACGGATGTTCACCAAGCAATGCTTTGAGCTCCTGTAGTACATGCGGTCTCGGCGCCATCAACGTGGAAAATAAAATCTCAAAGCAGCGGTCGATCACTGGGCACACATCTGCCATGATGTTCCGATGCCATCTGTTTACGAGAAGCGCTTTCAGAAAGTAGCCGTCTGCCGATACTAGCAATCGATCGAAGGTGGAAATATCACGATCGCACGCAAGCCGTGCATGATTTTGCCACGGACCCTGTGAACTCAGATCCACAGCACGAACCGCGACTCCGCGCATGCCGTAGGACTGATTGAGCTGACTGATTGATGTCGCTCTTTTGAGGTCCCACGGTAGGCTGAAGACCTGAGAAAAGAGGCCATGAGGTGCGTCTTCGAAGATTAGCGTGCGTCCTGTGAGGCACGCGAGAACCACGAGCGATAGAGAGGCCAAGAGCTGGTTTCCCAGGCCACCAGTAAGTCTGCCAATGATCACTCGTTCCAGCGATGCCACACTAATCACAGGCTCGGACTGGTTGCGTATGCATTGCTGTATGAAATGCTGCCCGTGTGCGCGCATCACTCTCCCCGATCAGGCCTTCACGCGGTTTCAGGGGTGTGTGTACGGACGCCTTGCGTGAATGTGAACACGACAGACGCACACTGTTACTCGCTCAGAATTCACTCACCTTACACGTCCCTTGCGTGTGTTCGTTCCGGATCCAGTAACTTTCCACGTCGTGGCGTTACCGTACCGTGTTAAAAACCCCTGTCGAGTAAACACCTCTCTTTCCCCACAGCACGCTGTTTGACGCTCGCGGCAATGCAGGCAATGCCGCTTCCGGCGACGCGACAGAGAGGAGGTGTCGGTTTACTCGACAGATAAAACCCCGTTCCTATTATTGAGACCAGGCCATACACACCCGGCACCAGCGAGGGCCGGAGGCGCCCAAGCATATGCTCTCACGCCACTCACAGTCACCGTTGCGTGCACTACGAGCTAGCTCACTGGGGTCTCCGGTCTCCGCGTCGAGCCGCCCCAAGCAAACGAGGCCCCAGCCCGCGCTCACTCGGCGGACACCAGGACCTTGGAGACCACGCCGGCGCCGACCGTCTTGCCACCCTCCCGGAAGGCGAAACGCATACCCTCCTCGATCGCCATTGGGTGCACCAGCTCGCACGTCACCTCGGCATTGTCGCCTGGCATCACCATTTGCCGATCCGCGCTCAGCGTCATCGCGGCGGTCACGTCGGCGGTGCGGAAGAAGCATTGCGGCCGGTAGTTTGTGAAGAATGGCGTGTGCCGCCCGCCCTCCTCCTTCGTCAGCGCGTATATGGACGCCTCAAACTTGGTGGCCGGCTTCAGCAGTCCCGGCTTGGCGAGCACCTGGCCACGCTGCACGTCGTCGCGCTTAAGTCCGCGCAGCAGGCAGCCAACGTTGTCGCCGGCGTCGCCCGACTCGAGCGACTTGTGGAACATCTCGACGCCCGTAACGATCGTCGACTGCGTCTTGCGCAGGCCGACGATCTCGATCGTATCTCCCGGCTTGACGCGCCCCGACTCGACGCGGCCGGTCACGACGGTGCCGCGGCCCGGGATCGAGAAGGTGCCCTCGACCGGCATGATGAACGCCTTCTCGAGGTCGCGCTTGGGCGTTGGGATGAACTCATCCACCTGCTTCATCAGCTCGATGATCGCATCCTTGCCCATCTTGTCCTCCCGCCCCTCGAGCGCGCACAGGGCCGAGCCGCGCACGATCGGAATGTCGTCGCCTGGGAAGTCGTGCTTTGAGAGAAGCTCGCGCACCTCCATCTCGACGAGCTCGAGAAGCTCCTCGTCCTGCACCATGTCGCACTTGTTCAGGAACACCACAATCCGCGGCAGGCCCACCTGCTTGGCCAGCAGCACGTGCTCGCGCGTCTGCGGCATCGGCCCGTCGGGCGCCGAGACGACCAGGATCGCGCCGTCCATCGTCGCGGCGCCGGTGATCATGTTCTTAACGTAGTCGGCGTGGCCTGGGCAGTCGACGTGCGCATAGTGGCGTTTGGTCGTCTCGTACTCAACGTGCGTGGAGTTGATGGTGATGCCACGCGCCTTCTCCTCCGGAGCCTTGTCGATCGAATCGTAGCCGCGGAACTGGGCCATGCAGCCAGGCGCTTCCGACATGACCTTGGTGATTGCAGCGGTCAACGTGGTCTTGCCATGATCGACGTGGCCAATCGTACCAACGTTCACGTGCGGCTTCGTGCGCACCCACTCTGCCATCCCGCGCGCGAGCGTCCGACTCGCAGCCCGACGCATCATCGACGATCCGACGAGTTTTTGCATTGGCCACGTGCGAGGGGCCCTCCGGTGTATTCATAATTCATAAATGTTCTGGTAAAAAGACACCGGGGAAAACAGTTCAGTTCAGTTCAGTTTCGTCGCGGACCCCCCACGCTCACTCCACCTCCCGGCCCCAATGTGATATGAGGGGTGGGGGAGTACGTGCACGCGCTCACGCGTGCGTTGCCTTGGGCCGGTGTGTGGCCTTCGGTCGGCCGAAGATGAGCGTCTGGGGACACGCTGGTGCACGGAGCCGGACGCCCAAAGTCGCATGCATTTCATTCACCAGAGCCCTTTTTTGGAACCTATTTGATGGATCGGTTTCGATTTTTCTGTTCGAGACGCCGACGGCGTCACCTTTGTCTGCAATACCACGCACGTGCCCACGCTCGGCACGGCAACGCGCT
>Ga0210248_100033_pt1 | contig 102171 bp, 96 predicted proteins | sample ChrtobMetP3_32mM_FD_155493 | JGI IMG/M metagenome (GOLD analysis project Ga0210248, IMG submission 155493) | Chrysochromulina tobin associated microbial communities from unialgal haptophyte culture, Seattle, Washington, United States - P3_32mM | ecosystem: Host-associated > Algae > Haptophytes >...
ACAACACCAGCGACCGCACGGCTCTGCAAGCCGAAGTGAAACAGCTGAGCTCGGAAATCGACCGCGTGGCCAAGACCACCAGCTTCAACGGCACCAAGCTGCTCGACGGTTCGTTCGCCAACGCCACATTCCAGGTCGGGGCCAACGCCGGTGAGGCGATCTCTGTCCAGAGCACGGCTGACGTGCGCGCCGAGAGTCTCGGGAGCGCCACATTCCTCGCCACGGTGGGAATGACCTGGGCCACAGGAACGGCCACTGCGGCTGGCACCATCACCGGCATATCGGTGACCGGCCCGAAGGGAAACATCATCCCTGTGGGGAATGTGGAGGTTGCGCTGGGCGACACGGCAGCGCAGGTCACGAAAAAGTTGGAGGCAGCCTTCAACGCTGCGACCTCGGAAACCGGGTTGATCGCGCGCGCGGTCCCCAATACCGCCCAGATGTCGCTCGACTCCATCACCGAATGGGTGGACAGCAGCGGCGCAGCAGCGGGCTTCAGCATCGACGCGGGGACCAGCAGCGCCGCGGGTCTCAGTACCTTTGGCTTGTTTGGTGGCCCCGCAGGTCTCCCGGTCCACCAGCTGGAAGACCTGGACGTCAGCAACGTGATCGGCGCAGGCCGGGCGATCACGATCGCCGACAAGGCACTGACCACCATCAACTCGGCTCGCGCCGACCTCGGTGCCCTGCAGAGCCGCTTCGAGAACGCCGTGGCCAACATCCAGATCACCGGCGAGAACATCTCCGCTGCGCGCGGCCGCATCGTGGACGCCGACTTCGCCAAGGAAACCTCCAACCTCTCGCGCGCCCAGATCCTGCAGCAGGCCGGCACCGCCATGGTGGCCCAGGCCAACCAGGCTCAACAGGGCGTCTTGTCCCTGCTGCGCTGATCGTGTTGTGCAAGACGGTGTAAAGCACACGTTTCTCCCCGCAAATGCCGCCGCTCATGCCTACAGTCCGCCCGCTGGTTGTCGATACAGATGGGTATAAGCCACCAGGAAACCCAGCCATGTTCACCTCTGTCAACACCCGCGCAGCTTCCACCTACAAACGTGTGTCCGTCGACACCGGCGTGCAGACCGCCGACCCGCACCAGCTGGTCAGTCTGTTGTTCGACGCGTTGATCCAGAGCCTGAACCTGGCGCGCGGCGCCATGGAACGCCAGGACGTGGTCAGCAAGGGCACCGCCATCGGCAAGGCCATCCGGATCATCGAAGAGGGCCTCAAGGCCGGTCTGAACCTGCAGGAAGGCGGGGAACTGGCCGGCAACCTGAAGGGTCTGTACGAATACAGCGTGCAGCGCCTCACCTTGGCCAACCTGCGCGACGACGCGGCACCGATTCACGAGGTGCTCAACCTCATCGAACCGCTGGCGGATTCCTGGAAACAGATCCGAACCGGCGCCCTGCAGGGAGCCTGAGATGGAGCACAGCTTGCTGGATTACTACAAAGCCATCGAACGCACGAGCAGCCAGATGCTCGACGCGGCGAAGACGGAGAACTGGGACCAGGTGGTGCGGCTTGAGGGCGCGTGCGCGGTGCTGATTGCCCAACTGCGCTACAAGTCCAAGACCGACGCACTGGCGCCGGAAGACCGCAAAGAGAAGACGAAGATCATGCAGCGCATCCTGCGCACGGATGCCGAGATCCGCAATCTGGCCGAGCCGTGGTTGAACGACCTGGCTCAACTGATCGATAGAAATCAGCCGCAGCCCATGCATTGAACAGAGGGGGGGTCAGACCCCCATGTTCATGATGTCAGTGTAGGCCTGAACCATTCGATTTCGAACGTGGAGCGTGGCCTGGAAACCCACTTGCGACTTCTGCATCGCCAGCATGGTTTCTTCCAGGCTCACCTTGGGGTTGCCCAGTTGCACCTGGGTCTGCAGGCGCGAAGCCTCGTCTTGCGAAGCGCTCACGCTCTTGAGGGCGTCCTTGAAGCTGGCGGCAATGCCTCCCTCGGCACCGCCCACGCCACCGGGGCGCTTGAGCTGGGTCTGGCCGATGCCGGTGAGTGCCTGACTGGTCAGGGGAGAGATGCGCATGTCCATGGCTGAATCCTTCGACAAAAGTTGACGCCTTGATGCTAGGCGGCGGGCACCGCTGACGCGGCGGGAATAAGGGCACAAAGCACGGCCTTTTCATGGGTATGGCGCAGGGGGTGGGGCCGAATAATCGGTTGCAACGGGATGTACATCGTCCCGAAACCGACCTTCTACCCGAGCCCTGCACCCATGAGCACCACCCTGGCACCGATAGAACTCCAGCCCGCGAGCCGCAGCGCTTTCGGCGAAGGCCTCTCGCGCATGGACCAGGCCCAGAAGATCAAGCTCGGTCTGGGCGCACTCGCCCTGCTGGCGATCGCACTGGCCTTCTTCTTCATGGGCCGCCAACCCGAGTACCGCGTGCTCTACGCCAACCTGGGTGACAAGGACGGCGGCGCCATCGTGGCGCAGCTCTCGCAGATGAACGTGCCCTACAAACACGCCGAGGGTGGCCAGGCCATCCTGGTGCCGGCCGACAAGGTGCACGACACGCGCCTGCGCCTGGCCTCGCAAGGCCTGCCCAAGGGTTCGATCTCGGGCTTCGAGCAGATGGAAGCCAACCGCTTCGGCATGACCCAGTTCCAGGAGCGGCTCACCTTCCAGCGCGGCCTGGAGGGCGAACTCACCCGTTCGATCCAGTCGCTCTCCTCCGTGCAGAGCGCGCGCATCCACCTGGCCCTGCCCAACCAGAACGGTTTTTTCCGCGAACAGCAAAAACCCAGCGCCTCCGTGCTGCTGACCCTGCACGCCGGCCGCACGCTGGACCGCGCGCAGGTGGCCGGCATCGTGCACCTGGTGGCCAGCAGCGTGCCCGAAATGAACCCCAAGGCGGTGAGCGTGGTGGACGACGCGGGCAGCCTGCTCTCGGCCCCGGCCGACGCACAGGCCCAGGGCGCCGACACGCAGAAGCTGCAGTACACCCAGCAGATCGAACAGCTCTACACGCGCCGCATCATGGACATGCTGGAGCCACTGGTGGGCCGCAACAACGTGAAGGCGCAGGTGAGCGCCGACGTGGACTTCTCACTGGTCGAGTCGACCAGCGAAGAGCACAAGCCCAACCAGAGCCCCGACACCAGCGCGGTGCGCAGCCAGCAGACCGTGGAAGACGGCTCACCCGGCGCGGCCCAGCCCGCCGGCGTACCCGGTGCCGTGACCAACCAGCCGCCCGCCACCGGCACCGCCCCCATCAACGGTGCCGCCGCGCCCGTGGGCGTGGCCGCCCAGGGTGGAACCGACAAGCCCGGCTCCATGCGCCGCGAGTCGGTGGTGAACTACGAGGTGGACAAGACGGTGAAGGTGGTGCGCGAGTCCAGCGGCCAGATCAAGCGCCTGAGCGCTGCCGTGGTGATCAACCACCGCACCACCGTGGACAAGGCCGGCAAGGAGACCACCGTGGCCATCCCGGCGGCGCAGCTGGAGCAGATGACGGCCCTGGTGCGCGAAACCATCGGCTTCAGCCAGGTCCGAGGTGATTCGGTCAACGTGGTCAACGCGCCCTTCAATGTGGAGAAGACCAGCGAGGTGGAGACCATCGCGTGGTGGCAGCAGGCCGAGAATCAGGAGTTCCTGCGTGGCCTGGCTTGGCCGCTGGGCATGGTGGGTCTGGGCCTGCTGGTGCTCATGGGCATGGTGCGCCCGGGCCTCAAGCTGCTCAAGACGCCCGTGGTGCGCCGGGACCAGACCGAACTGCAGCCCCTGAGCGCCATGCTCAACGAAGCGCCGGAGCGCCCGGGTCTGCCGATGCCCAGCAACGAACCCACGCCCGAAAGCATCCGCCTCACCGATGCCAAGCGCCTGGCGCTCGAAAACCCGATGGCCGTCGCCAACATCGTCAAGGGCTGGGTCAATGGTGAGGCGCCGGCATGAGCCGGCGCCACCCCCTGCGCCGCTTCGCGGCTTCCCCCTCTCTCGCCTTCGGCGGGAGGGGGACGGCACCTGAGGCCTGGCAAAGCCAGATCCTCGGTGCCCCTGGTAGGGGGCACGCCGCTCCGACCGAATTTTTCTTCGCATAGACAAGGAACAAGAACATGGAAGACCAGGGAATCCAGGACGCCGCGATCTTTCTCATGTCGATTGGCGAGGAAGAAGCGGCCGAGGTGTTCAAGCACCTCAGCCCCAAGGAAGTGCAGAAGCTTGGCGAGACGATCGCCAAGACGAAATCGGTTTCGCACGACCGTGTGGACCAGGTGATGCAGAAGTTCACCGGCGCGGCCTCCTCGCAGAGCCTGCTGGTGTCCGACACCGACAACTACGTGCGCGCCGTGCTCAAGCGCGCGCTGGGCGACGACAAGGCTTCGCTGCTGATCGACCGCATCCTGCAGGGCGGTGATGTCTCGGGCATCGAGAGCCTGAAGTGGATGGACCCGGCCTCCATTGCCGAACTGCTGCGCAACGAGCACCCGCAGATCGTGGCCGCCATCCTGGTGCACCTTGAATCCGACCAGACCGCCGGTGTGATGAAGAACTTCACAGAACGCACCCGCAACGAGGTGATGCTGCGCATCGCCACGCTCGAAGGCATCCAGCCCACCGCCCTGAAAGATTTGAACGAGGTGCTCTTCAAGGTGCTCGCCGGTGGCGACAAGATCCGCAAGACCTCCATGGGCGGTGTGAAGACCGCGGCCGAGATCATCAACATGATGGGCTCGCAGATCGAGACCTCGGTGATCGACTCCATCCGCGAGTTCGACGCCGAACTGGCGCAGAAGATCATGGACAAGATGTTCGTCTTTGAGGATTTGCTCAAGCTCGACGGCAAGTCGGTGCAGCTGGTGCTCAAGGAAGTGTCCACCGACGCGCTGGTGGTTTCGCTCAAGGGCGCCACCAACGAACTGCGCGAACTGGTGCTGGCCAACATGTCCACCCGCGCGGCCGAAGCGCTGCGCGAAGACCTGGAGTCGCGCGGCCCGATGCGCCTGTCGGAAGTGGAAATGCAGCAGAAGGAAATCCTGAAGATCGTGCGCCGCCTGGCCGACGAAGGCCAGATCATGATCGGTGGTGGTGGCGAAGATGAAGCGTTTGTATGACCTGGATGCGTAACTGACCATGGCCTCCAAACCCAACCCCCATTCCCGCTTCATCCCGCGCGAGGAAATCGAAGGCGTGGCCGCCTGGCATTTCGCTGCGGTGGACGGCAGCGACGAGCACCTGCATGCGCCCGCCAGCGACAAGAACGAAGGCGTGACGAGTGAGGTGCTGCAGGAGGCGCGCCAGCAGGCGTATGCCGAGGGTTTCGGGCGTGGGCACGAAGCCGGTGGCCAGGAGGTGCGTGAAGCCCTGGAAGCCACGGTGCGCAAGACCGCCGAAGAAACCGCGGTGCGCATGGCGCAGCTGCTGCACAACACCAAAGACCACCTGAAGAAGAGCGAAGAGAAGATCTCGCGTCACATCCTCGAACTGGCCTGCGACCTCGCCCGCCAGGTGGTGCGCCAGGCCATTGCCAGCGACCCGCAGCATTTGAAGCCGGTGATCGCGGAAGCCCTGACACAACTGGTGGACGACGGTCTGCCCGCCACCGTGCGCATGAACCCGGGCGACCTCGCGCTCATGAAGGGTGTGCTGCAGGAAACGCTCAACAGCCCGCTGCCCGAGTTCGTGGCCGACGCACAGATCAGCCCCGGTGGCTGCCTGATCGAGTCCAGCACCTCGGCGGTGGACGCAACGATTGAAAAACGCTGGTCGCGCGCCGTGGGCAACCTTGGCATGAACGTGGCCTGGAACCCGGGAAATGAAGATGTCTGACAGCACGTTCGGCACCGAAAGCCGCTGGGGCAACTTCATGGACGACGTGCGGGTCAACGCCAGCGTGGAAACACCGCTGGAAGTGCGCGGCACGCTCACCCGCCTGGCCGGTCTGGTGCTCGAAGCCGTGGGCCTGAAGGTCCCGGTGGGTTCGCAATGCCTGATCGGCAACGGCAGCAAGCCGCCGGTGCTGGCCGAGGTGGTGGGCTTCTCCAACGACCGTGCTTTCCTCATGCCGGCCGGCGACACGCACGGCCTCTCCAGCGGCGCGAGCGTGACACCGCTGGCGCCCTACCGCACCGTGCCGCGCGTGGGCCAGACCAACAAACCGCCCTCGCCCGACGACCGCGGCACGCTGCGCCTGCCGCTGGGCAAAGGTCTGCTGGGCCGCGTGGTCGACTCGCACGGCAACCCCATGGACCACATGGGCCCCATCACCGACGTGGACATCGAACCGATGGACCGCGCACCCCTCAACGCCATGGACCGCGACCCGGTTCGCACACCGCTGGACACCGGCGTGCGCGCGATCAACGCGCTGCTCACCGTGGGCCGCGGCCAACGCATCGGCCTTTTCGCCGGCTCCGGCGTGGGCAAGAGCGTGCTGCTGGGCATGATGGCGCGCTACACCAAAGCCGACGTGATCGTGGTGGGCCTCATTGGCGAACGCGGGCGCGAGGTGAAGGAATTCATTGAAGACATCCTGGGCGTGGAGGGCCGCAAGCGCTCGGTGGTGGTGGCAGCACCCGCCGACGCACCGCCGCTGGTGCGCATGCAGGGCGCGGCCTATGCCACGGCGATTGCCGAGCGCTTTCGCGACGACGGCCTCGACGTGCTGCTGCTCATGGACTCGCTCACCCGCTACGCCATGGCGCAGCGCGAGATTGCGCTGGCCATCGGCGAGCCCCCCGCCACCAAAGGCTACCCGCCCTCGTGTTTTGCCAAGCTGCCGCAACTGGTGGAGCGCAGCGGCAACGGCCTGAACGGCGTCGGCTCGATCACCGCCTTCTACACCGTGCTCTCCGAGGGCGACGACCAGCAGGACCCGATTGCGGACGCGGCGCGCGCCATCCTGGACGGCCACATCGTGCTGTCGCGCTCGCTCGCCGAGTCGGGCCACTTCCCGGCCATCGACGTGGAAGCCTCAGCCTCGCGCGTGATGCACAACGTGGCCGGCGCCGTCCACCTGGAGCTGGCGCGCAAGTTCCGCGGCGCCTACTCACGCTACATCAAGAGCCGCGACCTGATCCAGCTCGGTGCCTACGTGCCCGGCAGCGACCCGGAGACCGACCGCGCCATCGTCTTGTACCCGGCCCTGCAGCGCTTCTTGATGCAGGACATGAACGAAGCCGCCACCCTGCCCGAGAGCCTGCAGCAGCTGCAGACCGCCTTGCAGGAAGACAAACCCGGCAACGCCCAGCGCCAGTCCCGCCCCCACCACAATCCCTATGAAGGCAAACAGGCATGACCACGATCCAGACGCTCAACAAGGTCGTTGAAATCGCCGAGAAGCGCCGCGACGAGGCGCTGGGCGCACTGGGCCAGATGCAGCGCGAGCTGCAGATCGCCCAGGACCAGATGGACCAGCTGCAGTCCTACGCGCAGGAGGCCGAGCAGCGCTGGGCCGTGCGCAGCGCCACCGGTGTGGACGGTGCGCTGCTCATGCACCACCGCCAGTTCATGGCCAAGATCGACCACGCGCTGGACTTCCAGCGCGGCGTGTTGCGCGAGCGCCTGGAAATCATCGAACGCTGCCAGGGCCAGGTGCACGTGTGCGAACGCGACGTGGCCGGCCTGCGCAAATTCACCGAACGCAAGCAGATGGCGGTGCAGCACCGCGTGCAGCGCCAGGACCAGAAAAACACAGACGAGATGGCGCTGGCCATCCACCTGCGCCAGAGCCTGGCGCGGGCGCAACAGGAAGGCCTTCGCACATGAGCAGCACCACCGCCACCGCCAGCGCCCCCAAGCCGGTGGAGAGCTCCACCAAACCGGCGCAGGCCAACGCACGCACGCCCAAGGACAAAACCGAGGGCGAAGACATGTTCGCCAGCCTGCTCGGCTTGCTGGCCAGCGCGCAGGTGCTGCCGGAAGCCGCCACGCTCAGCAGCGCGGCGCCGGCTGAGACGCCCGTCAGCGACACCAGATCACCCGACGGCACCGACAACCCCTTTGCTGCGCTGCTGGGTTGGGGCTTGCCCGGCAGCGGCAAGGACGCCATGGGCCGGCCCACCAGCACCGAAGGCCCAGCGCTGCCAGCCCCTGCTGCCGCTACTGTCGCTGCTGCCGCCACCGAGCGCGCCACAGGCACCGCCAGCGAAGGCACGATCGATATCGCCGACATGACCCCGGTGGAGCCGACGCCGCTGGAGACAGCCCCCAAGGGCCAGGTCGCGCTGCCGGCCAACGCGGTGCGCCCCGGTGCGCCCTACGTGCCCACGCGAGCCTCCGAAGGCGTGTCGACTGCATTCACATCCACAACCGGAACGCCCTGGCGCCAGGCCTCCCTGGCCAGCACCGAAACCGTGGCGATCCAGCAAGCGGCGAACCATGGCGCACAGGTGCGCAGCACCGTCGCGCTCAACGAGCGTTTTGGTCTCACGCCTGGCGTGCCGCTGGCCCCCAGCGAGTTGCGCGATGTCAACACCGATGGCCTGGGCCTGAATGGCTCATCGACTGCGAGCCACCGAACGGCCGATGGAACGAACGCCCTGCCCGGCGCCACGGCGGGCGACGCCCACATGGGCTCGGACAACACGGGCTCGGACACCAGCGCCTTTGACCAGGCCGACGGCCAGGCCGGCAACCCCTTCGCCGACGCGAATGCCACCGAGGAGCCCACCGTCACCCACTGGGGCACCCAGCACCTGCGCCACGCCAGCCTGAGCGTGGGCGGCGAAGCGGGCGAACAAGCCATCGACATCCAGCTCTCGATGAAGGGGCAGGAAGTTCAGGTGGCGTTCAAGACCGACAACGCCGAAGCGCGCGCCTCGCTGCGCGAGAACGCGGGCGAGTCGCTGGGCGACCTGCTGAACAAGAGCGGCATCCAGCTGGGTGGTGTGTCGGTGGGTTCGCACGGTCAAAGTGGATCGCGCGGTGACAACGACGCACCGCGGCAGAACGGTGTTCGGGGAGTGGCACAAGCGACCAACGCATCAGCAGCAACGCCAGCCAGACAAGCCCAGATCAGCCCTCGCGCCGACGGCAGCCAGCCGCTGGACGTGTTCGCCTGAACAGTTGAATAAGCGCCTTTTCAGGCGCTTATCCGGCGACCGGCCCCCACCCCCCCGCCCAATAATTCTTCAAACCCCACACGTTTCCCGCGTGTGACGCCCTCCTCCCAGCGGGGGCCCTTTGAAGGATGACCATGTCTGCTGCCGCCGCCACCGCCACCGCTGCTCCCGCCGAGAAGCCGAAGAAAAGCAAGAAGCTGCTGTTCATCATCGTCGGTGTGGTGGTGCTGGCGCTGATCGCCGGTGCTGGCGCGTTGTTCGTGCTCAAGAAAAACACCGCCGAAGACGACGAGTTCGCCGACGACGAGCCGGCGGCCCACGTGGCCAAGGACCCCAAGACCGCGCCGGTCTTCATGCCGCTGGAGAACATGGTGGTCAACCTGGCGGACCCCGGTGGCACACGGTTCATTCAACTCGGCCTCACCCTGCAGCTTCAGGACGCCAAGACCGAAGCCGATGTGAAGATCTACATGCCCAGCATCCGAAGCCAGGTGCTGCTGCTGATCTCGCAGCGCACCGCCGACGAGATGCTGCAGGTGCAGGGCAAAGCCAAACTGGCCAAGGACATCATCGCGGCGGTCTCCCACGAGATGGGCTACGAGATGCCCGAGCCGGCCGCCGCAGAAACCGGCGCGCCCAAGAAGAAAAAGCCCAAGGCGGCACCCAACCCGGTGCAGGCCGTGCTGTTCTCCAGCCTCATCGTTCAGTGATCCGGACACACCACCATGGCTGACGCATTTCTGTCCCAGGAAGAGATTGACGCCCTGCTCGAAGGCGTCACGGGCGAGAGCCAGAAGCTCGCCAAGGAAGAGGCGCCCACCGGTGCGGTGCGCGACTACAACCTGCAGAGCCAGGAGCGCATCGTGCGTGGGCGCATGCCCACCATGGAGATCGTCAACGAGCGCTTCTCGCGCAACCTGCGCCTGGGCTTGTTCAACTTCATCCGCCGCAGCCCCGAGATCTCGGTGGGCGCGGTGCAGGTGCAGAAATACAGCGCCTTTCTGCGCGAACTGGTGGTGCCGACCAACTTCAACATCATGGCCATCCGCCCCCTGCGCGGCAACGGTCTGGTGGTGTGCGAGCCCACGCTGCTGTTCGGCGTGATCGACAGCCTGTTTGGCGGCAACGGCAAATTCCACACCCGCATCGAGGGCCGCGACTTCTCGCCCACCGAACAGCGCGTGATCAACCGCCTGGTGGACGTGGTGTCCGAGGAATACAAAAAGGCCTGGCGCGGCGTGTACCCGATCGAGCTGTCGTACCAGCGTTCGGAAATGCAGCCCCAGTTCGCCACCATCGCCACTCCCAGCGAGATCGTGGTCTCCACCAGCTTCACGCTGGAGATCGGCGACATCACCGGATCACTGCACATCTGCATTCCCTACGCCACGCTGGAGCCCATTCGCGACGTGCTGTATTCCAGCGTGCAGGGGGACGCCATCGAGGTGGACCGCCGCTGGGTCAAGCTGCTCAGCCACGAGATCCAGGCCGCCGAGGTGACCATGGTGGCCGAGCTGGCGCAGACCGATGCCACGGTGGAGCAGCTGCTGGCCATGCAGATCGGCGATTTCATCGAACTCGATCGCAACCCCACCATCCAGGCGCACGTGGACGGGGTGCCGATCTTCGAAGGCCAATACGGCACCCACAAAGGCAAATACGCACTGCGCGTGGAGCGCAACCTGCGCGGCATCGACACGAACTGGCTCGGAGAAAACCATGTCCACTGACACCCCCTCACAAGAATCCATCGCCGACGACTGGGCGCAGGCCCTGGAAGAACAGTCGAGCACCAGCGGCACCACCGACGGGCCGCACGTGTTCGATGCCACCGCCACGCAGGTCCCGGCGGGCACCGGCAACAGCAGCGGCAACCCGATGCACGACATCCAGATGGTGCTGGACATCCCGGTGCAGCTCTCGGTGGAACTCGGCCGCACCCGCGTGCCGATCAAGTACATCCTGCAGCTCGCACAAGGCTCCATCGTCGAGCTCGATGCGCTGGCCGGCGAACCCATGGACGTGCTGGTCAACGGCTACCTGATCGCCCAGGGCGAGGTGGTGGTGGTGAACGACAAGTTCGGCATTCGCCTGACCGACATCGTGACACCCTCCGAACGCATGAAACGCGTCAGCAGGACCTGACCCATGTTGCAAAACGCGATGCCCGCGCTGCTGTTGCTCGCCCTGATGGTGGGCCTGGCCTTCGCCCTGAAGTGGGCGCGCCGCCGCCTGCCGGGCATCGCCGGCCACAGCGGTCCGGCGCTGCACGTGCTCTCCAGCCTGTCGCTGGGGCCGCAGCAACGCGTGGTCACGGTGCAGGTGGGCGACGGTGCCGAGCGCATCTGCCTGGTGCTGGGCGTGGCCGCGGGCAGCGTGACCGCGCTGCACCAGATGCCCTTGCCGGCCGAGCTGCCCGCCGTGCCTGGCGATCCTTCTGCCCCGGCCTCCGGTTTTGCCGCGCGCCTCTCACAACTCATGAAGGCCCCGAATGCGCCCCGTTAACCTGATGCGCGGCGGTCTCGTCTTCGGCGCGCTCGCACTGTGCGCCGTGGGCGTCTGGGCCCAGGCCCTGCCCGTTCCCGCCGTGCCGTCGGCGGCCGCGGCCACCACCGGCCCGTCGCTGCCGCTGATGATCGGACAAGGCAGCGGCAGCACCAGTTACTCGGTGCCGATCCAGACCCTGCTGTTCTTCACCGCGCTCTCGTTCCTGCCGGCCGTGCTGCTGCTCATGACGGGCTTCACCCGCATCGTGATCGTGCTTTCGCTGCTGCGCCAGGCGCTGGGCACCCAGTCGGCCCCGCCCAACCAGGTGATCGTGGGCCTCTCGCTCTTTCTCACCCTGTTCGTGATGGGTCCCACGCTCGACAAGGTGTACGCCGACGCCTACGAGCCCTACTCGCGCAACGCCATCACGTTCGACCAGGCGCTGGACCGTGGCCAGGCGCCCATGCGCGCCTTCATGCTGAAGCAGACGCGCCAGTCCGACTTTGAACTGTTTGCCAAGCTGGCCAAGCTGCCCAATGAAGTGACCGCCGAGAACGCGCCATTTCGCGTGCTGGTGCCCGCCTTTGTCACCAGCGAACTCAAGACCGCGTTCCAGATCGGCTTCATGATCTTCATCCCCTTCCTCGTGATCGACATGGTGGTCGCCAGCGTGCTCATGTCGCTGGGCATGATGATGCTGTCGCCGGTGCTGGTGGCGTTGCCGTTCAAGCTCATGCTGTTCGTGCTGGCCGACGGTTGGAACCTGTTGATCGGCTCATTGGCCGCCAGCTTTGCACAGTAGGTAAAACATGGATCCCCAAGCCGCTCTCACGATGGCGCAGAACGCGCTCTTCATGCTGCTCATGGTCTCTGCCCCCGTGCTGGCCACGGTGCTGGTGGTGGGCCTGGTGGTGAGCCTGTTCCAGGCCATCACGCAGATCAACGAGGCCACGCTGGCCTTTGTGCCCAAGCTGATCGCGGCCATCGCGGTGTTCGCCATCGCCGGGCCGTGGATGATGACCACCATGGTCGAGTTCATCCGCAGCACGATCTTGTCGATCCCCAACTACGCCATCTAGATGGAACACCCCCGCCGCGCTGCGCGCGACCCCCTCAAGGGGGCGGCACCTGAGGCCCGGCAGAGCCGGTTCCTCGGTGCCACTGGGTTGGACATTTCGCTCCGGAAAGACTGAGCAGGCATGCCCACGTTCACCGAAGCGCAGGTGATGGCGCTGGTCTCGCCGGTGTTCTGGCCTTTCCTGCGCATCCTCGCGGTTTTTTCCAGTGCGCCCATCTTCTCGTCGCGCTCGGTGCCGCTGCGCACGCGCGTGGCGCTGGCTTTCATCGTGGCTGTGTGCGCACAGGCGGGGCTGGGCGATCAACCCATGGTGGCGCTCAACGACCCGCAGGCGTTTTCGGTGGTCATGCAGCAGGTGGTGGTGGGCATCGCCATCGGTCTGGCGGTGCGCATCGTGTTCTCGGCGGTGGAGCTCGCGGGCGAGATCATCGGCCTGCAGATGGGCCTGAACTTCGCCGGCTTCTTCGACCCCACCACCAACGCGCAGTCCAGCACCGTGGGCCGCTTCTTCGGCAACACCACCATGCTGCTGTTCGTGGTGATGGGCGGCCACCTCATGCTGCTGCAAGCGGTGATCGCCAGCTTCAACACCTTCCCCGTGGGCGGCGGCGCGCTCGATTCGGTCAACCGCATGCAGCTGCACGAACTCGGCTCCGTGGTGTTCCGCTACGGCCTGTGGATTGCCCTGCCCATGATCGGCATGCTGCTGTTTGTCAACATCGTGCTGGGTTTCGTCTCGCGCATCGCGCCGCAGATGAACGCCTTTGCCATCGGCTTCCCGCTCACGCTGTCTGCCGGCCTGGTGGGCATCGCCTTCACCCTGCCCATGCTGGATACGCCGGTGGCCGCGCTCATGAAGCTGGCCACCGAGATCTTCACGGGCGGCTGACGCGTCTTCGCCCGCCGCCGGTCAGTCAGTGCTTCACAAGCCCGGCCACGCGTCGAAACCTTCAGGACCAGGGCCGCCAGCACCTCCGCCGCGCTGTCCGTTTTTCTGGAGACTCCCATGAAACTTCGCACCCAGATCCTTTGCCTCGGCCTGGCTGGCGCCGCGCTGGTGTCCTCCGCCGGTGGCATTGGCCTGCTGGCCGTCTCGTCCATGGCCACCAAGGTCGAAGCCTCGGCTCTCTCCAGCCAGGCGCTGCAGGCCGCACAGCTCGCGGACATGATGCACGATGCCCTGCGCGGCGACGCACAGCGCGCACTGCTCGCGGTGATGAAAGGCGACGCCGCCACCATCAACGCGGCGCGCACCGACCTGGACGACCACGTCACCACACTCGACGCGGCACTGAAGAAGATCTCTGAATCCGGCATCGACGCCGACGCGCAAAAGGCGCTCGACAGCACCCTGCCGGTGGTGAAGCTCTACGTGCAGGCCGCCCAGGCGGTGGTCGGCGGCGCGTCGCAGGGCGTGGACCAGGCCGAAGCCCAGACACCCGCGCTGAACAAGACCTTTGCCCAGCTGGAAGACGAGCTGGAAAAACTCTCCGGAATGATCGAGGAAGACGGTGCCACCATCTCCGAGGCGGCGGCGTCCAGCGTTGCGCAATCGCTGTGGACAATCACCATCGCGGTGCTCGCGGCCACGGTCGCGCTGGTGATCGGCGCCTTGTGGGTGGCGCACCTGATGTCCATCCCGATGGGCCAGGCCGTCACCGCGGCGGGCCACCTGGCCGATGGCAACCTCACCGTGCCGATCGCTTTGGTGGGCAACGACGACACACGCCAGTTGCTGGGTGCCATGCGCACCATGCAGCAGCGCATCAGCCAGACCGTGAGCCACGTGCAGGACAACGCAGCGCTGGTCTCGGACGCCAGCGCGCAGATCGCGCAGGGCAACACCGACCTCTCCACCCGCACCGAGCAGCAGGCCTCGGCACTGGAGGAAACCGCCGCGTCGATGGAGGAACTGGGCACCACCGTGCGCCAGACCGCCGACCACGCGAACAAGGCCAACGAACTCGCGCTGAACGCGTCCCAGGTCGCGGTCGAGGGCGGCGACGTGGTGGGCAAGGTTGTGGAAACCATGAAGGGCATCAACGACAGCTCGAAGAAGATCGCCGACATCATCGGCGTGATCGACGGCATTGCCTTCCAGACCAACATCCTTGCGCTGAATGCGGCGGTGGAGGCGGCGCGGGCAGGCGAACAGGGCCGTGGCTTCGCCGTGGTGGCGGCCGAGGTGCGCAACCTCGCGCAGCGCAGCGCCCAAGCCGCCAAGGAAATCAAGGGCTTGATCGACACCAGCGTGGAGCGTGTCGCCAGCGGCACCGCGCTGGCCGATCAGGCCGGCACCACCATGCAGGGCGTGGTGAGCGCGATCCGGCGCGTGTCCGACCTGGTGGGCGAGATCAGCAGCGCCACCAGCGAACAGAGCTCGGGCGTGGGCCAGGTGGGTGAGGCGATCAGCCAGATGGACAAGGTCACGCAGCAGAACGCCGCGCTGGTCGAAGAAAGTGCCGCGGCCGCCGAAAGCCTGAGGACGCAGGCCCTGCAGCTGGTGCAGGCCGTCGCTGTCTTCAAGCTCAACCGCGAACCGCGCCTGGGGATGTCGCCGACGGGCTGACAACCGCAGCCGGGACTTGATCGCGCCGCGCCGCGCGCCGATCATGCCGGCATGAGCGAGGTCTTCATCTCGTACTCCCGCAAGGACATCGGGCCGGTGCGGCGCATGCACGCGGCGCTGGCGGCGCGCGAGCGCCAGACCTGGGTCGACTGGGAGGGCATCCCGCCCACTGCCGAATGGATGCAGGAAATCCGCGGCGCCATCGATGCGGCGCAGGCCTTTGCCTTCGTGCTCTCGCCGGATTCGCTGGCCTCGCGCGTGTGCCGCGAGGAGCTCGAACACGCCGTGGCGCAAGGCAAGCGCCTGATCCCGGTGGTGTGCCGCGACGTGGTGGCCAGCGAGGTGCCCGAGGCGCTGGCGCGTCTGAACTGGGTGTACTGCCGCGAGCAGGACGACTTCGAGGCGGCGATGAGCCTGCTGGTGCAGGCGGTGGACACCGATCTGGCGCACGTACAGGCCCACACCCAGCTGCTGCTGCGCGCGGTGGACTGGCAAAGCCGCGGCGAAGACACCAGCCTGACCCTGCGCGGCGCGGCACTCGCCGCGGCCGAACGATGGCTGGCCGAGGGCGCGGCGCAGACCCCGCACCCCACCGCCTTGCAGACACGCTTCATCCTGCAGAGCCGGCGCAGCGCCGACCGGCGCCGCCTCACCGTGCTGGGCGCGGCGGGTGCGGCCCTGGTGGTGGTGGCCGTGCTGGGTGTGGCCACCTTCGTCGAACGCCGCAACGCCGCGCAACAGCAGACGCTGGCCATTGCCGGCCGCCTGGCCGCCGATGCCGACCTGGTTCGTGAGCAATCGGCGCTGGGCATGCCGGGTGCCTCGCTGGAGCGCAGCCTGCTGCTGGCGGCGGAGTCGGCGCGCCAGCTCGACACCCTGGGCACGCAGGCCCTGCAGACCGACCGTGCCCTGCGGCGCGCGCTGGCCTTGCTGCCACTCCAGTGGCCCGTGCGCCAGGGCTTCATGGAGCCCCGGGGCGAACGCGCGCTCGCGCTGCCCGGCGACGGCAGCGTGCTGCTGGTCAGCGGTGGCCTGCGGCTGGACCACTGGAACGCGGCGGGTGAACCTGTGCACCCTGCTGTGGAGATCACGGCCCCCTCCATCGCAGCCCTGGCCTTCGCGCCCGGCGGGCGCTTTGTCGTGACACGCTCCGACCTGGGCGAACGGGGTCGACTCGATGTGCGCGACGCGCTGAGCCTTGAGACCCGGGCTTCCGTGCCACACCCCACCGGCGATGCCACGGCGTTCGCGGTGGATGCGCAGGCCCGCGTGCTGGTGGCGTCTTACGACCGCTACGACGCCAAGACCAACCAGAGCACGCCCGACCACACCCAGGTGGTCGACCTCACCGACACCGCCTTGCCCGTGGTGGCGCAGCTGCCCCACGCCAGTGGCATCGCGCTGAGCCCCGACGGGCGCTGGCTCGCGTTGCTGATCGCCGGTCGGGTGCAGTTGTGGGCGCTGGAACGCCAACCCGCCCTCGGCCTGCGGCCGGTCGCGCTGGAGCCGGCGCAGCGCGAGGTCTGGCAGATCCTGTTCAGCGCCGACGGCAGCCACCTCGTGGCCAACCTCGAGGTCGGTGGTCTGGAAATGTGGCCGGTGGGCCAGACGCGCAGCGTGCTGGCGGGCGAGCCGCCCTTCTCCGCCATGGCCGTCGGTCCGCAGGCCCGCCTGGCCGTGGGGCGCGCCGGCGACAACCGGCTGCAGGTGCGCGACCTCGTGCGCGACCGCGAGCTGGCGCAACTGGAACACCGCGACCGCGACGTGCTGGCCTTCGGCCCGGACGGCCGGACCCTGGCCACCACCGGCACCAGCGCCGGCGGTCCGGTGGTGCGGTTGTGGCGACTCGACCAGGGCGGCAGCGACGTGCTGGACGTGGCCGGGGTGCTGGCGCGCAAGACCCTGGCTTTCACGAGCGACGAGACGCAGTTGCAGGCGGTGAGCGGCAAGGCGCTGCGCAGCTGGCCGCTGGACCGCCCATCCGATGCCGCCGCCAGCGCCAGCCGCGCCCTGCCCGCGCAGGCAAGTCTGGCGGCCCACAGCGCCGACGGCCGTGTGCTGGCTGTGGCGAGCGGCCAGCGAGTGCAGCTGCTCGACACCGCCACCGGCGCGCTGGTGCGCGAGATCGGCTTTGACGGACAACCGTCGGCGCTGGCCCTCGGGCCCGACGGACAGTCGCTCGCCATGGCGCTTCAAGGCGGTGGCGTGTGGTGGTGGAGCGGTTCGCAGGCCGCGCCCGTGCGGCTGAAGACGCCCGGTGAAGTGCCGCCGGGTTATCTGGCGGTGGGCACGCAGGGGGCATCGGTGCTGGCCGGTGTGCCCGGCCCGGTGAGCCGCGCGGGCCAGACCTGGCGCGTGCTGCGCTGGCAGCCGCCGGCCGCGGAACCCGTGGCCGACTTCGCACTCGACAGGGACCGCTCCGGCTTCTTCATCAACCCCTGCGGCTTCAGCCCCGACGCCCGGCGCGTGGCCAGCCAGCACCGCGGCGGCGGCATCGCCGTGCGCGACACCACCGACGGCCAGGTGCTGCTGCAGGTGGACCACACCGGCGGCGCACCGGCCTGCGCATTCAGCTCCGACAACCAGCAACTCGCGGTGGGCACCGGCAACACGGTGCGGCTGTGGAACCTGGCCACTGGCGCCGAGACCGGCCGCCTCGAAGGCCTGGCCGCGGTGAGCGATCTGGTCTTCAGTCCCGGCAGCCGCTACCTCGCCACCGCCGAGAGCGATGGGCGCACCCGCGTGTGGTTGCTGCGCCCCGCCGACCTGGTGGCGCGCGCCTGCGAACGCGTGTCGTTGAACCTGGGGCCAACTGCCTGGAGCGCCTACCTGGGCAACCAGCCATACCGACCCACCTGCCCGGGTGTGGCGGAACCCGGGGAGGTGGTCGGCGAAAGCCGCTGAACCGGCCCTACGCCAGCAGACGCGGCACCGCCGCCACCAGCATGGCCACGCCCGAAAGCGCCAGCAGGGACAGCACCAGCTTGCGAAACGCCGCCTCGCTCAAACCCACATAGAGCTTCGCACCGAGCAGCACCGGCACCAGCAGCGCCACGGCCACCACCGGCAGGAGGGGCCAGATGTCGCGTGTGACCGCACCGGTGGCCACATAGCCAAGCATGGTGGCCGACAAGGCCGCGAGGTTGAAGTTCTGCACGATGGCGCGCTGGCGGTCTTTCTCCATGCCGCGCAATGTGCACCACAGCGTGGGCACCACGCCGGTGAAGCCCCCGATGCCGCCCATGAAACCGCCCGCCGCGCCGGCCACGCCATCGGCCAGGCGCCCGCCGCGTGTGATGCGCGGCAGTTGGGACGACAGCAACATGGCCGGGCACCACACCACCAGCACGCTGCCCAGGATCAGTTTGAAGAGATCGGCGTTGAGGTGCGGCAACACCGCCACGCCGATGGGCACACCCACCGCGCCGCCGGCCAGAAACGGCCACAGCGCCGGCCAGCGAAAACCGCGCCGGGTGGTGAACACCGCCACCAGTTGTCCGGTGAGCGAGCCGAACACCGCCAGCACCGCGGCCACGCGCGGGTCGATGCCCCAGACCCAGAACGACATGGCCACCATGCTGAAGGCAAAACCCGAGAGACCCTGCACAAAACCGGCCACGGCCGCACCGACCACCAACAACCAGAGTTCGGGCGTCATGCTTTTTCAGTCCCAGGACAGACGTGTGAGCTTCCAGTCGTCCGAGACATACCGCCATTCCAGCTTCACGCTGTAGGGCTCGGCCCGCTCCGGAATCAAACCTTGCGCACCGGTGACCAGCACCTGCGCCTGGGTGAGGCCGGACTGCGGCGCAGTCGGGTCGATGCTGCTCTTGCGCGTGACCGCGATCACCTTGACGCTGGCATAACGCAGGAACATGAGCGTCATGGTCTTGCGCGCCCAATCGCGATCCAGACCGTCCTGCGCCTGGAAACCGGCATCGAGCTGGTCGATCACGGCGCTGGTGTCCTTGGCTTCCAGGTTGTCCTGCAGCTTCTGCACCGCGGCTTCCAGCTGGGCCTGAGGATCGGCTTTGCCGCAGGCGGACAAGGTGAACGCCAGTGCGAGCAGCAACGGGGCGAGCAAGGATCGTCGGTACATCGTCGGTCTTTCAGAAACGGGGTTGAACAACGGGATGGGCACAGGGCGCATTCTGGCCGCTGCGGAACTGGCCACGCCCAAGCGTTCGGCCTATGCTCGCAGACCCGGCCCCCACACCGGTCGAGCCGGGTGAAAGGACTGCACATGTTGACCCATGCATCCGTCACGACCATGCTGCCTGTCATCGACATGGCACGCGCCCGCGCCTTCTACGAGGGCTGCCTCGGCCTCCAGCCCGGTGGCCTCAAGCCCGACGGCAAGTTCGTCTATGCGGTGGGGGGCAGCACGCTGGCCCTGTTCCCCAAGCCCGAGGGCACCCGGGCCGACCACACGGCGATCAGTTTCCAGGTGGCCGACATCGCCGCCAGCATCGCCGAACTCCAGCGCGCGGGTGTGGTCTTCGAGAACTACGACTTTCCGGGCCTGAAGACGATCGACCACGTGTGTGTGCTGGGCTCGGAGAAGGCGGCCTGGTTCAAGGACACCGAAGGCAATTACCTCTGCCTGCACGAAGACCTGGCACCGGACGCGACGCGCTGAAGCCACACGGTCTCAGCGCTCCGCGATGTAGTGCGACATGGTCGCGCTCTCGCCCTCGGCGAGAAACGCGCGGATCTCGGTTTCCAGCGCGCGGTCGGCCACGGTGGCGCGGGCGCGCTGGTGCAGGTAGTCGGCCCACGAAGCGACGATGAAGCGCTCCACGTAGCGCGAAGGCTCGCCCAGGTCGCGGTAGACGCGCCAGAAGCTCGCGCCGTCGCGCCGGCGCGGCGCTTTCATGCGGGCGATGGTGTCCAGAAACGCCTGGTCCACCCCGGGCCGGATGCGGTAGCCCACTTCCACCGCCACCGGGCCGGCCGCCGGGCTGGGTTCGTCCACCACAAACAGCTCGTCCCACGGCGTGCCCTGCGTCACCTCGTGCAGCCCACCCATGCGCAGCGGAAACGGCCGCACCAGCAGCAGGCCGGCAGCCATCACCACGCCCGCGGCCACCAGCGCGGCGGTGAGGCCGGCGATGTCGGACACCGCGCCCCAGAAGGCCGAGCCGATGGCGAACGCGCCGAGCGCCGAGACGATGTGCAGCGCCACGGCCCGCGAGCGCACCCAGGGCGGCGCGCTGGCCTGGGTGGCGGTGTTGAAGGTGGACATGGTGGCCATCCAGGCGGCACCACCAAAGGCCATGGCGATGTAGACCACCCAGGGCACCCGCACCCACGCGGCCAGCAGCATGACCACGGCAAACACCGCGCAGCTGAGCGACACGATGGCGTCCAGCGCAAAGCGCGCACGCAGCCGGCCAATGACCAGACCGGAGGCCACCGCACCCGTGCCCAGGCAACCCATGAGCAGACCAAAGCCTTCGGCGCCGGTGCCCAGCTGGCGCTGCGCGATCACCGGCAGCAGTGCCCACAGCGCCGAGCCGGCTGCGCTGAACGCCATGACCCGCACCAGCTGCGCCAGGATGATGCGCGAGTGCCAAGCAAAGCGCAGGCCGCTCAGCGTGCCGCCCCACAGGCGCTCGGGCGGCAGGCTCGACGGCGGGTGCGCGCGCGGCGGCCAGCGGCGGATGGACTCCCACATCACCAGCGTGGTGAACACCGTGACCACGAACACCCAGCCCGCGCCCAGCCGCGCGAACAGCAAACCGGCCAGCGTGGGGCCGATGGCGCGCGCGGCGTTGTAGGCGATGCCGATGGCGGTGATGGCTTGCGGCCACTCCTCGCGCGGCACCGGGTCGACCACCGAGGAATTCCACGCCGGCGTGAGCACCGCCGTGCAGCAACCGCACACAAACACCAGAAACAGCACCGAACCCGGCCCGCCCCAGCCGCCCAGCACCAGCGCCGCCAACAAAGCGCAAGCCGCGACCTGGGCGATGAGCGCGCCCGAGATCAGGCGCCGGCGGTCGGTGGTGTCGGCCAGCACCCCGGCGGGCAAGGCCAGCAGGAACATGGGCAGGAACACCGCCGTTTGCACCAGTGCGGCCAGAAACGACGAACCGGTGAGCTCCACCATGAGCCAGGCCGCCGCCATGGTCTGCATGCCGGCGCCAATGAAGAAGATGGCGCCGCAAATCCACAAACCGCGAAAGGCGGGTTGGCGCAGGGGGCTCCAGATGGAGGAGGCGGTGGTCATGGGCCATTATTCCCCAGCCAACAGCCGCTTTTGTCGCGCTGGCGGCATTCAGGTGTCGAATCCCTTATGAATCAAGGAAAGAATATCTGCCTGTCTGGCCGATTGAAATTCGACCGGCAATAAAAAAGCAGCCCGAAGGCTGCTTTTCAATTCAACCGGATTGCAATCTTGAATTGCAATCCAGGGAATCAGGACTTGCGGCGGCGAATCGCGCCCAGACCCAACAGGGCAATACCGGCCAATGCCAGGGTACCGGGTTCTGGAACAACGCTGACCATGTCGACCTGGGCGTCCAGATCACCCATCTGTCCACCATTGATCTGCAACTCCAGGGCACCGACATCTGCGAAATTGGCACCGATGAAATCGGAGAAGTTGAAGATGTAGCTGCCGGCACCGGTGGCCGTGAGCATCAGCGAGGACATGCTGTACACGTTGTCGTTCATCACGTCGCTCCAGACGAAGAACGTCAGGGGCAGACCGGCGTCGGCACGGATCAGGTCCACTTTGAACGAAGTGCCGAAAGCCGTCAGGTCCAGGCCGCCCAGGCCATCGATGTCGATGGCGCCGCCGGTGCTGATGCCGTCCCAACGCACGGTGCCAAAGCCGTTCTGGCCCGACTGTTCGTTGTAGCTCAGCGTGCCGCCGTCACCACCCAAGAAGACGTTGGCGCTGACGCCAGCGTTCGGATCGGCTGCCACGTTGCCTTGCTTGGAAACGTACACATCACGGAAGCTGCCCAGGATGTCGCCACCGCCGACCTGCGCAGCGGAAACCGTGTTGCCGTCGGTGAGTTTGTCGCTGATCTCCATGCCTTGGGGCACGGTGAAGCTGTCGATCACAAGCGCGTGGGCGCCGCCGAAAGACAGGGCCAGAACTGCAGCAGCAGCGATTTTGGAAAGTTTGATCATGGGGTTGTTCCGTTGGATTTGGGAGAAGGTCAGGGGGTTTCTGGATATCAAATTCCCCCGACTGGTACCACCGTACGCAGTTAGCGTGCCAGACACCGAATCCTTCTATGTACCAACGACTTGACAAATTGGGCCGGAATTGCCCGGTTCAATTTTGTCAGAAGTGTCAAGTTTCCCGACATCGATTAATGTGCGTTGGCGCACATTCAATTGCCCAACAGCCCCGCAAGCCTTCAGACAATGCCATTTCGAATGGCGTACACGGTCAATTCCGCGTTGTTGGCCAGGTGCAGTTTTTCCAGCACGCGGGCGCGGTACACGCTCACCGTCTTGGGGCTGAGCATGAGTTCTTCGGCGATGTCCGAGAGCTTCTTGCCCGAGGCGATCTTCTGCAGGGTCTGCAGTTCGCGCTCCGACAGGCTGGCGTGCAGCTCTTCGCTCTCGGGCGCGTGCAGGTTGTCCACCAGCATCTGCGCCACCTCGGCCGTCACGTACTTGCGGCCCTGCATCACGGTGCGGATGGCGGCCACCAGCTCGGCCGGCTCGCCCGCCTTGTTGAGGTAACCGCGTGCCCCCGCCCGCAGGCAGCGGATGGCGTACTGGTCTTCCGGGTACATGGACACCACCAGCGTCTTCGCGGTGGAGCCCTCTTCCTTCAGCGCGGCCAGCACCTCCAGCCCGCCGCGCCCGGGCATGTTGAGGTCGAGCACGAGCACGTCGCACTCGGTCTTGCGCATGGCTTCGCGCAGTTCGGGGTAGCTGCCCGCTTCGCCCACCACCTGGATGTCGGTGGCCTCCGAGATGGTGTCGCGGATCCCGCGTCGCACCACCGCGTGGTCGTCACACAAAATCACCTTGATCATGGGCTTCCTCGGCGGCTTTCACCGCGCTGTCCGGTTTGTTGGGTGATGTCAGGGGCACCGACAGAATGACCGATGTGCCCCGGGGAGAAGTGCTCACGTCGAGCCAGCCGTCCACCTTGGCGGCACGCTCACGCAGGCCCAGCAGCCCGAACGATTTGGTCTTGCGCAAGGCGTCCGGGCCCATGCCCTGGCCGTTGTCGGTGACTTCCAGCGTCAACACGCCTTCGCCGTCGCTCAGGTCGATCTCGACCGCGGTGGCCCGGGTGTGTTTGGCAATGTTGGTGAGGGCTTCCTGCGCCGTGCGGTAGGCCACCAGCTGCACGTCCATGGGCACATCGATCTGGTCGGACGACCGGCGGATGGTCACCCGCAGGCCGCTGCGGCGCTCGAAGCCGCCGGCCAGCCACTGCACGGCGGCCACCAGGCCCTGGTCGAGGATGGGCGGGCGCAGGTTCATCATGATGCGCTGGCTCGCGCCCAGGGCGTGCTGCAGCATTTCCATGGCGGTGCCCACGTGCTGGAGCACGTCGGGGTCGGTTTCGTGCCGACCGACCCAGGCCAGGTCGAGCTTCACGGCGGCCAGTGCGCCACCGATGTCGTCGTGGATCTCGCGGGCGATGTCGGCGCGTTCCTGTTCGATGCTGGTCTGCAGGTGCTCGGCCAGCTCGGCCAGACGGCGGCGCGACTCGGCCAGCTCTTCGGCGGCGCGCGCGCGTTCGCGTCGGGTCTGCGAGACCTCGATCGCACGTTCGATCACGTGCGAGAGCCGGTGCATGCTGTCCTTGAGCAAGTAATCACTCACGCCACGGTGCATCGCGTCCACCGCCGCCGTCTCGCCGATGGCGCCCGAGAGGATGACAAACGGAATCTCGATGTTCATCTCGCGCACCACGTCCCAGGCGTCCATGCCGGTGAAGCCGGGCAGGTGGTAGTCGGCCAGCACCACGTCGAAACGACCGGTGAGCAGTTCGCGCTTGAAATCATCAATCGTGTCGACCAGCACCACCTCGCTGGGCAGCTTGCTGCGCTGCAGGGCGAACTTCACCAGCGCGTGGTCGACCCGCGAGTCTTCCAGATGCAGGATGTGAACCGGGGGTTTGTCGAGGTTCTCGGACATGCCTGTTTGGAATGTTGGGAAGGTGGTGGGCCGGTCTGCGCTGGCCGATGGTCGGCAGCGGCAGCCGGGCAACCCGGGAAATGGCGCTGAATTTGGCCCGTTATCTGCCGATACAGCTTCTTACAGACCTCGAAAATTGTACTGCCCACCCTATTCCACATGCCCTACACGAGCAACTCCATGGACCACCTGACGATGCAGCATGCCCCGCCGTGCGTCTCCCTGCCCGTGAATCTGGTGGCCAACCTTCAGGACGCACTGCTCATGGCCGTGACCGACCTGCAGCGCCTGGAAGGCCTGCTGGACCACGCCACCGCCAACCTCATGGAGCGCTTCGGCGCGACCAACGCGGCCCTGGGCACATTGCCCGAGGAACACCAGGAAGAATTGGGCCCCATCCGCACCAACCTGCACCAGGCCGTGACCGAACTCCAGTTCCACGACATGGCGACCCAGTTGATCGTGCACACCAGCAAGGTGCTGCAGAGCTGCGCCTGGCGCCTGGCCGAAGAGGCCATGGAGCCCGAAGAGGGCGAGATACCGCTGGGCCTGGACCCCATGCCCGAGCGTCCCAGCCCGGTGACACAGAGCGAGATGGACGCCGGCTCCATCGACCTGTTCTGAGCAAACAGGCCCCGATTCAAGACCCCCCGGTATCTGCCGATATTTGACTGAAACACGGAGTTAGCCATGCGATCCATTCTTGCCGTCGACGATTCGGCTTCCATGCGAAAAATGGTGGCGTTCACCCTCACCGGAGCGGGCTACCACGTGGTCGAGGCGGTGGACGGGCAGGATGCTTTCGACAAAGCGCAGACCCACAGCATCGACCTGGTGCTGACCGACCAGAACATGCCCAACATGGACGGGCTGAGCCTCACGCGCAAGCTGCGCGAGCACCCCAAATTCAAGACCACGCCCATCCTGATCCTGACCACCGAGTCCAGCGACCAGATGAAGCAGGCCGGCCGCAGCGCGGGCGCCACCGGCTGGTTGGTCAAACCCTTCGATCCCGCCCGGTTGATCGAAGTCATCCAAAAAGTCATTCGTTAAACAATCGCGCGCCGCTCACCAGCAGCCAAGGAGACCCCACATGGGTGAAATGATGAACGAAGGTCAAAGCCTGGCCAACGACATTGACCTGAGTCAGTTCTACCAGATCTTCTTTGAGGAAGCGGGCGAAAACCTCGACCAGATGGAGCAGATGCTGCTCGCACTGGACGTGGAAAAAGCCGACGACGAAGAGCTCAACGCGATCTTCCGCTGCGCCCACTCGATCAAGGGCGGTGCCGCCACCTTCGGCTTTGCCGACGTGGCCGAACTCACGCACCAGATGGAGTCGCTGCTGGACAAGCTGCGCCGCCACGAACTCAACCCCACCGCCGCCATGGTGGACGTGCTGCTCGAATCCAGCGACGCGCTGCGCCTGCAACTTGCCCACCACCAGGGCCGCGGCAATGACACCCCCGCCACCGGCGACCTGGTCGCCCGCATCTACACGCTGGCCAACGGTGAAGAGGCCGCGGCCCCCGTTGCCGAAGCCGCTCCCGCACCGGTGGTGGCCGCCCCTGTGGTGGAGGCCCCCGCCGCCGCCCCGGCACGCGTGATCAACAAGCCCGTGGTCAAGGCCACCCGCGAACTGGAAATCCACATCGGCCCGGTGGACAACGTGGCACAAGCCGAGGGTGTGGCCGAACTCTTCCGCGACATCCCCGGCCTGGGCACCATCGAAGCCCTGCCCTGCGACCAGGCCAACAAGCGCGTTTACCGCGCCACCACCACCTCGTCCGATGCCGACCTGATGGACCTGTTCACCTTCCATGTGAGCAAGGAAGAGATCCGCATCGTGGATCTGGCTCCCGCCGCCGCCGAGGAAGAACCGGCCGCGCCCGTGCCGGCCGCCGGTCAGGACTTCGGCTTTTTCGACGGCGCACCCGGCGTGCCCGCCCATGCCGTGGCCGCTGCCCAGGCGGTGGTCAACGCGCCCGAACACACCACCAAAGCCGCGGCAGCGCCCAAGGCCGACGCCCGCGCCGCCGCACCTGCTGCCATGGAGTCGAGCACGCTGCGCGTCTCGGTCAGCAAGGTCGACCAGCTGATCAACCTGGTGGGCGAACTCGTGATCACCCAGGCCATGCTGGCGCAGAAGAGCCGAGAGCTCGACGACGGCGCCAACCAGCCGCTGCTGGCGGGTCTGGCCGACCTCGACCGCAACACCCGCGACCTGCAGGAAGCGGTGATGTCGATCCGCATGATCCCGATGTCGGTGGTGTTCAACCGTTTCCCGCGCATGTTGCGCGACCTCGCCACCAAGCTGGGCAAAAAGGTCGAGCTGGTCACGCACGGCGAAGCCACCGAACTCGACAAGGGCCTGGTGGAGAAGATCACCGACCCGCTGACCCACCTGATCCGCAACAGCTGCGACCACGGCATTGAAATGCCCGACGAGCGCCGCGCCAAGGGCAAGTCCGAGCACGGCACCATCACGCTGTCGGCCACACACGAAGGCGGCTCCATCCTGATCGAAGTGCGCGACGACGGCAAAGGCCTCAACCGCGACAAGCTGCTGAGCAAGGCGCGCGAGAAAGGCATTGACGCGCCCGACTCGATGACCGATGCCGAGGTCTGGGGCCTCATCTTCGCCCCCGGCTTCTCCACCGCCGACCAGGTGACCGATGTGTCCGGTCGCGGTGTGGGCATGGACGTGGTCAAGAAAAACATCGCCGCGCTCAACGGCACGGTGGAGATCGATTCCGCCGAAGGCTACGGCATGCGCGTCTCGGTGCGCTTGCCACTCACCCTGGCCATCATGGACGGCATGTCGGTGCGGGTGAGCGACGAGGTCTACATCCTGCCGCTGTCCAGCGTCATCGAATCCTTCCAGATCAAGCCGACCGACATCAACACGCTGGCGCAAGGCGCCCAGGTGGTCAAGGTGCGCGACGAGTTCATGCCGGTGATCGAGCTGGAACGTGTGTTCCAGGTGCCGCGCTTCGAGCACAGCGGCGCCAGCCCGATCATGGTCGTGGTGGAAGCCGACGGCCAGCGCGTGGCGCTCATGGTCGACGAGTTGCTCGGCCAGCAGCAGGTGGTGATCAAGAACCTGGAATCGAACTACCGGCGCGTGCCCAACGTATCGGGCGCCACCATCCTCGGCGACGGCAAGGTCTCGCTGATCCTGGACACCTCCAGCCTCGTGCGCCGCTCGCGGCACTGAAGCCTTTCAAGACAATCAGCGCGCCTGGCGCGCCCCAGTCCCCAACCGGTCAGGACACCCGATGCTGCAGCAAAGCCCTTCCCCCCAACGCGTTGCGCGTCCGGTGCCGCCCCCCAGGACGCCCGCGTCCGACGACGGCCCGCTGGCCGAGGGCCGTGAGTTCGTCTGGTCCGACGCCGACTTCTCGCGCATCAAGGCGCTGATCTACAAGAAGGCCGGCATCAGCCTGCACGACGGCAAACACGCCATGGTCTACAGCCGCGTCTCGCGCCGCCTGCGCGAAACCGGCCATGACAGCTTCAAGACCTACCTGGACTGGCTCGAACACCACGACGGCGCCGAGTGGCAGGAGTTCATCAACGCGCTGACCACCAACCTCACCGCGTTCTTCCGGGAGCAACACCACTTCGAGATCCTGGCGCAGATGTTTGCCGCCAAACGTTCGCAGAACTGGCGCATCTGGTGCTCGGCCGCCTCCACCGGCGAAGAGCCGTATTCCATCGCGATCACCGCCACCGAGGGCCTGGGTGCCAGCGGCTCGTTCGAGATCGTCAACAGCGACATCGACACCAAGGTGCTGGCCACCGCACAACGCGGTGTGTACAAGGCCGACGGCACCAAGGGCCTGAGCCCGGAACGCATGCAGCGCTTCTTCATGCGCGGCAAGGGCAGCAACGAAGGCTTCATGCGGGTGAAACCCGAGCTGCAGAAGAACATGAGCTTTCAGACCGTGAACCTGATCCACGATCTGCCGTTTCGTGAACCGTTCGACGTGGTGTTCTGCCGCAACGTGATGATCTATTTCGACGCCGCCACGCAGCGCCAGGTGCTCGAGCGCATCCACCGTGTGATGAAACCCGGCGGCATGCTGTTCGTGGGCCACGCCGAGAACTTCAGCGACGCCCGCAACCTGTTTGCCCTGCGTGGCAAGACCGTGTACGAGCGCCTGTAAGGCAACGGCATGATCGCAGCCCCCCTCTCAAAACTCGACCAGCTCAAGGCCAGCAAGCGCAAGGCTGGGGAGGCGAGTTTTTTCTACCACGACCACCACTTCCACCAGGACGCGGTGAAGGTGCTGCCCGGCGAGTACTTCGTGACCGCCGACGACATGTTGGTGATGACCGTGCTGGGCTCCTGCATCGCCGCCTGCATCTACGACCCGCGTGTCCGCGTGGGCGGCATGAACCACTTCATGCTGCCCGACGGGGGCATGGACGCGGGCGGGCGCTACGGCTCGTTCGCCATGGAGCTGCTGATCAACGAAATGATGAAGCTCGGCGCCCGGCGCGAGACCATGCAGGCCAAGGTGTTCGGTGGTGGTCAGGTGATGCACACCTTCACCACCATGAACGTGGGCGAGCGCAACACGCAGTTCGTGCTGGATTATTTGCAGACCGAACGCATCGCGGTGATCTCCAAGGACGTGCTGGACATCCACCCGCGCAAGGTCTGCTACTTCCCGGCCACCGGCAAGGCCATGGTCAAGCGGCTGGCCCATTCGCACCCCGAAACACTGGAAACACAGGAACGCAAGAGCAGCGCGTCCGTGGTCGCCAAGGCGATCACCGGCGGCTCGGTGGACCTGTTCTGAAACAAGCGACAAGAAGACAAGGAGAGGACCATGGCAAAGATCAAAGTGGTCGTGGTGGACGATTCCGCCCTCGTGCGCAGCCTGCTCACCGAAATCATCAACCGCCAGGCCGACATGACTTGCGTGGGTGCTGCGGCCGATCCGCTGGTGGCGCGCGAGATGATCCGCGAAACCAACCCCGACGTGATCACGCTGGACGTGGAGATGCCGCGCATGGACGGGCTGGAATTCCTCTCGCGCCTGATGCGCCTGCGGCCCATGCCCGTGGTGATGGTCTCCACCCTCACCGAACAGGGCGCTGAAACCACGCTGCGCGCACTCGAGATGGGCGCGGTCGATTTCGTGGCCAAGCCGCGCATCGGCGTGAGCAGTGGTTTGCAGGAGCTCGCCGGCGACATCGTGGACAAGATCCGCGTGGCGGCGGGCGCTCACGTCAAGCGCCTGCCGCCCGCGTCGGGTGCCGGCTCTGCCCCAGCTGGTGGCGGCGCTGCGGAGCCACCGCGCGCGGCGCTGCCGCGGGTGTCCACCGAAAAGATCATCTGCATCGGCGCCTCCACCGGCGGCACGGAAGCCATCCGCGAGGTGCTCATGCCCATGCCGGCCGACGCGCCTGCCATCGTGATCACCCAGCACATGCCGCCGGGCTTCACCACCAGCTTTGCCAACCGGCTCAACACGCTGTGCCGCATCCGCGTGCAGGAAGCGCGGCACGGCGAGCGCATCCTGCCCGGCCACGCCTACATCGCCCCCGGAGGCCACCACTTCCGCATCGACCGCAGCGGCTCCAACTACGTGGCCGTGGTGGAAGACACCGAACCCGTGAACCGGCACCGTCCTTCGGTGGAAGTGCTGTTCAAGTCGGCCGCACGCGTGCTGGGCCCCAACGCGCTGGGCATCATGCTCACCGGCATGGGCGCCGACGGCGCGCAGGCCATGCGCGAGATGAAAGATGCCGGCAGCTACAACTACGTGCAGGACGAAGCCAGCTGCGTCGTCTTCGGCATGCCGCGCATGGCCATCCAGTACGGAGCCGCGCACGAGATCCTGCCGCTGACACAGATCGCCTCGGCCGTGCTCAACCGCCTGGCCAGCGCACCCGCTGGCGTGCGCCACCGCATCTGACCTCCCCAATCTCCCCAAACGTCTTCAGGACACACCACCATGAACACGCGTCGTTGCTTCACCTTGCTGCTGGCTTTGGCCGCGGCCACCCCCCTGGTTTTTGCCCAGAGCCTGGAGATGCCCAAGGGCCGCACCGTGCTCAGCGTCAGCGGCAAGATCGGCGCCTCCAACAAGGGTGAACTCGCCGTGTTCGACATGGCCATGATCGAGAAGCTGCCCCAGCACAGCTTCACCACCCGCACACCCTGGTACGACAAGCCGGTCAAGTTCACCGGCCCGCTGCTGGCCGACGTTCTCGCCGCGGTGAAAGCCAGCGGCGCCACCGTGAGCGCGGTGGCGATCAACGACTACGCGATCAACATTCCGGTCGAGGACGTGAACAAGCACGGTGTGCTCATGGCGCGCCTGATCGACGACAAGCCCATTCCCGTGCGCAGCAAGGGCCCTTTGTTCGTGGTCTATCCGTTTGACAACGCCGCTGAGCTGCGCACGTCGGTCTACTACGAGCGCTCGATCTGGCAGCTCAAGGCACTGGACGTGAAATGAACACCAGACCCACCGGCCTGGGAAGCTGGCGTGTGGGGCACTGGGTGGCCGCGATCGGTGCGGCGCTGCTGGTGACCCTGACCCCGCTGAGCTACATCCAGTGGAAGCAGTTCAACCTGATGCAGGACGTGGCGGTCAACCAGATCGACTCGATCATGTGGCAGTCCTACCAGCTCGAGCGTGAACTCGGTCACCTTGCTTACGCGATGCACAGCTCGCTCGACCCCGAATCCACGGTCGAGCCCGATTTCCTGGTCGAACGATACGACGTGTTTGTGAGCCGCATCGCGCTGGTGACCGACATGCCGCGCAGCGACTTGCTCAACACCACGCCGGCCTATCTCGAAGCCATCCGGCTGGTGAACGCCTTCGTGACCGACGCCGACCCGGTCTTTGCCGACCCCGCCGGATTGCTGGCACAGCGCTCCACGCGGCTGGCCTTGATTCAGACCATCGAACAGACGGAGCCGGCGCTGGGCGAACTCACACGCGAGGCCAACCGGGCCACCGCACGTTTTGTGGACGAACGCAACATCCAGCTGCGCGAGCAGGGCCGCCTGGTGATTGCCCTGGCCGGCGTGCAGGCGGGTGTGCTGTTGTTGTTCGTGGCGCTGCTGGTGCGTCACCTGCGCCGCCAGGTCGTGCAGTACGAAAATCTGCAAGCCATCTCGCGCGAACTCGCCGTGGCCAGGGACGAGGCCGAGGCCGCCAACCACGGCAAGAGCGTGTTCCTCGCCAACATGAGCCACGAAATCCGCACACCGTTCCAGGGTGTGCTGGGCATGCTCAACCTGCTCGACGAAACGCGGCTCTCGGGCCAGCAGCGCGACTACGTGCAGACCGCGCGCGACTCGGCGCAACACCTGCTGGGTGTGCTCAACGACATCCTCGACGTGTCGACCATGGAGTCCGGCACGCTGCGCCTGGCGCCCGAACCGGTGCGCCTGCGTTCGCTGGTGCAGGAGGTTGAAGGCCTGATGCGGGCCGCGGCGCGCGAGAAGGGCCTCACGATGCAGGTCGACACCGCGCACGATCTGCCCGAGTGGGTGATGGCCGATCCCACGCGCGTGCGCCAGATCCTCTTCAACCTGCTGGGCAATGCCGTCAAGTTCACCAGCCAGGGCAGCGTCACGGCCCGACTGTCCCGACTGGACAACACACCGGCCGGTGTGTGCATCACCGTGCAGGACACCGGCATGGGCATGGACCGGGCCACCGTCGCCCAGCTCTTCACCCGCTTCTACCAGGCCGACAACTCGGTGCGCCGGCGCATCGGCGGCAGCGGGCTGGGGCTGGAGATTTCGCGTAACCTCGCCAACATGATGGGCGGCAGCATCGAGGTCCACAGCGAACCGGGCCAGGGCTCGCTGTTCACCGTGCACCTGATCCTGCCCGAGACCGTCGCGCCCGCGCAGGCAGAGCACGTCAGCGACCAGCCGGGCCACACGCGCCGGCTGCGCGTGCTGGTGGCCGAAGACCACCCGATCAACCTCAAGTACATGCACATCCTGCTGGAGCGCATGGGCCATGAGGCGGTGTTCTGCGAAAACGGCCAGGAAGCCCTGCAGCTGCTGGAGCGCCAGAGCTTCGACGTGGTGCTGCTCGACTACCACATGCCGGTGCTCGACGGCATGGCCACCACCGAGGCCATTCGCGCTCTTGAGGGTCCCAACAAGGACATCAAGGTCGTGCTGGTCACCGCCGACGTGGTGAACGACACGCGCAAAAAGGCGCTGGATGTGGGCGTCAGCGAATTCGCCAGCAAACCCCTGCAGGCACAAGACCTGCAGCGAGCCTTGCAGCGCTGCGGTCTGCTCGATGCCGCGACCGCCCCGGCAAGCGACCCGGCGCCAGGCGCCGAGCTGGCGGCACCCGAACCGGAAGAGCTCAATGCCAGCGCGGCCGGGCTGATCGACACGGAGTCGTACACCGAGATCGTGGCGATGATGCCGGCCGACACCATGGACGAACTGCTGTCCACCCTGTTCGAGCCGCCCGAGGGCAGCGTGCACGTGCTGCTGGCCTCACTGGCGGCAGGAGACGCGGATCAGATCGCCTACGACGCGCACAAGCTCAAGGGCACGGCCATGCTGCTGGGCTTTCGAGCGCTGGTGCGGACCTCGGCCCAGATCGAGCGCCTGGCCCCGGAAGACAACGCCGCCTTGCGCCGCGAGCTGGGCACCCAGCTGCTGGCCGACATGACCCGCACGCAGCTGGCCCTGCAGCAGTTCGCGACGGCCGAGCAGGCCTGACCTCCGGCGCGCGCCAGCAAGGTGGGCGCCCTGGCCTAGGCCAGGGATCGGGTTTGCCGGGCCACGCGCTCCAGGTCACCCAACGCCCGCAGGCACTGCAGACCCGGGCTGCTGGTCAGGAATGGTCAGGAAGTTTGTCCCGTTGACCCACAGAGAAGGGCAGACGGAGCTGCCGAGGTTCATTCCCGGGGCGGACAACCGCGACCGGCGCGCGGCACGGAGCGGCACAACGGTTCTTTGCAGTTCACCGGGTCGAGATCAGCAAACCGCCGCGGGCTCGGTCTGCTCAAGCGCCAGCACGCGGGAAACTTCCTCCAGCAACACCGGCAGCCGGGACGACTTGGTGACGAAGCCGTTCATGCCCGCGGCGGCCGTGGCCACGACGTCCTGGTTCTGCGCGCTGGCGGTCAGCGCGATGATGGGCACCGGCCGCTGTCCTGCGGCCCGCTCCTGAAGGCGGATGCGCCGGGTCGCCTCCAGGCCGTCGACCTCGGGCATCTGCACGTCCATGAGCACCACATCGAAACGCTCCTCAGCCGTTGCCTGCACCGCCTGGGCGCCCGAGCCCACGCAGACCACCCGGTGCGCCTTGCCCAGCATCAACCGCAGCACCTCGATGTTCAACAGCACGTCGTCGGCAATCAGGATGTTGAGTCGGGGCAAGGCGACCTCGCGGGCCAGAACCGGCGACACCAGTTCCTCGATGTGGGCCACCGCCAGCGGCAGCCACACGGTGAAGGTGCTGCCCTGATGCAGTTCGCTGACCACGGTGATGGTGCCTCCCATGAGATCGACCAGCTTCTTGCAGATGGTGGTACCCAGGCCCGTGCCACCAAAGCGTCGCGTGGTGGAGGAATCGACCTGGCTGAACGGCTCGAAGATCTGGTCGAGGTAGGCCGCGGGCATGCCCACGCCGGTGTCGATGACCTTGAACAGCAGCCCGCCCCGCTCGGACGAGATGTCCAGCTTCACGTGACCGCAGGGGGTGAACTTGATGGCATTGCCCAGCAAGTTGCCCAGCACCTGTCGGATGCGAAAACCATCGCCCTCGAAAAACGGCGCCACCCCGGGTTGCACCGTCACCTGCAGCTCGATGCCCTGGGCCTGGGCCGACGCGCCGTGCACCAGCGTCAACTCCCGCACCAGCGCGTCAACGCTGAAGGGGCAGATCTCGAACTCCACCAGGCCCTTGTCGAGCTTGGCGGTGTCCAGGATCTCGTTGAGCAGGCGCAACAGCGACCGGGCGGAGCTTTCGACCACCTGCAATTGCTCACGCTGCTCCGGCTGCAGCGGGCCGTCGAGCAACACCGTGATGAAGCCCAGGATGGCGTTCATGGGCGTGCGCACCTCGTGGCTCATGTTGGCCAGAAAAGTGCGCCGCGCCTCGGCCACCTTCTCGGCTTGCAACCTGGCCAGCTGCAGGTCGGCCACGGCCTTGCGGTCCGAGATGTCCTGTGCCAGCTTGGACGCACCCACGATGCGCCCGGCCTCGTCGCGGATCGGCGAGACCGTCACCGACAGGTGGACTTCGCTGCCGTCCTTGCGCAGGCGAACGACCTCGGCATTGGGCACCGATTCACCCGCCAGCACGCGCTGGAGCAGGTCTTTCTCCGTGTGCAGGTCCTCCGGCTTGAACAGGCGGGTGATGGGCTGCCCCACCATGTCGTCGGACGAATAGCCAAAGATCTCGGTGGCACCCTGGTTCCAGGTCAGGACCACACCCTCGGTGGTCTTGGTGACGATCGCGTCGTGCGAGCTGGCCACCACCGACTGCATGTACTGGAGTCGGGCGGTCAGGCCGCGCAGGCGGATCACCATGGACAGCAGCACCACCAGAAGCGAGATCGCGGCCACGGTGACGGCGATGCCGGCCATCAACCACGGCGAGCCCGCCTGCGAGGCATCGCCTGATGGCGGGGTGCCGGTGAAGTGCACCGCAGCCATGCCGCAGTAGTGCATGGCGGAAACCGCCAGACCCATGAGCACGCCCGAGAGCGCATTGCGCCATGCCGCGGAGAGCTCCGGGCGCCAACGCTGCAAGGCCTGACGCACCCAGAGTGCCCACACGGCCAGCAGCACCGCCACGACCACCGACACCGCCACCATCACGGGATCGAAGTGCAGGCCGTCCATGCCCTCCAGGGCGAACATGCCGGTGTAGTGCATGGCCCCCACGCCAAGGCCGAACAGCCCCCCGCCGAGCCAGAGCGTGGTGGTGCTTTGTCGCTTGAGCATGAGCAACCACAGCGCCAGCGACGAAGCCAGCACGCTGGGCACCATGGACAGGAGGGTGATGTCCACCCTGTAGCCCGCCGCACGGCACAGGTCGAGCGCGAGGATGCCCACGAAGTGCATGGCCCAAACGCCCGAACCCAGCGCCAGGCCACCGGCCAGCACCATGCACAAGGCGGACACGCCTCGAAAGCGGTCGGCCTGCGACGACACCACCATGGCGGCCACCCCGGCCAGCACGGCCAGTCCCACCGACAGCACCACCAAGGCGGGTTCGTGATGACCCAGCAACAACAGGGAAACATCGTCCGGGAGCGGAAGGGAATCGGTCATGAGCGCAATGGCTGGCCAGTGTTGTCTGTACCTCGACTCGATCCGCGTTGAACTTGAGGAACAAGTTCACACAGTCATATGTTCGATACCGAACATACAAATCGCCTCACACCATCAAGTTGGCGCGCGACGGGTCGAAATCTCGGGAAGCCGGTGAAACCCGCGAACAAGCCCCAAAACCCCCGATTCATAAGGGGTTTCAAGCTCCACCCACGCGGGATGATCCGGTCAGGCGATCGAGAAAGTCGCCGACCGGGCGAAACCCCGGACCCCCCCACCAAGGAGCCACCATGTCCGGTCGCATGACGCTTGCAAGACGTCTCTTGCTCATCAACACGACCCTGATCGGCTTGCTGATCCTCGTGTCCCTCACGGTCTGGTTCATGATGGACAAGGTCATGGCCGCGGCCGACCGCATCAGCAAGACCAACGTGCCACAGCTCGAGCTGATCGCCGAGCTGGAACTCAACGTCACCCGTGCCTCGCTGCAGGTGCGCCACGCCATCCTCGCGCGCAACCCGCAGGAGCTGCAGGCCACGCTGGACGACGTGACCGCCAAGAAGAAACTGCTGATGGAGAAGCTCGAGGCGTTCGGCAGCGGCATGATCGACGAAGACGGGCGCAAGGCCTTCGCTCCGCTGCCCGGTCTGATGGACGAGTTCTGGAAACAGGGTTCGGCCAACGTGGCGCTGATCCAGGAAGGCAGAAAGGAAGAAGCCTTTGTGTTCCTGGTGGACAAGACGATTCCCGCACGCAATGCGCTGCTGGCGCCGCTGGCGCTGGAGAAACAGCGACAAGGTGAGCGGCTGAAGTTCCGCGTGGGCGAGGTCAAGGAGTTCTCGGAGCTGGACCGCGACGTGGTCATCGGCGCGGTGCTGGTGGTGGCCGCAGGCTTGCTGGGCATGACCTGGTACCTCGGCCAGGTGACACGACAACTCGGCGCCGACCCGGACCAGCTCAAGCGCGTGGCCGAATCGGTGGCGCAAGGCGATCTGAGTGTGACGATTGACCTGAAGCAAGGTGACACCACCAGTGCGATGGCCGCCCTGAACACCATGACCCAGCGGCTGGCGCAATCGGTGAGCCGGGTCCGGATGGGAGCCGAAGGTGTGTCCAACGCCAGCTCGGAGATCGCTTCGGGCAACTCGGACCTTTCGGGCCGCACCGAGAGCCAGGCCAGCGCGCTGGAGCAGACCTCGGCCTCGATGGAGGAGCTGGGCTCCACCGTGCGGCAGAACGCCGACAACGCCCGCACCGCCAACCAACTGGCGCAGTCGGCATCGACCCTGGCCACGCAGGGCGGCGACGTGGTGAACCAGGTGGTCTCGACCATGAAGGACATCAACGACAGCAGCCAGAAGATCGCCGAGATCATCGGTGTCATCGACGGCATCGCTTTCCAGACCAACATCCTCGCGCTCAACGCAGCGGTGGAAGCGGCCCGCGCGGGAGAACAAGGCCGCGGATTTGCGGTGGTGGCCGGCGAGGTGCGCAACCTCGCGCAGCGCAGCGCCGAGGCAGCCAAGCAGATCAAGAGCCTGATCTCCACCAGCGCCGAGCGCGTGGGCCAGGGCACCGCCCTGGTGGACCGCGCCGGCGTGACCATGACCGAGGTGGTGGCGGCGATCCGCCGCGTGACCTCGATCATGGAAGAGATCAGCAACGCCAGCGCCGAACAAAGCGCCGGTGTCGGTCAGGTGGGCGAAGCCGTGACCCAGATGGACCAGGCCACCCAGCAGAACGCCGCGCTGGTGGAGCAGATGGCGGCAGCCGCCACGGGCCTGAGCACGCAGGCGGCCGATCTGGTGAGCGCCGTCGCGGTGTTCAAGTTGAAAGGCTGAAGCCCCACGCTCCGCCGCTGCGCGGGTCGCTGCCCCCCAAGGGGGCTGATTCGTCTTGGGGCGGCCCGGCGGCGAATCGGTCGGCGCCCCAGCAGTTTTAGACTTTCTCGCTGAGCAGCGTGCCCACCTCCAGCGGTGCCAGGCTGTTCTGGCCGTTCTCGTCGTAGGCAATCACTTCGCCGCCAGGCACCTGAGGTGCGACCTCGGCCGCAGATTCTTCCGCGGCTTGCGGCATCACCGGCCAGGGCATGTTGTCTGCTTCGGCCTGCTCGGGCGACCCGGGCACTTTGGCACTGGGCAACAAACGGCGTGAGATGGTGGACGCCGCCACGGCCGACAGGTCGGGCGCAGTGTCGCTCTGGTTGCCGGGCAGGGGCTCGGCTTTGGGCTCCAGCCCCAGGGCCTGGTCGACCACCGCGGCGCTGGCCGCCCACATGCTGGCCAGCACCTCCTGCAAACGGTCCATGGCCTTGCGGTGGCTGGCCTTGTCGGCCTCGGCCTTCTTGATCGCCTGCTCGGCGCGCTGCGCCGCCGCTTCCTGACGGACCTGCGCGCTGGCCTTCGGCTCGGCGTCGGAAGCGCGCTGCGGTGCTGCCGGGCTGGCCTCGTCATCCGCCTGGGCGCGCGTTCGGCGCGCCTCGCGCCGGGATTCCAGATCGTGCTGTGCTTCACGCCCACCCGACTGCACCGGCTGGATCGGCGGCGTGGCCGCCACCGGCGCCACGGCGGCGGACGGCGGCGTGGGCCAGGACACGGGGCTGGTGGTGGAGATGTTGATCATGGCGGACCTCTCAAAGGGCCACCGGGCGGAAACATGCCCGGTGTTCTTGGCTCTCTATCGGCTCGCCTCGCGCGAACTTGAGGCCGACTGGCGTCTTCTTTTCGGCAAACACACCGGCACAGGCGCCCCACCGTGCGCCAGCGAACACATCCAGAGGCTGATGGGCCACGAAAATGCGCTGCATGCACCTCTTCCCGCGCCCCACACCATGCTGAACACCGCATGGGCCCTGATCCGAGACACCATCAACGCCTGGCTGGACGACTACGCGCCCAGCATGGGAGCGGCGCTGGCGTTCTACACCCTCTTTTCCATCGCGCCGCTGCTGCTGATCGTGATCTCGGTGGCCGGCCTGCTGTTTGGTGAGCCGGCCGCGCGCGGCGAGATCCTGGCCCAGCTGACCCAGCTGGTGGGCACCGACAGCGCGGTGGCGGTGGACTCCCTGCTCAAAGGCCTGGACCGCCCCGAGGCGGGCATCTGGGGGACGCTGGTGGGCATCGTGGTGGTGGTCGCGGGCGCCACCACCGTGTTTGCCGAGCTGCAGGACGCCATGGATCGCATCTGGCGCGCTCCCCCCCACCCCGAAACCGGCGGCTTTCTGCGCTTTCTGAAAGTGCGTCTGCTGTCCACCAGCATGGTGCTGGGCATCGGCTTTCTGCTCATGGTCTCGCTGGTGCTGAGTGCGGCCATGGCGGCGCTGGGCAAGTGGTGGGCGCCGTGGCTGGGTGCGCTGGCGCTCATTGCCGACCTGATCAACTTCTGCTTGAGCTACCTCTTCGTCACCACCGTGTTCGCCATGATCTACAAGTGGATGCCACGCGTGCCCGTGGCCTGGCGCGATGTGTGGCTGGGCGCGGCCATCACCGCGCTCTTGTTCACGGTGGGCAAGGAACTGATCGGCCAGTACATCGGGCGCAGCGGCGTGGCCTCGGTGTTCGGCGCGGCGGCGTCCATCGTGGTGCTGCTGCTGTGGGTGTACTACTCGGCGCAGGTGTTCCTGCTGGGTGCCGAATTCACCAGCGTCTATGCCCACCGGCACGGCTCGCTCAAGGGCTGGGCGCCGCAGCCCATGCCCCGGAACCCGCCCCATTCACCAACCTAGGCGCGATCGCCGGGGGGCGGAACCGGTGCCATGTCCACGCGAGTCCAACGGGGCCCCAACCACCCGAAGGCCGCCGTGAAACGCTCCACCGACACCGCCCACCCCGTCCACAACCGCCGCGCCATGGTGCGCAACCCCCAATCGGAATTTCTGCAAGGTCAGACGGTGCAGGACTTTCTGGACGGCCAGGAACCCGACACCAAAAAATACCGTTCGCTCGAACGCAAGCTGGTGCTGGCCAACGAACCGGCCCTCCTGCTGGACCTCATCGGCGTGACCGGCGAAAGCAATGTGGTGCTCAGCGGCGCCTACGACGCCGAGGACGACATGCCGCCCTTGCCCGACGGCCTGTTCGAGTTCTTTGCCGAACACATCAACCAGGTGCCCTGCGTGTCGTCTTTCACCGTCACCCAGGCGGTGCTGACGGCCCCGGCTTGCGCCAAGCTCCAGGCCACCCTTACCGCCCCGGGCTGCGAGCTCACGGAACTGGGCTTCGTGAACTGCCGCTTTGCCGACGCGCACGTCAACTTCGTCGCCGACGCGCCCACGATCGAAGAATTCACCTGGTCCCATGAATACGACCAGATGCCGCAGGCGCTGGAGATGGACCGCGTTCTGCCAGCGCTGGCCCACTGGCGCAAGCTCGAAAGCGCCATCTTGCGAAGCCTGGGTGCGCCGCTGAACTACGCCGCCATCACCGCCACGCTGTTGGCCAACCCCCGCATCACGTCGCTGGACCTGCACTGCAACACCGCACCAGGCTCGCTGGGCGCCGCCGGACACCCCTCGCCGGGCAACCCGGTCATCCTGTTCGAGATGTTCAGGACCAACCGCACCGGTCTCACCCAGCTCAACTTCCAGGTCGCGACACCGGGCAACCTCCCCTTTGCCGCCTTCTGCATGCAATGCGTGACCCACGCCATGGCGGAGAACTCCACCCTGCAGACCCTGGAGCTTCCCGGCGTTGCGCTGTGCAGCGATGCGTTCCGGCACAACTTCGAAGACAGCCTTCAACGCAACCGGTCGCTCACGGCGCTGGGCCCCCGGGGTGAGTTCAGCCGTCCCATGCGACTGGCCATCGAGGCCAATGCCAAGCGCCACCTCTGGTTCTCCCAAGACTTCATCCGCGGAGCCCTGGGCGAGTTCATGCGGCTCAAGGGCGCGCCCAAAGAAGTGGGCACCGAGGTGGCCAGGTACCTGTACGCCACGCCCTACGAGCAAACCTACTGCGGCGCCATCGTCGCCCTGCTGTGCAAGGCCACCCAGGCGGGTGGCGTGCAAGTGCGCAGCGCTGGTCTGCGAGAGGCCATCCTGCAACTCATGCGGTCCAACTGCCAGGAGGACTGCCTGGAACTGCTGAATTCGCTGAGACCACGCGGCATGGGCCTGCTGCCGGCGGACAAGGCGGTGGTGGTGCACTTCGCCACCACCACCGGCCGCCTGAACTTCCTGCCCGCGGGCTACGCGGGCTGAAGTCCCCCGACCGCGGCGGCCTCGCAAAACCGTCCGGTCGCCCGGTGCATGGGGTGGTATTGGGCCGGAAAGACCACCAATATCAGCCCTTCATTGTTTGTGGGTATTGCCGATACTTCATTTGTACGGTACCGAACACAGGCGCTCGACGTGCTTGGTGCCCTGTCGTCAACCCACCAGCGAGAGCCCCATGCGCACCAACCTGCCCGTCACCCACCAGGAGTTCGTCATCCCCGAGGGCGTGACCCTCGTCTCGACGACCGATCTGCAAAGCCGCATCACCTACTGCAACCCCGCCTTTGTCGCGGTCAGCGGTTTTGACCGCGAGGAACTCATCGGACAACCGCACAACCTCGTGCGCCACCCCGACATGCCCACCGAGGCGTTTCGCGACATGTGGGCCACGCTGGCCAGTGGCAAGCCGTGGTCGGCGCTGGTGAAGAACCGCCGCAAGAACGGCGACCACTACTGGGTGGTGGCCAACGCCACGCCCGTGATGGAAAACGGCCAGGCGGTGGGTTACATGTCGGTGCGCACCAAACCCACGCGCGATCAGGTGAAGGACGCCGAGGCGCTCTATGCCCGCATGCGCAGCGAAGCCGCATCGGGCCACGCCAGCATCGCCCTGCACCAGGGCCGAGTGGTGAGCACAGGCCTGCTCGGCCGGCTGCAGCGCATGGCGCAGCTCACCCTGGGCAAACGCATCGCCATTTCCTCCGTCGGCCTGGCCGCAGTGGGCCTGGTGATCGGTGAATACGCCGCCGCGCAGGGCACTGTGGCCCATGTGGGCGCGGGCGCATTGCTGCTGACGATCGCCACCTTCGCCGCGCTGAGCCTGCGCAGCCAGATCCTGAACCGGCTCACACAATCGATCGCCTTTGCCAACCAGATGGCGGCGGGCGACCTGTCGGCGCGTTTCAAGGGCGAGAGCCGTGGCGAGTTCGGTGAACTCAGCCGCGCGCTGAACCAGCTCAATGTGAACCTGCAGGCGGTGGTGTCCGACGTGCGCCACGAGGTGGAAGGTGTGCAGGTGGCGTCCAACGAGATCGCCGCCGGCAACTCCGACCTGTCCTCGCGCACCGAATCGCAGGCCAGCAGCCTGGAAGAAACGGCCGCCTCGATGGAGCAGCTCACCAGCACCGTGCAGCAAAGCGCGAACTCGTCGCGCGAAGCCTCGGTGCTGTCGCAGCGCTCGGCCACCGTGGCGCGCGAAGGCAACGAAGCCATGAACCAGGTGGTGGCCACCATGGACGACATCAGCAAGTCGTCGCGGCGCATCGGCGAGATCATCGGCGTGATCGACGGCATCGCTTTCCAGACCAACATCCTGGCCTTGAATGCGGCGGTGGAAGCTGCCCGCGCGGGCGAACAGGGCCGCGGCTTTGCCGTGGTGGCCGGCGAGGTGCGAAGCCTGGCCCAGCGCACGCTGAGCGCCGCCAAGGAGATCAAGGTGCTGATCGACGAGTCGGCCGACAAGGTCACGCACGGCAGCCAGCTGGTGCACAGCGCCGGGCAGACCATGGCCAACGTGGTGGGCTCGGTGGAACAGGTCAACGGCCTGATCGCCGAAATCACCGGTGCCACGCACGAGCAGTCGATGGGCCTGGCGCAGATCAACCAGGCGGTGGGTCAACTCGACTCGGTGACGCAGCAGAACTCGGCCATGGTGGAGGAGCTGTCGGCTGCGGCCAGCTCGCTGCAGGCGCAGGCGCGCGTGATGAACGACGCAGTGAAGATTTTCCGCCTCGACAACCGCAAGCAGGCCGCCTGAACACGGGTTCGCCAATTGAGGTTTGAGCGCAAGCCGCGTCGACTTGATCACGCCTTTTCATATGTTCGCTAGCGTACACTGGCCGCACCGACAACAACGAAGCGAAGCCTTCTGCCAACGGGCTTCCTCGCACAGGAGAAGGCACCGATGACGACCCAACGCATCGCGCTGGACGAGTACCTGGGACAGGCCTTCAACCGCATTCCGGTGGCCATGATCGTGGTCAACAGGGAAGGTGACATCATCCGCATGAACGATCTGGCGGAAACGACCTTCGGCTACCAGAGCGAAGAACTGATCGGCCAGAAGGTCGAGACGCTCATTCCTTCGCGCTACCGCCACAGGCACCCCGGCTACCGGGGCGGCTTCCTGTCGGAGCCCAGCGCGCGACCGATGGGCGCCGGTCGAGATCTCAGCGGCCTGCGCAAGGACGGCAGTGAATTTCCGGTGGAGATCGGCATCAACCCGGTGGAGACGGGCGAGGGTCCGATGATCCTGTCGGTGATCCTGGACCTGAGCGAGCGCAAACAAAGTGAAAAACGCATCCAGGACGCGCTGCAGCAGAAAGACCTGCTGCTCAAGGAAGTGCACCACCGCGTGAAAAACAACCTGCAGGTGATCCACAGCCTGCTGGACCTGCAGGCCCTCAAGATCAGCGACACCGACATGGTCGATCTTCTGCGCGACAGCCAGAACCGCATCCGCTCCATGTCGCTGATCCACCAGACGCTCTACCAGTCGCAAAACTTCGCCCAGGTCGACTTCCAGCGCTTTCTGGGCGAGCTGCTGCCGCGGCTCACCGAGTCGTACGGCGCGCGGTCGCGGCAGGTGCGCATCGACATCCAGGCGCGCGATGTGAAGCTGCCGATCAACGAGGCCATTCCCTGCGGCCTGATCGTCAACGAGCTCGTGAGCAATGCGCTCAAGCACGGCTTTCCCAACGATCAGGTCGGCTCGGTCGTGGTGGAGATCCACCAGGATGCCGACCAGGTGGTCCACCTCTCCATCAGCGACGACGGCCAGGGCATCCCCCCCGGCATGGACCTGGCCAGGTCCGAGTCGCTGGGCCTGCAACTGGTGAACCTGCTGACGCGGCAGTTGCACGGCCAGTTGGAGGTGCAGCGCAGCCACCCCACCCGGTTCACCCTCACCTTCCGCATGGGCGACAAACCATGAACGCCACGGCACACATCCTGATCGTCGAAGATGAAGCCATCGTCGCTTTCAACTTGCAGCAGCGCCTCACCCAGATGGGCTACCACGTGCCCGATGTCGCCGTCTCGGGCAAGGAGACGCTGCAGTTGGTGTCCAAGACCCGGCCCGACCTGATCCTGATGGACATCCACATCGAAGGCGGCATGGATGGCATCGATGTGGCCGCGCGCATCCACGAAACCAGCCCGGTGCCGGTGATCTACCTCACCGCCTATTCGGAAGATTCCACGCTGGATCGCGCACGCAAGACGCGCCCCTACGGCTACCTCATCAAGCCGTTTTCCGAACGCGAGCTGCACGCCACCATCCAGATGGCTCTGGAGCGGCATTTGGCTGAAGAAGCCCTGGCCGAGAGCCAGCGCCTTCTGCAGCAGGCGCTGGACGCCGCCCACATGGGCACGGTCGAATTCGACTGCACCAGCGGCCAGGTGCGCCTCTCACCCGGCTCGGCAAGCCTGATGGGCCAACCGAACAACTGCGCACTCACGTTCGCGGAATTCCTCTCCAGCATGAACGAGGCGGACCGGCCCGCGATGGCTGCGCAGATGGACGCGTCCACCGCGCCTCTGCACAAGTTCAGCGAAGAGTTCCGGGTGGGTAAGGACGCGCATGGCGACCGATGGATCAAGATCGACGCCAGCCCGCTGCCCGGTCAGCGGCTGAGCGGCATCGTGCAGAACATCACCCAGCGCAAGACCGCCGAGATCCAGATGGGCCAGCTCAACGACAGCCTGGAGCTGCAGGTGGGCGAGCGCACCAGCGAGCTGCAACAGAGCCTGAGCGAGCTGGAGACCTTCACCTACTCCGCGGCCCACGACCTGCGGGCACCCATCCGCGCCATCGCCGGGCTGAGCACGGTGATGATCGAAGACTATGCCGACGGGCTGGGTGCGCCGGGCGTCAAGCTGCTCAAGACCATGGGCGCCTCGGCCACGCGCATGGGTGCCCTCATCGATGCCCTGCTGGAAATGTCGCGCCTGTCGCGCTCGGCCATGAGCGTGACCGAGGTCGACATCAGCCAGATGGCCAGCGAGCTCGGCGAGTTGCTCATGGCGTCCGAGCCCGACAGACGGGCCGTGATCACCGTTGCCCCGGACCTGACGGCGCTGGCGGACCCCACCCTGGTGCGTTGTGTGCTCGACAACCTGATGCGCAATGCCTGGAAGTTCAGCGCCAGGAAGGAGACCACCCACATCGAGGTGGGCGGCTTCATGCACGAAGAGGGCCCGGCGTTCTTCGTGCGGGACGAAGGCTGCGGCTTCGACATGAAGTTCGCCGAACGGCTGTTCGCCCCCTTCAACCGGTTGCACAACCACAACGAGTTCAGCGGCTCGGGCATCGGCCTGAGCATCGTCAAACGCATCGTGGCGCGCCACGGCGGCCGCGCCTGGGCCGAATCGGTCCCGGGCGAAGGTTCGACCTTTTTCTTCACGCTTCAGGGTTGAGGACGGACGGTCCTTCCCAGCCTCGACCGACAACAGAGATCGAATTCAGGCCTCCTCAGACGCCTCCGCACGCGCCGGCCGCACGATCGTCACGGGCACAGCGCAGTGCTGCACCACATGCTGCGCGACCGAGCCCAGGCCGCGTTCGCCCTCGCCGCTGCCGTGGGCGCTCATGATCACGGCGTCGCAGTCGTGGCTCTCCACCATTTCCAGCAAGGTGTGCGCGGGGTCGCCGCTGGCCACGGCTTCTTCCACCAATTGGCTGGCCGAGGTGAACAGCGCCACGGCGGGGCGCACCAGGTCGTGGCCGGCGGCGTCGCTCACTTCGTGCAACACGTCGGGGTCGTGGGCGACCACGAGCTCGTAGAGGTTGGGGCCTTCCTGCACGTTGGCCACCACGAAGCGCGCCTTCAGGCCCGAGCTGACCAGGCGCATGGCGTGGTAGGCCGCGTGCATGGACTGGGCCGAGCCGTCGACGGGGATGAGGATCTTGATCATAGCGAATTCCTTGGTTGTCAGACGGGCCGCTCGTTGAGCAGGCACCAGTAGAGTTCGATGTGCTCGGCCACTTCAATGAACTTGCTGAAGCTGACCGGCTTCTCGATGTAGGAGTTCACGCCCAGGTCGTAAGCGGTCTTGAGGTCGGAATTCTCGCGCGACGACGTGAGCACCACCACCGGAATGCGCCGGAACTCGGAGTGGCTCTTGAGTTTTTGCAGCACCTCCAGACCATTGACCTTGGGCAGGTTGATGTCCAGCAGTATGACGGCGGGCAGGGGCTCGCCCGCTTCCCACCGTGGAAAGTAGGCCAGCGCTTCTTCACCATCGCGCGCGATCTGGATGGTGTTGGAGAACTTCTTTTTGTTGAAGGCGCGCAGCGTGAGGTCCAGGTCCATCGGGTTGTCTTCAACCAGCAGGATCGGCGGCATGGTGGAGGGCTTGTTCATGACGGGAACTCCAGAAAAAAGGTGGCGCCTTGTCCGGGCTGGCTCTCGGCCCACACGCGTCCACCCATGCGTTGCACGGCTTTGGCCACCAGCGCCAGACCCAGGCCGGTGCCCTGGTAGTCCTCGGCGCGCTGCAGGCGCTGAAAGATGCCGAAGATGCGGTCGTGGTATTTCATGTCGAAACCCACGCCGTTGTCACGCACCCAGAGCATGCGCCGCTCGCCTTCGGTGCGGGAACCGATTTCCACCTCGGGCTGCGCCCGGGTGCGGCTGAACTTGATGGCGTTGCCAACGAGGTTGCGCAGCACCACGGCCATGCCCTCGCGGTCGAGCCGCAACTCCATGGGCTCCAACTGCAGGCTCAGGCGCACCCGGGTGGTTTCAATATCGGCGCTGTGGCCTTCGATCACCTGGGCCACCAACGCGGGCACGTCCACCCGCTGGTGCTCCATGGCGCGGCGCTCCATGCGCGAATAGTCGAGCAGCCCGGAAATCAGGTCGCCCATCTGCCGCACGCCGCGGCGGATGCGCGTCAGAAACTGGCGACCTTCTTCGTTGAGCAGGCTGCTGTGCTCTTCTTCGAGCAGCTGGCTGTAGCCATCGATCCCGCGCAGCGGCGCCTTGAGGTCGTGCGACACGGTGTACGAGAAAGCTTCGAGTTCCTCGTTGAGACCGCGCAGCTGGGCGGTGCGTTCGTTCACGCGTTGCTCCAGCGCGGCGTTGGTCTGTTCCAGCGTGGCCTGCGCCTGCTTGAGCTGGGTGATGTCCAGCAAGGTCCCGCTGTAACTGTAGAACCCGGCAGTGGCCATGGGCCGGCTCTGCACGCTGCCGCGAAACCAGCGCAGGGGTCCCAGGTCGGGGTGGCGGCGGAACTCGGCGGTGCTCATGGACGTGTCGTGGGGGATGGCACGCATGAAAAGGTCCACCCGCTTCTGGTCGTCGGGGTGGATGTAGGCGAGGTAGGCGGCGAGATCGGACGGTGGCCCCAGCGCTTCGTCGCGCCCCGTGTTGCGGTACATCTGGCGCGACCACCAGATGCTGTGGCTCTGGGTGTCGTACTCCCAGCTGCCCAGCCCCGCCATGGACTCGGCCAGCTCCAGCAGGTCTTTTTGTTTGCCGATCGCGGCGTCGGCCTGCAGCCGCTCGGTGATGTCCTTGACGGTCGCGAACAGGTGCTTGAGCGTGCCGTCGGGGTTGCGCACTGCGCGCACGTCGAGCTCGGTGTGCACGAAGCTGCCGTCCTTGCGCACGAAACGCTTCTGCATCATGTAGTTGTCGGTCCCGTTGGTCAGCATCGCGTCGCGCAGGGCGAGGTTGCGGTCCAGGTCGGGCTGGGGCGTCATCTCGGACCAGGTCATGCGCAGCAGCTCTTCGCGCGAATAGCCCAGGATCGTGCAGAGCTGGCTGTTGACCTGCACCCAGCGCGTGGAGCCTGGCGCCGAAATGGCCATGCCGATGAAAGGCAGCTCGTAGAACAGGCGCAGGAACTCGGCCTGTTCCTGCTGCGCGAGCTGCGCCTCTTTCTGCACCGTGATGTCAAGCAAGACGCCACTGATGCTGGTGATGGTGCCCTGTGCATCGCGGCTCAGCGTGGTGCGGTCGTCCACCCAGACCCAGCTTCCGTCGGCGCAGCGCAACCGGTATTCCTGGCGGTGCTCGTCGGGGCCGTCCTTGAAATAACGGGCCGCCTCCAGCTTCACGCGCTCGATGTCGTCGGGGTGGATCAGGCCTGCGTAGTGCCGATCACCGCGCAAGAGGTCGGCAGGCTGGTAACCCCACTGGTCCACCGACTCGCTCACATAGCTCATCGGCCAACCGGGCTCGTTGTTCCATTCGACCACCACCACGGGCGAGCGATCGACCAGGTCCACCAGGTGCCGGAGCTGGCCTTGACCGGCCTGCAGCCGCTCGGCCATGCGGTCGGCCTCACTGCCGATCATGGCGAGTTCGTCGCGCCCTTGCAGTGCCACGCGCGCCTGCAGTTCGCCGTTGCCCATGCGCTGCAGGGTCGACGCGAGGTGCTGGGCCCGACGAAACCACACCAGGTGCATCAGCAGGGCCAACAACGCGGCCACACCCAGCAGCGTCAGGCTTTCGCGCAACGCGTCTTCTCGCAGGTCGGCCAGGCGCACCGCCCGCGGCAGGCTCAGGTCGACCACGGTGACGAGGCGCCGGCCTGTGGTGAGGGGGGCAATGCCCACCAACTGCTGCGAGGACGGCAGGTGCAGGATCCGGATGGCCACATTCGAGAGGTCGCTGAACACGACGTTGTTGACCTCGGCGAGGTCGGCACGCTGGCGCAGTACCTCGCCGAAGGCCAGGCCGATGTCCGACCGCACCAGCGAAGCTTCCACCAGACTGTCGCGATCGAGCAGGTAGATGTGGCGCATGCCGCTGTACAGGCCAAGTCCTCCGACCAGGCGGCGCAACAGCGTCGGGTTGTCCACGGCAGCCGAGGAGTCCAGGCGGCTTTGCTCGACACTCATGCGCTCGCGCAGGCGCCGGGTCTCCTGGTCAATCACCTGCACGTCCAGATTGCCCACCTGCACCACGTGGCTGATGACGGACGCGGTCAGAGCGAACAGCACCAGCACCAGGGGCGCCAGCAAACGCCCGGGCAAGGTCATGCGGGAAAACAGCGACTTCATGGCGCTTTGCCGCCCGCCTGCAGGCGCTGCATGGGCGCGCCGTCGATGAGTTCTTGCCAGCGTGGCGTGCGCTGGAGCAGCCCGATCGACTGCAGGGCGCCGGCAACGATCAAGGCTTTTTCCACCAGCGGTGGTGGGTCGCCCTGCAGTTCTTGCGCGCAAGCGCCGGCGGATTGAAATGCCAGTCCCCCCAACACCGCCTGGTAGGCAGCCGGCGACAGGTCGGTGCCCCGCGACAGCAACTCCGCTGCGCCGGGCAAGTCGCGCGTGAACAGGTCCAGGCCGGCGTACCAGGCTCGCAGCAAAGCGTCCACCGCTTCGGGGCGCTGCTCCAGCACGTCGGTGCGCACCACCAGCACATCCAGGATCTCGCCCGGGAGTTCGCGGCTGTCGAAGATCCGACGAAAGCCGGCGGCTTCGATCGCGCCCGCCAGAGGCTCGTAGGTCACGGCCGCCGCGGCCTGGCCCGACAGCAGCGCCTCGAGATGGCGGGCGACTTCGATGTTGGTCACCTTCACGTCGGCGCGTGTCAGACCGGCTTTCTGCAAGGTGCGTTGCAGCAGCAGGGCGCCCACGGCCGAGTCTTCCACCGCGACGAATTCACCCTTGAGCTGTGCCGCCGAGGTGATGCGCGGCGCCGCCAGCACCGCATCGCCGCCGGTGGACTCGTCCAGCACCGCCACGATGCGCACCGGCACACCGCTGTCAACCAGACGCAGGGTTTCATCGAGCGTGAGCGTGGCCGCGTCGAGCAGGCCATTGCGCAGGTGGCGCAGCGTTTCGGATGCCGACGCCAGTTCCACCACCCGCAGCTGTTTTGCATCGGCCAGGCCACGGTCGCGCGCCAGCACCAGCGGGTCGTAACCGACCCAGGGGTTCATGCCCACCGTGATGGGCGGTACGACCGACTCACCACAGGCCGCCAGCGACAGCAGCATGGCCGCCATCAGCACTCGCCAGCCACGGCGCAACCATCTGCCCGGCAGATCACCCCTCCCTTGTCCACCCGCCCTCGAAGGGCTTGCGCCATGTTTCATAAGCACGTGTTGTCGGTCCGCCTGCAAGCACAGGAACACCCGCAACATTCTGTTGCAGATACCGTACCCAGTGTAGGGGCCTGTGGTCGCGTTCGCGTCAGGCGACCACAACACAGGCCCATTCGGCGCGCAAAAAGTCCACATCCACGCGGCCTGGCATCCCGCTCGGCATACTGAACCTTTGCCCTTGAACGTGAACTCACCCCGCATGATTGAAATTTCAGACCTGTCCATGCACTACCAGCTGGGCGCCGCACGCATCGACGTGTTGCGCGCGGTGAACCTCTCGGTGGCCGCCGGTGAACGCGTGGCCATCACCGGGCCGTCGGGTTCGGGCAAAACCTCCTTGTTGCTGCTGCTCTCGGGCCTGGAGCGCCCGGCCAGCGGGCGGGTGGCCATCGACGGCACCGAGTTGGGCGGCATGGACGCCGATGCCCTGGCCGACCTGCGCCGCGACCGCATCGGCATCGTGTTCCAGTCGTTCCACCTGCTGCCCAGCCTGAGCGCGCTGGACAACGTCGCCCTGCCGCTGCAGATGGCCAACCGCCCGGACGCGCACGAGCGCGCGGCCGCACTGCTCCAGCGCGTGGGTCTGGGCGAGAGGCAGGGCCACTACCCGAGCCAGCTCTCGGGCGGCGAACAACAGCGCGTGGCCATTGCCCGCGCGCTGGTGCACCGCCCGCGCCTGCTGCTCGCCGACGAGCCCACCGGCAACCTCGACGACCACACCGGCGAAGCCATCCGCGAACTGCTGTTTGAACTCAACACCGAGGCCGGCACCACGCTGGTGCTGGTGACGCACGACCCCGACTTCGCCACGCGCTGCGACCGCGTGCTGCGCCTGCACGATGGCCACCTGAACGAAGTCAACACCACCGTGCGGGCCCCCGATGCCGTTTCTGTTTAGTCTGGCCTGGCGCGACCTGCGCGCCAGCGGCCGACACCTGTGGATCTTCTGCGCCTGCCTGGTGCTGGGCGTGGCGCTGGTCACGGCCGGTGGCGGCCTCTACCGCCAGGTGGCTGGCGCGCTCGTGAACGACGCGCGCCTGCTGTTCGGTGGCGATGTGGAGGTGGAGCAGACCGCGCCACTCCCCCCCGACGTGCTGGCCTGGATGAACGGGCGCGCCGATGTGTCGCGCCTGGTGGAGCTGCGCACCATGCTGCGCACGTCCGATGGCCGGGCCCAGCTCATCGAGCTGCAGAGCGCCGACGCGCGTTACCCGCTGTACGGCACGGTGCAACTGGCCCCCGCGGGTGACTTGACCGCGGCGCTGCTGGAGCGCAACGGTGTGTGGGGCGCGGCCCTGGACGCCACGCTCGCCCAACGCCTGAACCTTCAACCCGGCGACACGGTGGAGGTGGGCAACCTGCGCCTGCAGGTGCGCGCCCTTGTGGTGCGCCAGCCCGACCGCAGCCTGCGCGCCGACTGGGGTGGTGCCCCGGTGCTGGTGGCCGACGGGGCGCTGGCCGCCACCGGCCTGGTGCAGCCGCTCAGCCGCGTGGAGTACCACTACCGCGTTCGCACGCCACAGCCCGCCGCCGCGTGGCGCGACGCCTTCATCGCCGCCTGGCCCGACCTGCAGGCCGAGGTGCGCACGTTTGAAGAACGCAGCGACCGCATGGCCGAGGTGCTGGGCCAGATCGGCTCGGGGCTGCTGCTCATCGGTTTCTCCGCGCTGTTCATTGGCGGACTTGGTGTGTTCAACAGCGTGCAGGCCTACCTGCAAGGCAAGCTCGGCACGCTGGCCACGCTGCGCGCCGTGGGCCTGCGCGACGGCCGGCTGGCCGCGCTGGTGCTGTTGCAGATCCTGATGCTGGCGCTGCTCTCCAGCCTGGGTGGTGTGCTCATCGGCAACGCGCTCGCCCTGGGCGGCACGCTGGCCGCCGCGCAGCAGCTGCCGCTGGCGCCGCTGGTGGCCAGCCTGTGGCTGCCCTCGCTGGTGGGCCTGAGCTTCGGTGTGTTGACCGCGCTCACGTTTGCGCTGCCCGCGCTGGGCCGCGCACTCTCGGTATCGCCGGCCGCGCTGTTTCGCGGCATCGACGGCAACACGCTCAAGACGCCCCGACGCGTGTGGTGGCTCACCGGCGGTGTGGCTGCGGTGGTGGGTGTGCTGGTGGTGGCCAGCGTGCCCGACGCACGTTTCGGCTTCGCTTTTGTGGTGGCCACGGTGTTGCTGCTGGTGCTGCTCGAAGGCGTGACGCGCCTGCTGCGTGGCCTGGCGCGCCGCCAGCTCCACCGGCCCGGGGCCACGATGCCGTTTGAACTGCGCCTGGCCATGGCCGGCCTGCAGCGCAGCGACTCACCCTTGCGCGCGGCCCTGCTCTCGCTGGGTGCCGCGCTCACGCTGCTGGTGGCCTGCACGCTGGTGGTCACCTCGCTCTTGCGCACGGTGAACGAAACCGTGCCCGCCAACGCGCCGGCCATGGTGTTCTACGACGTGCAGACCGAGCAGATCCCGTTGCTGCAGGACACGCTCGAAGCGCAGCCTGGCTTGCGCGAGGTCACCACGGCCCCGCTGGTGCTGGGCCGTGTGATCGAGGTGAACGGCGAAGTGCTGCGCGACAGCAGCGATGGTGAGCGCGTGCGCGAAGCGCGCGACGAGCAGAAGTTCAGCAGCCGCGCCGGCAACATCGACGACGTGGTGATCCGCAACGGCGCCTGGTGGCCGGCCGACCACAGCGGCGCTCCACTGGTGGCCATGGAAGACCGCGAGGCCGACCAGCTGGGCCTGAAGGTGGGCGACCAACTGACCTTCGAGATCCTGGGCGCACCGGTGCAGGCCGAGCTCGCCGCCATTTACAGCCAGCAGCGGATGCAGGCGCGCCTGTGGCTGGAAGGCATCTTCAGCGACGGTGTGCTCGACCCCTACATCACGCGCCACGTGGGCGCCGCCTGGCTGCCCGCCGACCAGGCCCTGGCCGCTCAAGACCAGCTGGCCGCCGCCGCGCCCAACATCGCCACCGTGCGCACCGAGTCGCTGCTGCGCGAGACGCGTGCGCTCATGGGCCGCGCCAGCACGGGTCTGGCGGTGATCGCCGGCGTGTGCCTGGCGGCCAGCCTGCTGGTGCTCGCCAGCGTGGTGGCCAGCAGCCGCGCGCGCCAGGTGTTTGAGGCCACGGTGATGCACGCCGTCGGTGCGCGCCTGACCAGTCTGCGGCGTGTGCTGTATTGGGAATACCTGCTGCTCGCGGTGGTGACCGCCGGTTTTGCCATGCTGGCCGGCAGCGCGCTGGCCACCGGCCTGCTGCGCTGGCGGCTCGACCTGGACCCCATGGGCCTGTACTGGACCGGCGCGCTCACCGCGCTGGGGGTCAGCGGTGTGAGCCTGGGGCTGGGTGCGCGCTACCTGCTCGCGCAGATGCGGCTGAACCCGGCCATGCTGCTGCGCAGCGGCACCTGATCAAGCGGCGAACGCAGGCTCCAGGAAGGTGGCGCCCAGGTGGCCCACCTTCACCCAGATCAACGCGCCCTCGGGGCCGGTGAAGGGCGTGTGCTGGCTCCAGCGCGGGTTGCGCAGCCAGCTGTGGCGCGGGTAGGTGCCGTGCTCGTCGCGAAACACACCTTCCAGCACAAAGATCTCTTCACCACCGGGATGGCGGTGCGGGTTGAACTGTGTGTGGGGCGCCCAGCGCACCAGCGCCGTGCTCACGCCGTCGTGCTCGTGCAGCGGCATCACTGTGAGTCCCGGCACCAGACCCTGACGCCAGGGTTCGGTGAGCGTGTTGATGCGCACGGGCGTGAGGTCGTCGGCGGCGAACTGCCACAGCTTCACCAGCAACACGCAGCCGGGCACCGAAAACGGCGCGTGGCGCGTGCCGGGTGGGTTGCGCAGGTAGGTGCCGGCCGGGTGGTCGCCGGTCTCGTCCGAAAACACACCCTCGAGCACCAGGATTTCCTCGCCGCCGCCGTGGGTGTGCGCATCAAAGCGCGAGCCGGGTGCATAACGCACCACGCTGGTGGCACGTGCCACCTCGTTGCCCACGCGGTCGAGCAGGCGGCGCTCCACCCCCGGCAAGGGCGAGGGCTGCCAGATGGCCGTGTCTGCCCGGTCGGTGGCGCGCAGGGAAAAGTCGTTGTTGAGGTTCATGGCCAAAAGTCTGTTGCCAGGGGGGATTGCAGCACGGCAGCGACGGCCCTGCACGTGTGGGCCTTTGTCGCCACCACGGCTTCGTGCGGTGTCGAACAGACACGGACCGGGGCGTTTCGGACACTGGAAGCTTTCGTTTTCAAGTTCCAAAGATTCCATGAACTGCATCACCACCGCCGACCAGACCTCGCTCTACCTCAAGGACTGGGGCGAGGGCAGTCCCGTCGTGCTGATCCACGGCTGGCCTTTGAGCGCCGACAGCTGGGACGATCTCGCCATGTCGCTGGTCGAGGCCGGCCACCGCGTCATCTCGTACGACCGGCGCGGGTTCGGCCGCTCGTCACAACCCTGGAACGGTTACGACTACGACACCCTGGCCGACGACCTGTGGGAGGTGATGGAGCAGCTCAAGCTGGAAGACGTCACGCTGGTGGGCTTTTCCATGGGCGGCGGCGAGGTGGCGCGCTACATGTCGCGCCACAACGGCAAGCACGTGGCGCGCACCGCGCTGATTTCGTCGGTGCTGCCGTTTCGCCTGAAGACCCCCGACAACCCCACGGGCGCGGAAGCCTCCGCCTTCGACAAGACCGCCAAGGCCCTGGGGGACGACCGCGCCAAATTCTTCACCGGCTTCTTCCGTGACTTCTTCAGCCACGCCTCCCCCGACAGCCGCGTGAGCGACGAGACCCTGCGCTGGGCGCACAACACCGCCATGCAGGCCGGCCTGCGCCCCACCGTGGCCAGCATGCGCGCGTTCTCCAGCACCGACTTCCGCCCCGACCTCGCCGCGTTCACGGTGCCCACGCTGCTGATCCACGGCACCGACGACAAAACGGTGCCGATCGCGGCATCGAGCCGCCTCGCGGCTGCGGGCATCGCCGGGTCGCAGCTCATCGAATACGAAGGCGCACCGCACGGCCTGTTCGTCAGCCACAAGCAGCGCCTGGCCAAGGACCTGCTGGCGTTTCTGAAAGCCTGAGAGGCTTCACGCCATGGCCCAGCGCACGGCAGCGTCCAGCTGGTTGAAGCTGTTCAACCGCAACCTGGCCACGCTCACGCGCAACACGCGCCGTGCGCAGACGCGCGCCGTCAAAACCGCCGTGAAACGCGCGGCCACCCCGAAGCAGCCACCGGCCACACCGGGCGACTGGCTCAGCGGCATGGCGATCGGCCCCGGCGGCGCGCGCCGCTACCGTCTTTACCGGCCGCCCGCGTTGCAAGCCGGCGAGCGCCTGCCGCTGCTGGTCATGCTGCACGGCTGCGGCCAGGATGCGGCGGGTTTTGCGCAAAGCACCCGCATGAACGCGCTGGCCAGACGCGAGCGCTTTCTGGTTCTCTACCCCGAGCAAGACCGCCTGGCCAGCGCCCAGCGTTGCTGGAACTGGTTTGACACGCGCAGCGGGCGCGCCCACGGCGAGGTGTCGCTGATCCTGGCCGCCATCGACCAGGTGTGCCTGCTGCAGCCGGTGGACCGGGCCTGCGTGGCCCTCGCGGGCCTGTCGGCCGGCGCCAGCATGGCCGCGCTCATCGCCTCGCGCCACCCGGCGCGCTTCAAGGCGGTGGTGATGCACTCGGGCATTGCCCCCGGCGCGGCCGACTCCACCGCCACCGCGCTCGCCGCCATGCGTGGGCACCGCATGCCCGCGCCCTGGTCGCCCCCACCGGGTCAACTGTTGCCGCTGCCGCCGCTGCTGGTGATTCAAGGCAGACGCGATGCCGTGGTGGCCTCCAGCAACGGCGCCGCTGCGGCCGGCGTGTGGGCACTTGCCGGTGGCGCTGCCGCGGGCGCACCGCGCAGCCAGCAACGCGGCCAGCGCCACCCCATGCAGGTGACCGACTTCAAACACCGCGGGCGCACCGCCGCCACCCTGATCAACGTGGACCAGCTCGGCCACGCCTGGAGCGGTGGCGCAGCCAACCAGCCTTACAGCGACGCGCAAGGGCCCGACGCCTCGCGACTGGTCTGGGCCTTTGTCTCGAAACAGTTTCCCTCCGCCCGGGCAACCGTGGCAGCCCAGGTGCCGGCGCGCCTGGCCGCACCGCCCGCCGTCAACATTCCTTTGCTCTTCAACCCCTTCGCGCTCTTCGCGATGAAGGGTGCGACACTCAAACCATGAACCGACCCCCGATCTATCCCGACCCACCGCAAATCATTGCGCCCACCACCGGCAACGCCGAAGGCGACGAGGTGGCACCCATCACGGCCCCGGTCGACCCGCTGTTTCTGGCCGCACCGCGCGTGTCCACATTCCATGGCAAGCAACCCCTGACCAACGCCAGCGGTTTCTTTTTCGAGCGGGACGACCGCCTGTATCTGGTGACCAGCCGGCACGTGGTGATTGACGAAGCCACCCAGCATTTCCCCGACCGGCTGGAGATCGAACTGCACCTGGACGCCTCCAACCTCACGCGCTCCACCGGCTTTTCGATGCTGCTCTACAACGAGGGTGCGGCCGTGTGGCGCCAGGGCAAGGACAGCGGTGGCGAGATCGATGTGGCCGTGATCGAACTCGACCGCGCGGCGCTGCCCGACGAGTCGGTGATCCGAGCCTTCAGCCCGGCCCACCTGCCGACCAGCTTTGACGAAGTGCACCCCGGCGAGTCGTTGCTGGTGGTGGGCTTTCCGCTCGGGTTCCACGACGCGCTGCACCACCTGCCGGTGCTGCGCCACGCCATCATTGCCTCGCCTTACGGGATCCGCTTCCAGGGCAACGGCTACTTCCTCACCGACGCCCGCACCCACCGCGGCACCAGCGGCGCGGCGGTGGTGATGCGCGACAGCTCTCCCGAAGCGCAGAGCGCTGCCCTGCCCTGGAAACTGATGGGCGTGCACTCGGCCCGCATGGACATGGGCGACCGCGATCTGGTGCTGGACGAGTCGCTGGGCCTGAACTGCGCCTGGTACGCCGATATTCTGCTCACGCTCACCACACCGCGGGAGGGCGATTCGGCGGCGTGAACTTCAGCGACCGCCGAGCGGGACTGCGCCCTGGTGCGCGCCTCCGGTCTGGACGCTCAGCGCATGGCCGGCGCGCCCGGCATGGGCTGCAGGGGCGGCATGGGTTGCGGTGAAGGTTGCCCTGGCGGCATGGGTTGCATGGGCGGCACGGCCGGGACCGTGGTGACCAGTTCGCGGATCTGACCGCCGCCGGCCACCGAGCCACTCACGGTGCCTTCGCCATGCACCATGCGCTCGCAGGTCGATTTGTTCTCCGGCGGCAGGTCGGCACAGCGCTTCATCGCGTTCTCCATGCGGGCTTCGGGCGTGGCCCCCGGCGCGCGGTTCTGGCCCTGGGCGCGCACCGCCCCGGCTTCGCGCAGGCAACTGGTGCGCTCGTGTTGCGAGTCGCTGCGCATGCAGGCGGCGCGGTCTTGCTCGTAGGTGGTCTGGGCCCAGGCGCTGACGCCGGACAAGGCGCAGGCCGCCACCACACTGGTGCGAAGCAAAAGGGAAGACATTGATTTCATGGGGGACTCCTGTTGGAGCGACGAGCGACTGTGTGCGCCCGACGTTCAGGGCCCACGCTACCTGCGGCAGCGTTTAAGGTCTGTGCTCCAGCGCACCCCTGCGCGGGAGATCACAGTTGTCTCTCCGCGCAGGAACGCCGACAGGCCGCCATCCTCCAAGGTCCCATGTTCAGAAGATTTCGATACCGACGCGCACTGACGGCCGCTTTGCGCGAGCTGGGTTTGCAGCCGGGCAGTTTGAACCCGGCGTTGTGCGACGAGGCGGTGGTGATGGGGCTGCGCGAGTACCTCTCACCCAAAGAGGCCGCGCTGGAGGTGTTGTCGGTGGTCTACCCCGGCCTGGACCTGGTTCAACGCCTCACCACGCTGGCGGTGATCCGGCAATGGCGGCGCAAGTCCAGCGTGCGCGAATCCCACTTCCAACGGGCGCTGGCGGGTGGGTTGCCGGAACTGAAGTCGACCGCTTTGCCGGACCAATAGCCGTTTGTGGCCGCCTGCCGCTCAGGGGGCAGCGGTTTCCAGTCCCAGTCGGGCCAGCAGGTTCTCGCTGGCATTGAGCGTGTGCTGCAGCGCCAGTTGGCGCGCCTGGGCCACGTCACCCGCTTCAATGGCATCGGCAATGGCCTGATGCTCGTCCCAGATGGGGCGGCGCATGCCGTGCAGCTGGATCACGCCGCCCATCACCCGCCGCAGGTGCACCCAGTGCATGCGTGAACTGTCTTCAATCAGCGGGTTGCCGCTGGCCTGGTAGACGGCGCGGTGGAAGGCCATGTCGGCGTCGATCATGGCGCGCACGTCGTCGCCCAGGCTGATCTCTCGCCCCTTGCGGATGAGTTCGGGGTCGATACGCGCCCAACGCTCGGCCGCGAGGCCCGCGGCGAGTTCGTCCAGCACGCCGCGGATCTTGTACACGTGGCCGATGGTCTGCGGGTCGAGCGGGGCGATGAGCACGCCGCGCCCGGGCGCGTCCTGGACCAGACCGTCGGTCTTGAGCTGGCGCAGGGCCTGGATCACGGGCGAGCGCGACACATCGAGCTGCTCGGCCACCTCTTCCTGCGTGATGCGGGTGCCCGGGGCGAGCGAGCCGTCGCTGATGGCGTCCAGCAGCACCTTGTAGACCTCGTCCACGTAGTTGGTGCGGGAGGGGAGCTTGGCCGTGAACGACATGGAAACCTTCTGGTTTTTGGATACAAAGTACAGCGACAGCCCGAAGGGTAAACCAAGGGCAGGGTCATTCGGGTTGACAGGCCGGGGCATTCCACCTATCTTTGAACTCTGTATACAGAGTTCAGAACCCACAAAACCCCTACCCGACGGAGACACCGCATGACCCAGCCCATGGACAAACACGACAGCCAACGTTCGACCGGCACCGCACCACCGGTGGAGAAAAAGCTGATTCCCTACGGCGGGTACCACACCAACAAGATCCCGAGCCACGACCCGGAGCTGACCGAGGTCGGCCCGGGCACGCCCACGGGCGAGTACATGCGCAGCTTCTGGCAACCGGTCTGCATGTCCATGGAGCTCACCGACACGCCGCACTTTCTGAAGATCCTCGGCGAGGAGCTGGTGGCCTTTCGGGACAAGAGCGGCCGCGTCGGCCTGCTGCACGCGCACTGCGTGCACCGAGGTGCGTCGCTCGAATACGGCTCCATCCAGGAGCGCGGGATCATGTGCTGCTACCACGGCATGGTGTTCGACATCGACGGCACCTGCCTGAAGGTGCCCTTTCCGAAGGGCGAAGAAGCGGACGCCGAGCGCTACGCCTGCTCGATCCGCCAGGGTGCCTACAAGGCCTTCGAGCGCAACGGCCTGGTGTTCGCCTACATGGGCCCGCCCGAGAAAGAACCGCCCTTCCCCGAGTGGGAAGGCAACTTCACCGTGCTGCCCGGTGACGAACTCGTGCCCTACAGCAACTTCCAGCACTGCAACTGGCTGCAGGTGCAGGACAACGCGGCCGACAACTTCCACACCGCCACGCTGCACTCGGCCAAGAACGTGGTGAACGGGCAGTTCCAGGGCACGACGTTCGACGAGGTCGGCGCGCCTTCCATGGAAGTGGCGCCCGACATGCAGTTCGTGCCGGTGCAGGGCGGCCGCTCGCTGGCCTGCGCGGGTGCGCGCCGCGTGAGCGACGACCGCCTGTTCATCCGCGTGCAGCACCAGGTGCTGCCCAACCTGAGCCTGCACGCCTACACCTCCGAAGACGGCTCGGCGCAAAAGCACTTCAGCCGCTTCCACATCGTGCGCTGGACGGTGCCGGTGGACGACGTGAACAGCAAGATGATCGGCTGGCGCGTGATGGGCCCGGGCATCGACACGCGCGGCGTGGGCATCAGGGAGCTCGTGGGCTACGAGTCGATCGACTTCCTGGAAGGCCAGGTGGCGCTGCGCCGGCCCGAACGTTTTGGCGGACTCACCATCAACGACCGGCCGCAGATCCCGGGCGATCACCGCGCGCGCGCCAACTACAAACAGGCGCAGTACGCCCCGGGCGACTACGAAGCCATCATCAGCCAGCGGCCGATCGCGGTGCACGCGCTGGAGAACCCGACCAAGCTCGACGCCGGCGTCTACATGTTCCGCAAGCTGCTGCGCGATGCCGTGCGCGGCACCAACAAGGCCGCCAGCGCCGAGGGTTTTGCCGACTGGCTGCGCGACGCCGCCGGCGCACCACGCAGTTTCTGTTCGGGCAATGTGCTGGAGATCCCGGTGGGTGCGCGGGTGGAAGACGAGATCGTGCGCCGCCGCCACGTGACCAAGGCGGTGGTGACCATGCTGGCCGAGAGCGAACACCTCAAGGGCGCGGAGCGCGAGCAGTTCGTCAAGACCCGCATGCTCGCGCTGGAGGCCGAGATGAAGGCCAGCGCCGCGACGGCCTGACCCATGGACGAACTCGACGCTTCGCTGGCGCTGCAGATCCGCCAGATCCGCCTGGAAGCCACCGGCATCCACTCGTTTGAACTTCGCGCGCCCGACCACGAGCACCTGCCCGCCTTCACCGCCGGGGCGCACATCGATGTGCACCTGCCTGGCGGCCTGGTGCGCCAGTACTCGCTGTGCAACGACCCGGCGGAGTCGCACAGGTATGTCATCGGGGTGTTGAAGGACCTCAACGGACGCGGTGGTTCGCTGCGCGTGCACGAGGCGTTGAAGGTCGGTGACACGGTGAAGGTGAGCCGCCCGCGCAACCAGTTCGAGTTGCAGCCGCAGCAGACATCGGCCCTGCTGATCGCCGGTGGTATCGGCATCACGCCGCTGAAGTCCATGGCGCACAGCCTGCTGCAGGCCGGCACACCGTTCGAACTGCACTACTGCGCACGCTCCTGCGAGGTGGCGGCGTTCACCGAAGAGCTGGTTGAACTCAACCGCCGGGTGCCGGGCTCGGCACGCTGGCATTTCGACAACGGTGTGGTGGGCGCGGGGCTGGATCTGGCGGCGCTGCTCGCGGTGCAGCCTGCGGGCACGCACCTGTATTTCTGCGGACCGCCCGGTTTCATGAAAGCCTGCGCGCAAGCCGCGGCGCACTGGCAGCCGGGCACCGTGCATTCGGAACACTTCCAGGCACCCACCCGGGCCGAGCCGCTGGCTCCCACCACCGGCGCCACCCTGAAGTTGTCGAAGTCGGAGCGGGAACTCGTCCTGCCCGAAGGCAGCAACCTGCTGGACTTTCTGGACCAGCACGGCATTCATGTGCCCACCTCGTGTGTGAGCGGCCTGTGCGGCACCTGCAAGACCGGTTATGCCGACGGCGAGGTCGAGCACAACGACTTCATCCTGGACGACGCCGAGAAGAACCATTGCCTCACGCCCTGCGTGTCCCGCATCTTGAGCCGCAGCATCACGCTGCACCTGTGACATCCCGGCCCCTGCTGCGGACTGGAACTTCGCCAGCCGTCGTGAAGTCATTCATGCGCCATCCCGCACGCCTTCCCGTCCCGCCCCTGCGCGGGCAGCTGGAGCCACCCATGTTCACCCACCGCCTCTTTGCCCTGCCCGCGCTGCTGCTCATCTGCGCCGCGCTCACCGCCCACGCCCAGCCCACCATCGCCAATGCCGCGTCGTCCGCGCCCGCGGCCGGCGCTGCGCTGCAAGGCCCTGCCCTGCTCAGTGCCTTGCGCAGCGGCGGCTACGTGGTCTATTTCCGCCACACCGCCACCGACTTCTCGCGCGGTGATTCGGCCATGAGCTCGTACACCGACTGCGACAACCAGCGCCTGCTCTCGCCGCAAGGCCAGCGCGACGCCACCGCCATCGGCCAACGCATCCGCGCGCTGCAGCTGCCGGTGGGCGAGGCCCTGGCCAGTCCCTACTGCCGCACCATGGACCACGCGCGCTTGATGCTGACCACGGTGACGCCACGCAACGAGATCCGCGAAGCGCAGGGCAACGACTACGCTGGGCTCAAACAGCTGCTGGCCACGCCGGTCCCCGTCGGCACCAACCGCTGGATCGTGGGCCACGGCACGCCGTTTCGTGCGGTGGCCGGCGCGCCCCACCTGAGCGAGGGCGAAGCCGCCGTGATCCGCCCCGGCACCACGGGCTGGACGGTGCTGGCCCGCCTCATGGTCGCCGACTGGGCGGCGCTGGGCTCCACGCCATGAATGGAGCCTTGGGTTGGATGTGTATGGCGTCGCACAGACGCCGCGGGGGGTGGGCCAACATGATCCAATGATCGGGCTGGTGCGCCACAACCTCTGCGGCGCCAGCACGACCCTCTTCGAGAAATACCACCATGAACCTGAACCTGAGCATTGGCCCCCTGGTGGCCCTCATCGCCGGCATCCTCATCCTCGTGATGCCGCGCATGCTGAACTACATCGTTGCCGTCTACCTGATCATCGTGGGCGTGATCGGCCTGTTCGGCCGCAACCTCGGTTTGTGATGCACGCGGCCTGAGCCGCACCACCCGACCACGCAAGCCCGCCGCACGCCAAGTGCGGTGGGCTTTTTCACGTCCGCAGGTTGGCATCAAGCTTGCAAGCCATCTTGAATACAAGACGGAATGCTCACGCTTGGTGCGGGCCGCTTCCATCCTGGTGCGTCATTGTTTGTTCAACCCGCTGGAGCCCATCCATGAAGACCTTCACCGCCACCGCCCTGTCCACCTCGACCAACCGACGCACCGTGCTGCAGCTTGGCGCTGCGGGTGCGGCCATCGGCCTGCTGGGCGCGCCCGGCATCGTGCGCGCGCAGGCCGCCACCAAGGTCCGCCTGGGTTACTGGCCCATTGCCGCAGGCCTGCCGTTCTACTCGGCCATCGAGCTGGGCTATTTCAAGGAAGCCGGTCTGGACGTCGAGCCGCTCAAATTCGCCGGTGCGCAGCAGGTCATGGAAGCGGTGCTCTCGGGCCGCTCCGATGGCACGGCCAACGGCACCGGTTCGGCCAACATCGCCATCGGCGAACTGGCCCAGCCCGGCACCTTCAAGATCTTCTGCTCCAACCCGAGCAACGTGAAGAACGTGCTCGACGAGGTCATCGTGCCCGTGGCGAGCCCCGCCAAGGTGATGGCCGACCTCAAGGGCAAGCGCGTGGCTTCGGGCCCCGGCATCCAGAACGTGACGCTGGCCAAGACCATCCTGGAGCGTGGTGGTGCCACCGGCGCCACCGTGGTCGAGTTGCCGATCGGCCAGCACGTGGCCGCGCTCGCCGCCGGCCAGATCGACGGCGCCTACACGCTGGAACCCACGGGCACCATTGGCCGCATGAACGGCACCAGCCGCGTGCTGGAGGCCGGTGTCATTGCGCGCTATGTGCTGGGCGACAACATGGCGCCGTGGTTCGGCGGCTCGGCGTCGCTGTCGTCCGAGTTCATCAAGAAGAACCCCGAGGCGGCGAAGAAGTTTGTCGCAGCCTACGCCAAGGGTGTGGCCTACGTGCGCAGCAAGCCGGTGGAGGCACGCAAGTACCTCACGGGCTACACCCCCATCGAAGGCGCCCTCGCGGGCGAGGTGCCGCTGGCCGCCTACACCATGTACAGCGAGTTCACGCCCGCCGACATCGGCCACTTCCAGAAGTTCTTCGACCTGTTCTCCGAAAAGGGCATCTTCAGTTCGCGTCTCATGGTCGACACCATGATCTACAAAGGCTGAACGCGATGGAAGCCGCCAAGCCCTGGACCCCGCCCGCAGCCAACGCCCCCGTGGCCACGGCGCGCAAGACCGATTGGGGCCGCGCCCTGCCCTTCGTGGGCCCGGTCGTGCTCTTCATCATCTGGGACCTGGTGGTGCGCACCGGCTTCATCAAACCCATCCTGCTGCCCGCACCGGTGGATGCCATCGGCGCCCTGCTCAGCGGCCTGGCCGGTGGCCCGCTGCTGACCGACTTTGCCGTGACCGTCTGGCGCACGGTGCAGGCCTTCCTGATCGCGGCTGTGGTCGGCATGCCCCTGGGTGTGCTGCTCGGCAGCAACGAGAAGGCCTACCGCAGCGTGGAGTTCCTGATCGACTTCTTCCGCTCCACGCCCTCGTCGGCCCTCATCCCGCTGTTCCTCATGGTGTTCGGCGTGTCCGACATCAACAAGGTCGCCATCGCTGCGTTCGGTGCGCTGCTGATCGTGATCTTCAACAGCGCCTACGGCGTGATCAACGCGCGCAAGCAGCGCGTGATGGCGGCCAAGGTGATGGGCGCCACGCGCTGGCAGGTGTTCAAGGACGTGTTGATCTGGGAGAGCCTGCAACCCAGCTTTGTGGGCCTGCGCTCGGCCGTTTCCATGGCGCTGGTGATCGTGATCGTGGCCGAGATGTTCATCGGCGCCGACAGCGGCCTGGGCAACCGCATCATCAACTCGCAGCAGGTGATGAACGTGAAGGACATGTACGCGTCCATCCTGGCCGCGGGTGCGCTGGGCTATGCGCTCAACGTGCTGTTTCTCTTGATCGAACGCAAGATCGTCCACTGGAGCGGAAGATGAGCACTGTGTTGAATGCCCCCGTGTTTGCCGACGTGCCCGCGCCTGCCTTCCAGCCCGGTCCGGCCGGCACGCACATCACCATCCGCGGCCTCACCAAGTACTTTGCCGGCTGGCCGCTGTACGAGAACTTCGACCTCGACATCCCCAAACACAAGATCGTCTCGGTGTTCGGGCCCAACGGCTGCGGCAAGAGCACGCTGATCAACATGATCGCGGGCCTGGTGCCGATCGACAGCGGCGAGATCCTGTTCGACGGCAAGAGCCTGAAGGACACCAAGATCGGCTACGTGTTCCAGAACTACCGCGAGGCCATGTTCCCGTGGATGCGCACCATCGACAACATCGCCTACCCGCTCAAGCTCGAAGGCAGGAGCAAGGCCGAGGTGGACCGCCGCATGGCCGAGCTGGTGGCCTCGTTCGACGTGAAGTTCGACCTCAACCGCTACCCCTACGAACTCTCGGGCGGGCAGCAGCAGACCGCGTCGATCATGCGGGCGCTGGCGCCCAACCCCGAGGTGCTGTTCCTCGACGAACCCTTCTCTGCGCTGGACTTCGAGATGACGCTGTTCATCCGCGAGAAGCTGCAGGAGGTTTTCATGCAGACCGGCACCACCATGGTGCTGGTCTCGCACGACCTGGAAGAAGCCGTGTACCTGGCCGACCAGGTGCTGCTGCTCACCAAGCGGCCCACCAAGGTGGCCGAGATCCTGCCTTACGACGACCCGCGTCCGCGCACCACCGCCACGCTGTCCGAGGCCAGCTTCATCGCCGCGAAAAAGCGCAGCCTGGAAATCTTCCAGCGTGAGGTGCGCCGATGAACGAGCCGCAGACCCTGGCCTATGTGCAGGCCGCGGCCCTGGCCGTGGACCTGCCGCTGAGCGAAGCGCAAGCGCAGCGCGTGGCCACCCACCTGCAACGCACCGCGGTACTGGCTGCGCTGCTCGACGGCTTCGAACTGGCACCGCACGACGAGCCCGCCGAGATCTACTGCCCGGCGCCGTTTCAAGCTTCACAACACTGAGGGCGCGCCATGAACGCTCCCTTGTCCCTGAGTCAGGCTGCGCAGGCGGTGGCCAGTGGCAGCCAGAGCGCCGCCGGGTTGCTCGAAGCCTGCATCGCGCGCATCGAAACCACCGACGGCCGCGTGAACGCCTTCACCGGCACCCGCTTTGAAGCCGCCCGGGTACAAGCCGCGCGGGTGGACGCACAACGCGCGCGCGGCGAACCGCTGGGTCCGCTGGCCGGTGTGCCGTTCGCGGTGAAGAACCTGTTCGACATTGCCGGTGAGGTGACCCTGGCCGGCTCGCGGGTCAACCGCACCGACCCACCCGCCAGCACCGACGCGGTGCTGGTGGAACGCCTGCAGGCCGCTGGTGCGGTGCTGGTGGGCTCGCTCAACATGGACGAGTACGCCTACGGATTCACCACCGAAAACACCCACTACGGCCCCACGCGGAACCCGCACAACCTGGACTGCTCGGCCGGTGGATCGTCGGGCGGATCCGGCGCGGCGGTGGCCGCAGGACAGGTGCCGCTGACACTGGGGTCGGACACCAACGGCTCGATCCGCGTGCCCTCCTCGCTGTGCGGCGTGTGGGGCCTCAAGCCGACCTTCGGCCGGCTCTCGCGACGCGGCAGCTACCCGTTTGTGCACAGCCTGGACCACCTCGGCCCGTTTGCCGACGACCTGCCCGGCCTGGCCCTGGCCTACGACGCGCTGCAAGGCGCCGATCCGCTGGATCCTGGGTGCCACGCCACGACCGTGCAGCCCACCGTGCGTTCGCTGGGCCTGGGCATCAAAGGCCTGCGCGTGGGTGTGCTGGGTGGTTACTTCGCCGAACATGCCACCGCACCCGCGCGGGAGGTGGCAGCGCTCGCTGCGCAGGCCCTGGGCGCCACGGTCACCATGGAATGGCCCGACGCCGTGCAGGCGCGCGCGGCGGCCTTCATCGTGAGCGCCAGCGAAGGCGGCGCCCAGCACCTGCACCGCCTGCGCACGCAAGCCGCCGACTTCGAGCCGCTGTCGGTGGACCGCTTCATCTCGGGCGCGCTGCAACCCGCCGCGTGGTACGTGCGCGCGCAGCGCTTTCGCCGTGTCTACCGCGACAAGGTCAACGCCCTGTTTCGCGACTGGGACGTGCTGATCGCGCCCGCCACGCCCGTGCCGGCGCAGCCCCTGGGCACCGAGTGGGTCGAGATCAACGGCCAGCGCCTGCCCTGCCGCCCCTCCATCGGCCTGCTCACGCAACCTATTTCGTTCGCGGGCTGCCCGGTGGTCGCGGCGCCGCTGTGGCCCTCGGGTACGGAAGGCCTGCCCATCGGCGTGCAGCTGATCGCCGCCCCCTGGCGCGAAGACCTGGCCTTGCGCGCCGGCATGGCGCTGCACAATGCGGGCCTTGCCCACTGCAAACCCGTGGAGTTCTGAATGGATATCAACCTGCCCGACGTGCTGGCCGAGGTGACGGCCGCCTTTGAGCGCTATGAGCAAGCCCTGGTCGGCAACGACGTGGCTGTGCTCGACGAGCTGTTCTGGGACAGCCCCCACACGCTGCGTTATGGCGCCACCGAAAACCTCTACGGCATCGACGAAATCCGCGCGTTTCGCAATGGCCGACCTGCGGCCGGCCTGCAGCGCACGGTGCTGCGAACGGCCATCACCACGCACGGCCGGGATACCGCCACCACCAACATCGAGTTCCAGCGCGAGGGCAACCCACGCATCGGCCGCCAGAGCCAGACCTGGGTGCGCATGGCCGAGGGCTGGCGCGTGGTCTCGGCCCACGTGAGCTGGATGGCCTGATGGCCAAGCATCCCGCCACAGCCCCCACGCGGACCCTGCGCCCGGTGCGCGCCCGCTCCGCCAAGGCCGTCGTCGTGGAACCCTTCCAGTCGCGCGCCGAAGAGGTCTACCGCCAGGTCAAGCAGGACATCGCCGACTTCCGCCTGGTGCCCGGCGACCGCTTCACCGAACACGAACTCTGTGCCCGGCTGGACGTCTCGCGCACGCCGGTGCGCCAGGCGCTGTTCCGCCTGCAGCAAGATGGCCTGGTCGAGGTGATGTTTCGCAGCGGCTGGCGCGTGCTGCCGTTCGACTTCGACAAGTTCGACCAGCTCTACGACCTGCGCATGGTGCTCGAGACGGCTGCGGTGCAACGCTTGTGTCTGCACGACGTGGCGGCCTCATCGCCGCAGTTGCAGGCGCTCAAGGAACGCTGGCTGGTGCCGGTGGCCGAGCGCAGCACCGACCCGGCCGAGGTGGCGGCCTGGGACGAGGCCTTTCACGAGACGCTGGTGAGCGCGGCCGGCAACGCCGAGCTGGCGCGCGTGCACCACGAAGTGACCGAGCGCATCCGCATCATCCGCCGGCTCGACTTTCTGCAACAGGTGCGCATCGACGCCACCTTTGAGGAACACGCCAAGATCCTGCGCGCCATCCTGGCGCGCAAGGCCGACCGCGCCGACCTGCTGCTGCGCTCGCACATCCAGGCCAGCCAGAGCGAAGTGCGCAAGATCACCCTGCACCAGGTGTACCTGGCGCAGCAGGTGGCGCCGGCGGCCTGAGGCCGCAGACCCTGCGGCCAACCGATCACACCCCGGCGAGCAGTTCCTTCGACGTCGCCGACCAGCCCACGATCGCGCCTTGTGCGGTGATCATGGCCAGCGCCGCCGCGTGGAATTCGGGGAAGTAGCTGGCGGTGCCGTCTTCCAGCACCAGGCAGTCGTAGCCCCGGTCGTTGGCCTCGCGCAGTGTGGACTGCACACACACCTCGGTGGTCACGCCCGCCACCACCAGCTGGGTGATGCCCCGCAACTGCAGCTGCTGCTGCAGGTCGGTGGCGTAGAACGCACCTTTGCCCGGCTTGTCGATGACCAGTTCACCGGCAACCGGTGCCAGCTCGGGCACGATCTGGTTGCCCGGCTCACCGCGCACCAGCACGCGCCCCATCGGCCCCACGTCGCCGATGCGCAGGCTGGGCGATCCGCGCAGGCGCTTGGCCGGCGGGCAGTCGCTCAGATCGGGCGCGTGCGATTCGCGTGTGTGCACCACGAGACCACCCATGGCGCGCCACGCGGCGAGCACGTTCGCTATTGCCGGCACGATGGCCTGCAGCGGCTCCACCGTGTTGCCCAGCGATTCACCAAATCCGCCGGGCTCCACGAAATCGCGTTGCATGTCGATGATGACCAAGGCCGCGTGGGCCGGGTCGAATTCGAAGTTGAACGGGCGGGCGGTCACCGTGCTCATGTCAGCGCCTCCTCCGTCTGCGGTGCGCCCTGCGCCGCTTCTTCGCCATGGCCACCGGCCATGTGGGCGCCCAGCAGCTTGCGGTCGGCACCCTCGGCGGGTGTCTCGAACACGAGTTGCCCACCGCTGATCACGGCCACGCGGTCGGCCAGCTGCATCAGTTCGTCGAGGTCTTCGCTGATCAGCAGCACGGCCGCACCCCGGTTGCGTGCGGCCACCAGCCGCGCGTGGATCTCGGCGGTGGCGGCGAAGTCCAGGCCGAAGGTCGGGTTGCTCACCAGCAGCAGCCGCGCCTCGCCCGCGAGTTCGCGCGCCAGCACGGCGCGCTGCACGTTGCCGCCCGAAAGCGCCCGAATGGGTGCGGCGATGCCAGGGGTCTTCACGCGGTACTCGTCCACCCAGCGCTGCGCCATGGTGCGCAGCCGGGGCCACCTCACAAAACCGGCCTGTGCCTGCGGCGCTTCGTCGAACAGACGCAGCGCCATGTTTTCCGCCACGCTCATGTCGGGCACGCAGGCGTTGATGAGCGGCTCCTCGGGGAGGCTGCGCACCTGCAGCACGCGGTTCTGCTGGCGCTTGCCAGCGTAGGCTTCACCGCGCACCGTCACGTCACCTCCCAGGCGCGCACGCTGACCGGTGAGGGCCTGCATCAGCTCTTTCTGGCCATTGCCCGACACGCCCGCAATGCCCAGGATCTCGCCCGCGCGCACCTGCAGCGTGAGGCCGTTGAGCGCGAGGTCACCGCGGTCGCCCATCACGGTGAGCTCGTCCACCACCAGCGTCACCTCGGCGTCGAACGGCTGCGCGGTCTTCTCCAGCAGGGCTTTCTCGGCGGCCTGGCCCACCATGGCGTGCGCAAGCTCGTCGGGGTCGGTCTGCGCCACGGCCTTGCTCAGCACCAGCTGGCCGCGCCGCAGCACCGACACGTCGTCCGCATAGGCCGTGACCTCGCGGAACTTGTGCGTGATCATGACGATGGAACAAATGCCGGCGTGCGCACGCTCTTTCAGCGCGCCCAGCACCTCGTCGGCTTCCTGCGGCGTGAGCACCGAGGTGGGCTCGTCCAGGATCAACAGCCGCGGGCGCAGCAGCATCTGCTTGAGGATCTCCAGCTTCTGCTTTTGCCCGGCCGAGAGGTCGATGGGGTAGGCGTCGAGGTCGAGCGAGAAAGGCGCGCTGGCCATGAAGGCGCCGAGCTCGGCGCGCGCGGCCTTCCAGTCGATGACGGCAGGCAGCGCGCCGCGCGCGAGCAGCAGGTTCTCGGCCACGGTCATGCCGGGCACCACGGTGAAGTGCTGGTAGACCATGCCGATGCCGAGCTCGCGTGCCACGCTGGGCGAATGGATGTCCTGCTCGCGGCCGTCGATCAGCACCGAGCCTTCGTCGCCCCGGTGGTAGCCCACCACGGCCTTCACAAAGGTGCTCTTGCCCGCGCCGTTTTCACCGAGCAGCGCGTGCACGGTGCCGGGCCGCACGGTGAGCGACACACCATCGAGCGCGGTGAAGGCGCCGAAGCGTTTGGTCAGCTGGTAGGTGTCGAGTTGAAGCGCGTGCATGGGGAGTCCTTCACAACGACCGCAGGGCCTGGACGATCGCCGCCGTGTCGCTCACCGCGCCGAACACACCGCCCTGCATGGGGATCATGTTGAGCGCGGCCTGGTGGTTGCCAGAATCGGTGGCTCCCGTGCCGTCGGACAGCAGCACGCATTCAAAGCCGCGGTCGTTCGCCTCGCGCATGGTGGTGTGCACACACACGTCGGTGGTGATACCGGTGAGGATCAGGTTGCGGATGCCGCGCGTGTGCAGGATCAGCTCGAGATCGGTGGCGTAAAACGATCCCTTGCCCGGTTTGTCAATGACCGGCTCGCCGGGCAGCGGGGCGAGCTCGGGAATGATCTCCCAGCCCGGTTCACCACGCACCAGGATGCGGCCACACGGGCCGGCGTCGCCGATGCCGGCACCCATCTGCCGAGAGCGCCAGCGCTTGTTGGCCGGCAGGTCCGACAGGTCGGGGCGGTGACCTTCGCGGGTGTGGATCACGTGCAGGCCGGCGGCACGTGCGGCCGCCAGCACACGGCCAATGGGCCCGATGGGTGCACGCGTGAGCGAGAGGTCGTAGCCCATGCTGTCCACGTAACCGCCCACGCCGCAGAAATCGATCTGCATGTCGATGATGACCAGCGCGGTGTTGGCCGCGCGCAGGTCGCCGTCGAACGGCCAGGCGTAGGGGTGGGCCTGGGCAAACAGGGGCACTGGGGTACCTTCGCCTTGCAGGCTGCGGTGCGAGCTTGCTTGGGAACGGCCCGGCGCTGCGCTCATGGCTTCTCGAGCAGGTTGGGCACATTGCCCACGAAGGTGCGCGTGGGCGGCTCGAAGCCGCAGGAGCGGCCGTCGGTGTGCACCACGTCGGCTTCCCACGGCAACTTGAAACGACCGGCCACCATGTCCTGCATGAAGGTGTAGGGGCAGTCCTGCGCGCCGCCCTTCACCGCCACATAACCGCGGTGGCTGAACTGGTAGGGGTTGTTCTCCACGCCCCAGTGCAGGCGCGCTTCGCGGATCAGGTCGGGGCGGATCTCGGCGCAGATGATCTCGTCGGCCCGGCCACCGCCTTGCGTGACCACCGTGCCTTCGTGGTCGCAGACCATGGCCTCGCCCATGGAATCGAAACTGCCGTCGCTGCCGCACAGGCACACACTGGCGGTGGCCATGAGGTTCTGGAAGGCGTTGGCCTGGTTGGTGATCTGCCAGGCGTGGCGGATGGGCGCGGTGTAGCCGGCGGTGCGCAGCATGAGCTCGGCGCCCTTGTAGGCGCACTCGCGCGCCATCTCAGGGAACATGCCGTCGTGGCAGATGATGAGCGCGAGCTTGATGCCGCGCGGCCCCTCGATCACCGGAATGCCCATGTTGCCGGGCTCCCAGGGCTCCACCGGCACCCAGGGGTGGAACTTGCGGTAGTAGAGCTTGAGCACGCCCTGGTCGTCAAAGATGATGCCGGTGTTGTACGGATTGCCGCCGGGGTTGGCTTCCATGATGGAGAAACAGCCCCAGATGCGGTGGGTGATGCAGGCCTGGCGCATGGCCTCGACCTCCGGGCCGTCCATGCTCACCATGAGCTCGGGCGCGGTGCTCATCGACAGGCCGTGCAGCGCGTACTCGGGGAACACGATCAGGTCCATCTGGGCGTAGCCGCGCCGGGCCTTCCCCACCATGTCCACGATCTTCTGCGTTTGCGCGGCCAGCTGCGCCGGCGTCTCCACCACCGGCAGCTGCAGCTGGGCCAGACCCACCACCACGCCACCCGGTGACTTGTTCAGTCCACTCAATCCATTCATCGTCATTGCTCCCGTTTCAAGAATCGGTCAACGCTGCATGCCCAGCTCGCTCGGTGCGCCCCGCAGCACGCGCTGCGGCGCACAGGTGACCACGAGGATGACCAGCGTCATCACATAGGGCACGGCGTTGAAGAGGTAGTAGTAGCCGGTGACGCCCACCGACTGCAGCGCCGGGCCCAGCGCGCCCGCGCCGCCAAACAGCAGCGCCGCCCACAGGCAGGCCATGGGCCGCCAGCGCGCAAAGATGACGAGCGCCACGGCAATCAGGCCCTGGCCGCTGGAGAGGCCCTCGTTCCAGCTGCCGGGGTAGTACAGCGAAAGCGATGCGCCCCCCAGGCCGGCGATGGCGCCGCCCACGGTGGTGGCCAGCGTGCGCACCCAGGTGACCGAGGTGCCCAGCGCCCGCGCGGCGTCCGACGAATCGCCCACCATGCGCACCAGCAAACCCCAACGCGTGTTGGCAAAGGCCCAGGCCATGAGCAGTGCCAACACCACGCCGATGGGAAACAGCGCGTTGATGTCGAGCGCGGCGCGCACCTGCGGCGAATCGCTCCAGTTGCCCAGCGGGAGCGAACCCAGGGTGGGCGCCTGCGGCTGGATCAGCGGCTTGCCGAGGTAGAAGGCCAGGCCGATGCCCAGCATCATCACGCCGATGCCCATGGCGATGTCGTTGACGCGCTTCATCGAGCACGCCAGGCCGTGCAGCAGCGCCAGCAAGGCACCACTCGCCGAGCCGGCCAGCACGCCCAACCAGGCCGAACCGCTCCAGTACGCCACGCCGAAGGCGCTCATGGCAGAGAACACGAGCACACCTTCCAGCCCGAGGTTGATGCGGCCCGACTTTTCGGTGAGGCACTCGCCCAGACTCACAAACAGAAATGGCGTACCCACCCGGATGGCGCCGCCCAGGATGGCCAGCAACACAGCACCGATCGCGTCCATGTCCATCAGGCGGCTCCCTTGGGTGCGGCGGGTTGTACCGGCGCCGGCTTGAAGGCACTCCAGCGGATGCGCCCACGCGCGGCCTCGGCCGAGAGGATGAGCACGAACACAAAACCCAGCAGCACCTGCACCGAGGCATCGGGCAGGCCCAGGCGGCGCTGCAGCAGGCTGCCCGCCGCGCCAAAGCCACCAAGCACGACGGCCACCGGAATGATGGCCAGCGGGTTGTGACGAGCCGCGAAGCTCACCAGGATGCCGGTGTAGCCCAGCCCGGCGATCACCGATGCGTTGGCCGCCGTGTGCACCGCGGCGATCTCGATGCCGCCGGCCAGGCCCGCCGCTGCGCCGCCGAGCGCGCAGGCCGTGATGACGAGCCTGCCGGCGGGCAAACCGACCAGGCCGGCGGCGCGCACGTTGCCACCCACCACGCGCGTGGCAAAACCGTGCGTGGTCTGGCCGAGCCACACGGCGGCGAGCACGCAGCACACCACACCCCACACCAGGCCCCAGTGCACATCAAAGCTGCCGATCGGTCCGATCAGCAGACCCTCCTGGAGCGCGAAGGTCGACGGTTTGTTCAGACTCGCCGGGTCGCGCATCGGGCCTTCGACCAGGTGCTTGAACACATTGACCGCCACGTAGGCCAGCAACAGGCTGCTGATGGTTTCGTTCACGCCCCGGTACTGGCGCAACCAGCCCGCCAGCGCAATCCAGGCGGCGCCGCCGAGCGCGGCGGCGAGCATGAGGCTGGTGGTGCCGAACACGCCTTCGGGCACGGCCCACACATAGGGCAAGCCGGCGCAGGCCAGAGCGCCCACGATGAGCGCGCCTTCGCCACCAATGATGGTGAGGCCCGCGCGGGCCGGCAAGGCCACACACAGCGCGGTGAGCATCAAGGGCGCGGCGCGCTGCAAGGTGTTCTGCAGCGAGAACGCATCACCAAACGCGCCGAAGAACAGCAGCCGCCAGACCTCCAGCGGATCAAAACCCGCAAGCGCCACAAACAGGCCGAACAGCAGCAAGGCACCCGCGATGGCGAGCACCGGCAGCAGCACGGCCTCGGCGGTGTCGGTGAAACGGCTCGTCATGGCGTGGCCTGCGTGCCGCAGTCGCTCAGACCTTGCCGACCACGCCTTCGACCAGGTAGTTCATCGATTCGAGCTCGATCGCGGTCTGCTTGAAGACCTTGCCCTTGGGCACCACCACCTTGCCGGTGTTGTCCTTCACCTCGCCGGCAAAGATGTCGAAGTCGCCCTTGAGCATGCGCGCCTTGATCGCGTCGGCCTGCTTGCGCGCCGGCTCGCTCACGGCGGGGCCGTAGGCCGAGGTCTTCACGAAGCCGTCGCGCAGGCCACCGCGCACGAAGTTGGGGTGCGGCTTGCCGGTGCGGGCGGCGTCGATCATGGTGGTCACGGGCGTGACCCAGTTCCACTCGGCCCCGGTCAGGTAGGCCTGGGGCGCGAGCTTGGACTGGTCGGCGTGGTAGCCACACACCATCTTGCCGCGGCGCGCAGCGGTCTCCACGATCACCTTGGGCGAGTCCACGTGCATGGTGAACACGTCCACACCCTGGTCGGCCAGGCTGCTGGTGGCTTCGGCCTCTTTCACCGGCAACGACCAGTCGCCCGTGAAGATCACGGTGGTGGTGATGCCCGGGTCCACCGAGCGCGCGCCCATGGTGAAGGCGTTGATGTTGCGCAGCACCTGCGGGATCGGCTTGGCGGCGATGAAACCGAGCTTCTTGCTCTTGCTCATGTGGCCGGCCACCACGCCGTTGAGGTACTGGGCTTCCTCGATGTAGCCGAAATAGCTTGCTGCGTTGGTCGGGTGTTTGCCAGCCGTCCACAGGCCGCCGCAATGCGCGAAACGCACGCCCGCGTTCTTGGGTGCCACGGCGAGGATGTGGGGATCAAAGTAACCGAACGAGGTGGGAAACAGCAGCGTGGCGCCGTCCTGCGAAATCATGCCCTGCATGCTGCGCTGCACGGCCTGCGTCTCGGGCACGCTCTCCTCTTCAACCACCTTCACGCCCGGCATCTTCTTGAGCACGGCGGCCGATTCGGCGTGCGCCTGGTTGTAGCCGTAGTCGTCGCGCGGGCCCACATACAGAAAGCCCACGGTGATGGGCGCCTGCGCGTGTGCCACCAGCGGCAGGCCGCTCAATGCCAGCCCGGCACCCATGGCGCCCGAGCCCAGAATCCAGTCGCGACGGTTCCACATTGCCTTGTCCATGAGTGACCTCTTTTCAAATCCGTTGGTGGGGTGATCGGTGTCTTGCGTCGGATGGGTCCTGACGTAACACCATCTTGTATTCAAGACGATGCACTGCTAGCAATGGGCGTGCCAAACGCCGCGCCGCAGCCGCTGCAACCTGCGTTTCAAGGGCGTGGAGCGGGATACCCGTGGGCCGCACACGCACGTTGCGGCGTGTGCCCAGCCGCCCGTCGGGCACGTGCGCAGTGCGTGAGGCACCCGCATGCCCACGCGCGGTGCACGCCGGGCACCCCGGGTCGCACCAGCGAGGCGCGGCGGCTCTCACCAGGCCCCGCGCGCCATGGCACACGCCTTGCTGTCACCCGGTGGCGGTGCACATCCCTGCGCCGCCCACCAGGAAACACCATGCACACCACCCACCTCCGCCGCCGCCAACTCCTGCAGGCCGCCGCGTTCACCGCGCTCACACCCGCCCTGGCGGCACGCGCCACGAGCTACCCCGTCAAGCCGGTCCGGCTGGTGATTCCCTTCCCCGCCGGCGGCGCCACCGACTACGCGGCACGCGCAGTCGGTCAGGCACTCGCCGAACGCTGGAACCAGCCGGTGGTGTTCGACAACCGGTCCGGCGCGGGCTCCACCATCGGCACGCAGATCGGGGCCAAAAGCGCGCCCGACGGCTACACCATCGTGATGGGCATCCCGGCGGGCGTGAGCATTGCGCCACACATCTACCCCAACCTGGGCTACGACCCCCTGACCGACCTGGCGCCCATCACCGGCTTTGCGAGTTCACCGCTGGTGGTGCTGGTGCCCACCGACTCACCTTTCAAGACGCTGGGCGAGCTGCTGGCGTTCGCACGCGCCAACCCGGGCAAGCTGTCCTATGCGTCCAACGGCGCGGGTTCGCTGCCGCACCTCACCACCGAGTGGCTGCTCTCGCAAGCCAGGGCGCAGGTGATGCACGTGCCCTACCGCGGCAGCGCACAGGCATTGCCCGACCTGGTGGCGGGCCGGACCAGCTTCATGATCGACATCATCGTCTCGGGCCTGCCCCTGGTGGAAGGCGGCAAGCTGCGCGCACTGGCCGTCACGGCGCCGCAGCGCACCACGCTGTTGCCCGACGTGCCCACGGTCGCCCAGAGCGGGTTTCCCGGCTTTGCGGTGGACCAGTGGTACGGCTTCTTCGCTCCCGTGGGCACACCGCCCGAGATCGTGCAGCAGGTGGCACAGGACGTGAAGGTGGTGACCGAATCGACCCGTCTGCGCGGCCTGATGTGGCAGCGCGGCGCCGAGGTGAACTACCTGGCAGGCCCGGCCTTTGCCAGCATGGTGCAACGTGACTGGCAACGCTGGAAAACGGTGGCCGCGTCCACCGGTGCCCGGGCGCAGTGAAGCAGGCTCAGTTCGCCAGGCCGCTGCCCGGAAAGTCGTAGCTGTCGTCCAGCACCTTGGCGGCCATGCGCGGCAGCATGCGGCCGATGAAGGTTTCGCCCAGCCAGCGGCGCAGCTGCGGTACCGGGGCGCCGGGTTCGATCTCGAAGCTCAGGCTGCTGAAGCTGCCGATGCCGTCGTCCACCAGCAGCCCGGACGGCAGCGCGGGCGCTGCGCCGGTGTCGTCCAGCGGCGTGACGGCTTCGAGTTTCCAGGCGCTGAGGAAACGATCGAAGTAGCCCACCGTGCCCTGGCGCCAGACCTGGGCCACGTACACGTTCCAGCCGCCTGGGTGCTCCACCACAAAACCCCAGGCGAATTCGTGCACCTGCTCGGGGGCCCGCGCAAACACGCCGATCTCCTGCACTTCTTCGCGCGCGGCGTACTCGGAGAACAAAGGCCCGGGGCCGCTGGCCTGGCCCTGCACAAAGCGTTCGATCTCCTGCGACTCGGGCACGAACAGGGCTTGCTGGGTAGGGGCCGACTTGCGCGCCCGCTTGAGCAACCGCTCGGTCGCGTCCACGGTTTTCTGGGCATTGATGCAGCGGTCGCGGAAGGTTCGGCGCCCCTCTTCGGTGGAGATCAGGGCCACGGTCTCGTCGAACGCGGCGTCGTCCTGCAGATGCCCCGACTCGCGCATGTGCAGCACGATGTCGAGCATGGAGTTGCGGGTGATGTGCTCGATCATGTAGGCCATCTCGCCGCCCTCGTAGTCGGTCATCGACGACTTGATCCAGGCCATCAGCTCCAGGCCCGAAAGACCTTGCGGGGCACGCGGCATGTCGTTGAACAAAGCCCGAAGCACCCGCACGGTGTCCAGATCACTCGCCATAAATCCCTCCAGGCAGACGCGTTCGCGCAAATGGGTGGCCAGCCAGACTGGCCTGCAATACCCGCTACAGTGGCAAGCATAGTTCCGAACCGGCGTTCCTCTCAGCTTGAATGCGTCACGCCCGGAGCTTCGCGGCGGTCGTTCGTGACGGTTTTGGCATCCTCGACCCGCCTACCGGTCAACCCGGCCACACAGGCCGCCCATCCCCCCTCCAGGAGACACACATGCACCTCAAATCCTTGCTCGCCGGCCTCACGCTGGCTCTCGCCGCCGCCGCCGTGTCCGCCCAGGACACCGTGGTCTACCACTTCGACAACACCGTGGCCCAAGGCCTCAAGGGTCTGCGCAATGTGCGCAACCACCTCGACACCGACCCCAAGGCCAGGATCACCATCGTCACCCACGCCGATGGTGTGGACATGCTGATGGAGGGCGCCAAGGCGGCCAACGGCACCGAGTTTGCGACCCTGGTTTCGGCCCTCAAGAGCCGGGGTGTGGCGTTCGAGATCTGCGAGATCACGCTGAAGAACCGCGACCTCAAGAAGGAGCAGTTCATTCAGGAGGCCGACTTCACGCCATCGGGCGTGGTCCGGATTGCCAAGTTGCAGAAGCAGGGCTTCGCCTACATCAAGCCCTGAGCCTTCGCGACCGGCAGGTCGTTCTTTCGGTGCCAAACAATCTATTGACTAACAATCTATTTGTTAATAGACTATCTGCACATATTCGAAGGAGCGCCCCATGACGACCACCTCTGCCAACCCCCAGGTTCACGGCCTGTTCGACCCCGCCACCTGGACCGTCACCTACGTGGTGCACAACGGTCCGGGCAGCGACGCCGCGATCATCGATTCGGTGCTCGACTACGACCCCAAATCGGGCCGCACGCAGCACACATCCGCCGACCAGGTGGTCGAGTACGTGCGCGCCAACGACCTCAAGGTGCGCTGGATTCTCGAAACCCACGCCCACGCCGACCACCTCTCGGCTGCGCCGTACTTGCGCGCCCAGCTGGGTGGGCAGATCGGCATCGGCGGCAACATCACCCAGGTTCAGAAGGTGTTCAAGGGTGTGTTCAATCTGGAGCCAGGCTTCAAGCAGGACGGCTCCCAGTTCGACCACCTGTTTCAGGAAGGTGAGTCCATCCCGCTGGGCGCGCTGTCGGGTGACGTGCTGTTCGTGCCCGGCCACACGCCGGCCTGCGCGGCCTACCGCTTTGGCGACGCGGTGTTTGTGGGCGACACGCTGTTCATGCCCGATGTGGGCACCGCGCGCTGCGACTTCCCCGGCGGTGACGCCCACGCGCTCTACGCCTCCACCCGCAAGCTGCTGAGCCTGCCGCCCGAAACGCGGCTGTTCATGTGCCACGACTACCCGCCCAACGACCGGCCGGTGGCGTTCGAGACCACGGTGGCCGAACAGCGCGCGAACAACATCCACGTGCACGACGGCGTGAGCGAAGAGGAGTTCGTAGCCATGCGCACGAAGCGCGACGCCACGCTGGAGATGCCCACGCTGATCCTGCCTTCGGTGCAGGTCAACATCCGCGCCGGTGAACTGCCACCGAAAGAAGACAACGGCGTGGCCTACCTGAAGATCCCGCTCAACGCGCTCTGATCCATCCACCGCACCTCTCCGGACCAGCACCATGACGACCGTCTCCGTTTCGCTCCAGCAGCAGGCCGACTACCGCTTCGAGATTCGCTTCGGCGACGGCATTGCGACACTGGTCGCCGACGAACCCGCACCGCTGGGTCAGGGTGCGGGCCCCTCGCCCGCACAGCTGCTGTGTGCCTCGGTGGGCAACTGCCTGAGCGACTCGCTGCTGTTTGCACTGCGCAAGTTCAAGCAGGTGCCCGAGCCCTTGCGCTGTGAAGTGCAGGCCGAGGTGGGCCGCAACGCAGAGAACCGGCTCCGCATCCTGGGCATGCACGCCACCATCACCCTGGGTGTGGCGGCCGGCACGTTGGAACACCTGGACCGTGCACTCGGACAGTTCGAAGAGTTCTGCACCGTCACACAGAGCGTGCGCCAGTCCTTTCCGGTGCGCGTGACCGTAGTCGACGCCGACGGTCTCACTCTGCGCGATCAGACCTGAGTCGCGCAGCGGGTTTCTCCCTTCCCTGGTCCTTCACCCGGATCGACTCCACCGTGCCGGCATAACGGCCCAGGCCCTGCAGCAACACCGCGGCGGCCTCGGGACCGATCTCGGTGAGCAATTCACGCTCGGCTTTCTTCACCGCCTTGCCGAAGGCGGCCAGCCATTCGCGGCCAGCGTCGGTGAACTGCACCGTGCGGGCGCGCTTGTCGCTCGCATCCACCTCGCGCACCACCAGACCCAAGGACTCGCACTGGTCGATCAGTTCGGTCATGGCGGCGTTCGTCATGTGGGCGCGCCGCGCCAGCTCGGTGATGCGGGTGCCGTCCAGGTCCAGATGGCGGGTGAGGTTCACATGGGGCAGCCGGGTGTCGGCATGGCCGGCGTCGGACATGAGTTCGAGCACGCGCGCTTCGAAGCGGGTCACGGCGTTGCCCAGAATCCGGCCCGCATTGCCCAGGCGCCAGGCGTCTTTGGAGTCGCGGGATTGTGACGAAGGGGTGGTCATGCGTAGAATGCAATTTGCTTAGGTAACCTAACCATATGGACAGCGACATGCCAGCCACCGCCCCTCCCCGGGAAAGTCTGCTTGAACTGCAAGCCGCCCGTGGCGGTGTTCTGGAGGTGGATGTGCTGATCGCCGGCGCGGGCCCCTGTGGCTTGATGCTGGCCAACGAACTCGGTCTGCGCAATGTAGCGTGCCTCGTGCTGGACCCGAAGTCGGGCACCGCCTTCAATCCGCAGGCCAACGCCACGCAGGCACGCACCATGGAGCATTTCCGGCGCATCGGCATTTCACAGGCCGTGCGCGCGCTCGGCCTGCCGCCGGACCACCCAACCGACATCGCCTACTTCACCCGCTTCGCCACACACGAGCTGGCACGCCTGCGCCTGCCGACCGCCGCACAGGCCACGCAGAACATCAAGCACATGGCAGGCTCCTGGAGCGCGGCCGAGCTGCCACACCGCGTGTCCCAGAAGTTCGTGGAAGCGGTGCTGCGCGAACACGCAGAACAACGCACCGGCCGTCGCATCGAATTCGGTTGGCAGCTGCAGTCGTTTGAAGACCAGCCTGACGGCGTGCGGGCGCAGGTCGCGCCCTCCACCACGCAGGGCAGCGCCGTCACCGTGCACGCGCGCTATCTCGTGGGGGCCGACGGTGCGCGCAGCGCCGTGCGCAGCGCGCTGGGCATCCGCCTCGGCGGCGCCACCGGTCTGCAGCGCCAGTTCATGGGCGGCAAGATGTTTGCCATCTACCTGCGCGCGCCCTCGTTCTACCAGCGCTTCCCGCACCAGATTGCGTGGATGTACGTGTCGGTCAACCACGAACGGCGCGTGTTCATGGCCTCGGTGGACGGGCGCGGCGAGTTCGCGTTTCACGCGGCGGTGCATCCGCACGAAACGCCGGAGAACTGGACGCACGAAGACGCGCGCCGTATCGTTGCCGAGGCCAGCGGCATGGTCGATCTCGACATGGACATCCTCTCCACCGGCATCTGGATCGCCGGGCACTCGCTGGTGGCCGAGCGCTACCAGCAGGGGCGTGTGTTCATCGCCGGCGATGCCGCCCACCTGTTCACCCCCACGGGTGGCCTGGGCTACAACACCGCGGTGGGCGATGCCGTCAACCTGGGCTGGAAGCTGTCCGCGGTGGTCAAAGGGCAGGCCCACACCTCGCTGCTGAACAGCTATGAGCTCGAACGCCGCCCGATCGGCCTGCGCAACACGGCCTACGCGCGCGAATTCGCCGATTCGGTGGGCTTGCTGGAAGCCACGCCCGAGCTGGAGACCGAGGGCGCCGAGGGCGACCGGCATCGTGCGCTGGCCGGCACCGCGTTGAACGCACATGTGCGGCGCGAGTTCAACATTCCCGGCGTGACGTTTGGCGAGCGCTGCGACGCCTCGCCACGGGTGTTCGGCGAACCCGCCAGCGTGCCGCCCGACCAGGCCAACGAATACATCCCCTCCACCGTCCCTGGTGGGCGCCTGCCGCACCGCTGGCTGGAGGGCGAACGCTCGCTCTACGACCTGCTGGGTTTCGAGTGGACCGTGCTGGCGCCCGAGCACCTGCGCGATGCGGCACAGGCGCTGGTGAACGCTGGCACGTCCTTCGGACTCAGCGTGCAGGCGCTGGTGCTGCCAGCCGACACGGTGGGTGGTCTGCTGGACGACGGCATGCTGGTCGTTCGGCCCGACCAGGTGGTTGCCTGGCGCGGCAGCACCGCGCCGGAACCCACCGCCATCTGGACCCGTGTGGCGGCCGCGGTCACTCGGCCTGGATGCCCGCCGCCTTGATGATCTCGCCCCACTTGCGTGTTTCGGCCGCTTGGAATTTCGCCAGGCCATCGGGCGTGCTGGTGAACGCCTCCGAACCACTGCTCTCGAAGAAGCCCTTGGCCTGCGCGCTCGCGGTGGCACGCACCATCAGTTCGTTGAGCCGCTGAACCGCGGCCGGTGGCGTGCCGACGGGTGCATACGCCGCGAACCAGTACCCCATCTCGTAGCCCGCCACACCCGCCTCGGCGATGGTGGGCACGTTGGGCAACATGGGCGCCCGCTTGGAAGCCGTCACGCCCAGGGCGCGCAGCTTGTCGGCCTTCACCTGCGGAACGCCGGTGGACATGTCGGCGAACATCATGTTGATCTGCCCACCCAGCAGGTCGGTGATGGCGTTGGGATTGCTCTTGTAAGGCACGTGCAGAATCTGCACACCGGCCATCTGCTGGAAGAGTTCACCCGCGATGCGACTCGACGAACTGCCACTGCCGAAGTTGAGTTTGCCGGGCGATTTTTTGGCCTCGGCAATCACGTCGGCGACCGTCTTGAAGCCCGACGCGGGGTTGACCACCATCACCTGGCCGCCCTTGCCCAAAGCCGCGATGGGTGCGAAATCCTTCACCGGGTCGTAGCTGAGTTTTTTGTACAGGTGCTCGTTGGCGGCGTGCGTGGTGTTGGTGGTGATGAGCACCGTGTAGCCGTCCGCGGGCGCCTTGGCCACCGCAGCCGCCGCGATCATGCCGCTGGCACCCGCCTTGTTCTCCACCACCACAGGCTGACCCGTGTCGTTGGTGACCGATTGGCCCAGGGCGCGCGCCAACTGGTCGGTGGCGCTGCCGGCTGCGAACGGCACCACAAACGTGATGGGGCGCGAAGGGAAAGCCTGCGTCTGGGCCAGAGCGAGCACAGGGCCCAGACCCAGGATGGCGATGGCCGAGGTGGCCAGCAGCTGGCGGCGTTTGTTGAATGGAATCTTCATGGTGTTGTCTCCTTGTTGGAACGGTCAGTGAAAAAAGGGGCGCGGGAAGCGCGTTCAGGACAGGCCGGCGAAGTGGCCCTGCAGGGACGCCGGCACCTCCACGGGCAGTTCGAGCAGCAGGTACGACAAGGCCTTGCCGTGGCTGTCGAGGTTGAGCGAATCGTTCACGCCACCGTCGAGCACGTCGTCGATCACGAAGTTCATGGCGTGCAGCTGGGGCAGCAGGTAACGAGTGACCGCGCGGGGCCGCCTGGGCGCGAACTGGCGGGCCACGGCCTGGTCGGTCACCTGCTCGACAAGCACCGGCCACAGCGCGGGATCCCACGCGATCACGCTGATGTTCGAGCGGTTGCCCTTGTCGCCGGTGCGGCTGTGGGCCAGCCTGTACAGCGGAACGGTCACACGGTGGTCGGCGCTCATTCGGCCACCTCCAGCGACGCTGCGCCGACCATGGCATGGCCCACCGAAATGGCTTCCCGGGGCACCAGGCAGGACACCATGCCCAGACGCGGACGCACACCCGTGCGGACTCCGCCGCCGCCCGCGGGACCACAGCAATACAAAGCCGTCACCTCGCGCACGAGGCGCTCGGCCTGGCTGCGATCGTGGTGCTGCATGGCCACGCGCAAACGAACGTCGCGCGACTCGCCCAGCGCCGGGTCGTCGAGCCAGTGACTGGCGTCGTCGCCCAGCACACTGGTCACACCGATCAAGTCAACGCGCAGCGGCGCCGTGTCGGCCAGGCGCTCGCGCAACACCTGCGCAGCCAGGCGCGCGCGCGCTTCGGCCCGGGGTCCCGCGTAGGAGATTTCACCCTCGGCAAACCACCCGGCCTCGAAGCAGGCGTTCACCTTGAGCGTTGTAGGTCGCGGGTGGCCTCTCACCCCCTCAAGCCGCACGCAGTCGGGACCGACCTGCCGCACGCGCGCTGCCGTGATGTCGGCCACCACATCGGGCGTCAGATAAGAAGCCGGATCGTGCAGTTCGTAGAGCAGTTGCTCCTTCACCGTGCGTTCGTCGATGCGCCCGCCCGTGCCCGCGGGTTTTGTGATGGTGCAGTCGCCACTGTCTTCGATCTCCGCGATCGGATAACCCAACGAGGCCAGGCCGGGCACGTCCTTGTAGCCGGGGTCGGCGAAGTACCCGCCCGACACCTGCGAACCGCATTCCAGCAAATGCCCCGCCATGGTGGCGCGTGCCAGCCGGTCCCAATCGTCCAGGCGCCAGCCGAAATGTGCGAGCGCAGGGCCCAGCACCAACGAGGGATCGGCCACCCGGCCGCAGACCACGATGTCCGCGCCCGCGCGCAAGGCATCGGCAATGGGCTCGGCACCAATGTAGGCATTGGCGCTCACGATGGGTTCGCCGGGCATGGCCGTGCCCAGGGACGTCTCCAGCAGGGCGCGGTGTCGGGCGCCCGACACGTCGTCGCCATGCACCACCGCCACCCGTGGCGGCCGCACACCCAGCTCCTTCGCCAGCGCCTGGATGCGGCGCGCGGCGCCCAGCGGGTTGGCCGCACCGAAGTTGCTGACGATGCGGATGCCGTGCTCCATGCACAAGCCCAGCGCCGGGCGCAACAGGTCGTCCAGCAGCGGCTCGTAGCCCGCATCGGGTTGGTTGCGGCGCGCCAGGTGGGCCAGCGCCAGCGTGCGCTCGGCCAAGGTCTCGAACATCAACACGGCCGGCTGCCCACGCCGGATGAGTTCGCGCACCACAGGCAGGGCCGCGTCGGTTCGATCGCCTGAAAAACCGGCTGCGCAGCCGATCAACAAATGGGGAAGCTTCATCGCCTTCGTGTCTCCTGCCGACGACTCTAGGCGATGCGTGCTTCACGTAGAAATCGATTCTTCAGATCGACTCATCGGGAAAGCGAATGAATCTTTCAGAACCCCAGACGCTCCACCAGCCACACCGAGCCGATCACCGCGATGGCCAGCGACCCGCCGGCCACCACCACCCAGCGGTAAAACGCGGTGTGGCGCAGCAGCCAGGCCACCGGCAGAAACGCCAGCACGATGGCGAGCTGGCCGAGCTCCACGCCGACGTTGAAACCCCCCAGCGCCAGCGCGAGCTGCTGCGCGGGCAAGGCCAGGTCGAGCAGCACGTTGGCAAAGCCGAACCCGTGGATGAGGCCGAAGACAAAGGCCAGGCGCCAGCGCTTGAGCGAGAACCAGCCCAGCAGGTTGTTGAGCGCGGCCAGGATCACCGAGAGCGCGATCACCGATTCGATGATGGTCACTGGCGGGTTGACCCAGCCCACAATGGACGCCACCAGCGTGATGGAGTGCGCCACGGTGAAGGCAGTGACCACCGCCAGCACGTCCATGAACGAGGTGCGAAAACTCTCCACCGCAGGCCAGCTCGTCACCCGTGAGCGCGAAGGCACCAGCGGTGCGAGCACCAGCAGGCTGAGCAGAAACAGGATGTGGTCGATGCCGATCCAGATGTGCCACACGCCTTCGACCACATAACGCGCGAACACCGACCAGCCCGAGACTTCGCCCGCCAGCAGTTCGGCTTCGGGCCGGTCCGGACTCAGGATGGCACTGCTCTGCGCACCCGGCACATCCACCTTGAGCAGACCGCGGTGCAGGTTGTCCTGGTCGAAGATCAGGCCGTACTTGAGCGAGAGCCGTTGGGACGCAACGTCTTGCGGGTCGGCGCAGGCCAGGCGCCATTCGGCGCTGAGGTAGAAGCCGTCCGAATGGGGACTGGCCATCACATCCAGGGGCTGCAACTCACAGGGCGCCGAGCTGCCGCGCACGGTGATGCCCTGCTGCATCCACGCCTTGAGCTCGTTGATGCGGCCTGCGGTTTCGCCCCAGCTCACCCGGCCATCGCGGTCGTCGTCCAGGTCGAAGATCAGGTCCACATCGCGCAGGTTGATGTCGGTGCGCAGCACGAGATCGGAGCCGCGCTGCGACAACGACAGGTAGGCGTTGCTGCTGGAGTGGGCGAGTGCGGAGCCGGTGAAGGAAACGAACAGGGCCAGCAAGGCCAGGCGCGTGGCCAGGTGTCTGTACAGGAAGGTCATCAGGATTTGCCCAACCGGGTTTGCAGTTCGTCAGCCAGCGCCTTGAGCAACGGGTCGGTGTAGCCGGTGGCCGCCATCCAGCCCAGCACGGGCTCGGCGAGTCTGGGCTGGTTGGCCTTGAGCGCCGCCTGCACCAGCAGCACCGCATCGGCGGGTTCGTTCTGCGTGCGCCAGTTCTCGGCCGCGAGCTTGAGGCCTTGCGCGTTGTCGCGCCCAAAGGTGATGAGGTAGACCATGGTGGGCCGCTCGATCAGGCTCTCGCCGCGCAGGGCCTGGTTGTTCATGCGGTTCTCGAACTGGTCGGCCAGGCGCTGCGTGTCGCCGTCTTTCAGGCCCCGGCTGGCCAGCAGCGCCTGCACCAGCAGCGCGTCGGTTGGCGAGGGCGAATCGGCGTAACGTTTCGCCTGGGCGAACTGGCCTTGCTGGTTCAGCAGCTCGGTGAGCGTGAGCCGCACCAGATGCGACTCGGGCCTGGAACGCAGGTGCTTCTCCCACACGGCGATGGCTTGCGCATATTGGCCTGCCGCGCGGTACGCCTCACCCTGGTGGTAACGCAACCAGTCCTGCGTGAACGGGCCCTGGTAGTCGGGCAGATCCACCAGGCGGTTGAGCATGGGAATGGCTTGCTGCGCCTGGCCGCTGCGGTAGAGCAGCGTGGCGGCGCAGGCCTGGCCTTCGTCGCGGCCGAAGCGCTGCGCGATCGCATCGCAGTCGGTGCGCGCGGCCGCCATGTTGGCGGTGAGCAGGTGCAGCGAAAAGCGCCACGACCAGTACTCGGGCTGCGCAGGGTCGAGTGTGATGGCCGCACTCAGGTCATCAATGCCGCCTTCGAAATCGTGAAAGCCCTGCTTCACCAGCGCTCGCAAGAAATGGCCCTCGGCCGGCAGCGATGTGGCCGTCCACCAGGGCTGCAGCGCCGCCTTGGCCGAGCCGTACCAACGCAGATCGCCTTCGGTCAAACCGAGCAGGAACACGGCGCGGGCGTAGTTCAGGGCGGCGGGCAGGTGGTTGCGGTTCTTGCGCCATTCGCGCTCCACCTCTCGCAATGCGCCGGCCTGGTTGCTCTGCGCATGCACCGAGGCAGGCAACACGATCTGTTCGGGCGCGGGCGTCAATCGGGGTTGCGCCCAGGCACCCGTTGAAACACCGATTACAAGGGTCAGCAGGGCTTTGCAACAGGGTTTCCACCTGAATCCAATCAATACCCAATGGGCGCGCATGGGAACACGGTTTGTCAGGTGTGGTGGCATTGAAATCGATATCCTCTGCGTTGGCTGCGATGGGCATTTTTCCATTGTGAGCCGGTGTCACAAGACATTTCAATCTCAAAGGTAATCTATGAAAACTCTCATCTCTGCAATGGTCGCTGCATTCATGATGGCGTCTGTTCCAGCGTTTGCCGCCAGCCATGCCGGCGGCAAAATGGACGACAAGAAAGTGGATTGCATGAAGGACGAAAACAAAGCCAAGGACGAGTGCAAGAAGAAGTGATTCGCCTGCACGCGAGAAGAGGCCCGCATCAGCGGGCCTCTTTTTTTTGCGGTCATGTCCATGGGCACAAGGTGGCTATTCAAACTGTTGAATCCATCACGCTGCGGGGCACGTACTGGGTAGGCAGACCACTGCAACTACAACCCAGGAGCACCCCCATGAAACTGAAAACCGCATCCATCGCCAGAGGATGTTTGTTGATGGCCGTCGCCAGCGCGGCGATCGCTTCAAGCCACCGCGAAGGCCCGTTCATCACCACCGTGCCGAAGGTGGACGGCACCGACTTTTACATGTTTCGCAGCTACGAAGGCGTGACCGCCAACGGCACCGGCGGACGATCGGACTACGTCACGCTGATCGCCAACTACCAGCCGCTGCAAGGTCCCTACGGTGGCCCCAACTATTTCTCGATGGACCCCAACGCGCTGTATGAAATCCATGTGGACAACAACGGCGACGCGAGGGAAGACATCACCTTCCAGTTCCGCTTCACGAACAAGCTCAACAACGTTGCACTGCCCATCGGCACCCAGAACGTTCAGATCCCCTTGATCCAGGCCGGTGCGGTATCCGCCGTCAACGACCCCAACCTCAACCTCAACGAGAGCTACAGCCTGACCGTGGTGCGCGGCGATCGCCGCAAAGGCAGCTCGACGCTCCTGGCGGCCTCGCTGCCAAAGCCGGTCGATTACATCGGCCAGAAAACGCTGGGTAACGCTGCCGCGTACAAAACGTACGCGGACAAGCACATCAAGGAAGTCAACATCCCAGAATGCAGCATGCCCGTCAAGGTGTTCGTGGGCCAGCGCCAGGAGGGATTCGCGGTCAACCTGGGTCGCATTTTTGACTTGGTCAACGCACCGACCGCCACCTTGCTCAACCCCATGGCGAAAGACGCCGAGGGCATGGGTGGCAACCACTACATCCAGAAGCAGAACATCACATCGCTGGCGCTTGAAGTGCACAAGAGCTGCCTGACCGCAGGCAGCGAGACGGTGATTGGTGGCTGGACCACAGCCAGCCTGCGCCAGGCACGTTTGCTGAACGGCGCGCCTCAGGCTGGCCACCAGGCCAGCGAAAAGTCGGGGGGTGCGTGGACGCAGGTATCGCGCCTGGGCAACCCGCTGGTCAACGAGGTGGTGATCGGTCTGGGCGACAAGGACAAGTTCAACGCGTCGCAGCCCAAGGACGATGGTCAGTTCCTGACCTATGTGAGCAACCCGACCCTGCCCGCCTTGCTGGGCCTGGTGCTTGAGGGCAACGCCGCGGCCGTGGCACCCACCAACCTGCCGCGCACCGACCTGCTCACGACCTTCCTCACCGGCATCACTGGCGTGAACAAACCGGCCAACCCGACGCCCTCGGAAATGTTGCGTCTCAACACCGCTGTGCCGCCGGTACCGGAAGCCAGCCAGAACCGCCTGGGCGTGGCAGGCAACGCGCTCAACCCCGATGTCAACAAGGTCGATGACAACGCGGGCTTCCCCAACGGTCGCCGTCCCAAAGACGACGTGGTCGACATTGCGCTCGTCGCCGTGCTCGGTGGCCTGTGTGTGATCAACGGTGACAACGACGCGCTCAAGCTCAACAGCGTGCCGGGCGTGCCGTCCCTCACGTCGGCCTGCAAGCCCTCCAGCGTGCCGCTGGGTGCCAAATCGGCCGACATCCACGACGCCGTGGACCAGGGTGTCGTGCCTTTCCTGCCCGCGTTCCCGTACCTGAACACGCCCAACCCCGGTTCGTTGAACCTGTGATGCCGTCCACCCACACCAAGGAAACACCATGAGACACCATCTCGCGAAATCGGTGCTGGCGGTGGCTGTGGCCGCTGCGGCACTCGCCGGTTGTGGTGGCGGTGGCGGCGACGCCCCTGCACCAGCCCAACCCGAAGCCGCCAAGCCCTTCATGGGCTCCACGGTGCAGTCCTTGCTGGACTACATGAACCAGCTGATTGCACAGACCAGCGAGACCACCGAACCCGAACCGGTGGACAACACGCCGCTGCCGGTGGACGACACGGTCTGATCCGGCTTCGTTCACCCACCAACAGGGCGGGTCGTCACACGGTGTGTGCCGACCCGCTTTCCATATGAAAACATGGATATCTTTTGCCGCCCTGTGGCTGGCCACGGCCGCGCAGGCGCACGAATTCTGGATGCAGCCCGACCGCTTTTCACTGCCGGTGCGTGGTGAGGTGGAACTCGCTTTGCGTGTGGGCGAAAACTTCACCGGCGACCCGGTCGGCTTCGGTCGACCCATGGCCGAATCGCTGCGCTGGTTCAGCCAGTCCGGCGAGGTGGCCCTCACCGCGCAACTGCCCGACAACCTCAACCAGGACAGCGTGGCGCTGGCCTTCGAGCGACCGGGTGCCCAGCTGGTCGTGCTCGACACCCGCCCCTTCACCATCACGCTCTCGGCCGACACCTTCAATGCCTACCTGCGCGAAGAGGGCCTGGAGCGTGTGATGGCGCAGCGCCAGGCCGCCGGGCAAGACGCCCAGCCCGGGCGCGAGCGCTACCGCCGCCATGTGAAGACCCTGCTGAGCGTGGGCGGCCAGAGCGACGCCAGTTTTGGCGTGCGCGCCGGCCAGACGCTGGAGATCGTGCCGCTGACCGACCCGCAGCGCCTGCAGCCCGGCGGCGCACTGGCGCTGCAGGTACTGTTCAAAGGCCAGCCGCTGCAGGGCGCGCTGGTGAAGGTGTGGAACCAGCGCGGCGCTCAACTCAATGTGCTGCGCACGCGCACCGATGCCGCAGGACGCAGCACCACCACACTGCCTTGGTCCGGCGTGTGGATGGCCAGCGTGGTGCACATGGTGCCCACCACCGACAACCAGGGCTGGGACTGGGACAGCCACTGGGGCAACCTCACGTTCAACATGCCCGAGCGAGGTTTGATGCGCAAGGCGCCTTGAAGGCGCGAAGAGCGTCGAATCCGGTCAGCGCTTTCTCACCGCCAGCAGCTGCACCTGAAACTCCAGCACGCTGTTGGCCGGGATCACGCCGGGAATGCCACGCTCGCCATAGGCCGTGGCCGGGGGGCAGGTCACGTCGGCCGTGTCGCCCACCTTCATTTCCTGCAAGGCTTGTGTCCAGCAGGGCACCACACGGTTGAGCGGAAAGGTGGCGGGCTCACCGCGTTTGAACGAGCTGTCGAACTCTTTGCCGTCGGTCAGCTTGCCGCGGTAGTGCACCTGCACGGTGTCGGTGGCCAGTGGCTTCTCACCGGTGCCGGCCGCGGTCCACTTGAGTGCCACGCCCGATGGAAGAACCTTGTCGGCGGGCAGTGCGCCCGCGGCTTGGGCATGAGCGGATGCGGTGAACGACAGGGTGGCCAGGACGGCGGCGAGTTGGAGGATTTTTTTCATGGGGTGAAGGTGGGGATGAACAGACACAGCGCATGGGTGGGTGGACTGCGTCCGACTGTATCCGCAGCACTGCCGGCCTGGCCCTCATGACCACTGGGGCCCCACGCCCGGCACCCAATCCCGACTACATTAGTCGGATATGAGCGCCACCTCTCCTCTCACCCGTCCCGAAGCCCCGACCACCTCGATCGACAAGCGCAAGATCCGCTTCCTGCTGCTCGAAGGCATCGACCCCTCGGCCACCGCCACGCTGCAAGCGGCCGGCTACAGCCAGATCGAAAACCTCGCAGGCTCACCGTCCGAAGAAGAACTGCGCCGGAAGATCGCCGATGTGCACTTCGTCGGCATCCGCTCGCGCACCCAGCTCACGGCCGAGGTGCTGGCCCATGCGCCCAAGCTGATCGCCATCGGCTGCTTCTGCATCGGCACCAACCAGGTCGACCTGGTGGCGGCGCGCCAGCGCGGCATCGCCGTGTTCAACGCGCCGTTTTCCAACACCCGGTCGGTGGCCGAGCTGGTGCTGGGCGAAGCCATCCTGCTGCTGCGCGGCGTGCCCGAAAAGAGCACGGTGGCGCACCGCGGCGGCTGGCTCAAGACGGCCCGCAACGCCCACGAAATCCGCGGCAAGACGCTGGGCATCGTGGGCTATGGCGCCATCGGATCGCAACTCTCGGTGCTGGCCGAAGCGCTGGGCATGCAGGTGGTTTTTGTCGACGTGCTCAGCAAGCTGCCGCTGGGCAATGCCCGCCAGCTGGCCACCCTGCCCGAGTTGCTCGGCACCGCCGACGTGGTGAGCCTGCACGTGCCCGAGAACGCCAGCACCGAATGGCTGATCGGCGAGCGCGAGATCGCGCAGATGAAGCCCGGCGCGGCGCTCATCAACGCCTCACGCGGCCGCGTCGTGCAGATCGAGCCGCTGGCCGCCGCGCTGCGCGAACACCGCCTGGTCGGGGCTGCCATCGACGTTTTTCCAGAAGAGCCGCAGAGCAACGCCGATCGCTTCGAGTCGCCGTTGCGCGGCCTGGACAACGTGATCCTGACGCCGCACATCGGCGGCTCCACGCTGGAGGCGCAAACCAACATCGGCCACGAGGTGGCGGAAAAGCTGGTCCGGTACAGCGACAACGGCACCACCACCTCGTCGGTCAACTTTCCCGAGGTGGCGCTGCCCTCCCACCCCGGCAAGCGCCGCCTGCTGCACGTGCACCGCAACGTGCCCGGCGTGCTGTCCGCCATCAACCGGGTGTTCGCCGACAACGGCATCAACATCGCCGCGCAGTACCTGCAGACGCGCGAGGACGTGGGTTACGTGGTCATCGACGTTGACGTCGTGCACGCCGACATCGCACTGACCGGATTGGCCGGCGTGACCGGTACCTTGCGCACCCGCGTGCTGTTCTGATGCCAGGCCTGACCATCGGCCCGGATCAGGGCGGCGTGTGCGCGGTGCTCGACGCGCAAGGCTGCCAGGTCGGCAACCTGAAACTCATCGGCGGGCGCTGGAAGTTCAAGGCGGTGGGCCATGACGACCAGGGCCAGGTCATCCCCGGCGGCGGGCCGCTGACCGATCGCCACAACATGGGCTTTGACCGGCTGGACACCACCGAGATCACCCACCGCCTGCTCGGCGATGGTGGTGACGCGCACACCGGGCGCTGACCCTGCGCGTGCTCGGGCACAACACCGGCAGCGGCGCTGTGGCACCGAACGGTCCGGTGAACTGGTGAAGGTCGTGGAGGATCCAGAGCAGCCCGACAACTGCCACCCGCATCTCGATCGCCTCAGGAGATGCAGCGTCCACGCGGAATGCGCGGGTCTGGTGGCTTCTCAATGACGCCTGGGCCAGGGTCATTGCGACGTGCAGGGCGGCTTTTGATGAAGGGAGAGTCAGCTCAAGACTGAACTGAGACATTCGTGCTTGACGTCTCGAAAGACAGGTGCGGTCATCACCGGCCAGTCAACGGCCAGCCTTTATCTGACTGCTGCACCTCCGAGACCAGGCACTCCAAGGGTTGAGACCGCAGCATTCCCGCATATGACCGGTTGAGTGCGAGGCGAACTGGAACTACCGACTTGTTGGCGACATAGGCCGCCCCCGAACTCATCGCCCCGAGAGCCGCCGGTTGTAGATGAGCCGAGGTAACCGAAGGATTCCCCGCACCAGCAGGCGCTCACTGGTGGGCAACAGTCTGGGCGATTGAGGCGCTGCGTGCTGCTTGAGACCCTGCAGGAATAACGCCTCGGGAGCCCATCTTGAAAACCATCGGCCTGATGGCGTCGCCAAGCGCTTCGTCAGCGTCAGGCAGTTGAAGGCGATCCACCGCTATCGGACATCGATCACCAAGGTGCCGGCGGCCTGGGACATCGCGGTGTTGCAGGTACCCTGGAGGAAGCACCGAGTCGGTGCTGTCGTCGGCAGCAACACAAGTCCATACGGCGTTTCAGCCGTGGCTTGCCAGCGTCGGTGCCTGCAGCCTGAGCTGCTCGCCCTTGACCACGGCATAGCATTCGCAGGCTTGATATTCGAGCCTGGCACGGTCCAGCACCGAGATGTGGCCGCGGCGGTAGCGGATCACGCCGGCCTGCTGCAAGCGCCCCGCCACTTCGGTGATGCTTTCTCTACGCACACCCAATGTGTTGGCTACGAGTTCGTGGGTCATCACCAGTTCGCCCGATTGCAGTCGGTCCAGGGCACACAGCAACCAGCGGCAGAACTGCTGTTCGATGGGGTGATGCCGGTTACAGGCAGCGAACTGTGTGATCTGGGCGATGAGCGAGAGGGCGTCTCGCAAAAGCAACCCTCGCAGCGAGCCGGCGCGATCGAAGGCCCGCTGCAACTGGCCCGTCGGCAGTCGGAAAGCACCGCCAGCAACGAGCACGCGGGCTGAACTGGCGGTGGTGTGGCCGCCCATGAAAAGCGCTAGACCCACCATGCCTTCCCTGCCGACAGCGGCTGTCTCTGCCGATGCGCCGGTCGCGGTTACATAGTGCAACGATACGATGGAAGTGGTCGGGAAGATGGCGTGACGCAAAGGGCTGTCAGGTTCATAGATGGACTCGCCCAAGCGCAACGTGATCGGCTCCAGGTGCCTCGCTATGAGGTCAAAGTCCACGACCGGCAACGCGCCCAACAGGTGGTTGAGCCGCGCGCCGTTCAGTTCAGTCTGTGGCAACGAATTCAGCAGGGGCTGCCGAGGCATCAAGGCAGTCATTCAATGGCTGTCCGTCAACACTTCAACACCCACACCTCGGTAACCGATGAAGCGGCAGGTACGGTCAAACATCGGCTGCCCGCTCACGCGGAACTGCTGGCGTGCCCCGTTCGCTTGCTGGCGACTCAGGTGAAAGTCCAGAAAGGGTTCGCGCGCGGCGATGCGTTTGAGCAAGGCCGCGCGCTCTGATTCGTTCCAGACGGCCTGCTGGGCGTCTTGCGGCGTATCGATCAATGCATCCACCTGGATGCCCAACATTTCAAGCACCGGCCCCGACACTTTCGTGAAGGCTCCGGATTCGTCCTGCTCCCAATACCAGTCGGACGCCAGTTCGGTCAGGCTTCGAAAACGCGCTTCGCTGATCCGCAGTTCCTGCGTGCGCTCCAGGACGGTGGCTTCGAGCTGGCTGTTGTGCAGTGCCAACTGGCGGTACAGCAATCGCACTTCGAGCATGTTGCGGATGCGGGTGTGGACCTCGGTCAGGTCCAGCGGCTTGCTGATGAAATCCTTGGCCCCGGCATTCAGCGCAGGCAGTTTGTGCCCTGGCTGCGCCGTCAGCACGATCACCGGAAGGTAAGGGTCGCGCTCGATGGTCTTGAGGGCCTCCATGACTTGAAAGCCGTCCATACCGGGCATCTGCAGATCCAGCAGGATCAGGTCGTAGTCATGCTGGCGGTGCATTGCGCACACTTCAGCAGGCTGCATGGTCGCCATGACATGGCTGTAGCCCGCGTCTGACAGCAGGCGCTGAAGCATGCGCACGTTGACTTCCTGGTCGTCAACGATGAGGACGCGGGCGCCCAGGATTTCACTGGCAGTGATCATGGCTTGTGTACTTTCTATGGGTTGTTTCCCACGGATCTCGGGGTTGCCGCGCTGACCGTGTGTGCTGGCTGCGCAACAAGCGTCCTGGCTGGCGCTTCCTTCGGCCGACCGGCACGGCCCAGGGCCGCTTGCAGCGCTTCGGCGAAGGCTTCGATCTTGATGGGTTTGCTCAAGTAGCGGAAGAACCCCGCCTGAAGGCCTTTGTCGATGTCGTGCCGCATCGCCAGCGCGCTGAGCGCAATGACCGGGATGTGCGCAGTGGCGGCGTCTGCAGCCAGGTGCTCCATTGCTTCCAGCCCGCTCATGCCTGGCAGGTTGATGTCCATCAGCACCACGTCGGGCTGCATTGTGCGTGCCAGTTGCAGGCCGTGCTCTGCGTCGCCAGCCAGCAGCAGGCGCACGTCGGTGCGCTGCGCCAACAGGCGCTGCACCAGCAGCTGGTTGGCGCGATTGTCTTCCACGCACAGCACGGTGCAGGGGCTTCGGCCGGCCGCAGTGGGCCCGGGTGCTGCTGCAACTTGCACCCGGGCAGCGTTGGTCGCGGCAGAGTTCGCTGGCGCCGATGTCTGGGCGCCAGGCGTATCCAGTTCCACCCAGAACACGCTGCCCTGACCGACGACGCTGTGCACGCCAATCTGCCCACCCATCAGTTCCACCAGGCGCTTGCTCAGCGCCAGGCCGATGCCAGTGCCCTCGATCGCCCCAGCCTCCCGCCCCAGGCGCTCAAAGGGCTGGAAGATATGGGTGAGCTGCTCGGGGCTCAGGCCATTGCCGCTGTCTTCAACGCGGATGCAGATGCGGCCCCTCCACGCGGCCTCACAGTGCACCCGCACCGTGCCTCCTTCGCGGTTGTACTTGATGGCATTGCTGAGAAGGTTGACCAAGACCTGCTTGAGACGGGTGCGGTCCACGATGACGAGGCACGCGTCGCCCGGCTGCGCAACGCTCAGGCGTATGCCATGTGCTGCGGCCTGCCCTTCCACCAGCGCCAGGCAGTCGTGCAGCACCTCGGCCAACGGCACCGGCTCCAGCACGCAGGACAGGCGGCCTGATTCGATCAGCGACAGGTCCAGGACTTCTTCGATCAAGCCCAGCAGGTACCAACCCGCTTTGAGGATCTCGTCCACGCTTTCTTCCTGCCGAGGCGTGGGCGGCGGCGTGCCGGACTGCAGCAACTGGGCAAAGCCCAGCACGGCATTCAACGGCGAACGCAGTTCATGGCTCATGTTTGACAGGAAGTCCGACTTTGCCTGGTTCGCGTGTTCGGCGGCAGCCAGAGCATCGATGAGGTCGGCCTCCCTGGCCAGCAGCGCTGCTTCGGTGCGCCGTCGTTCGGTGATGTTGGTGAACAGCACCGCGACGTTGGGGCTGTCCAGTCCGCCCATTTTCATAGCACTGACTTCGAAACAGCGGTTGCCCAGCGACTGAGCCTCGTTCACAAAGTGCACCGACTCCCCCGTGCTTGCCACCTTGCCAAAGGTGGTGAACCAGTGTTCTTCATGCTCAGGCGCGATCTCGCGCATGCGCCGGCCTACGGCGTCTTTTACCCCCGTGAGCTCGGCGAAGGCCGGGTTCACCTCCAGGAAGCAGTAATCCACGGCCTTGTTGGCGTCATCGAAGATCATCTCGAGGCTGCAATAGCCTTGGTCCATGGAATTGAAGAGATTGCGGTAGCGCTCTTCCGATTCAATCAACGTCTGCTGCGCACGACGCATTCCGGTGACGTCGCTGGCGGTGCCGAACCATTCCACGATAGCCCCGTCTTCGTCCAGCACGGGCACCGCGCGCGCGTGTGCCCAGCCCAGTTCGCCATCCACGCGCAGCACGCGGTGTTCCAGCTCGAAGACGCCCTTGGCCTCGATGGCTGTTTCGATCGCGGCCAACAAGCGCGCATGGTCTTGCGGGTGGATGTAGTCCTGCAGCCAGCTGGTCGTTGGTTCGGGGGCATCGGCCACGAAATTGCGGCCGTCGAGTGGGCGCATCTCGCGCCAGTCGGGGCTCATGCGGTAAACCACATCGGCACTGGCCGTGACCAAGGCGCGATAGCGCATTTCGCTGGCCTGGATCGCCACAATGCTCTCTCGCCGCATGCGGGTCATTTGAAGTTGAGCCGCCACACGGGCCAGCAACTCTCTGGCACTGAACGGTTTAACCAGATAGTCGTTGGCCCCTTCCTGCAAGCCCTCAATACGGCTTTCCTCCCCGGCACGGGCAGAAAGCATGATGACCGGCACGCCGCTCATCTGAGGGTCGGCGCGCAAGGCCTGCAACAGCCCGAAGCCGTCGAGCCCGGGCATCATCACGTCGGTCAGGATCAGATCCGGTATCCGCTCGCGTGCCGCCACCAGCGCAGCCGCCCCGTCCTGCACGGCCTCTGTGCGGTAATGCGAGCCGAGCAGACGGACGACGTACTGCCGCATGTCCGCGTTGTCGTCGGCGACCAGCACCAGGGGACGTTTGTCATCGTGCTCATCTGGCGAGGTGGCGGTGTCTGTCGGATCGTCCTGAATCGACGGCAACTCCGTTCCGAGATCAGAGCGCTGTTCGGAGTCGGGAAGCCAGCGGAGAGCTTCCTCGACGAACGGATTCGCCCCTGTCGTGGGCTGCGGGGCAGCAGGCCTGTTACCGACCTGATCCTGGGGCAGATGCTGCGATCCCATCGGAATCGAGATGGTGAACGTCGTACCGCGTCCGACCTCGCTGTCGGCGCTGATCGAGCCACCGTGCAAATTGACCAGCTCTTGCACCAGGGCCAACCCGATGCCGCTCCCCTCGTGCGTGCGTCCGCGCGCGTTTTCGACCCGGTGGAAGCGTTCAAAAAGCCGCGGGATTTCCTCGGCGGGGACGCCCGTGCCCGTGTCGCGGACGCGCAGTTCGACGGCGCGGTCGACCTGTCGCATAGAGACGGCGATTTCCCCTTCAAAGGTGAACTTGAAGGCGTTCGACAGCAGGTTGAGAACGATCTTCTCCCACATGGGGTTATCCACAAACACCCGCTCGCTGAGCGGTGGGCAATCGACGCGAAGTTCCAATCCGGCCTTCTCGCAGGCCGAGCGAAAGTTGCTGGCGAGGTCGGCGGTGAACTCCGCCAGCGCTGTCGGCTCGTAGGCCGCGCGAACCCGACCAGCCTCGATTCTTGAGAAATCCAGCAGGCTGTTCACGAGACGTTGAAGTCGCAGCCCGTTGCGGTGAACGACTTCCAACCGCTCCCGTTCCAACGGTGGCAAATGCCCATCTGGTGCGGCCAGTGCATCTTCGACTGGCCCCAGCATCAAGGTCAGTGGCGTGCGGAACTCATGGCTGACATTGGAAAAGAAGGCGATCTTGGCCTGGTCGAGTTCGGCGAGCGCCTTGGCACGTCGCCGCTCGTCGTCATAGGCCCGGGCATGCGCGACGGCGGTTGTGACGGCGGCAGCGAGCAAATCGTAGAAGCTCCGGTAGGCCTCGTTCATCCTCAGGCGAGAGCTGACCCCCGCAATGAGGATGGCGGCGGGGCGGTCGGCTCCTGGAAGGATGATCGGCAGCGCCAGTGCCGCATTCGGTGGTTCGGGATAGGGGCCAGGCAAAGGCTGGCTGGTCCTTTGGCGCATGTCGTTCATCTGCACTGCCGACCCCGAACGTACAACTTCTTCCAGTGGCCAAGGAGTCTGTTCCTTCATTCCCGAAACTGCCGTGTTCGGGCTGACGGCAGGATCGGCCTGGAGGGCGGTCGCCCCGACCAGCCGGGCTTGATCGCTGTCGGGGTCCCATTCGTAGAGCAGGACAAAAGGCACGTCAAGGTCGTATTGAGCGAGGGCCTGAGCGGACAAGCAGAGCGCTTCGCTGACTGACTTGGCTTGGTTTGTGTGAGCGGTCAGGTCACGCAGCGCCCGTGTGCGCCGCTCGCCGAGCATCTGGGTCGTCATCTCGATGACGGGGTGGAACAGGCCGCCGACCCGCCCGGCCTCGTCCCGGATGGGGCTGAATGAGAACGTGAAGAAGCACTCCTCCACGTACCCGTGCCGCTCAAGGAAAATTTGCTGGCCTTCGAGGAAGGCCGTGTCGCCGGCCAGGGCCGAGTCGTGCGCCTCGCCAATCACCGGCCACGCCTCTTTCCAGCACTCCGAGAAGTTTTGCCCCATGGAGCGAGGATGCTTGTTGCCGCAAATGACCCGGTAGGCATCGTTGTAGAGCTGGACCAGGCCCGGCCCCCAGATGACGCAAATGGGCAGGTCCGAGGCCAGGCAGATGCTGACGGTCGTGCGCAGGCTCTGCGGCCACCCCTCAACCGGTCCCAGCGCGGTCGCTGACCAGTCCATCGACCGTATCAAGTTGCCCATCTCGCCGCCACCCAATAGAAAGGCGAGAGGGTTTCGTTCTGCAGCTAGTTGGTCATTGTGTTTCAAAGGCGCCTTGTAGGTGCGGGATTACGTCATTGCGATACGACGATTCAATTCAATGACAAGGACTTTGGCTCGGGGCATTTGGGTGCCCACTTTGATCGATCAGTGGAGTAGCGAGAGTACGACTCTAGAGGCCAACTTGGCAGCTCAAACAGACCAACCGGCGGATGCGGGGGAGTTCCTCAGAAAGAGGCCAGATCAACAGATGGAAAGCCGCCCAACTCAATCTTGGGAGTGACCCCGCATGGGAGAGACGTCACCCGAAATCGGTGCTTGCGGCGCTGCATCGCGGGACAACCGTTCATACGCACCACGAATCACCGCGTGACATTCACAGCTGTGGAGCCTCAGACCGTCCTTGTCCAACACAGATATCTGTCCACGGCCGTATCGAATCACGCCCGCTTTTTGCAGGCGCATCGCGCCGGCGGTCACGCCCTCACGACGCACACCGAGCATGCTGGCAATGCGCTCTTGTGTAATGTTCAGTTCATCGTCACCTTGACGCTCCAAGTGCACCAACAACCAGCGAGCGAGTTGTTGGTCGAGCGAGTGATGGCGGTTGCATGCCGAGGTCTGCGACATTTGTGAAAACAAGGTGCGGGTGTAGTTGAGCAGGTGGTGCATTACTTGCGCTGATCGCTTGGCATGGTTTGCGATTGCTTGAGCGCTCATGCGGTAGCCGTGCCCGCTGCGCATCACAAGTGACGTGTTTTGAACAGAAAAGGTGCCGCTGGCAGACGTGCCGTCGTTGGAGTTGCTGCTGCCCATGAATGCATCTACGCCCACCACGCCTTCTGGACCTACCGCTGCCACCTCGACGGTCGAGCCATCCAACATGGTCGAAATCAGCGATACAACGGCCGTGGTCGGAAAATAGACATGACGCAAGCTTCCGCCTGATACATGTAGCGTGCTGCCCGCCAGGAGTTCAACCCACTCCAAGTGGGACTCGATGAAACGCCAATCCTCGAAAGGTATGGCAGCAAGTAGTTGGTTTTGCGCACGGTGGGATGAAATGGCCGATGACAAATGCAGGTGATTCTTTTCGATCAATTCATTTTTCCCATATCGCGACGATGTGATGGTTTTCACTATCCGTCGCAGCGTCGACCCAGCCCCGGTCCTCTCGAAATTCGTGACCTCGCGTTCGGCCAGCTCGGGTGGTTTTATTTAGCGCGCACTCGTTCCTCCAAGAAACGACGATATCGTGATCTCTGTCTCGGTCGATGTCTGTTGTGTACGCTACATAGCGCGCAGTTTCCGGCGAGAGAGAGAGATCTGCAACGCCGGTTAACGCGGCACCAGAAAAGCCCTGTGGGGGGAACTTTTAGAGGGTCGTATTGCGGCCGTTGTCCAGCTTCTTGGCCGCGTGAGCTGGGGGATTCAGAAAGGAATCGAAGCGCCGTCTGACGATGGCATAGCACTCGCAGGACGCCTTCTCCATTCCTGCGCGATCTTTCACCTGCATGTTTCCACGGCGGTAGGCGATCAGCCCCTTGTCCTGCATCCCCTGGGCGGCCAGTGAAACCGTCGTGCGGTTGGCCCCCATGAGCTCGGAGAGGAACTGCTGTGTATAGGCCATCACCTCCCCTTCGACCCGGTCGTCCATCATGAGCAGCCAGCGACACATCCTTTCCTCGACGGTATGCAGCGTATTGCAGCCGACCGTCTGCTGGGTCTGGGACAACAGCGTCTCGGAATAACTAACGAAGAGATTCTGCACCTTGCTGCTATTCGAGAACTCCTGTTCAAGAGCAGAGATCGAGCATCGGATGATCGGCCCCGCCAGTTGCACAACGGATCGATTGAAGGAGATACGGGTGTACATGGCCGCAAAGATGCCAAACGCACCCTCACGTCCGATATTGGCGGTCTCGATCGCCGAACCATCCTCCATGACCGTGAGCAATGACAACACGGCCCCTTGCGGGAAGTACGCATGCTCCAGCGTGCCGCCCGCTTCACATACGACATGGCCGAGTTTCAGGTCGACGGGACTCATCGCACGTGCGAGCCGTTGCCTCACGTCATTGTCTAGTGCCCCGAGCAGTTGATTTTCTTTGTGCTTCATGTTTGACCGGCCTAACGGGATGGGTTGTCATGGATGCCGGGGCTTCCTTCGTCTAGGGGCCGCCAGTGACGTTGCCGCCCCTCCGTCTGCTCCATGTTGCGATCGCACCGACACGCGGCAATCCCGCAATTGAGGAGGTACCGCGTCGATCAAAAGTACGCATTCGATCATCGTGATCACAATGTTCTTTGCTGCATGCGACGCCGTCTGTGCGGTAGCGTGCGTTAGCGTGCGGTGCGGTGCGGTTCGGGCCGGCGTCGCGAACCTGCCACACGTTTGGCGGCAGACCGACAGCAACCGGCGTTGCAGGTCGTCCGTTCCCGTAGTACGTGTGCCAAGCACGCTCCAGCTCCGAAACGGTTCGCTATAGGTAGTGCCGACGGCCACGTCGCCTGGGCGGTGCTGGACGGCCCTGAGCAGCAGCACAAGGGAATTCGAAGCTCCGTCGTGACGGATCTGGCCGGACCACACGCGGCTCACTACGCCGATGGGGCGCCCTCCACGAGCTGCGGCAATGCTTGAATCCGCAGCTTGTGGAGCGGTGGCTTATGGCCGACTACAGAAATGCTAGCGGGGTGCGCTTGCCGAAGTAAGAACATCTGAGGTAGGCGCATCCAAGCGCCGGGTCCGCTTCACGCAGAGGGATGCAACGTCTGCAGCACCCCCGATTGCTGACTCTCAAGACTTCTCACTGCAGGGGCTTGAATGACTGCAGCGTGCCAACGACCACGCGCCCACCGCTGCAGCTCCATCGTCTGCAACCGCTGCGGACCTGTCGTATTTCATCACTCAAGGCAAACCAATGAATTGAGAGCGATCTGTCTTTTTTGCCCCGACGGACCTCAAGAAAATAGTAACAAGCCAGTGACGTTCTGTTACTTTCTACGGCCCGTTTCTCGACAGACCTATTTTTTTCCGACAGACCTCATTTTTCGGGTTCACAGTTGAACCCGAAAAATGAGGTCTGTCGGATTGCCCCGAGGGGAGAGAGTCAAAGAAAAATGCGGAAAAACCTGTCGGGCTAACCACCGAAAAGCACGCCGGAAGTTCGCTGAAGAATAGAGCTGTCGAGAAATGTAACCGCCTCTTCCTTTACGGCATATTCGTATGCTGCGCGGGGCTTGCAA